>Ga0181532_10000991_pt1 | contig 28333 bp, 24 predicted proteins | sample PEATcosm2014_Bin_33_FD_119768 | JGI IMG/M metagenome (GOLD analysis project Ga0181532, IMG submission 119768) | Peatland microbial communities from MTU Mesocosm Facility, Houghton, MI, USA - PEATcosm2014_Bin11_30_metaG | ecosystem: Environmental > Terrestrial > Soil > Wetlands > Peat | place...
ACCGTCTTGTCGAAAGGCTTTCTGCAAACGCAACAAGACGTGATCGTTCAGTCCGACACCAGTCCGGTGGTGCATTTCAAACTGGCTGTCGCAGGTACACAGGAGAACGTCGTCGTCTCGGGGACTCCAGTTGCGCCGACCATGGACAGTGTTACGCCGACGACGATGCTGAACCGCCAGGACATCCAGCAAACTCCCGGCGCAGATCGCACCAACGGCTTGGAGATGATCACAGACTATGTGCCGGCTACCTATGTCACCCACGACATGCTGCACATGAATGGAGGCCATCAGGTTGAATGGTTGATTGACGGCGTCTCCATCCCCAACACCAACATCGCCAGCAACCTGGGGCCGCAGATCGATCCCAAGGACATCGACTATCTCGAAGTTCTGCAGGGCAGCTACGACGCCACCTATGGCGATCGCACCTACGGAATGTTCAACATTGCGCCGCGAACCGGTTTTGAACGCGACCGAGAATGCGACCTCGTCCTCAGTGCGGGGAATTTCTACCAGACAGACGACCAAATCAGTTGCGGAGGACACACCCAGCGATTTGCCTACTACGCCAGCTTAAACGGAAATCGCAGCAATTACGGACTTCAAACCCCGATCCCACAAGTGGTTCACGATGCGGAGAACGGCTACGGCGGATTCGCCTCGTTCATCTTCAATCACGATTCCCAGAATCAGTTTCGCGTAGTCACTTCCTTGCGGCAGGACTATTACCAGATCCCTATCGATCCCGATCCCAACTCATCCGGAAATCAGATTCTGGAAGCGTCGGGGGAGATCCCCAGCTATGGGCTGCATGATGCCGAGCGCGAGCCCGATGGCTACGTCATCTTCTCCTGGGTCCACACTTTCAATCCCACTACTCTGCTCACGCTTTCTCCCTTTTATCACTACAACGCCGCCGACTACCAAGGTGGCCCGAACGACTATCCTGTCATCTCGACTGTGAATCAGGTTGCCAATTACGTCGGCCTCCAGGGAATCGTCAACAAAAGCTTATGGAGAAACGATCTGGAGGTCGGAGTCTACGGATTCTTTCAGCATCAGCACAACTACTTTGATAACCAGTACACCGATGGCACTTCAAACTTTCCTGCCTCATCCATCAGCGTAACCGGAGGGGTTGCGGAGGAATTCATCAGCGACCGCTTCAACGCGACGAAATGGTTGACCGTTATCGCCGGACTTCGGCAGACAGAATTCAGGTCGTCGATATCGGAGAACGCGACCGATCCACGCGTCGGCGTCGCAGTTAGGGTTCCCCGGCTGAATTGGGTCTTGCGCGCCTTCTATGGGCACTACTATCAGCCGCCGCCACTGGTGACGGCCACGGGCGCGCTTTTTGGTTTGGCCAACAGCCAGAATTTCACATTCGCTCCTCTAGAGGGCGAGCGGGATAAACAATGGGAGGCCAGTCTTATTATTCCCTATCGCGGCTGGAACCTTGAGGTCGATAATTATCAAACCAACGCGAGCAATTGGCTGGATCACAACAATATCGGAGAGTCGAATCTCTTCTGGCCGATCACGTGGTACCGCGCCGTGATTCAGGGTTGGGACACCACATTACGTTCTCCCATGCTCTGGCATCGCGCCCAGGTTCACCTCGTCTATGCCAATCAAATTGCCCAGGCAACCTCGCCGATCACAGGAGGCTTGATCTGTCCCACTCCGGTCACTTCGGCGTGTCCCCTCGATATCCCGCCAGGATTGGCACCGGTGGACCACGATCAAAGAAACACGTTGAACTGGGGCGTCAGTACAAGTCTTCCCTGGCACAGCTACGCCTCGGGCAATGTGTATTACGGCTCGGGGTTCACCAACGGGTTGTACGGGACGCCCTATGCGCAATACCAAGGGCCCTATCTTCCCAGCCACACCACGGTCGATCTTTCGCTTGGCAAGAGCTTCGTCGAGAACAAATACGCCATTTCCCTGACGGCGCTGAATGTAGCCAACCGCCGCGTGCAGCTGGATAACAGTCTGACATTCGGCGGATTTCACTGGAACCAGCCGCGGCAAATTTATGGGGAGTTTCGTTACCGCTTCAATTACTGACGCGCCTCTTACAGAAAGTGAAAATTGATGACCTTAACTTCGCAAATCGCCAGCTCAATCGAGGCCAGGAATTGAGCGCGTTGAGTGGGCTTCAACCCGAGGTCTTAGGCTTGCCATGGTCAAGCCCGTCGGCGCGGTGACCCGGCCTGCGCAGCACCGTCATCGACACATAGGCTCCAATCCAAGATCCCAGTGCAGCGAAGCACACGTAGATCCAGTTTCTGGTGTAACTGATGACTGCAAACGCGGACAACAGATACCACACGCTGCTCCACGTCGCCGCCGGCAAACGCCGCCGCGACGCGACCGCCGCACTGAACATCACGTACACGGCATCAGTCGCCGCCGTTGAAGCAACTACGCCCAGAGCCAGCCAAGGATGGACCTGCCACATTGTGGTACCTCGCATTGAGAATGAAGCCGGAGGGATAACAACCGTCGAGCATAACAGGCAGGCTCAGTGAAGCTCTAGCAGTGTGCTAAAGAACAGAACCGCAACCCGAATCAAAGGGGCGCAACTTTCTCGCGCCAAGGCTTGAATCGGTTGGCCTCCAACTGTTCGCAAAGCGCAGCTCTATCCGTCTCATGCCAGTGTGCGTTGTTTGACCTGAGGTTCACATGGCGATATGATCGAAGTGCGGGGTGGAGCAGTCTGGTAGCTCGTTGGGCTCATAACCCAAAGGTCGTAGGTTCAAATCCTACCCCCGCAACCAAAAAGCTCCACAGATTCAATGGCTTAGACGTTCGATGCGTCTAGGCCATTTTGCCTTGTGGCTCCAAAACGCTCCAAAACGGATGGAGAAGTTGGAGCCAACATCCGGCCAAACTCAGAGGCGAGTTGCCGGTCATCAGCGCTGATGACATGCGAGTAGTGCATCATCATGCGAGTGTCACCGTGTCCCAGACGACCCAGACGCAAAGCAACCGGTGTACGAAGTCCGTCCATCACCGTCTCGTTGCCGTGCCTGAAACTGTGGAAGCCTGCCTGCTTCATTGCCAGTTTCTTGAGCAGCGGAACGAGATGGCGCTTCTGGACATCGTTCATGTTCCACGGCGTTCCGTTGCGCGTTGCGAACACGTATCCTTCTGGCTTGCGCTTGCTCTCCAGTCGCATTTGTAGCTCGGCTGAGATGGCAAACGTACGAGTACCGTTCACTGTTTTAGGGGATTGCGCTTTGCCTCCCCAAACGCTCCGGCGCACTTCGATGTAGCTGTTTTTCACATCATCCCATTGCAGGCCAGCTAATTCTCCAGCCCGAAGGCCAGTCTCAGCGGCCAGCCAGTACAACGTTTGATAAGGCTCCTCAGCCCTTCGGATGATGCGCCGCATTTGCTTTGCCGTGAAATATGGTTGCTCCTGCTTCTCAAGCAACGGCAGACGCAGGCCGTCGAACGGATCATGGGTGACATACCCCCATGCCTTCGCAGTGCCCCACATCGAGCGCAACGTCATCACGGCATTGCGTATTGTCTTCGGTGATGCTTTGCAGGTTGTTACGAACGTTTGCATCACGGCAGGTTGAATGTCCCGCAGGTTGAAACCGTCGAAGTACGCCAACTGATTTTTCAGTTGTGAGCGTGTAGTGCTCTGGGTCGATGGTTTCAGTTGTGTTAGCACTCGCGTTCTCCACTGCTCGGCAAACTCTGCAAAGGTAAGGGACACGGCAGGCCGATATTGAGGGTCACTCACCTCGGCCAGAACGCGCTCCAGTTCACGTTGTGCAAGGCGACGGGTAGGAAACTCTGCCTTTGTGCCGATGATGCGCTTCCGACGAACGCGGTACGGGGTCGCCATACCGGGTCGTAGTTAATCCTCTCGCCACTGAGCAACCCATTTCGGATTCCGTTTGCCTCGCAATTCGAGCGAGCCTTTCTGAAATCTTCTTCTCGACAACAGGCGTCCTCTTTCCGCCTGCTGATTCTGCAAGTCCTGTGCAGGGGATACCACTACGGCAGCCTGCATGTCAATTCTTCGGCACCTTGATGGATTCCAGGAGCCTTGCTGCTCGCTTGCTGTCTATGAGCGGTTTGAAGCTGCTGTTACTGCCTTCTGCCGACTGCTGCAAATTGTGCATTTTGTCTTTATGAGTTCAGTCCTATTCCTTTCCAGAATGAAAAGGCCGTGCTTTGCGCACGGCGTCGATTACAGCGTTTGAACTTCGAGAATGGCCCCGATAGGTCTCCTTTTTGCTCGTTTTGCTGGAACCAAGTCCCGCTTTCGGCTTAAGTATCTGTTGACTCACCCGAAAGCATCGCCCGAAAATTATCGTTGTGAGCGGCGGCACAGTTCCTGACAGCGACCGGTCGTAACACAACCGACTTCCTTTGGGGTTTCCCCGCGACAGTCGATATCTAATGTATAAGGGCGTCATCGACGACAAGATGCCCGGCGTACGGCCAAGAAACTCATCCGCTTCCGAGAAAAAGGAGTTTGCCCGACCGAAGGTTCATGCCGCTTCCCGCTCATAGTACTTCAGCGGAGCCAAATCCGTTCTCATCCAGCCACTGATAGAGGTGCTGTGGTCCGCAGAAATTGCATCGGCCAGCAACTGGGTACTGCCTCAGTTTGAGAGTTCTGGGCGTTGCACGGATGGCGAACGGCGTAAGATCAGGGCATGGAAAGCCAGAAGCTGTTCGACCAATTACAAGACCCTCATAAAAAGGCTCAGGACGCCATTGACCACGCCCGCGAGGTCAGGGAACGGAAGATCGCTGACGGTAAGAAACAAGGGTCAGGACTGCGCTTGATTGCCGATGGCAACCTGCAACGCTGCTCGGTCTGCGGGTATCCGTTCGAGGCAGGTGTGAAGCCGTCCATGAGCGTCGCCTTCTCGGATCACCTGCGGAAGTCCCACAAACCCGGCCAAACGACCTAAGACTTCAACCGGGCCGATCCGCGGGTCGTCCGGGAAACAACCGACTAGCTGGTCAATTACTTTCTGGGCAATCGAGTTGCCATGCCTATCGGAAAACCTTTAACCCATACCCCGTGATCTCCGTCACTGACAGCGATCTGCGGTTGCGTGATATTTGCATTTCGGTTGGTTAGGTTGGCCCGCAGCGAATTGTCCAGAGGGATGCAGCACATCAAGCCAAGCCCCGGGAATCCCTGCGGGCTTTTTGTCGGGCGCGCGGTAGTATTGTTCGGTTCGATCCCCAAGCCATAGCGCGCCAGCCTCTCGGACACCCTGGCCCGCATCCTGAACTCCTTCGAGGATGGCCGAAAGCAGATTCGCATCGCTTAGCAAAACGGATCCCGCTACACAAAGTAGCCGGATATTATTGTATGGGGGGTACGGCGTGCAGTGCCAACGTTCAACTCTTATGGCGAGGCGGTTCGCTGGGGACGCAGACCAAACTTGTCGCGACGTAGCGGAGATCGAGGAGGGACACGCAACATATCTGCCGCTGAAACTCGGACAGGATACCGCTGGGGACCAGAGCGTGCCCTGAAGGGTCTCCAAAATAGGTCACGGAACCGAACTGCACACGCGACGGAGATCTATTGAGTTGCCTAACCAACCGCAGGCCAAAGGGGATTCCCGCTTGGAGAACCCGCGTGGTTCGCGGGCGCCATGCACCTACATGTTCTTGATTACGTTTTGTGGCTGATATCTCCGTGCTTGCAAGCAGGCGTGGCGATCATCATGCGCTATCGCGGACTGGATCGGGAGTTCCCCTTCTTCTTCACGTACACCATCCTGCAAGTGGTATCGGAAGCTGTCCTCATCACCATGGAACGGCTCTCCTATAAAGTTTACTTTTACTCCTACTGGATCGACGCGGCCTTGTGCGTCCTGATTTCCTTCGCCTTGATGGACGAGTTGTTCAAATCTGCGTTTCGGCAATTCGAGGCTATATCCAAGCTTGGCGAGATCGTGTTCCGCTGGGCCGTGGTCGTGGTCTTACTCGCGGCGGCAGGGGACATCTTGGCCTCCCGTCATATACGGCAACCGGGACTTAGCGAGGGAATCCTGGTGGCTGACCGCAGTGCCCGCGCCATGCTTTGCGCGCTAGTCACCCTGCTGTTACTGGGCAGCCGTTACCTGGGTATTTCCCGGCGCGACCTGCGGTTCGGCATATCCTTGGGCTTCTCCATCTTTACTCTGACCAAGGTGATCCTGGATAGCGTTGCTTTACGCTGGCCCCCGCCCTACGTAGTGTTGGGACGGCTAAATAGCATAGTCTACATTTTCGCCTGTGTGATCTGGCTCGCGTATGTAGTCCTGGCAGCCCAGCGCCCGGCTTTTGAGGCAGGACCTTCCGCCAAATTCGATCCGGTTTTGCCGACTGGCGACACGTCACAGGCGACCACAGTGGAGTTGCTCAATGACGCGGTCGAGCGAGCGATGCGACGCTGGTCCGCCGCCAGCAAAGACTGAGTTCTTTGGATCTCGCCCAGAAGAAGGGACCGGATTCCACTCCGCGCGCCGGAAGGCGTGGTAGCTTGCAATGTTGGGTATATATTGTGGGGTTATTGAAAGCTAAAACGGAAATTCCGGTTCACATTGACGCGAACAGGGATTGCAGGGGCACAATGGCGGCCGTTTTCGGGGTCAAGGTCAAGAAGGAAATTCTGGCTCGAGCCCTGACACGGCTAACCCGAAGAATATGGCACCCATTCATCAGTCGTTCTTACACCCTGGCATTAGTTGTATTGATCAGTGGTTTCATCTCGACTGTTTTTGCATTTTTGGTGGTTCGCAGGCAGGAGCATCTCGTTGCCGAACAATGGTTTATTGGTGAAGCAGTGGGCGCGGTGGGCGCGGTTTCCGAAGGTCTCGACCAATCTGTTCAACTGGTTCGCTCCCTTGACGCTCACTTCAACGCGACAGACCGCGTTACCGCCGATGGCTTTCGCGCTTTCACGCAGCCGCTTCTCTCCCACTATCCCGGGGTCCAGGCGCTCGAGTGGATCCCGTTAGTCACGAACCACGCCCGCTCGATGTACGAGAAGGCCGCGCAACGGGACTTCCCTGGGTACCAGATTAGCGAACGTAAAGAACAGGGCATCATGAAACGCGCGGGCTCGCGCCCAGAGTACTTCCCGGTCTACTTTGTGGAACCGTACGCAACCAACGAAGCCGCGGTGGGATTCGATTTGGCATCCAATCCATCTCGGCGCGAAGCGCTTACTCGAGCCCGCGACGCCGGGAACATTGTTGCCACGGAGAGGATAATGCTGGTCCAGGAAAAAGCTGGCCAATATGGGTTTCTGTTGTTCGACCCCGTGTACCGCAAGGGGGCGAGCCTCGACACGCCCGTACAAAAGCACGCTAATCTGGTTGGGTTCGTCCTAGGTGTTTTCCGCATCCAGGACGTGGTGGAGACCGCGATTCACAACGACACGAGCGCGAGTGCAGCGTTGGATTTGAGTCTCTACGACGAATCCGCCGAGCAGGGAAAGGGGGTCCTTTACCGACATCTGGCACAGAGGCCGGGTCGGGAGGAAGAAAGCTCGAGCCGGGCAGGGGCAGGTTTGGTCTACACCGCCAAATTGGAAATCGCCGGGCGCACGTGGCTGCTTAAAGTCACACCCGGGCCGGGACAACAGGGTGCGAATATGAGACGAGCCTGGCTGGTGCTGCTGGGCGGCGTCACTATCACGCTGATCCTAGCGGCCTGTGCTCAAACCATCCGCCGACATTCGGAAGCACTGATCGCGGCCAATGAGGTTCTTGCGACAAGCGAAGGCCTGCGACGGAGGGCCCAGAAGATTGCTCATTTGGGAGCCTGGAATTGCAACCTCACAGAAAACCGGGTCACGTGCTCAGAGGAGGTGTGCGACATCTTCAACATAACCCCTGCAGAAGGCGACGGGACTTTGGACGCGTTGTTGAGCAGAATCCACCCGGAGGATAGAGAACGAGTGCTGGATGGCATTAGTAAGTCCGCGGCGGACAAGGCTTCCGCTGGGATCAACTGTCGCATCCTGCGACCGGACGGAACGGTGGCATTCATCTATATCCAGGTGGATGCAGCACACGAAAGAAATGGCGATCCACTAAACGTGTTCGGCACTATGCAGGACATCACAGAAAGCAAGAACACCGCACAGGTCCGGTACCTGGCGTACTACGATGCCCTCACGGGTTTGCCCAATCGGGCCCTTCTCCAGGACCGCATAACCCAGGTGCTGGCCATAGCCCGCCGGCACAGGGAAAAAGCCGCGTTATTGTTCCTTGATCTGGATCGCTTCAAGACCATCAATGATTCCCTGGGGCACTCGATTGGCGACCTTGTTCTGAAGGAGGTCGCGAGGCAACTGAACAGCTGCGCGCGCGAAGAGGACACGGTGGCCCGGTTGGGCGGCGACGAGTTCGTGGTCCTAATGACTTCCTTGACGGACATAGCCGACGTCGCCGTCGCCGCCAATCGTATCACGGAGGCGCTGCGCGTTGAGTCGTCCGTCCAGGGCCATTTGGTCAGGATTTCCTGCAGCCTCGGCATCAGCATCTTTCCGGACCATGGCACGGACAGCGAAACCCTGCTCAAGAGCGCGGATGCAGCCATGTACTGTGCCAAGGAGGCCGGACGGGACAATTTTCAGTTCTTCACCCAGGACATGAACGTTCAGGCTGTGGAGCGGCTGGCCCTGGAAAGCGGCTTGCGGCTGGCCCTCGAGAAGAAAGAGCTTTTCCTGGTGTATGAACCGCAGGTAGATCTCGCCACAGGAAACATCATCGGCGGGGAAGCGCTCCTCCGCTGGCGCCATCCTGAGTTGTGTCTTATCCTGCCCAACAAGTTCATACCGATAGCCGAAAATAGCGGTCTGATCATTTCCATCGGCCAATGGGTGCTCAGGACGGCTTGCGCCCAGGCACGGCAATGGCAGGACGAGGGCCTTCTCCCGCTGCCTGTCGCCGTGAATGTCTCCGCCGTGCAGTTCCGCCAAAGGGACTTTTCCGAACTTGTCGCAAGGGTGCTGCGCGAAACCGGCCTCGCTCCTCAATACCTCGAACTGGAGCTTACAGAAAGCGTGCTGCTCTCCAATGTAAACGCGACGCTTTCCGTGCTGCAGGAATTAAAAGAGATGGGGGTGAAACTGTCCATTGACGACTTCGGGACTGGATATTCCAGCCTCAGCTACTTGCGACAGCTTCCCGTTCACAAGCTGAAAATCGATCAGTCATTTGTGCAAAACATGACCGTGAATGCCCCGGACGCTGCCGTGGTAGCCGCAATCATCAGTATGGCAAGGAGCCTGCATCTGAAGGTCATTGCGGAAGGCGTGGAGAGGGAAGAGCAAATGCTCTTCCTGCGAGCCAACAACTGTGATGAAGTTCAAGGGTACTACTTTAGCCCGCCTCTAGCCGCCGCCGATTTTGCCAAGAAGGTGCGAAGCACGCTATCTCTGCGGTCCGATCCCAACAATGGAGGCTAGGCAGTAGTTGTCACTCAAGTGCAAGTGAGGAACACCAATTTACTAACGTTGAATGCATTAGCCTAGGACGACAGTGATGATTCGCTTTTACCCCAAGCATCCGAACTGTGAGTGCAGTTTACGAGTTGAGACTTTCGCTTGTCAGGTTCTTGCTTACCCACCAAACAGCTACCGTTGTTGCGGCTAAGTGGCTGAACGTACTCGTCCCGAAAGCATTGCAGCTCATATGCTTTCGATTCCCTGTCATTCATCAAAACATCGTACATCCGCAATATCAATGACCATGCGATCAGCTGGATTGGCGACGTCAGATAGGATTCTTGCCATGATCGTGCCCCAGTACCTCCTCGGCTGGCTTCGCACTGCCTTTTGTGCCCGCGAAGATCTCATCCTCGAAAACCTTGCTCTGCATCAGCAGCTGTTAGCTCTCCACGCCCAACGGCCTCGCCGGCTGACCGATGCGGCATGATTATCGTCGGTCCTCTGGTCCCGGTTTTCGACTGGAAAGAAGCGCTCGCTGGCTGGATGAGGCTGTCGCTGGAGCGTGCACATGTTTCTGCGGAGCACAGGGGTAGATTCACGCCCGGATATTCTCAGTCGGTGCCTCCCGCTCATTTAAGGACCGCTCATAGCGGTTGAAGACCACGCCATGCGAAGCGCTGCTGTCCAAGGAAAAGGGCCTCTTACACTGAAGACTGGGCGGGGCTTAGTTCTTGATGAGCCACAGCCTAGAATCCAGAATGTCTTAAATTGCCGGGTTACTGATCTAGTATTCGCCGGACGGTCGCAGCCAGGGTTTCAAGAGTAAAGGGCTTCTGGAGGTGCTGAATCGTGGGGCGTCTTTCGGTGGACGGCGGTTGTGGAGTGTCATTGTATCCAGACATGTTGATGATCTTAATAGTCGGCCAGATTTCCCGGATTCTGTCCGACAGCTCTTGCCCTCCCATCTTCGGCATGATCATGTCGGTGATGAGCAGGTCGATGGACCGTGGGGCGTCCGCTGCCAATTGGAGGGCCTCTGCGCCGTCCCCGGCTTCCACCATCTTGTAACCAAGCCTCCCGAGCTGGCCACTAATCAGCGATCGGACCTGTTCTTCGTCTTCCGCCACCAGAATATTTTCCGTGCCCTTCGGCAGTGCCAAGCGCTCCTTGACTTCCTCGAGGGAGACTCTTGACTCAGCCACCGGCAAGCAGATGTGAAATGTGGTTCCTGCGCCAAGGGTGCTTTCAATCTGTATCTCCCCACCGTTTTGGTTCACGATGCCGTAAACGGTGGACAATCCCAATCCCGTGCCCTTGCCGCGTTCTTTGGTAGTAAAGAAAGGCTCGAAGGCGCGGCTTATTGTCGACGCATCCATACCGCATCCCGAATCGGACACGGAAAGCCGCACGTAGGCTCCAGGGGAGAGATTGCCGAAGGCTCTACACGCCCTCTCATCCAGGTTGACACACCTGGTTTCGATGTGGAGCCTGCCTCCTTTCGGCATGGCGTCACGGGCATTGACCACCAGGTTCATGATTAGCTGTTCCAGTTGACCTTCACTGATCTTGACGCATGCGCCATTTGTGTCCATCCGCGCACCCAGGTCGATGTCTTCGCCCACCAGTGTCCGTACCATTTTCATGATTTCGTTCACGGCGCGATCCAGAGAACTGATTTGCGGATCGCTCGCATCTTTCCGGCTGAAATCCAGCAACCGCTGAGTGAGGCGGGCGGCCCTGCCCCCAGCCTCTTTGATCGCCCGCGCTCTTTTCGTAAGTTGGGGATCTGAGCCGCCGTCTTCCACAATCAGGTCCGAGTAGCCATTGATGATCTGCAACAGGTTGTTGAAATCATGCGCTACACCTCCTGCCAGCTGTCCGATGGCATCCATTTTTTGGGCGTGCAGAAACTGCTCCTGCAACGACTGGTACTGTTGCTCCGCCAGTTTGCGCCATGTAATGTCCTGCACCACCAGCACGGAGCCCACGATTTTGCCATCTTCCAACAAAGGAGCGCTGGAACAACAAACATCGAATGCAGTGCCGTCCTTGCGAAAGGCAACGTCCTCGTGACCATACAGAGTCTCGCCTGATGCGCAGGCCCGCGCTATGACACATTCTGATCTTGCCAGCGGAGTCCCATCCTTGCGCTTGTAATGACAGACGTCATGCAACACCTTGCCCTGCAGTTCGCCCAAGGCATAGCCAAAGATCCGCTCGGCTGCAGGATTCATGAAGGTGACGCGACCCCGAGCATCCATCGTGAACAAACAGTCCGGCGCCGCGGAGGTGATTGCCTGCATCAGCGAAAGCTGCTGGCTCAGTGCTTCCGCCGTTTGCTTGCGCTCGCTGACATCAACTACTGTGCCTTCGATGCATGCGGGCTCTCCACTTGCCCTTTCCAGAAGGCAGACGTTGTGCAAACCCCAGATAGCCGTGCCGTCCTTCCGCCTGAGCTGTACCTCGACATTGTTGATCGCTCCTCTCGTGGCCAGAGTCTCCAACAACACGTTTTCCTCCGCCGGGTCGTACAATATTTCTGCCGACGTCCGACCTAATAGCTCCGCTGCCGAGTCATATCCGAGCATGCGGACCAGCGCGGGGTTACAATCGAGCATCTTCCCGCCCGCCTCAGCCCGAAATACTCCTGCCAGGTTTCTCTCAAAGAGCAGTCGGTAGCGTTTGTCGGACTCTTCCCGTGCCTCGTCTGCCTCCTTGCGCGCGGTGATGTCCGAGAAAATGCCATCGGCGAATAGCACACCATCTACTCTGTGGGTTCGGACTGCACGGTCGTGCACCCAGATCCATCGGCCGTCTTTGTGTTCAACCCGGTATTCCTCGTCGAACGGCTGGCCTCGCAAGAAAAGCGCCTGCAAACCCTCGTTAACACGCCTCCGGTCCTGGGGATGAATTCGCTCCCACCCCAATCCTTTCCCGCTTTCGCAGATCTCCTTCGCGTTGAACCCAATAATGTCTTCTACATTGGGGCTGATGAAGACCGTTCGTCCTTCTTCCGTTGAGGTCCAGGCCACGTCCGGGAGGCTGGCCAGCAGCCTGCGCAGCCACTCCTCACGCGTGCGCGACTCTTGTTCCGACGCGGCCAGGGCGGCCGTGCGGCTGGCAATGACGTTTTCGAGGTTCTGGTTGACTTTCTCAAGCCGCCGCAGGATCGCATAGATCAAGCTGCTGGTGATAGCAACGTATACAAAGCCTTTGACGATACTCAAGTAAGTCAGGGCTGTTACAGTGAGCGAGAAGTGTCCGATGAGCTTGTCGGTGACAAAAATCCACACACAGGAAAAGGTAACGTACAGGCCAGCAAACCAAACTGGCCGCTTCAATTGCCGACGGTTTAGCCACGACTGAATGAGTAGCGGCATCCCAGTTCTCTTTCCTGTCCGCGATGGCTCTTTGGAAGAGGTTCCTGTGGCTCGGCTGGCGGACGAGCATTTCTCGAGCGGGTAACCTTAAAGCCGAAAAGCCTAGGGTCACTCGTTATGGCTTACGCGTTGCAGATGGCGGCAGAATGGCAGTACCGCAGCGGGCCTGTCAATTGGATTGTAGATAAATGGGCTGATCGTTCCCGTTCCGGGAACGGAAGAGGTACTGGCACTTTCGTAAATGGACGACCAAATGAACCTACCTTGAACGCCGCCACGCGGGTCTCAGCGATTCGGATAGTCGGGCTAGCCCTGGCTGCTGACCTTGAGTGCGTACCGTCCGCGGCCCCACGCGCGTGCACGAGCAGTTAGGTTGCAACGGAGCTAGGGTTGGGACTGTCGCGGCGGAAAATCCAAAAGCTGATCTCGAAATCCCGAATTACGGACCTACGCAACGGTGGCCAGTACGCCAGAGTGGTCTTTGGTCCGGACGGTAGCCTCTACGGTGCAGCTCCGTCATTGTTTTGGCCCAGAAAGGTGTACAGCGGACTCAGGACCCATGCGGAGTTCGTGTGCTTCAGCTTGACGACTATTCCGCAGCCTCTGCTAGTGCACTGACCGCCAGTGTACCCGCCATAGGATGTCGTTCCGTACAGGTTTCCGGCTTGATCCAACGTCACTCCGGCCCTGGGATAGGCTCCGTCGGCCCCGCCGGCAAAGTTGTACAGCACAGTGTAGGTTTGAGCTTGGGCCACAGCCGTCAGCCCAAGCAGGATGATTAACGCAATCCCAGCCTTCGTAATCTGCGAACCTAGTACACATAGTTGCTTCGTGCCCATGATGTCTACTCCTTACTCAAGTTCCAGTCGCTATGTCCAAATCCTCTAGGAAGCGGCCTAATACAAGACAATTCACGCCGCCTCAAACTGACGACCCATCACCGACAACTGACTACGGCGTGATTTCCCAAACCACGCCCTGGCCGTTTGTTCCGCCAGCCGACGCCGTGCCGTAGAGGTTGCCACTGGCATCGAGAGCGACTTGGCCATAGGGCTGGCCGCCGTCGGTGGCGCCCGTAAAGTCGTATAGAGATGTGTAGGACCAGCTACCGTTGGAATTCGTCAACTTGAAGACATTGCCATATCCGTAGGCACCATCGCCAAAGGTTGTGCCATAGAGGTTACCCGACGCGTCCATCGTCAGGACGGCATAAGAGCCGTCGGTACCAGAGAAGCTATGAAGCGTGGTCAGTACCCATCCGCCATCGGAAGGGGACAGTTCGTAAACCGTGCCTCCACCTCCCGCACCTTTACTCAGCGTGGTGCCGTAGAGATTGCCGGACTGATCAAAGACCAGGCCGCCGGCAGGATTGGCTCCGTCGCTACCGCCTTGAAAGGCATAGAGAATCTGTGACGACCACCCGGATCCTGATGGCGACAGTCGATAAACGATGCCGGCATAGTGCGGGCCAACCATTGCAGTGCCATAAAGGTCGCCCGTACCGTCCGAGATGACACCGGCATTGGGGTCGCCACCTTGCCTATACCCCACAGGGAATTGGTAAAGGGTGTTGTATGTCCAGCCGCCACTGGATGCCAGCAACTCGAAAATCTCGCCATCTCCCTGCGCACTATCCCAAGTGGTGCCATACACGTTTCCTGAGTGGTCGAAAAGGAGGTCCCCAAGCCATGGATTTCCTCCCAGGTTAAGGTTGAGTTGGAAGAAGTAAAGAACAGTTTCCGTCCACGGGCAGAGCGCCGTTTTGCAAGCTGTCGCGGGAGGCTTTAGATTGAAGACGGTACCGCAGCCCACTGCGAAACAATCGGAGTCAGCGGGCCCACCAAAGGCAGTCGTACCGTAGAGGGTGCCGTCCGGGCCAAAGATCACCCTGGCGAACGGAGAGGCTCCGTCGCCATACTGGCCCATAAATGTGTACAGCGGGTTCAAGACCCAGCCAGAGTTCGTGTGACCCAGCTTGAACACGGTACCGCAACCGTTCAGCCGCCCGACAGTGCACCGGCCACCGGTGTACCCGCCAGCTGATGTGGTTCCGTAGAGGTTTCCACCTTGATCCAACGTCACTCCGGCCCTGGGCGCGGCCCCATCCTGCCCGCCGGTGAACTCGTGGAGTACGGTGTAGGTTTGAGCTTGGGCCACAACCGACAGCCCAAGCAGGATGACTAACGCAATCGCGCTCTCTGCGATCCGTTCTGTCGATAATCTCTCGCAATGCATAACATCCACTCCTTCTGTCACAGTTCCGTGCAACATGGAACGTTCTGGAAGTTGACTCAAAGCCAGGTTGAAACCAGCTTCCGCTTTCCTCACGCGACCATCAAAACCCTCATTCATGACGCAGCGCGTCCAGTGGATTAAGGCCAACGGCCTTACGCGCGGGGATGTAACAAGCCGCCAACGCCACCAGCACCAGAAGAACCACTACACCGGCGAAGGTCAGAGGATCAGTCGTACTCACGCCGAACAATAGGCTGCGCATCACGCGCGTTAGGGCCAATGCAGCGATAATGCCCACCGACGTGCCCAGGATGATCAAGCGCATTCCCTGGCCAAGAATCAGCCGCAGGACATCCTGCGGCTTGGCGCCCAGCGCCCGGCGCAGTCCAATCTCATGCGTGCGCCCGGTAACCATGTACGCCATCACGCCATAGCTGCCAAGCATTGCCAGCAGCAAAGCGATTCCTGCAAGGATGCTGAGCAAGACCACGATCAGCTTGCGCGAGGCGAGGTCTTCATCCATGAACTCGGCGAGCGACCGCACGTCGTAAAGTGCCAGATTCGGGTCCAGCGAGTGCAACACGTCGCGCAGCATCGGCTCCAGCGAGGACTGTTCCGTGCCCGAGAGAACTGCGAGACTTCCGCGGCTGCTTGGATATTGCGTATAGGGAAGATAGGTTCCGGCCAGCGTTGGCCAGTCACCGCCGTGATATTGCACATGATGAACCACGCCGACGACGGTCCTCCACGGCCCAAAGCCATTCGGCGCCACTGGGGCTTCGATGGCCACACGTTTCCCAATGGCACTTTCGCCAGGCCAATATTCGCTGGCCAACAAGTCGTCGATAATGCAAACTGGTTCTGATTCTGCCTTGTCATCAGCGTTGAAGTAGCGGCCTCTCAGGATCTGGACGCCCATGGCCTCCAGAGCTCCCGGGGTCACGCTGGAGAATTCGGTGTAAGGCACATTCTCCGGCTCCGGCTTGGGACGTCCCTCGACCAGGAAATGGGACTCTGCCGCCCCAAGCAGCGGAAACTTGAATCCCACCGTCTTTACGCCTGGCAGTGCCGCGACTCTTTCCACCAATTGCTGCACCAGCAAACGTTTCTGCGAGTCGTCCCGATACTGCAGCGGGGGCAAGCTTAATGACGCAGTCAGAACACCATCGGCCCGGAAGCCCAGGTCTTGCTGCACCACATGCAAGAAGCTCTTGATGGTGAGCCCGGTAGCCACCAGCAGCACCAGCGATAACGCCAATTCGGCAGCAACCAAAAACCCGCGAACGCCGGCGCGCGACAGTCCCGAGGTCGAGATGCGGCCACTATCCATCAACGTCTGGTTGGGATCGATGCGATAAGCCGCCAGCGCTGGCATTGTCCCGAAGGCAATTCCGGCTAGAAGCGATATCACGAGCGTGAACAGCAGAACAGGCCGGTCGATGGAGATGTCCTCGGCGCGAGGGACGGTGGAGGAGGCAAGGTGGACCAGGGCCGCACTGGCGCTACCGGTCGAGCAATACGCAACAACGAGCCCAGCCGCGCCGCCCATAAGCGCCAACAGAACGCTCTCGCAGAGAAACTGGCGCGCCAGCCGCGCCGCTCCTGCCCCCAGGGCACAGCGGATGGCAATCTCCTGCCGCCTCACGATGACCAACGACGTCAGAAGATTGGCGACGTTGACGCATGTGATGAGAAGCACGAGGGCCACCGCGGCCATCAGAAGCAGCAAAGGCCGGCGCACATACTCAACCAACCCAGGCAGCAAGGGCATCATGTTGACGCTCACGCCGCTGTTGGTTTGCGGGTATTCCTGTGCGAGCTGGCGGGCAATCGCCCACATCTGCTCCCGCGCCTGCTCGAAGCTGACGCCCGGTTTGAGCCGCGCGTAGGCATACACTCCGTGGTGATCGTCGCGATGAGCAAAACCGGGCGCGTATTGCAGTCGCCCCAACGAAGTGAACGCATCGACCTCGGGCCATCCCAGGTGCCAATGACTGTTGGGGACGACACCAATGACGGTATAAAGCTCTCCGTCGAGATTCAGCCGCTGGCCCAGGACTCTGGGATCACGGTTAAATTCGCGTGCCCAGAAAGCCTCGCCCAGGACCACCACGGGCTCTGCTTCCACCTTGTCGTCTCGCGCCGTCAGCAGACGCCCGAGCAAGGGCTTCACGCTCAGCGTCGAGAAAAATCCGTCAGTTACCTGCCGCACATGCAGACGCTGCGCTTCGCCTATGCTGGTGAGGGTAACGTCCGCCGAGCGGTAGCCTCCGACGCTCTCGAACACCGTATTTCGGACGCGCCAGTCATTGAAGTCCGCCATGGAGATGTACATGAAGCGGATCTCTGGCGACCACTCCGACAGATAAACCAAGCGGTCGGAGTGTGGATACGGCAGCGGCCGCAAGAGCACGGCGTTGATGACGGAGAAGATGGCAGTATTGGCGCCAATACCGAGAGTGAGGGTGAGCAGCGCAACGGCGGTGAAGCCCCGATTTTTGCGCAGCGTTCGTAAGGCAAAGCGCAAGTCATAGCGTAGCTCTTCCAGCCATCGCCAACCCCATACATCATGGGTGACGTCCTCCACCAGGGCCACGTTGCCGAACTCGCGCAAAACTGCATCCTGCACTTCGTCCGGCGCCTCGCCCCGATCGACACGATCTTCCGCCGCCATGCGCAGATGGGACTGGATCTCTTCGTCCAGCTCGTCCTTACGGCGACTTCGCGATCGCCACAACCGCCGCAGATTCACAACTAACTCCGCTTGGGATCGGTTTGCATGATCGCTGCGATGGCATCGACCACCCGTTGCCAGCGATTCTGGTCCGACAACAACTGCTTCTTGCCGAGGGCGGTGATGCGGTAATACTTGGCCCTCTGCTTGCTTTCGGTTTGCTTCCACTCCGCGCGCACCCAGCCTTGCCGTTCCAGACGATGCAGGGCCGGATACAGCGAGCCGGTCTCCACCTGCAGCACGTCGCCGGAGTTGATTCGGATGGCCTGGCTGATGCCGTAGCCGTGCTGCGGGCCCCATTGCAGGGTGCGGAGAATGAGCATGTCGAGCGTTCCCTGCACCAGCTCAACGCGGTTCTTGTACGAGTCGTTCTGTGTCATAGCAGTAGACACTCTACTGCAAAGGCTGTAGATTGTCTACTTAATTCTTGGTGGGAACGAAAATCTAAACCAGCGGGGGATTTGATAGCGGCCGCATCGGACGGTGGTTCCGGTCAAGCTGGCACTGTGTTCCAGTTGACGAATTCAGGAAGCAGCTGGCAATTCAACCTGCTCTACTCTCTCACGAATTCAGGAGGAAGCACGTGCGGGCCTTTTGGCACGTTACTCATGGACTCTGCGGGTAATCTTTACGGCACGACCAGATGCGACGGTGCTAATCAGCAGGGATCCGTATTCGAGTTGTCACCATCAGGAAGTGGATGGACGTACCGAACGCTCCACGACTTTAGCGGTCCCGATGGAAAAGGTCCCTGGGGCGACCTTGTGCCGGACAGCAACGGCAATCTTTATGGCACAACATCGTTAGGGGGACAATATGGTCTAGGTGTCATCTTTGAGATCACGCCGTAAGGTGTTGCCGAGTGCCCCATTCAAGGCCTTAGTTTGGGCACAAATATAGGACAGCCTGTAAATACGGTCTGTGTGCGTCCGTGGTGATCTGCGGACGGCCAACGATGCGATCCGCCGCATCCTGAATGAAGTTGTAGGCCGACTGTTTGCCGCGATCTCCCACGTAGTGTACAGAACGCATACCGATTCGGGAACGCTCCAAGATGAAAATCATTTCACAACGTCGCGCGCAGGTGAGATGGGTACTACAATGGTGCCGTTGTTGAGATCAAAACAGAAATCCTGGCGTAATGCCAGTTGTCCGCAGCCGGTTGTCACTTGTCAGTCGAATTCCGGAAAGTCCCACAATGTGGGATAAGAGTCTTTAACACGGTAAACGCGACTTGGTTCGCACAGGACAATTCACCATGAAGCGCTCAGAACTGACCAGCAATGGGATCGGCGGGATTGATCTGTGGATCACCGTCGCGGCAACCGCTATCGCAACTTTGTTGATCGTCGCCGCCACGCCAGCCCACGCCCAGACTTATACCGTCTTACACACCTTCAACGGATCAGATGGGGCATTTCCCTATGGCACCTTGACCATGGACCGCGCCGGAAATTTGTACGGCACGACCTATGGCGGCGGCAGCGGATGCAATGGTTACGGGTGCGGCACCGTTTTCAAACTTACGCACAAGAACTCCGGCTGGATCTTGACACCGCTGTATAAGTTCCAGGCTGGAGACGACGGGGAGTTTCCCACCGCCGGAGTCACCCTTGGCCCGGACGGTAGCCTTTACGGCACGACGAACGTCGGAGGAGGAGGGCCGTGCGCGCCTCCCACCGGTGGGCTGGGATGCGGTACGGTCTTCAACCTGAGGCCCCCAGCGACGGCGTGCAACACTGCGCTCTGCCCCTGGACGGAGACAGTGCTATATCGATTCACCGGTGGCAGCGATGGCGCTTATCCGGGCTACGGTAACCTCGTTTTCGATCAGGCGGGCAATGTTTACGGCACGACAGAAGGAGACGAGGACAAAAACGCGGCGGTCGTTTTCGAACTTGCGCATTCCAAATCCGGCTGGACAAAAAGCCTCGTCTACAGCTTCGGCACTGCCGCATTCGTTGGCAGCGGCGTGATCCTTGACACGGCCGTTAATCTCTATGGAACGACGGGGGACGGCGGCAGCGGCTACGGATCGGTTTACGAAATGACGCCTTCGGGCTCCGGATGGACCGAGTCGACTCTCTACACATTTCACAACAACGGCGACGGCTATGACCCTCTGGGAGGCGTGGCCTTTGATCAGAAAGGAAACCTCTACGGCACGACGTTCAACGACGGCGGCAGGGTTTTCGAGCTAAGACCCTCCAACGGCAGTTGGATATATTCCTCACTCCACTACTTCGGCGGATACGAGGGCTCTTACAGCGGCCCAACCCTGGACGCGGCTGGCAATGTCTATGGGACGCTGTCTGAGCCGGGTACTGCCTTCGAGCTTACGCGCTCCAACGGTTGGCTGGAAACCGACCTATCAAGCCTCCCTGTACTGCCTGTCGGGGGTGTGACCCTGGACGCAAATGGAAATATCTATGGCACAGCATCCCTCGGCGGGAGCGGTCACTGTGATGGGAACCAATGCGGCGTTGTCTTTGAGATCACCCCGTAGACGGCCTGTGAGGGAACAGAATCAGGCTGCGGAAGATTGTCGGGAGGTCCTGCCGAAAAGCGGGATTTCCCCCTTTAGACTAAGAACAATTGAGCGGCCTTGCAATTCACTTTTCCGCTACAGGTTGCGTATGACTACGGTCGCGCCGGCCGCCTGAGCGCGTACATGGTTCACTACGTGCGGGCGCCGAAGTCGCTTGCAACAACCCCCGTTTTCAATGGACGCGTGCACTGGAGACGTGAGGCACTGGGATAACCCTCCGGACTGCTGACAAGTCACCAAATTAGCGACTCTGGAATAGAACGGCAGAGTGCTAGACTGCACACATTTGGTGAGGTTTCCGCAATCGGAGAGGCGTTTCGCACTCCAGGACGATCACGAGCAGGTGCAGACCGCCCGCATTGACTACAACATCGGTCCGAACGACACGACCTGGTTTCGTTTTCAGGCGGACACCGGCCTGCAAGCCGCTTACACGGACCCGATCAACCCTTTATTCAATGCCTTTTCCCCGCAGCCGCTCTATTCGTTTGCGGCCGGATACACCCACGTCTTCTCGCAGAATCTGGTGAACTACTTCAATCCGGCGTTCTCCTGGTATGAGAGCCTGTTCGGGCCAAGTGACTTTCAGCAGACCCTACGGCCACCAAGCGGAGGAGCCTAAACGCAACTCAGGATTCAAGATCGGTCTGGCAACAGCTAAGGCTTGGAGAGCTCGTCATCGACTACACGACCAAGATTCCGCAATTCTTCATTGAGACCAAGCTCGGACGGCACAACCGAGTTTTCAATGATTGACTTGAGCGCGGGGTATAGGTGTGCGGATCTGAGCAAGTCGGGCTTCGAATACAGACTTGCCTCTGCCGGCAGCAAATAGGCCGGCACGCCGTCACTACCCAAGCTCAATTGGCGTAAGCAGGGCATTGCGCTCATCAACGATGTCGGAAACGATACGGACGAATTCGTCCAGAATGTAGGCATCTGCAGCGGCTGGAGCCTTACTCTTCGTCCAATTCAACGCTTCCTGCGACGTAACCGTCGATTGATCTCCTCTTTGGAGAAGGATTCGGGCGTAAAATCACCGACCCATGCATAAACGTCCTCATGCTCGGGGTGATTGACGTCCTGCAGTGCTGCCAGCATCTCAGCAAAGCCTTGCGGCCCTCCGCAATCTTCGGGCGGACAAGCTCGTTCTCCAGCCACGCACATCTGGTGAAAGGCTTCATCTCCGAGCAAGACTTCTTCCAGCAGAAGCTCGTGCTGCCAGCTGTCGCCGAAATCGTATTCGTACAATAGCCTCGCTCCTGCCGTGCAGATCAAATCGCCAAGTCTGGTCCGGCTCTCGTTCACAATTTTGGTGCCGGAGCCAAGTCGCACAGCAAGCTTCTTTCCGCTCGGGAAAACGAACTGGTGCAGGTGCGAGTTCTCCCATCCCATGACAATTTGCAAAGTGCGGTGGAGCTTACTGAGAGTGATATCCCGATCGATCAAAATGCGCCTCCAGACAGGGGGCCTTGTCTGAAGCAGCGTTATCTTCACGGCATACACTTCCATGGAACCGGCTAGCCGATCGCGGACTTCTTCATGTGTCTGCATCGATCTCGGCCAAGAACTTAGCATAAAAATGGATCGATTCCACCTTGTCTTCTCCCAGGCCGCGCAGCTCTTGCTCCCCGAGCCGTCCTTCGTGCAGGAGTTTCCCTAACACCAGCGTGAGTTGCGAGTATCGGTAGTCGTATTTGCGATCGATCTCCTTCCGACGTTGTGTCAGGTACAGCTCCAGCTCCCACAGGTCCGACGGTTGCTTGACTTCGGCGGCCATCTTTTTCGTCTGCTGGATTACTTCCTGCAATTCCTGGTGCAAGGCATGGTCGAAGGCTTTGCGGGCGATCGCCCGTTCCGACTTCGACCACCTCATTTCGCCTTCCTTCGGATAGCTGCCTGGGGCAGCAGAAGGAGCTGTAATTGTCATATTCAGACCCTCCGTGCGGGCATTCTAGCTCTTGCCGGGGTATTATTTCCAGCGACGTCGAAGCGGCGGGCCGAGAACTCGTTTCACGCGGTTTGGAGTCGATGTGGCCGCCCTTGCCGATCAGGTCCACAGCCGCCCAGTGGCCCTGCCGCATCTGCACGTCACCCAACCGCAAACCGACTAGCTCCGAGCGACGAAAGCCGCAGCTGAACAGCATAGCCAATTGCATAGTCTCGCTTAGCACGTAGGCCGTCGCCATAGGCGTGCTTCAGCACGTCCGAGCTCTGCTCGGCACTTAACCAGTTGCCGAAGCGAACTCCCAGTTGCTTGGCGCCTTTCACCCGGCTAATCCCAGCCGCCAGCTCTGGACTTAGCAAACCGGAATCAGCCGCTTCGTGTGCCAGCCGGCGCACCGCGGCCAGATGCTGGTTGATGGGTTGGCAGCCAGTCCTCGCGATTCCAGGTGCATGCGGTAACGTACGACCACGATGCGGTTGAAAGCCAGTCGAGGTTCCGAACAGTACCAAGTGGTGAATTGATCGATTGCGTACTCATAAACCCGGCGCGAGGCAGGCGAGCTGAAACTGTTGAGTACAGCCAGCTTACAATGATCCAGGTCTGGTATCCGGAGGACCCGGCGATGATAGTTCGGCTTGATTCTCTTTTTGCCCATGTCGACGGCCTCCCCATGCCGTACGACTGGAAGTACGGCAGACCGCATGGACTCGGCAAGTAGTTATTCTTTTAGGGCAGAGTGACGGGTTGTGAGCGCTATGTCCTGTTATCGCCAAGAATCGGTGGACAGCAACATGAAGTCACCTAAACTTACGTGCGTTGCTGCAATCCTGATGCTGGTGTTGTTGATGGGATTCACGGCGACCGCTCAACAAAACGCCCCGTGGAAAAGCAAGCTGTGCAAAGAGCACATAGGATCGTGCGGCATTCTTGTTACCTTCAATCCACCGATTGAAGATGTTCTCTCGGTGCCGAACGAAGTGACCGTGGACGTTCCATTGGAACTCGAGAAAGTAAGCAAAGTCGTCGTTAGTAGCTACCCTCTGGGAACGGGCGTGGCAGATATCCCCTCCGAAGGTTTTGCCGTCATGTATCGGTCTCAGAAAGTTGGCAATTACGCACGGTTCAGTGGCGAGATCAAGCAATGTACTGATCAAGGAAGTCTCGCCGTCGATGTTTTGTTCAAGGGGTTTGAGCGCTACCCGATGTCGGCGGGGGTCGGGGGTGCTGTCGAATGCGAGCAGAGCTGCACAACCGATAAGCAGTGCCCTTCCGGTCAACGTTGCGGATTTCCACTTGGCTGTGAAAGCAAAGGGAAATGCATCGTTCCCAGCGGTAAAACTTGGTGCAATCCAGGTGAGCACTGCGGTTGCGACGGTCGCCCAGTGGTTGTCTTTTGTGGGGCTGGCTCAAACACTGGGGAATACACATCGGCGCCTGCAACTGTAGCTCCCTGTCCATAGCTGGCCTGACATCGCCATAGCGCAAGTTACAGAGTCGGGTGTCTGGTGTCGGGGCGTAACTTGCGCAATGCCCTGTTGTCGGATGTAATCGAGGCCGCCGCCGCATGCCTCAATGTCTCACTCTCCCGTGATGCGAGTCACTGACGGCAGTTGGCGCAAGCGGTAACTTCAGGATGACAACCAGTCGGGGACCGGAGTCCTTTTCCCAACACACCCATGTCTCCTGACGAGTCTCAGCCCGTGACCCCACGGGCTGTACTTTTATTACCGGAATACGAGATCGTTACTTGCGCACCAGCGCGTTAGTCCTCGTCCGTTCGCGTTGGCGCCATCACGTGGAGTACGGGCAGCAGTCACTGACAAAGCGATGCCCGCAGGCGTGAAATTCGGGTGGATGCTTTTTCCCGATTCACGTCTGTCGTTCCCGTGCGGCCAGAGGTAAGAGTTCTGACCTTACTTCTCCCAGTGAAGTGCAACGGCTTTAAGGCGATCGATAAGCAGTTGCCCGCGATGCATAGGGATCAAAGTGCAGGTGTGTCTATGCAAGCCAATCTATCTTTCCTCCGTGCGAGAGTGTTGCAGTCCATTCGGTGCAAGACAGCCCATGCATCTACGTGCGGGCTTGTGTTTCTGCTGTCGCTCTTGCTGGCGTCATGCCTGTTGTGCGGCGGGACGGAAACAGCCGCACCGGCGTTAACTATTACCCCGGCACTCGGCCCCCCCACGACCAGCATGGCGATTTCAGGCAGCGGCTTCGACCCTTACGCTGCGGTGGACATTTACTTCGACGCGGCCGAGCTGGCCGTGGCGACTACGAACGGGGCTGGAGTCTTTGGCGCGGCATCTGTCCACGGGGGAATCCTGCTGCAGGTGCCAGCTTCTGCCATCCCGGGGTATCACTGGATTGCGGCCGTGGAGCGCTCCGGCCAGAAGCTGGTCCGGAAGTCATTTCTGGTAAGGACGGACTGGGCGCAGTTTCTTTTCTCGCCTGACCACAAGGGCCTGAATCCGTATGAGAACGTTTTGAGTCCAGGCACCGTGGGAAATCTTGGTCTGCGGTGGAGATACCAGACAGGCGATGTGGTTCAATCTTCTCCCGCAGTCGCTAATGGCGTGCTGTATTTCGGGTCGGGGGACAATAATCTTTACGCTTTAGATGGCACTACCGGAGCACTCCTGTGGAAGTACACCACCGGCAGCAGCGTCTATTCATCGCCCGCGGTGGCCAATGGTGTGGCGTACGTTGGGGGCTGGGACGGCAATCTGTACGCCGTGAATGCCACCACCGGGCAACTACTGTGGCAGTACAGCACGGACGGCGAAATCTATGCTTCCCCGGCGGTGGCCAATGGAGTAGTCTACTTCGGATCTTATGACGGTAACTTGTACGCCGTGAACGCCACTACGGGAGCACTCCTGTGGAAGCGCACAACCGAGGGCTACATTCTCTTGTCCGCGGCCGTCGCCGACGGTGTGGTGTACATCGGGTCCTATGACCCTGACGGTAACTTGTATGCGTTAAACGCGAGCACCGGAGAACTGCTTTGGCAGCGCAGGCTGGGCTTTGCTGTATATTCCTCGCCGACAGTGGCCAACGGCGTTGTGTACATTGCGTCCGATGACTTCAACCTGTACGCCTTGAACGCCAGCAGCGGAGCATACCTCTGGCAGTACGACACGTCGTCGTTCATCTATTCCTCACCGGCGGTGGCGAACGGGGTTGTGTACTTTGGTGGGACCAGTGATCAAACTATTTACGCCCTGAACGCTGGTACGGGAGCACTGTTGTGGAACTACAGAACGGGATACGCTATATATTCCTCACCTGCCGTCGCCAATGGTGTCGTGTATGTCGGATCCGCTGACCAAAACTTGTACGCCTTGAACGCCACTACGGGAGCATTCCTGTGGAAGTATACGACCGGGGGTGCTATTCTTTCGTCCCCCGCGGTAGCAAACGGCATAGTGTACGTCGGGTCCAACGACGGGAATCTCTACGTTTTTGATCTGACTGGCGGACGGTTGTCTAAGAGCTTCAGCCCGCTACCCTAACCGGCGATTTTACGATGAGCCAAACGAAGTAAATGTTTATAACGTATGGTCCGCTGCCTGGCCGCGAGAGAGAAGCTGGAGCGACATACAGTCTGCGTAAATGTATCCGGCCTCCAGTTGGAGATTGATCTCCGGGCCATAATGATCATCCGCGCAGCAATCGGCGAAGAGTCCGGGTCGATCGTCGGCAAAACGAATACTGGCTTATTCCTGCTGATCTCGGATAGTTGTTGAAAATCGCCTCTCTGACAATGTCGGCGTTGTCAAGAGCGTAGTCGAGGCCCGCGGCACGCTCCAGCATAGGAATCGCTTCCTTGTTGGGGCCGGGATCATTTGGCAGCGCGAGACTCCGCAAGTAGAGATCGTAAGCCTCTTCGTTCTTGGGGCGGGTACTGGTTTCGGCCGATTCGCTGCTCACGCCGAGCGCCGGAAGCAGTCCTTGCCGAACCGTTGCGGTGATCCGGCTGCGCATGGCAATCATGTCGGGAGCCGCGACGTTGAGCGTGTCCCGCCAGAGGGTACGGTTGTTCTCAACGTCGATGGCCTCCAGCGTGATCTCGAGCTGATCGCCTTCCTTTATGTAATGCCCGGTGACGATGTCGGTGACTTTCATCTCGCGGCCGACCTGCTGCACGTCGAGTCCAGCCGCGGTGTACTTGCTGGTGGTGGCGAATGGGCGGATGGACAAAGAGCGCACGTAGCTGAGCGCAGTGGCGATTTCGTCGGGCAGGGCGAGCCGCAGGAAGTCCGCGTCCTTGTCGGAGCCCATATTCTGGAAGGGAAGAACCGCGACTGTGGTCGGATTGGCTAAACCCGCCACAGGAACAGCCTGTCGTTTTGACTGCCAGAAGAAAACGGCCAACGCCACCACGATGACGGCGGCGATGGCTCCAACGATCATGGCGTAGTGACGGCTCCTAGTGACGGGCGCAATCCCGCTGCCGCTCGGCATAGCGTCGTGTTGGCTGGTATTCTTAGGCTCCGCTGAAGCGCCTGATTCTTCGCTCCCACTCGCGACCGGGGCAGTGAATCGCCCGCTGTCGGTGTCCCGCTTCAGCCGCTGCAGATCGCTTCGCATATCCGAGGCATGCTGGTAGCGAAGGTTGCGGTCTTTTTCCAACGCCTTGTCAATGATCCGTTCCAAATCGGCGGGTACGTCCTGATTCAACCGCACCACAGCCACCGGGGCACGATTCACGATCGCTTCACAGATCATGGCCGAACTCGAGCCGTCGAAGGGCGTTTTGCCGGTCGCCATTTCGTACAAGACTGCGCCGAAGGAAAACAGGTCGGTGCGAGCGTCCACATCCTTCGCGCGTACCTGCTCCGGCGACATGTAGGCCACGGTGCCCAGCATCGCTCCCGGACTGGTTAGGTGCTGTGCGTCCGAGTCGGCGACTCGCGTTTCCGATTCGGTGCCGGTTGATGCGGCCTTACCGGTCACCTTGGCCAGACCGAAGTCGAGAATCTTGGCGTGTCCCCGCCGCGTGACGAAGATGTTCGCCGGCTTGATATCGCGATGCACGATGCCTTCGCCGTGGGCCGCATCCAGAGCGTCGGCAATTTCCGTTCCCAGGTCCAGCAGACATTCGGTTTCTAGTGGCTGCCCGGCGATGCGGTGCTTCAACGTCATGCCATCGAGGAACTCCATCGCGATGAAGGCGCGACCGTCCTCTTCGCCGATATCATAGATAGTGCAGATGTTGGGATGGTTGAGCGCCGAAGCGGCGCGGGCTTCGCGGCGAAAGCGCTCCAGCGCCTGCGTATCGCGGGCTACGTCATCGGGAAGAAATTTAAGGGCGACGAAGCGGCCTAGCCGCGTGTCCTCGGCTTTGTAGACGACGCCCATGCCACCGCCGCCCAGCTTCGTTAGGATGCGGTAGTGGGAGATCGTGGTGTCGATCATGGCTTACGGCGCTGCAAGGAATGCTTGATGATAGGGCGCTGGCCAGTGGCAGTCAATTTGTTCTGAGCCAATCCGATTGGCAGGTTGGTCAACCATACTTGGCAGAAACCGGCATGTGGGAGATTACTCCCCACAGGTCGGTATTTGTTGAGGAAGCGATTTAGAACTCATGCCTGCTTCTTGGGACGAACCGCATTCTATAGCACGGCATCCTGCCTATAAGCTCTAACAGCTTAAGTGTGCCATTATTGATGCGGGATCCTCAGCGCACGGCTTATTGCCACTGCTTGTCTCCCCTGTCTTCGGTGTGCGCGATATCGGCGGGATGAGACAGCGGATAGTTCGATTGAAGCGGTAGCAGAACAAAGGGGACGAAGATGTATTACAGCAAAGGGAACTACGAAGCATTTGCATGTCCGCGTAAGCCCGCGAATATCGAGACCAAATCCGCTTATCTCGTGGGCGGCGGTCTGGCTTCACTGGCAGCTGCCGCCTTTCTCGTCCGCGATGGCCATATGACCGGCGATCGCATCACGATCCTAGAGGCATCGACCATTGGAGGTGGCGCGCTGGACGGCGCCGGGAATGCAGAAACCGGCTGGCTGATCCGGGGTGGCCGCGAGATGGA
>Ga0181532_10000992_pt1 | contig 28329 bp, 25 predicted proteins | sample PEATcosm2014_Bin_33_FD_119768 | JGI IMG/M metagenome (GOLD analysis project Ga0181532, IMG submission 119768) | Peatland microbial communities from MTU Mesocosm Facility, Houghton, MI, USA - PEATcosm2014_Bin11_30_metaG | ecosystem: Environmental > Terrestrial > Soil > Wetlands > Peat | place...
CGGATCGACCCGGTAGTGCGGCTGGAAGCGCGCCGGTTGCGGCTGAAGCTGGCGGAGTACTATCAGGATGAGGGACTTGGCGATGCGGTGGTCATCGATCTGCCGAAGGGCGCCTACGTTCCGAAGTTCCGGTTTCGCAGTATGCACGGCGAGGCGGTACCAGCTGTGGCGGCGACTCAGCGCCGCGGGATCTCAATCTGGCTGGCTGTAGGGACGATCCTGGCGCTGATTGCGGTGGCTGGGTGGTATCGCATCCGCCAGAATGTTCCCGCGTTGCCACTACGGGCCTCCATCGCGGTGCTCGGTTTTCGCGACCTCTCCCCGAACCAGGAAGGCTCCTGGATTTCGGCGGCGGTGTCCGAGTTGATGAACATCGAACTCGGCTCGGAACAACGATTACGGACTTTGCCGCTCGAAAACGTGGCCCGTATGCGGGCCGATATATCCTTGACGCCGCAGTCCACCTATCCCGTCGAGTTACTGCAACGAATTCGCGCCAACCTGGGAAGCGATTATGTGGTGACCGGTTCCTATTTCGAGCGGCAACAGAGAGTGCATCTGGATGTCATGTTGTTCGACCTGCGTTCCGGGCAGCAGGTGGCGGCCATCGGTGACGAGTCCCCCGAGGACACTCTGCCGGCGCTTGCCGGGCGGTGCGCGGGGCGAGTGCGCGCGCAGTTGGGCGTGCGGCTTCCGGCATCCGGGCTGCCGTCTCTCCAAGCCGGCGCGATGGAGCAATATGCGCGAGGCATGGAACGCCTGCGCCAGGGCGACGCACTGAGCGCGCGGTCCTACCTGGAGAAAGCCGTTGCGGCCGACCCATCCCATCCTCTCTTTCATTCCGGCCTCGCAGCGGTATTGTCCGCCCTCGGACTCGACACGCAAGCCGGCCAGGAGGCCAGACGCGCCATGGACTCATCGGCGGACCTGGGGCGCGTAGAGCAACTGGAGGTGGAAGGGCGCTACCGGACGATCGCGCACGATTGGCCACGGGCCATTCAGGTTTACCAGGCTTTGTTCACGCTTTTGCCCGACGACTTGGAATATGGGCTGCAGCTTGGGTCCGTCGAGGCTCGGGGCAGCCAGGCGCAAGAGGCGTTGAGGACCGTCAAAACCCTCCGCAGCCTCCCGGCTCCGCTCGGCGACGATCCCCGCATCGATCTGACGGAAGCGCAGGCAGCCGGCGGCCTGAGCGATTTTGCGCACACCGAGAGGGCCGCTCGATCGGCTGCGGAAAAGGCCGGCGCGCGGGGAGCCCGATTACTGTATGCCAGGGCCCGGCTGCTCGAGTCGGGAGCGATGCAAAACATGAATATGGTGGGCTTCCAGGATGTGCGAGCGGAGGCCCGGCGCATTTGCGCGGAATTGGGAGATCGTCTTTGTGTGGCTGCCTCGTATCGCATCGAAGCCAACCAACTCACGGCCAAAGGCGAACTTGCGCTGGCGCAGCGTTTATACCATGAGGCTCTTGAAATCGCGAATCAAACCGGAAACTCGATCGAGAAGCTGAACGCTTTGAACGGGCTCGCGAATGCCGCGAAACTAGAGGGCGACCTACCCGCTGCCAGCGGCTATTATCGATCGGCCCTGGCAATTGCCGCCGAGCTCGGTCCGCAGAAGTCCTTTGAGGTGTATTTGGGTCTGGCGGATGTACTGACGGATTCGGGCCGTCTAGCCGATGCGCATGCCTTGATTCTGCGCGCCCTGGGTGCTGCCCGGCAGGCCGGCGAGCGGCAGGGCGCCGGACTGGGGGAGGCCGCCCTGGCACGCGTACTGGACTTGGAGCACAAGGGTCCGGCCGCGCTGGACCAGTACAATCAAGCGATCGCTATTCTGCGCGAAATAAACGATCCATATTACCTGAGCGAGACGCTACTCGACCTGGGAAACACACAACTCAACCAGGCCGACTTGGCGGGCGCCCGGAAAAGTTTCGAAGAGGCCCGCACTTTGGGGCGCGGTTTTCCCGGGGGAATCAGCATGCCGGAAACCAACCTTGCCTGTGCCCGCCTGAGTCTTGTGGAAGGCCACACCGTGGATGCCGTCACGTCGGCGCGCACGGCACTCAGCGGGTTTACTTCCTCCGGGCGGGAAGGCGGACGCTATCAGGCGGCCGCCCTCCTGGCAAGCGCTTTGATGAGCAGGGGCAGTACTGCTGAAGCGTCGGCGCTGCTGGCGCAGTTTCCGCCGCCGGATGCCGCCAAGCTGCCGGCCCGGAGTGTGGTCGAGTTCGAAATTGCGCGTTGTTCATTGCTGTCCCGCACGGGGCGGGGCGCGGAAGCGATGCGAGCCATCGACGTAGTGATCGCCACGGCCGCGCGCAGGGGCATTCCAAGACTGGAACAGGATGCGGTCGAGGCGAAAAAAGCTATCGGACAGCGAATCGGGCACACTTAAACGCGCGGCGTTCGCCATTTTGCCGACTCAGTGATCCTCTGGTGCCCCTATGACGCCGATCATCGCATATGCGACCGAAGGCAGAAACTCCTCCGTCGCGGTCGCGATCCAATCCGGCGGAGTTGTCGAGATCGGTGTCAATGGTCACGTGGAGGCAAGCACCCAACCGTATGATATGAGGCTGCAGCGGATGCCCCAGGGCCGCATAGGGCACAGCGGGCCACTTAGGGCCGGGATTTTAAGAACCTGAGGACTATTCAAAAGTCCTTCAACGCCTGACAGGCGCCGACTCTGCCGTCTCCGGCGGCGGCAACAATCCACGGGGTCCGGCCAGTAGGCTCTATGGCGACCGGTGGATTGGGAAGCTCGCCATCCACGCGTGCCCGCGCTCTCCCGTTGGCGTCCCGGACCGTGCTGGCCGCCTCCGGCAAGGAGCGGCGCACACGCGCGGCTATTATCGTTTCCGCCAGGGACATGTCGGGCCGAAACGCGGGCGCTGGAACCTCCTCTGGTATGGGCAAGGATTCGACCCGGAGTCCAGCCTGGTTGAAAAAGACGGCGTACTCTTCGGCACGACAATTGGTGGTTCGACGTGGGTTGCCGGCGTCGCTAACGGTTATGGGATCGTATTCATGCTCAGTCAATGATTCAGTCTCCACTCCGACTTCGCCACGAACTCCTTAACACCTCACATCGTTCCGGTTCGCGCTGGCAGCAGCCGACAGGCAAGCGCAGACCGGCAATAGCTGTTATTCATGATAGAACTCCGGACATCATCGCAACAACGCGTCGATGGCCGACTGCGGCAGCCAGGAATTCGCGAGTTTCTTCGGATCGTAACGGACATCTATGGCTTTGCCATTCAGGCGCCGGATGAGATCGTCGGCGGCCTGCTCGGTCCCGGCGGCGCACCGGTGCCAGCCGCCGTAGTAATTGCCTTCAACTGAGTAGTAATATGCGATTTCCATCCTGACAATCCGGCTCCCCGTGGTTCCGGGCGTGCCCGTGTAGCTGCGGCCCAGCGCGAAGTGCCCCTGCGCCGTGGGCCAACTCTCGGTCCTGCTGTCCTGGAACTTGCGCCACACAAAGTTGACAAGTGCGGCCAGCAGAATCAGAGCGGCACCTACAGCGAGAAAGGTCAACTTTATTTCCCAGCTGTCGAGCGAGGGGATCCCGTCCAAGATCATGTTCGCGCCTTCACTCTCAGTCGCTAAAATGAATCGCCACCACCAGGAACCGGCCACGAATGGCGTATGCTGACAAGGATGTCACCCAAACTGGTGCAGCTTAGCTGCGCCGTTCGTGCCATCGAAACTGGACAGTCCGGTGAAAGTCTGCGCGGGCAGAGCAACGGCCGTCGCTAGCACCTGTCCCGGTTGGCGGCAACTCGACAATAGCCCCCAGTTGCTAAGCATTTTCTCCGGCCCAGCCGGTTTATATGAAACGCGCGTAAGCACCGAAGGGCAAGAGACACTGTACTCGATTTGGGTGTATTTGGGACCGGCTTGCTCGGGCGGTTCCTGCCCGGGTTGGTTCCAAATCGACATGACCGGAACCGAACCGGGTTGGATCGCGGTTGGGTACTATTCGGCTTACGAATTAGAACCAAACGACGACGTCCGGCAGTTCACCGGCCAACTATGCGGGAGTAACGGCTGCCCCGGCTGGTTGGAAGTAGGATCAAACCCGTACACCCAGACCCTTACCGCTGCTAACAGCTTGTTCCAGACGCAACAAACCTATAGCACGAACACTGTTTGGCAATATAACGGGACACCTTGCGGCGGGACTGGATGCAACGGTTGGGTGGAACTGGATTCCAACCCAGCCATCTATACCATCGTGGCTGGGGGGAGCACGGTCTATGAGCAGCACTTTGATGGCTCGGTTTGCCAGTCTACCGGCCAGCCGTGTGGTTTTGAGGGAGGATGTCCAGGCTGGACGCAGCTGGATCAGAATCCGCAAATCAAGTTCATCGTGCCCAACTAAGTAACACACTTGGCGTGCCCGCGCGCTGCCGATTGTGCGCGCGGGCGCCACCACCTGTATACCTTTTCCATGGCCCGCGCTCAAAGGTGCGGCGATTCTTCAGAAATAAGGAATTCACAGAAATGAGACTTAGTGTTAGCGATCATCTGAAAACGTGGTTTTCTGAACATCGGCCGCCCCGCCACCGGCGCAGGCCGGCCGGGAATGGGTCGATCCACTGGCTCTCTCGGCCGCAGATGGCGCAGCAGCGCGATGTGGTCGCCGACAATGTGATCGGCGTGGGACCTTGATCTGCCACGGACGCCTGGGCAGTCCCCTCCCGATAGCGCCGCTGGCAGCGGCGTGGCCACCTCCTACGCGCCGTGGCTGGCGACTTCGATAAGCCCCTCAGATCCCAGAGCCTGGACCAGGGCACGCCCGATTTCGGAAGTCAACCCTGCCGCCTCTTCCAACTCAGCCAGTCCCCACGGCAGCCGGGAACGTAGATGCCCTAGCGTCGAACGCACCAATAGTCTCCTTCAGTCTGAAATCGCAAAACGCCGGCGGCCGTTATTCGTACGAGAAGATTTCCCCAGTCAGGGTGACTGCCCAGGGAACGTCGGAGTCGGGCGACAGCGCGATCTGCGACGCTACGCCAGGAACCTGCACCCAGTCCCAGTTCCAGTTCACTTGGAAAATCTTCGACCCCTGGCTGTTTACGTCACCGCACCCAGTGATCCACACAACCATACCCGGAAGCTCGTTACCCTGGCCTGCGGCGATACTGCTGGCGCAGCCCTCCGGACCCTCTGCCCAGTTGGTTCCTTGCCAAGCCCAGGTGCTTCCGGAGGACGTGATAGCCCACGGAAAGCCAGAGGCCAGGACAGCGATCCGATTCGCGGCGCCCGGCTGCAGCACCCACTCCGAGAACTGAAATTGGTAGATGCTGCCATCGGTGGTGCTGGAACCGTTGCATCCGATGATCCAAGGGTCGCCGTACGAAGACCCGTTCTCGTTCGGGCCTACGCCAATCGATGTCGCGCACCCATTGCCGGGGGCCAGCACAAAAGTGCTGCCATTCCAGTAGTAGATCGTCCCCAGATGAGTGATCACCCACGGATATCCATCGATCCCCACGGCGATCTGAAGTCCCGCGCCATCTGTTTGCACCCACTTCGAGCGTTCCCGCCTGTAGACGTAATAATCGCCGGCGCTCGTTTTGGCGGTTCCGAGAATCCACGCAGTTCCGTTCGGGCCCGGCGCAATGGATTGCGGGTAGCACGTGTACCCGGCCACGGGGCACGGGACCATGTTACTTTGTGCCGTGCCCGGTATGCGCTGAAACTGGCCGGAGGCCGTCGCCACCATCAGGAGCGACAAACCAGCTGCGGCAGTAAAAGTTCTATTTTTCGTCATTTGATGACATCCCTTCCACCCTGAGTTCCCCACCCAGTCAATTGAACCACGAAACCGGCGTGCCGGTCACCACACAAGTGGGTAGGTTTGAGGGATCCCGTTTACCGGACGATGCGCTGGCGAAGCCGCTGCGCCCGCCAGCGCGCGGATGGGGATGCGCGCGGCGCGGAGGCGCCGTCCGATTCCAGACCTTTTCACCCTTTGGTTACCCGATTCACCTGGAGATTCAATCCGGCGGCCGAATACGGGCGGAGTGCATTCCGCTTCCGGCTCACAATCGTCTGGATTATCAGAGACTTGCGTGAATGCGTCGAGTTGTTCTGGCTTTGGCGGAGCGCGTGCCTTGGTATAGGCCGTGATCCACCGAGAAAAGCACTTGGAGGAGAACAGAGGAGACATCAAAATGAAAACGTTAAAGACCATGATCCTGAGCGTCGGCACGGTTGCGCTGTTGGGAGCCAGCGGGCTCTATGCACAGACCAAGGCGACGGCCGACATCCCGTTCGATTTCGCCGTGCAGAACACCACACTGCCGGCCGGCCAGTACACCATGTCCGCGGCTTCCACGTCGCGCGACCTGATGTCCATCGAAAATGCCGAAACTCACAAGAAGATCCTGGTGCTCGCGCCCAGCAGCGAGAGTGGATACAGGACCAGCCAGGCCAAGAACACCGTCGTGTTCCACAAGGTCGGCGACCATTACTTCCTGTCCGCGGTCAAGACCGACGCGGTGTGCGGCAGAGTAGCGCCGTCCAACGTGGAACGTGAACTCGCGTCGGCTGGCAACCAGCCAGTAGCCGCCGTGATCGTTGCCGCCCTGAATGTCCGCTAACCAGCGAACGCACGGGCAAAAAAAGCTCCACCGCCTGACACCGGGCCGTGGAGCTTTTTGTTGAAATGGGACATGCCTCCTGGCCTATCCTTCATCGCGCACCGCTTCGCCGCCTCCTGCAGGCAGATGTTGCCGAAGCATGCCTGACACTTCACGCTCCCGATGCAGCCATTCCGGGCGCCCGTCGTCCCGCCGCCGCGACCGCCAGGCGGGCGGATGGGCGATGCGATCAGCGAAGTGACGCTGTGCTGGAGGTGTGCGAGCGTAGGCCGCCCGCGATATACCGCCCGCGCCGACGCCCGTGTCCCCTTCCACGAGGCACCAAAGGCCATCCGCCACTCGACGCGGCCGATGCTGGCGCCCGCCGCTCGACGCGATGAATAGGCCCGAGCGACTGGCGCTAGAGACGTGCAAGCAGTAACCGCGCGCGATAGGCCGCCCGCGCTGGTGGCTCGACGCACCAGCGGTAGCGCGGACCTGAAAAACGCTCCCGGGCCGTCATTGTGATTGGCCGTGAGACCCGAGGCTACCTGCTACCGTTCGTGGCTGGTGTGTGATACCCTTGGCCGCGGAGGTGATCCAAATGAAGTTCCTAGTGACATCAACGCCGCGCCGTCTCCAGATACCGCCCATATCCTTGATTGAAGCCGCCAAAGCTTGGGCTAATGCGAGGCTTGCTGACAAGACAATAGACTGTGGCTACGGATTTACGACTGGGGGTGGTTTCACCATCATCAATGCGGACTCGGCCGACACCGTCGCCGAACTCCTCATGGAATATCCAGCTTACATGTTTGCGGATTGGAAAGTTGACCCTCTCTGCGATTTGAACCAGAGCCCCGATCGGTCCATTGCCTTGATCAGGCGGATAACGGGGTGAATACTGTGCTTGGGGCTTTGTCTGCATCCCGGCACATCCCGAAAAAAGGTAGGCCATCCGCCGACTGACGGCGTACAAATCCTGAACGCAGGCGTGCGCCGCGCGCCGCGCATCTCTAACATTAAGGCGGAGAACTCATCCCCGCGGATGGCTTTGTCTTCGCGCAGCCTGATGCCCAGCGGCCCGTTCCGGCGGATGGGCGACGCGATGGGCGAGGGGATGGTGGGCAAGACAGCCCTTCATTCGCCGCGAGCGCGCCCGCCGCGCGATGCGATGACCGCGCCCGAGCGAGTGGCGCTGTAGTGGGTGTGTCGAACCCCGCCGGGGGAGGTCTGCGGTCGGTACACCTCCGAGGAATACGGAAAGTAGTTAGACTCGGAGGAACGTCAGCCTGACTAAAGATACTAGAAAAGCTGGCTGACCACCCGGACCAGGCTCTCCATGCGTCAAGTTTCCCGGACTTGCTTCCGCGCGCTAACGGAGCGTTCATGGAACTGTAGTCAGAACCAGAGAACCGGAGAGACACACCTCATGGACGAACGCGTATACACGGAAATCGAGCGACTGAGTAACCTGCGCATCCAGGAATTGCGCTTGCGTTACCGCGAAGTGTTCGGGGAAGATTCGCGCACGGCCCACAAGCAGCATCTGGTACGGCAGATCGCCTGGCGGCTGCAGGTGCAGGCCCAGGGGGACCTGTCGGAGCGGGCCCGGCAGAGGGCCCTGGAAATCGCCAACGATGCGGACCTGAAGACCCAGGTGCCCCCGCACTGGGAGGGACCCGGACCAACGGCGCAGAACCCTCCGCAAGGCCGGCGGGCGGACCGGATTCCGGCCGCCGGGACGCTACTGCGGCGCGTCTACCGGGACCGCACGGTGGTAGTCCAGATCCTGACCGAGGGCTTCGAGTACGAGGGCCGGCGCTATGGATCGCTCAGTGCGGTGGCGCGGGCCGCTACCGGCACCCGGTGGAACGGCCTGTTGTTCTTCGGCCTGACCCAACGCGGCAAGAAGAAACACCATGGCGCCCGCTGAATCCGGCGTGCCCCGCACGGTGCGTTGCGCCGCCTATACCCGCAAGTCCACCGAGGAGGGCTTGAGCCAGGAGTTCAACTCGCTGGATGCGCAGCGGGAATGCGCGGAAGCCTACATCTTCAGCCAGCGGCAGGAAGGCTGGACCGTGCTGCCCCAGCATTATGACGATGGCGGCTGTAGCGGTGCCAACCTGGACCGGCCCGCCTTGCAGCGGCTGCTGGCCGACATCCAGGCCGGCCAGATCGACTGTGTGGTGATCTACAAGGTGGACCGGCTGAGCCGCTCGCTGTTCGACTTTGCGCGCCTCATGCAGGTTTTCGAGAAGCACGGGGTCAGCTTCGTGTCGGTGACCCAGCAACTCAATAGCAACACGCCCATGGGGCGGCTGACGCTGAATGTGCTGCTCTCGTTTGCGCAGTTTGAACGGGAGATCATCAGCGAGCGCACGCGGGACAAGCAGTCGGCGGCGCGGCGCAAGGGCAAGTGGACGGGCGGATATCCGGTGCTGGGGTATGACCCGGAACCCAGCCGCGGCTGCCTGATGGTAAATGCGCGGGAGGCGGCCCAGGTTCGCGAGATCTTCGGGCTGTTCCTGCGTTACAGATCACAGGACTCCACTTTGGCGGAGATACAGCAACGCGGCTGGCGGATGAAGAGTTGGACAACGCGGAAAGGTCAGGCGCACGTGGGGCAGCCGTTCGATCGTGCGGCGCTGGTGCGGCTGTTGACTAACGTGCAGTACTGCGGCGAAGTGCGGCACAACGGGAAGGTATATGCCGGCCAGCAGGCGGCCATCCTGGATCGGGAGGTCTGGCAGCAAGCCCAAGACCTTCTGCGGCAGAGGCAGTGCCAGGAGCCGGTACCGAAGCGGGCGGGGGCGCTGTTGCAGGATCTGCTGGAGTGCGGCGTGTGCGGCGGCCGGATGGTGCCGGGCTACAGCACCAAGCGGAATCGGCGATATGCGTATTACGTGTGCCGGAGAGCGCAGCAACAGGGCGCAGCGGCCTGCCCCGGCCAATCGATTCCGGCAGCGCGCATCGAGGGGAGCCTCCTCGCAGGATTGCAGGCGATGGCCGCAGCCGCGGAATGGCAGCCGTTGCGGGAGGCGTTGCAGGGCTGGAGTGCGCTGGATGGAGCCGAACGGCGGCGGCGGCTGGCGCGCGTTGTGGAACGGATTGACTACGACGGGCGGCGTGGGGGCACGGCCAGCGTGCGGTGGCGTGCGCCCCTCGGGGACGGTGAGCCGTCTCTTATGCCGATGCGGACCCATGCGGCGACGCAGGTGGCTCCGCCGCCGCTGCCGGAGGAATCGCGGGCCGGGAGCCGGCTACCGCGGATAACGCGGCTACTGGCGTTGGCAGTACGATTCGAGGGGCTGCTGCGGGAGGGCATGGTGCGGGACTATGCGGAGTTGGCCCGGCTGGGAGGGGTCTCTCGCGCGCGGATGACGCAGATCATGAGTCTGCGGAATCTGGCGCCGGTGATCCAGGAGCGCATCCTGGAACTGCCGGCGGTATCCGCGGCGGCGGATTCAGTGAATGAACACACGTTGCGCGAGGTGGCGCAGCGTTGGGACTGGCGGGAGCAGATGCGGATGTGGGAGCAACTGGAAGGCGCGTTGGGGAAATCGGCGGAGGGGCGGCGTGGCGGAGAGTGGGCCTCCGAATCAGGGCGTCTCATGGCGGCCGGGCGGAAGGGAGTCCCTGCCGGAGCTAGCCGACTTGGCATACATCGCCGGTTTTCATGGCCGAGTTAACCAAATGCCGATGTTCCGAGATTATACTTGGGGAGGCAAGTACGTGCTACGGAAAGGTGTTAACCAGGTTAACGCACCCCGTCAAAACTCCGAAAAACGCCCATAATACGGGATTCTTGCGACTGGCAAGACCCGGCAGCGCCGGCCGGGGTGTGCATTTGGGGGCGAAAACGTGGGAGCGGCCGGGTCCGAGTCTCCGTTTTGTCTCTTCCGGGCAGGCACTTTGGTTAACAGCGTGGCCGGTGCGCTGGCTCCCACCTGTGGTCGCGTATGTCCAGCGCACAAAAACAGTGAACGGTGAGGCTATTTGAACTCGGGCAGAGGCTTTGATTCGGCCAAGCGGCAGCATAGTTGGCAACCTACGCCCGGATTTCTTCGTGGTATTATGGATGGCCAACCGCATTTGGTTACCATGGACTCCGATCCAAACGCGTCCTCTAGAGTAAATCCCGGAGACGAGCTTGGGTCCGATGGAGTGACAGCCACCGTGAGCAGCGTACAGGATGCGCTCAAGGGCCGATATCAGCTTGTCCGGGAGCTTGGGCGCGGCGGTTTCGGAGTCACTTATCTGGCCACCGACACCGAAGTGGCATCCCGCAAGGTGGTCGTTAAGATTCTGCAACAGCGACGCTCAGCAGATGCCTGGTCGCTCAAGAAATTCCGGGGCGAGATGGAGGCACTGGCGCGCATCGATCATCCGGGTGTCGTGGCCGTGGTCGATTTCGGCCACCTGGAAGACGAGAGACCCTTCCTCGTAATGCAGTACGTTGCAGGAGAATCACTGCGCGCGTTGATCCCGCAGGGAGGCATGCCGCTGGCGCGCATAGCCAACATTGTGCGGCAGGCTGCCCGAGCGCTGACGGCCGCTCACGAAGTGGGTGTTTGTCACCGCGACTTGAAACCTGCAAACATCATGGTGCGAACTCGCAACGGCGAGGAGCAGGTAAAGCTGATCGATTTCGGGATCGCGACCGTGGAGGATTCGGATGCCGATTCCACAACGACAAGAATTGCCGGGACTGGATTATACATGGCACCGGAACAGTTCTGGGGTAAGTCGTCGCCGGCGAGCGATATCTACCAATTAGGTGTAGTGGCCTACGAAATGGCTACGGGGATCGTGCCGTTCCAAAAATCTGCGCCGGAAGGTTTGATTCAGCAGAAGATGCATGCCCCGCAGGTGCCGCCGAGTAACCTGAGGCCAGAACTGCCCGCTGCCGCTCAGGATGCCATCATAAGGGCGCTGCAGACCGATCCGCAGGAGCGTTATGCGAGGGCGCGGGACTTCGGGGATGCCTTGGCCGCCGCTCTCCTCGGCGGCGCTGTCAAAGACGTTGGCGCGAGGCAGACCGCGATCAGCACGGAGCCGCTACCGTCCCTGCCCGCAAGCGGTGGCGTATGGCGCCATTCCCGCCTATGGATGCTGGCGGCCGTGCTGGCTTTCGCCTCATTGGTTTTGGCGGTTACCGCGGTGCTCAGGGTGGTACTCAAGCCGCCTGCTCCCGATTCGGTAGCGGTGCTTCCTTTTGAGAACCGTACGCACGATCCGGAAATGGAGTACCTGGCCGAGGGCATCACGGAGTCGCTCATCAACGATCTCTCGCGCGTACCTACGGTGCGGGTAAGCGCGCGCGGTTCGGTATTTAGGTACGACAGTGCGAAAGTCGACCCGCAGAGGGCTGGCCGCGACCTGCACGTGCGCCGCGTTGTGCGCGGATCTGTATCGCGGGGGGCCGATGAATTGCTGATCGAAGCCGAATTGATCGACGTGCGCTCCGGCAACCGGCTGTGGGGTAGTACGTATACCGGAAAACTAACCTCGCTTTCAGATGTGCTGTCTCAATTCTCGACTGAAGTCACCGATCAGCTCCGGCTGAAACTCAGCGGACCTCTCAAGGAGCGATTGGCGCGGCAATATGCGGTCAAGTCCGAGCCCTACCAGGATTACTTGAAGGGCCGGTTCCATCTGAACAAACGGACCCCGGAAGACTTCGAGAGCGCCGTTCGGTATTTCGAGCAGGCGATTACGAAAGACACTGCATATGCACCGGCATATGCCGGGCTGTCCTACACCTACACGCTATTGGCCTGGCATGCCAGTCTGTTTGGAAACACGTCGCCGGTTCACGCGCTGGAGAAAGCCAGAGCCGCGGCGCAGAGTGCGCTGGAACTGGATGGCACGCTGGCTGAGGCTTACACGTCGCTGGGAACCGTTCAGATGCAGGCGGACTATCAATGGGATGCGGCAGAGAAGACGTTTCTACGGGCTATCGAGCTGGACCCGAACTGGGTGGACGCTCACGAATCTTATGCCTTGGAGCTCGCCGCGCTGGGGCGGTTCGACGAGGGCGAGCGGGAAATCAAGCTGGCGGAGGCCCTGGAGCCCGACCAGTCGACGCTGCGGGCTGCGCACGCCACGATCTTCTACTACGAGCGGCGTTACGACGACTCGCTCGCGCTTCTCGATGAGATCGGCAAGAACACATGGGCCTACACCAGCTTGGGGGATCTGGTGGCGCCAAACTATTGGGCGAAGTCGATGCCGGTGGAAGCACTGTCGGCCGTACTGCGGCTTCCGGCGACGTTTACGTCGGACGTGCGAACGCCCCTATTGGTTTTCGCGTACGCCAAGGCGAAGCAGGAGAAGAAGGCAAGAGCGCTGCTGAATGCATACGCGGTGAGGCCGGAGACCGCGGTGTGGTACTATCTGGGACTCGCACATTTGGCGTTAGGACAGCAGGTTGAGACAGTGCATGACCTGGAACGGGATTATGAACGAAGGTCCGCTGAGATACTTTTTATCGCGGTAGACCCAATGATGGACGGCTTGCGGGCGGCCCCGCGATTCCGTGCGCTGCTCGCCCGCATGAGGCTCGATTTAAATTAATGGTAGCGCCCTAATGGAACCGGGACAAAGGAGTATAAACAGGTGGATGGCGAACAAATACTCGCAGAACTCGGTTTGACAGACTCCGAGGTGCGTGACTATCTGAGAAAACTGAGCGGGTTTTACGTTAGCTTGACCCCAAAAGAGCGAGAGGCATTCCTCTCGGGCATGCGCGCCTTCGAGAGGGTGGCGTTGAAAGAGTTCCACGGCGAGATTACGGCCGAGCAACTGGAGGAGTTCATTAGATCGCGAGAGCCGAAAGACGTGCCGGTCGCACCCATTTTCATACTTCATAAGTGTGATGGCGGCGACAACGACGATCACTAACCTTGCCAAAAGCGGAAGCAGCGACTGTCAACCGCTCGATGCGAATACAGAGCGTCGGTAAATATGCGCCTGCCGACTCGGAACGGACGGTTTCGGCCGAAGTGACACTGAAACGGGCGATCTGGGCAGCGGGCGCTTTCGGCGTCACACGGCTGGCGGACATCACCGGTTTGGACCGCCTCGGGGTACCGGTCTATACCGCGGTTGTTCCCAAGTCCGACGACACAATCTCCGTGTACAGCGGGAAAGGAATACGGCCTGTGGACGCGAAGACCGGCGCTTTGATGGAAGCGATCGAGCGCCAAACCGCGTTGCGCGTACCTCTCGCGACGGTTGAAGGGAGCCTTCGCGAACTCCGTCGCGGCCGCCCGGCTGTGGCCGATCCACGAAGTTTCAACCAAGAGCTTCGCGACAGCTACGATGAGGATCGCTCGTATGTCTGGACGCAAGTGTACGATCTGATTGCGAACGAGCCTGTCTTGGTTCCGGCCGGCCTGGTAGGTTACGGCCCTAAATACCGGAAGACCCGTTCGCCCTTTCAGCTAAACTCATCAAACGGGTTAGCCTCGGGAAACTGCTTCGAGGAGGCCGTGTGTCATGCGCTGTGCGAACTCGTGGAACGAGATGCGTTCACTCTGGCGGAACTGGAGAGCCAATGGATCCCGAGGGCGCGCCACGAGGCCGTATTTGGCGCGCAGGCAGGAGTTGAATGCTGGGACGACCCCAACGCGTGTCCGCGCATCGATCTGACAGCGGCGGGAGACCCCTTTCCCGAGTTGCTGGCCAGTTTCGAACGGGCCGGTCTTAGCCCCGTAGTGCGGGATATTACTTCCGATCTGGCGGTGTGTTGCGCGGTAGCATCCACCGCGGATGATTCCATGCCGGGCTTTCCCCAGGCGCATGGTGGCATGGGTGCCCATCCTAACGCACGGATCGCGGTGGTCCGCGCATTGACGGAACTAGCGCAGTCGCGCGCGGTCGATATCCAGGGGGTGCGCGAAGACATCATCCCGGCGGGCGCGGCCGCAAAGGCGTCGAGCCGCCACACGCAGCGCGTAGGAAAGGTCGATTCGCGGCGATGGCTCTTCCAGCAATCCGGCAGTGTGCGGCTTTTCGGTGAAATCCCTTCTTTTCAAAGCGATGATGTCGTAGAGGATATCCGGCTGATTCTGGCGCGTCTGCAGAGTCGGGGAATGGAGCGCGTGCTGGTGGCGGATATGAGCGAACCAGGCGGATTCTCGGTCGTGCGGGTTATGGTGCCGGGGCTCGAGTTCTGGGGGCTGGACCGCGGGAAGATCGGGCCGCGCGCAGTCCAGTTCTGGCATCGGCATGTCCAGTGAACAGGCCATCGGCGCAGACCGTCCGGGAGTCGTAATATTTACGGGACCAAGCCTGCATCCGTCGAAAGCCGCAAAGCTGCTGGATGCGGCGTATTTGCCTCCGATCAAACGCGGGGACCTGACACCGTTCTTTTCTTCCAAACCCCGCATCGTTGGCATCATTGATGGCGAGTTCTACCAAAACCTGGCAGTGGCCCCTAAGGAAGTGCTGTCGTTATTAGAGGCCGGAGTAGCGGTTTATGGTGCGGCGAGCACGGGCGCCCTCCGCGCTGTCGAGTTGCAGCGTTACGGCATGATTGGCGTCGGAAGCGTATTCCGGCTGTTCCGCGGAGGCGTTCTGGATGCCGACGACGAAGTAGCGCTGGCGTATTCCAACGAGACATATCGCGCGGTGTCCGACCCGTTGGTAAACACGCGTTACGCGCTTCGCGCTGCGGTGCGGCGAGGCATCTTGATGAGGGCTGAGGCCGCGGTAATTGTGTCGACGGCAAAGCGCCTTTATTTCCCGGAGCGCACCAGACAACTTGTCTTATCGACAGCCCGGGAAGTGGCAGGGAGCGAGCGGGCACAGAAGTTGCGTGAGTTCCTTGCCACCGAGGCGCCCAATGTGAAGGAGCGCGACGCAAGGCTACTTCTCGAACGCATCCGTGGTGACATCGGCCGACAATCGACTGCTCGTGACTGAGCCACCACCCGTCGCCCATCGCGCCTCACACCCGCTATGCCGATCAAGGCCTGTTAGCGCCGCCAGCCCTGAGGCTGACCTTACAGCCAGTTGCCCCTCAGGAAGAAGGGCGCCCAGGAATAAGGGTGCGCATAAGGAGCTTGTGGATGGACGGCAAATCGCGGAGCCCCCACCGCAGGATTGCTCTCTTTGTCTTTCGGGGACTTCGCCATCACGCCGCGCACCGGCTCGGCGCCTGGGACGGGTTTGGCGACCCCTCGGAGCAACTCCAGTTGAGCCTCCCGCAGCGCCTCCAGCTTCGTCTTTCCCTCCGACGACTCTCTGATCCGGTAAAACCTCTGCATCAACGAGCTCGTGCTCGCATCCGCCACCGCCCACAAGCTGGCGATCACCGCCTTGGCCCCCGGCCGCTGCGCCAGAGTTCCGAACCCTTCCACCTCCACCCCGTCGCCCATGCCGGTGTTGCATGCCGACAGCGTCAGAAGTTGCACGCCCCCGAACAGGTGCGCTGAAGTATTCAATTCTGCCAGGCTCAGATGGCCCCCGGCGCCCAGCAGCAGGTACGACTGCGTGTCGTTGCCCGGCTAGAATCGAAAGTGGCTCGCAATGTGTACTACCGGATAGTGCTTCCGCAGCGTCTCCTTCATGGCCTGCTGAGTGAATGCGTCGTCCAGTTCGATCTCTCCTGCCAGAACTCCTGCGTCGCCCGGCTTCGTAGCGATTATGCCTGCCAGTTCCGACGACACCCAGGGCAGCGCCGGCGCCTCGGCCGAGGCTCTCGTCACTCCAAAACCTGCCACCTTCCACTTCGCATCCGGCCGGTCTTTCAAGCGCATCTCGCTGGCCAGCGTCATCACCGACACGCGATACTGCTCAATCAGATACTGCTTGCCGTCGTAGAGCGCTGCCAGCGGCAGGTAGCGCAGGTCACCGTCTAAAGACCACATCAGCGTTTGTGCCTCGGGCTGCCGCAGATCCTCAGCCATCGGACCAACCACGATCTTGTAGAGATCCTCCGCCAGCGGTCGTGGGTCGAGCCGGGCGTCTTGCGCGACCTCCCGGAATGCCAGCACCTTGCGGTTCAGATCGGCGGACTTGATCGGGTACTCATAGGCTTTCTGCACGTCGCGCGTGAAGAGGATTGCGCGGAACTCCTCCTCTCGTCTACGCCGGGGCCGCCGCAACGTCAATCCGAACCGGCGTCGCCTCACCCCGGACGGGAGTATGTAGAAGGCAGCGCCTGCCGGCTCAGCGCCTGCGACGGTCTTGCGCGCGCCGCCCATGCGGCGCGATCCGCAGCCAGTTCGCCCCTAACGGATTCGAGTTGGCGGAAGAGAACCAGAGACGGCATCGCAGCCAGAACCAGCCAGGCCGATGGTCGCGTGTGCCGCGGGATGGACGGATGCGTAGGCGCCCCTTCCGGATATGTGGTTGGCACCAGCGCCGTCTCATTCGCAGCCCTAATCCTGGATACGCCGTCACATGCCAGAACCTCCGCGAAGATCGAATACGACTAAAGACAGAGGATTGCCGCGCCACCAATCGCAGGTGGTATAGCCGCGAAAATTGCCTTATCGAAATAACCACGAAAATGATCTAAAATTGTCCGCCGCTTTCCGCATTACCTAGTGGAAGGGCTTTCAAGTTGGTTCCTACTGCGTTCAAAACGCCAGTACACACAAAAAGGAAAAATTGAAATAGCGATGAAAATATCACAATGGAAAAGAGTGGCGTTGCCCGCCGCTCGACGCGGCCCATCGCGAACTCCGCGGCGTCGGACCGGCGGAGCCTACAGCCAGTTCCCCATCAGGAAGAAGGGTGCCCAATAATACGGGTGAGCGTAAGGCGCCTGGGGATCGAGCGCAAATCGCGGTGCTTCCACCGAGGCTTTGCCCTCACCGTGTTCCTGAATCATCACACCGCGCACCTTCTCCGCACTCTGCGCAAGCTTGGTCGTCCCCCGCAGCAACTCCAGTTGCGCTTCGCGCAAAGCCTCCAGCTTCGTCTGGCCCGGCGACGCCTCCCTGATCCGGTAAAACCTCTGCATCAACATGCTGGTGCTCTCATCCGCAACTGGCCACAGACTGGCGACCACAGCCTTGGCCCCTTGCCGCTGCGCCAACGTTCCGAATCCCTCAACCTCCGCCCCATCGCCCATCCCTGTGTTGCAAGCCGACAGCGTCAAAAGCTGCACGCCGCCGAACATCGTCGCCGACGTCTTCAAGTCCGCCATGCTCAGATGGCCCCCATCGCCCAACAGCAGGAATGATTGCGTCTCGTTGCCCGCCTGAAATCGGAAGTGGCTCGAAATGTGTACCACCGGATAATGCTTCCGCAACGTGTCCCGCATGGACTGCTGCGTGAAATCCCCATCCAGCTTGATCTCCCCGACCATCACTCCCGCATCGCCCGGCTTGCTCGCGATGATGCCCGCCAGTTCCGCCGACACCGACGGCAGCGCCGGTGCGTCTTCGTAGGCTTTCGTCACGCCAAACCCCGCCCCCTTCCACTGCGCGTCCGGCCGATCCTTGAGCCGTGTCTCGCTGGCCAGCGTCATCACCGAAGCCCGATACTGTTCGATCAGATAATGCCGGCCATCGTACAGCGCAGCCAGCGGCAGGTAGCGCAGCGTGCCATCGAGGGACCACATCAGCGTTTGGGCCTTAGCCTGTCGCAGATCCGCAGCCATCGGGCCGACTATGATCTTGTACAGCTCTCCAGCCAGCGGCCGTGGATCGAGTTCCGGATCCATGACTACTTGCCGAAAGTCCGCGATTTTACGGTTCAGGTCCGCCGCGCTGATGGGATACTCATAAGCTTTCTGAACGTCACTCGTCCGGAGAATGGCGCGGAACTTGTCTTCGGCAACCAAGGTGAAGATGGCCACCGTACCCGGCGGCAGTTCCCGCAGGTCTTCCATGATCCCCTGTGTTTCGCGCAAGTCATCGACACGCAGCGCCATCGCCGGTTTGGCGGCGAAACGCTGGGCCAGATCGCCCAGGAATTTCTCGAAATTTGCATTGCCAACCGCAATATCCTTTTCGAGTTGATCGAGGCGCTGCGTCTCCTCGGGCGTAAGCGATTTTTTGGCGAGCAAATCGCCGCGCTCGTTCCCTATTGCCGCCAGCCTATCGCCGATCTCACGGTAGCGCTTGTCGGCTTCGGTCTCTTCAGGATTGAGATTAGCGTGGCCATTTACCGATGATGCTTCGGCAGCATCGCGTCGAACATAGTCGAAATACTCTTGTTCCTTGAGTAGACCCAACACCTGCTCGGCCTCCGCGAGCCGGCCTTGTGCGATGAGCAGTTCGGCCAGGCTTCGATAAGTCTTGGTCACAGTGGCCAGATAGCTTCGTTGCAACTGCTGTTCGAGCCCCTGGATGTTTTGGCGGATCTGCTGGTATTGGTTGACGGCTTGCTTGCCGAAGAAGATCGCTAACTCCGCATGGCGGTCCGCTTGCCAGTAACCCATCAGGCTGGAGAGAACAAGCCCCTGAAGAGGGGTACTGGACACCTCCCGGGCGAGCCGCAGCGCCTGCGCGTAACCGTCCAAGGCCTTCTGCTTCTCCCCAAGAGCCGAATACACCTGGCCTACGGTGTTCATTGTTGTCGCCTCTTGGTCTCGGTCCCCCACCGCACGCAGCAGCGGCAACGCCTGGTTGAGGTATCCGAGCGCCTTCTGCTTCTCCCCAAGATCGGAGTACGCCGCGCCGATATTAGTCAGTGTCATCGCCTCTTGGTCTCGGTCCCCCACCGCACGCAGCAGCGGCAACGCCTGGTTGAGGTATCCGAGCGCCTTCTGCTTCTCCCCAAGATCGGAGTACGCCGCGCCGATATTACTCAGTGTCATCGCCTCGCCGTTGCGGTCCCCTACCGCCCGCCTTAGCGGCAGCGCTTGGTTGTAGTAATACAGCGCCTTCTGCTCCTCCCCAAGCGTTTGATAGACAACCGCGATCCTGTTCAGAGTGTTCGCCTCGCCGTTCCGGTCCCCCACCGCGCGGTCCAGCGGCAGCGTCTGGTTGTAGTAGTCCAGCGCCTTCTGCGCCTCTCCAAGCCGCCAATAGACGCCGCCGATGTTGTCCAGCGTACTCGCCTCGCTCGCGCGGTCCCCTACCGCACGCTTCAGCAGCAACGCCTGGTTGAAGTAGTCCAGCGCCTTTTGCATCTCCCCAACCTGCCAGTAGACGATGCCGATGTTGTTCAGCACGCCCGCCTCGCCCGCGCGGTCCCCCAAAGCCCGCCGCAGCAGCAGTGACTGGCTGTAGTAGTTCAGCGCCTTCCGATTCTCCCCGAGATTCTGATACACAGCGCCGATCCTGTTTAGCGCCACCGCCTCGCCCGCACGGTCCCACGCCGCGCGCGCCAGCGGCAGCGCTTGGTTGTAGTAGTTCAATGCCTTCTGCCTCTCCCCAAGGTTCGAATAGACGAGGCCGATGTTAATCAGCGTCGCCGCCTCGCCCGCGCGGTCCTCCACTGCCCGCCGTATCGGCAATGCCTGGTTGTAGTATTCCAGCGCCTTCTGCAGTTCCCCCAAGTTGTAGTAAACTAATCCAAGTCTGTGCAGACAGAACGCCTCCTCGCCAACGTCGTGCTGCGAATGCCAGAGCGCGGCGGCTTTTTGATAGCCAGCGACGGCCAGGAGCCGCTTCTCCCGATCCCCCGCCCGATCATTGGCGACTGCAATCAAGAATTCGCTCTCCGCCCGAAGACGGGAACGATCCTGTTCCGTGGGCGCGTGGAGATCCGTCAGCTCGATGCGGTACTGGCCTGTCTCCGAACTGCGCGGAGACTTCGCCACCTGGACCTGGTACTCGCCGCCACCATCGGCGATCAGCGAGGCAGGCTCATGGCCGAACGCGCCATTGGGGCTATCCGCGGTGACCAGCGCCTTGCCCTGCGGGTCCGCCAGCACCAGCACCACATCCACACCCTTCTTCTCGGCCTCTACGTGCAGGAATAGCCCGGCGGCGACGTCCACCGTGAACGCGTCGGTTTGCCCCGGCCCCAACTCCCGCTCGACCGGCTGATGCAACACGAGATTCCCGGCCTGGCGAACCACAGCCGCCGGCGCGGCTCCGCCCGGCGGTGTCTGTGCTCGCGCGCCATGGATCAGGACCGCGCCTGCAGCGAGTATGGCGAGTCGGCGCAGATGGATCGAAAGCTGGTACATCATGGCATGCAAGTATGGCATACCGTAATCCTGTTTTGTTGATGGGCACGCGCGGTCCGGAGCCCCAACGGAATGGCGGTCGATAAATGTACGATAGCGGCGGGCACACCTATCCCTTCAGTTTGCCTCCGATATGGAACGTTGAACTAAGCCTTCGGCAAGAATTTCATCGCGACGGTGTCTTGCCAGGACTCCTTGCGCCCTCCTGGATGCAGCAGGCGAGCAGGAGGACTTTCGTCCGTTCTTCGCCTACGTGCTCGCTCTTCGCCTTGAGATAGTAAGGGCAGGTGCGCGAGGCCGGACGGCACGGCATAGCGATACGCAATCCTTTGCGCATCGGTGCTGATCGCAAGTCCCGACGCACTGCTGGTGGCAGGCAAATAACCAGCGAAAGTCCTCCTGCTCGCCTGCTGCACCCAGGAGGGCGTGGGGGCAGCGCCCAACCAAACGACCCCGGACATCACAGGCGCGCTCGTGCCGGTACAACCGCTGGCGCAATATCAAAGCCAGCTCCAGCCCGAACCGGGCCACCACTATCAGACGTGGACCTGCAGATCTTTGGTGATCCCCGCGGCCACCCCCAACTTGCAGGGTTTCATCAAGGCGTACTACCAGAAGCGGGACAGCATCCCCCACTCGCACAACGTCATGTACTGCTTCCCTCCGGAGAAGGTCCCGGTGATCACCACGCTCGCTTCGAATTTCCTGGTCTTCAACCAGTGGTTCTCCTCCCTTCCGGGGCCCACGATTCCCAACCGCGCTTTCGCGCATTTTGGCACCTCGTTCGGGAAGACCGACATGGACCTGTTCTATCTCGGCCAGAAATATAAAACGATCTACGAACGGATGGCCGCCGAGGGGCACACGCCAAAATCTATTACTACGATCCGCCCAGCGCCACCCTGGGCATGGCTTTCCTTTTGAAAGACCAACCGGCGCTCTTCGGCCAGTTTCAGGCCGGCTGCGCCTCGGGCAACCTTCCCGACTACAGGTTCATCGAACCGAACTATACAGACCACGCCGTCGGCAATGGCACGGTGCCGGCCGCCGACCAGCATCCAGATCACAACGTGCTGGCCGGAGAGGAGTTCATCGCCTCGGTCTACATGTCAATCCTCAACAATGAGGACCTCTGGAACAGCACCTTGCTGCTGGTGGTTTACGATGACCACGGCGGCATTATGATCACGCCCCGCCGCCGGCCTGTACGCCGGATGAGTTCCCGAATTTACAAACCGGATTCAAGTTTGACCGCCTCGCTGTTCGTGTTCCCGCCGTGCTAGTCTCGCCCTGGATTCCGAAAGGCCGGGTAGTCCCCGGCCCCGCTGTGGACGCGGCGCCGGGAGCTTTTGACCACGCCTCCATTCCGCCGACCGTGGCCAGACACTTCGATCTAGACACGAGGTGCCGCGCGCCGCGGGGAAGCTGCTGCCGGCACTTTCTTGGAGTTCCTTACGCTCGACGAGCCCCGTAGCGACTATCTCGGTTTTCAGCCCAATATCTTTTCGGGCAGCCGGCGGTGACCTCGCCCTGTTCTTAGCCTGTTAGTCGGGACTTGCGATCAGCACCGATGCGCAAAGGATTGCGTATCGCTATGCCGTGCCGTCCGGCCTCGCGCACCTGCCCCTACTATCTCAAGGCGAAGAGCGAGCACGTAGGCGAAGAACGGACGAAAGTCCTCCTGCTCGCCTGCTGCATCCAGGAGGGCGCAAGGAGTCCTGGTCGCCCTAGGCGGCGCCAATCGACACTGACCGTACGAGAGACAAGCTAGGGGGTCGCAGCACCTGCTGCCGTCCCGTAGACCGCGCCGGCGACCTCCGTGATGCCAGAGCGATACGAGACCCAAGCGCCTCCGCTTTCCGAAAAACTAATCGAGCTCTTCGCAGGGGGAACATATTCCCACGTTCCCTCGAAGTCGTCTCCCGTCCCGGTGGTGGGTGTGCTCGCAACGATCCAGTACTGAGCTCCGGAGGTGACTGCAACCGCGGGAAGATTTGCGATCGTTAGTGCGCAGCAAGTACCGATCGCGGGTATGTTTGTTACTGTGACCGGGCCGGCCAGCGATACTCCGGGAACCCCGCTAGCGTCGCTGTACAGGCTGAGTTCCACTTGGTTTGCCCCGGATCCGTACTGAATGGCAACGCGAACCTGCTTGACATTGTAGTTTTCCTTCGGTGTAAAAGGCATCCCAACGAATGATGAAAAACCCAACATCGAGAGCGGCCCTGCCACACCGACGCCGCCGGCGCCGCCGTAGGCGCTCGCTGCCGGTCCCAAATTGCTGTAAATCTTTGTGAGGGCAGCAGGTTCTTCCTCGAACCCGAGGCCCCCCCGGTTGTCGCTATTTCCTGGTTTCTGTGCGCGAAGGCTCGCGCTGCAGAGCGCGATCGCGAAAACGAACATCGCAGTGTTTTTCATGATCTCTCCTGGCAGAAATACTATTTATACCCACGGAAATTTCGGTAGGGGTGTCTCCGATGGATATCGATCCGCTGCTGGTCTGAGTGAAGAGTGATGTTCCTAGAGTCTTGGCGCCAGTCCACAGGGCAAGGGTGCCCTCTACGCCGCTGCCGGCGACGTCCGGTGTTGCAGCGGGCTTGGCCGAGCCGGAAGCAGCTACGGACTTGGCGGACGCGGCGTCAGAGCGTCCGGCGCCGTTCCCGGGCGTCGTCGCCAGGGCGAACGCCGACGCCGGCAGTCCCCCCAGCGTCTCCGCGTCCACCGCTTTCAGCGAGTAAGGCACGCTGGTCATCAGCACGCGCGGACGTTCCGTTTCTCCTTGCGCCTGTATGCCCAGCCACCGCTCGCCTGAACCAAAGGCCTCGGCCGGTATACCCTCGTTCCTGGTGGAACCTAGCAAAGCCGTGTAATCGCCATTGGCGGCGGCCTGCACGTTTTGGGTTTCCATCCAGATCGGGGCGCCACCCTCCCGCTCCTGGTAGAGAGAGAAGGTCAGCCCCACCACCCCGCTGATGGGCTTGCCGCCGCCGTCCGTTAATGTGCCGCTGAACTTTACCAGCCGCGGCACGGCTGTAGTTGATTTCGCGGCCGGCTGAGCCAGTGCAACGGCTGTGCAACAGACCGTGGGCCTGCGCGGCTGCTGCGCCAGCATCACAGGCGAATCTGCTCCGGTGCGGCGTGGCCATTTGTCGGATTTGTCGGCTGTTTGGCATTGGTTTGAGGAGAATCAACAGTTGCTGCCCTGGTTGCCGTCCTTCGTCATGCAGATCACGTTACCGTTTTATCTTAGAGTACGGTCCAAGAGGCTGTAACGGTCGCCGCGTTGCCGGGCCTAGCCGCTTCAGGCGTTGATATTCGCCGCATACGGCTGGTTGCGAATCTGAAGACCGAACAGCGCTCCCGCCTGCGCGACCTGCTCCGGTATAACCTGAGGACCGTCCGCGCTTACCTTCTCAAGGAAGCCTTTCAGCCGCTAGGCGCTACGCGTCTGCACCGCGTTCAGCGATGCGGACTGGACGAGTATGGATGCCGACAGCACGGTAAGCCGGGCAAGGTAGAGGCGAAAGAACATAAATGCCATACCCATCACCGGCAGGATTAACAGGGCCGGTTTCCATCCCAACTGGCGGCCGGAGGCAGCCATCAGGCCGGCCACCGCGCCTCCCCTGGGCTACACATCAGTTGAAGGGTGTATAATGCGGCGCATGCGGAGCTTCTCTCAATGCGTCCTGCTGCTCTGCGCGGCGATCGGTTTGCCGGCGCAGACTTTCACCAGAGCGGCAACGCGGGCGACGCGGCTATGGAAACCCTGCGCATGACCTCGACGCGTGCGTTGTGGGATCCCAACTACTATCCGCCCGGCGGCGGCTTCGAAGATGCCACGGGTGCAGAGGTCGCCATCTCGCTGGTGCCGCGCATGCGCCAGTGGGTGGCCGACAACTACCCCGGAACCAAGACCGCCATCACGGAATATAACTGGGGTGCGCCGGACGCGATTACCGGCGCCATCGCGCAGGCCGACATCCTCGGCATCTTCGGTCGCGAGCAACTGGATTACGGCACGATTTGGACCAGTCTTTCGCCCACCAGTCCGGCCGCCTTCGCTTTTAAGATCTATCTGAACTACGATGGCAACGGCAGCCAATTCGGGGGTACCAGCGTTTCCGCCACCTCCGACAATCCCGACGAACTCTCCATCTTCGCCGCCAAGCGCTACGATTCGGTGCTGACCATTGTTGTCCTGAATAAGACCAGCGCCGCTATTACCGATTCCATCGGGCTCGCCAACTTCACGCCCGCCGGCGCCGCCCAAGTCTGGCAATACAGCAGCGCAAACCTGGGCGCGATTGTGCGCCAGTCCGACATTAGCCTGAACAGCAGCGGCCTGAGCACGACATTTCCGGCTCAGTCCATCACGCTGCTGGTGATCCCGCAAGCCCAAAGCGTGATGGCTGTGCCGCAGCCGGTCGTGAACGCCGTTACCAACGGCGCATCCTACGGCACGGGAGCCATTTCCCCCGGCGAACTCGTCGCCATTTGGGGGACCGGTCTCGGCGCCTCCGCCGGGGCCGGCCTCACGCTGGACTCCAACGGTCTGGTGCAAACCTCGCTCGGCGGCACGCGAGTCTTCATCAACGGCAATCCCGCACCGCTGATATACGCCGGCCCGGGACAGGTCAACGCCGCGGTGCCGTATGAAGTAGCTTTTTCCGGCACCGCGAACGTGGTCGTAGTCTATCAAGGCAACCCATCGGCGCCGTTCGCGATTCCCATCGCCGCCACCCGGCCTGGCATTTTCACAAGCACCGGAACCGGTACGGGGCAAGGGGCCATCCTGAATCAGGATCTGTCGGTCAACGGGCCCGGCCACCCGGCCGCCCGTGGTGATTGGATTTCGATCTATGCCACCGGCGAGGGAACTACCACGCCACCCGGCTTCGACGGCCGCCTATCGGCTTACAGCGGCGCACCGCTTCCCAAGGCGCAGGCCGCGTGTTCGGCCACCATCGCAGGCCAGCCCGCCAACGTGAGTTATTGCGGAGAAGCCCCATACCTCACCGCCGGCGTCCTGCAATTGAACGCGCAGGTCCCCGAATCGATCAGCCCCGGCAACTCGGTCTCAGTGACCATTACCGTAGGCGGCGTCACCAGCCAGACCAACGTCAAAATCGCGGTTCAATAGGGCATCGCGCTATGGGAATTTACAAAGGAAATCAAACATGCAAAATTCGCGCAGGAAATGTCTGAGAGGCTTCGCCTGCGGCTGTCTAATGTTTCTCACGATGATCGCTTCGGCGGATGTCGCCGATCCGGCATCGCGCCATATCGACCTCGACGTAGCACGTGCGGCCAAACCGCTCGACCGATTCTTCGACTTGTCGGTGGGCTCGGATTATCCGGGCACACTCATTCGCGACGACAGTCAAGCACAACTGAGGACTGCCGTCGACGAACTCGGCTTCCGCTACATCCGTTTCCATGCGATCTTCCACGACGTATTGGGCACCGTGCGAGTCGAAAACGGGAAGAACGTCTACGACTGGGCCAAAATAGACCAGCTCTGCGATGACTTGCTGAGCCTCCGCATCAAGCCATTTGTCGAGTTGGGCTTCACGCCGAACGCCATGAAGACGTCAGACAACAGAATCTTTTATTGGCAAGGCAATACTTCGCATCCCGCGCCGGCGGCGTGGAAAGACCTCATCGATGCATTCATTCACCACATCGAAAAACGTTATGGGCAGGCCGAGGCGCGCACGTGGTTCTTCGAGGTGTGGAACGAGCCAAACCTATCCGGTTTCTGGGAGGGCGCCGACCAGAAAGCATACTTCGAACTGTACGATCTGACGGCCAATACCATCAAGGCGATCGATCCCAATTTGCGAGTTGGCGGCCCGTCGACCGCCGGCGCCGCGTGGGTGCCGGAATTCCTCGGTCACGTGGCGCAAAGCGGCGTCGCGGTGGACTTCATCACCACTCATACCTACGGCGTTGACGGTGGTTTTCTGGACGAGAACGGCAAGGAAGACACGAAGCTGTCCCCATCCCCGGACGCCATTGTCGGCGACGTGCGGAGGGTTCGCGAGCAGATCCAGGAATCCAAGTTCCCCAACCTGCCGCTATACTTCACGGAGTGGAGCACCAGCTACACCCCGCGCGATCTGGTGCATGACTCGTACATCAGTGCGCCCTACATTCTGAGCAAGCTCAAGGCCAGCCAAGGCTTGCTGCAAGGCATGAGTTACTGGACCTACACCGATCTCTTCGAAGAGCCCGGGCCGCCGCCTACGCCGTTCCACGGCGGGTTTGGGCTGTTAAACCGCGAGGGCATCCGCAAACCGGCCTACTTTGCGTACAAGTATCTACATGCGGTCCAGGGGAGCGAGGTTCCGGTCCAGGATGCGCAGGTCATTGCCGCGGCAGAGAACGGCGGCGTTTCAGCCGTTATCTGGGACTTCCAGCAACCCCAGCAGAAAGTCAGCAATCGGCCGTTCTATAGCCGCCTAGTTCCAGCCGCTCCCGCGCCATCCGTGGAGTTGAGTGTCAGCCATCTGAAGGCGGGCAGCTATAAACTGACGGTTCACCGCACCGGCTATCGCGCCAATGACGCGTATTCGGCCTACATCGATATGGGCGCTCCCAAGGACTTGAGCCCGGCACAACTGGACCAACTGAGGAATCTGACGCGCGACATCCCGGAGACCGACCGTGTCACCCAGGTCGGAACCAACGGCGCGTTTGAGTTTTCGGTGCCCATGCACAGCAATGATGTCGTGCTCATCACGCTGGAAAAACTTGGCAAGTGAGCCCTGGCAATCAAAACCATGAAACACATAGCTCGCGTCGTTATAATACCCTTAACGGCCACGTTCACATCGGATCGAAAAGGAAAGCTGCCACCCACGCGTCCAGTTCCACACCGGTCGGCTGGCGCCCGCCGCTGCTCTTGTCCCAAGCGTCCACCACGTCGCGAGTGTCGGTGCTATCCTTTCTCCGCGCGCTGAGCCTCCATCGGCGAAAAAATGCTGGTCACGACTTCGGGCGCTTTCCGCTTCCACGAGCCGGTCGTTGGTCGGCCGGCGATGCCAGTTCTTTCGCTGCCTGAATGCTCCGCTCCGCAGCCGCCAATTCGCGCATAAATGTAGTCCGCTATACCCCGGCAGCATACGCACTCTGGGCTCGATATGGCGTGCCGAACCGCGCTGTGGCGCCGATCTGAATCTGCCCGCGAATTATGAAGGCAAGTCCGTTACGGAGATTCGCTTCGATCCAGCCGCGCAACCCCTGGCGCCGGCCGATCTACAACGCGCCTTGTCGATCTCCACGAGAACTACACTGCACCTGGAGGATATCCGCGCCGCCATCAAACTAGATACGTCGAGAAGAAGCACATTAAGGCCAGCACTACGCGCGGGAACAGACGACGTGTCGTTCACTGGCTTCTCCCGATTGGCGACCGTCTCCCGAGACTATGCGACGCCCGGTTTCTCGGATGAGGAAAACCTAGAGACCCGTCAGTCCTCGATGGACCAGCGCCGCTTCGACGGATTGCCCCAGAGCGCCGCATTGCTGTGCCAGATCGCCTGGGCGGCCATCCGCACCGAAGAGACGTTCTTCGCCGGTTTGTTCGCCCGCCTCGGTGAAAGTGTACAACGGGATGCGGGATCGTCTACAA
>Ga0181532_10000993_pt1 | contig 28328 bp, 27 predicted proteins | sample PEATcosm2014_Bin_33_FD_119768 | JGI IMG/M metagenome (GOLD analysis project Ga0181532, IMG submission 119768) | Peatland microbial communities from MTU Mesocosm Facility, Houghton, MI, USA - PEATcosm2014_Bin11_30_metaG | ecosystem: Environmental > Terrestrial > Soil > Wetlands > Peat | place...
ACCTGTTGAGCGGATTTGTGACTACAAAATCATCTGACCACAAATGCGCCATCGTTTTCGAGTCGTTATGGATGAACGCCTGAACCTCTTCGGCATTCACCCTTCGAACTTCGTTCTCAATGCGCTTATCGTCACTGCCTGAGCTTTCCAAAAGTTGGCCGCCAACAGTTGGCGGGGCCACAGCAGCCATGGCGGCGAGCAGCACGATGTGTCCAATGAGGGTTCTCATTCTTAAAGTCCTCCAGCATTCGGCGTAAGAATCTGATGGCCTGCACGATCATGCAGGATTTCGTTGAACAGCGGAACCGGTACAGATCGCAGTTGGCGAAACATCCCGATTAAACTCACAACCCCGGAATAAGTATGTCACCCGACGAGTCGTCGGCTACTCGGAGACGCCATGTTCAGTTCCAGCGCGCCTTGGCTGCTCTGCGCAGACCGGGGAGAATCGCTTCGAGGTAGCCGACTACCGCTTCCAGACGCTTTGCTTCCGATAGGGTCGAGAGCAGACTCTGCTTGAAGTCGAGGTCGAGGGGGAGCGATCCCGCGAGTAAGAACGACAAATTGCCGGCTTGCTCGTCGGGGCCGGAGGGTTCTGCCCCGGCCAGTTTCGCGATCTCGGCGTGCAAGCGCACCGCCTGTGTCACCATCTCGGTAGCGGGCTTGCCGGGTTCGTGTTCGTCTTCGTCGTCGTCCTGCAGCAGTGAAATTTCGGCCTGCAAGAATGATCGCTCTTCGTTGACCTGGATCACCTCAAAGCGCTCGACGCCACGGGTCAGGATGTCCATGCGCCCGTCGTCATATTTCTTGGTGACAGACATAATCTCGGCGGTGCAGCCGATGTCGGCGACTCCGTCGGACGACGCCCGCACTATGCCGAAAGGCTTTTTTTGCTCCAGGCATTCCGCAATCATTTCCTTGTAGCGGGGCTCGAAGATGTGCAGCGGCAGCGGGACGCCGGGCAGCAGCACCAGTTCGAGCGGAAAGATGGGCATCAGCGAACTCACGACGCCTCCATTGGACACAATTTTACGCCACCGGGAAGCTATCAGCTCTCAGCTGTCAGCTATCAGCTATCAGTGAGAACGGGCGAATGTTAGCTTTTACTGAGAGCTGACAGCTGATGGCTGACGGCTGTCGGTTTGACTTGCCGGCACTCCACGCTATACAAGAGTCGCCATGGAGATGGACGGGAAAGTCGTGGTCGTGACCGGGGCTTCCATGGGAATTGGGGAAGCGATTGCCAAAGTTTTTGCCGACGAGGGCGCCAGCGTGGTGTTGCTGTCGCGCGATGCCAGTCGCGCCGAGGCCGCGCGCCACCGGGTCGGTCACACCGACCGCACGCTTGCTCTGGCCTGCGATGTTCGCAATCGCGAAGATGTCGACCGCGCGCTTGCCCTCACGCTGCATCACTTTGATCGCGTCGATGTGTGGGTGAATAATGCGGGGGTGGGCATCCGCGACTCGGTTGCCGATATCGAGATGTCGGCGTTGCGCGAATTATTCGAAACCAATTTCTTTGGGACGATCGCCTGCATGCAGGAGGTGATACCGGCCATGCGTGAAGAAGGCGGCGGGAGCATCGTCAACATTTCGAGTGTTGCCGGACACATCCCGGTGCCGTTTATGACCTTGTACTGTGCCAGCAAATTTGCGTTGAACGCTCTGGGGAAAGGCGCGCGGATGGAGTTAAAGCGCGACCACATCAACGTGCTTACCGTCTGCCCCGGCTATGTGAGCACCGATTTCGGCGAGCACCTGGTCGCCAACCGCCAGGGCACTGTCCGTCCGCAATCGGTGCGTGGCATCGCGGCTGAGCGCGTGGCTCGAGCGGCCTATCGCGGCTATCGCCAAGGAAAGCGTGAGGTCGTCGTGCCCTGGACCATGATTCCCATCATAAAGCTTTATCAGCTATTCCCGGGGTTGATCGAGTGGGGTGCGGCTAAGATCATGGTGAGTTCGCGCGGGGGCAAGGCACCTGAAGGTAAAGAAAAGTAGATCCGGCTAACTTTCACGCACCGGCCGCATCGAATGAAGTAGGTAGAACTGCAGTCTTCCACCCCCTCCGAAGGGCCGTTGCACGGCGGCTCTGGGGGTGGAGACTGCTGTTAACGTTTTCGTGCTCCCTTTGGTTAGAATAGGGATTATGAGATTTCCCTCCCGACCTGCGCGGTTAGGTTCCCGCTCGCTTTTTTCCCCAGCAAGACTGTTTAGCGTCGTGTTGCCTGTCATTATGTTGCTGGCCATCATGATCCCGCGGGCGACCTGGGCGCAGGAAGGCTCCCTCGACAAATCTGGGCCCAAGGGGATCACGGTCGAGGAAATCATCAAGCGCTTCGCCGCCAAGGAAAAAGAGTTCAAGGAGGCGCGTGATCAGTACACCTACCGGCAGGACGTCAAGGTCATGACGCTCGACGGCGACACTGTCGATGGCACCTACCAATATGAGTTCGACGTTACTTTTGACGACAAGGGGCGCAAGTACAAGAACGTGGTCTTTGCACCGCAGACCTCGCTGACCAGAATTCAGATGACCCAGCAAGACATCGACGACATCGAGAACCGGCTCCCATTCGTGCTGACCTCGGATGAAATCGGCGAGTACGACATTCTTTACATTGGCCAGCAAACGGAGGACGAACTAAACACCTACGTATTCGACATTGGCCCCAAGCAGATGGAGAAAAATAAGCGCTATTTCTCCGGGCGAATCTACGTGGACGACCACGATTTTCAGATCGTGAAGACCTGGGGTAGGACGGTTCCCGACATCCGCAAGGGAAAGAACAACGAGAATTTGTTTCCCAAGTTCACCACCTGGCGCGAACAGATTGACGGCCAGTACTGGTTTCCTACCTATACGCGGGCCGAGGACACGCTCCACTTCTCCATGCAGGACGTAAAGATCCGCGAGATCATTAAATACACGAACTACCGGCGCTTTGGATCGAAGTCGAGAATCACCTTCCAAGGGCAGGAAGTGGAGAAGGCGGAGCCGAAGCCGGGAAAGCAACCGCCGCCTGAGCCGCCGAAGCCGCAGTAGTCAGGCTTGGAGCGGGGGTCGGGGTGGTGGCGCCCAGGGCAAACCGGTAAACTTGCCGCCATGAAACCGCGAAACGCGTGGCACATAACAACGGGTTTCGTCGCTCTCGCTCTGATTATTCCGCTCGCAATGTCCCTTCGGGCGCTCGGACAAGCGACCGCGTCTTTCCAGTCCCACGAAGTGCATCCCGACGGAAGCATCACGTTCCGTTATCAGGATCCTGCCGCCGGCAAGGTTTTGCTCAAACTCGAAGGTGCGGCCGAGCCGCTGCCCATGGAGAAAGACAGCAACGGAGTCTGGATCGTGGTCACGCCTCCGCTGCCGCCCGAGATTTACGGATATGCGTTTAAGGTGGACGGGCGAGCGCAGTCCGACCCAAAGAATCCTGCAATCATCCCGAACCTGATCTCTGTCGGGAACCTGGTGACAGTGCCCGGCAACGTCCCGCAGCTATGGGAGGCTCGCGACGTGCCCCACGGTGTGGTGCATCGTCACTCCTACACATCCAAAGTGGTGAGCGGGCTGGTCGACGGACAGAGTGAGTACTACGTCTATACGCCTCCGGGCTACGATCCGAAGAAGGGCAAGCGGTACCCGGCGCTGTATCTGCTGCACGGCTGGAGTGACATGGCTAACGGCTGGACGGCAGTGGGACAGGCAAATTTCATTTTCGATAACCTGATTGCCGCGGGCAAAGTGAAGCCGATGGTGGTGGCAATGCCGCTGGGCTACGGGGATATGAAGTTCGTAACCAGCGGCGGCGGAGTGTGGGATGATGACGCGACGATCAAACACAATGTGAGTCTCTTCAGCCAGGCGCTGCTGACCGAAGTGTTGCCGCAGGTGGAATCCGAATATCACGTTTCGAAGAAAAGGGACGATCGCGCGATTACTGGGCTCTCCATGGGCGGATTGGAAAGTCTGACGGTTGGTCTGACCCATCCGGAGCTATTCGGCTGGGTGGGAGGATTCAGCTCAGCGCTGGTACAACATGACGGGGAGCAATTCTCCGCACTGCATGGAAAGAGCGCGAATCTGCATCTCCTGTGGATTGCTTGCGGGACCGAGGATCACCTCATCACTGCGAACCGCAAGTTCATCGCGTGGCTCAAGTCGGAGGATGTTCCGGTGACAGCCATCGAAATTCCCGGCATGCACACCTGGATGGTATGGCGCGATAATCTATCTCACTTCGCGTCGTTGCTGTTTCAGGGTAAGTGAGAGCGCAGAATTCGCAACTTGTCGGCAAGAAGCAGAGCCATCTCCACCCAACGACGCAGAATGAAGTCAAGCTGGATGGGTATTGGCTGTTCGCACCACAGCGTGCCGTCGTTGTCGAAGGTCGCAATGCGGTCGGCCACTGCAACGAACTCTGCCGACCCTTCCTTTGTCACCTTCTCGACGAAATGAATAATCGATTGTCTTGCCTTGTGCCATCGTTCCATGACGGTAGCGGATCATCGCCTTGTTGCAGCTTCTCCTGTAGGCTCATGCGTTCTTTCCTCCGAGTTTTTCAGTTGATCATGCAGTTCAGGAGCAACCGGCAGCCTTAGTACGGCTGCCGGGCCGCCGTTTCAGTTAGTTCCGAGTAGACGGTTCGATCAGTGTTTCACCGAGATCGAATGGAGCTTGACCATCGCGGTTCCATAATTGCCCAGATGGTAGACCGATGCCCCGACCGGTGAAAATGTGAAGGGTGCGAATGGCTGAGCAAGCAGCTTGTCGAGATAATCGGTCGTACCAACCCCGATCGTCACGTGTGGAAGGAAATGTACGCCACTATGCTGGGGAACAAAATCTTGCACATACTCAGTCAGCCCAGCGACTATCGTGGGGTCTTCGGGCGTAGTCTTGAACGCGGCAGTTGTGCCGGACGGAGCAAAGAAAGGCGTTTCCGCATCAATCAACTTCTGCTGCAGGCTTAGAAGCTGAGGGGTTGGCTCAATCACGATGCCGCCTAGCCCGATGGGGCCTGCGGGAATGTAGTAGTACTTGAACGCCTTGAGTTTCCAGCTCGCCACGTCTTCTTCTGCAAAGACTTTATCAACCGCGGCATAGAGATTATCGAGTTGGTCGACGTAGACATACCGCTGAAGCATGGAAATATGCGGTGCATGGATGCCGCCGAGCGTGTATCCCTTGGGGAAATTCTTAAGCAGCAAGGCATTGTCGGCGGTTGCGTGATCAATCATGACCGAGTCTGGATCCAGCAATGTGTCAATTGCAATTACCGGCCTGTCTTGTGTTTGCGTCATAGCTGTTCCTTTCTGATCTGCTTGGGCGAAAATTCTCGTTGCAGCGGGAACGGCTAATACCGCGATGCCAACGATAAAGAGAAGCCTCGATCTCACGGAAAGTACCTCGCATTTGGAATGGTTGTTTTGTCGAGACGCGCATTGCGTACCTGGAGCGCCTGACAATTCTAAGCAGACCGCAAGCCCTTTCAAACTGTCGAAAATTACAGTCGGAACACAACTACTTTTCCTCATGTATATGGCTATGAAACAGCTGAGACGTTGGCTAGCGACAGTTAGTCCCTCCCCTTCGACAGGCTCAGGGTCAGGATGACAATTTAATTTTGAACGCTTAAGACAATTTGATTTGTACGCTAAGACCAGCTTCCTGCTTCCCGACTTTCAACCTTTAGTAGAACAGATACTTTCTCCACTTATCGTCGCTGTGGCCCATCAGGCGCATGATGTGGCGGCTGGTGTGGAGGTTGAAGGAGCGGGGTTCGCGCGCGGGCCTCATGTTGGCTTCGTGCGGAAGCTGGTTGCCTTTGCGGCGGTTGCAGGGATGGCAGCAGGCGACGAGGTTCTCCCAGGTAGAGAGGCCGCCGCGGGAGCGCGGAATCACGTGATCCAGCGTGAGTTCGCCGGAGGGCAGCGTAGTGCTGCAATACTGGCAGGTGTTGCGGTCGCGCAGCAGAATGTTTTTGCGCGAGAGCGCGCGCGACTGGTGCGGAATGCGTCGATACTCCAGCAGACGGATCACCGAGGGCACGCGCATGGCAATGCGGGCGGCGTGCAGGAAGTGTCCGTTTTCTTCTTCGGTCATGGCGACGCCCTTCAACACCAGCACAATCGCGCGGCGCGCGGCACAGACATTGATCGGCTCATAGGAGGCGTTCAGCACCAGCACGGGCTGATGCAGCGCGTGGCCATCGCTTTCCTGGTGCATGCCGGAGGCGAGCATCGACGCCGGAAGGTGCGACCGCATACTTCCACCGAAATTGTGAAATCGCAACGACATGATTTCTACCCGTGCGCCGCTGTCGCGGGTCGTGTGGTGGCGGGGCTCTGCCCCGCAACGGGGCGCAGCCCCGTCACCACACGATATTCGTCCCCTTCCTCCGAAGTATCCTCTGGTAGATGCCCCGATAAGGAAATGACATCGGTAATCTTCAACGTTCGGGCCACTGTCGCCACCCACACCCGCGCCGCTCCCGCGCGGCGAAGCACCCGAGCGCATTCGGACGCCGTGGTCCCCGTGGTATAGACATCATCGACCAATAAGATGTCGCGGTTCAATAGCCGCGTCGGATCGCCGACCACAAAAGCGCCGCGCAGGTTCTCGCGCCGTTGATGGCGAGTCAGGCCAATCTGGCTTTCCGTCTCGCGGCGCCGTGCCAGGACTCCCGTGCACAATTCAAATCTTTTCGGGCGCGAGAGTTGTTTCAGCGCGCCGCGCGCGATTATCTCCGCCTGATTGAATCCGCGCTGCGCTTGCTTGCGCTTGTGCAAGGGAACGGGGACGACCACAATTGTGCCCACGGGCATCGCCTGCTCCAGGGTGGCAATCGGCTCCGCCAGTATTCGCCCCAGAACCGCCGCTGCGGGCCGAACCTGCTGGAACTTGAGCACATGGATCAGGTCGCGCAAGCCGCCGTCATAGCCGCCGTAGGCGACCGCTCGCTCAAAGGGAGGATCAACGCGCTGACAAAGCAGGCACCGTGTCTCAGTCGCACAGCGATCCGGATCTAAGGGATCGATGCGGGTTGGAAAATGCAGCGCTTCTCCACAAACAGCGCAGAACGACCCCTGGAGCGGTCGAAGGGCGAGCACACATGCTTCACAAACGGGGAGTCGGGAAATTCTAAGGAGTGGAGAACCACAGATACGGCAATCGGCGGGGAAAAAAGTGAAGAATAAAGTCGCAGCAACGGGCTCAGCCCAACCGGCGAAACCATGCCTTGCCAACTCATGATCCGCCGCTTGGCCCTGGGCTGCCCGTATTCGAAACCCAGTACTACTACTGCTGAAGACGGCCTCCCGCACCCGGCACGTCGATGGCATATGGCCGGGCTAGACTTTTTCATTACCGCAGCGCTACCAGCGCTTGTCTTCGGTCAGTATAGACGCGGTGCAGGTCGCTATGCAACGCGGTCAGTGGATTTCGAACCGGCCGCCTGTTCACTCTGGGATTGTTTGCGGTCGGCCTGAGAGCGTTCGAGCACCTGAATCTGAGACCAGGCCCAACTCCGGTGATAGCAACGCTCACAGCGCACCGCTTGCAGCCCGAATAGCGGAAGCACATGTTTTTCAAAGAAACCACGAGGGCGGGAGCGATACGCTTCTTGAGAGCCACATCCCCGGCAACGAAATTCTTCAAAAAACCGGCTCCAAGAGGATCTGGCAAGGGGAGTCACGGGACACCTCCTGGACAGGATGATTCTAACCCTGATTGAGACGCAAAGTTGCGGATAAAAGTTGCTGGCAAGAAGGGCATTCTCCGCTCATCCGATTTCGTAAGTGACAGCTGTACTTGTAAATCTGCCTTTCGGCATGTTAAGGTGCGCCGTCTCTGCTAGTGTGAATGGGCAATGAAATTTCCAGTGACCAAGAGGACTCAATGAGCACTCCCACGGCGACTACTGAAGCCCCCCGCAAGCATCGCCCGTATGTTCCGGAAACCATGGAAATGAAGGAGTTCACCTTCCGGGCTGTACTGATCGGGCTGTTCCTGACCGCTCTGCTGGGCTCTGCCAACGCATATCTCGGTCTGAAGGCGGGAATGACGATTGCAGCGACCTATCCGGCAGCGGTCATCTCGATGGCGCTGCTGCGGCTGATGAAGGGTTCGCTGTTGGAAGAGAACATCGCGCGAACCGTGGGATCGATTGGCGAGTCGGTAGCGGCGGGCGCCATATTTACCATCCCTGCCTTTGTCATGGCCGGCCTGTGGCCGGGACTCAGCAAAGATCAGTACTGGAAATCGGTAGCTTTGATGTTGATCGGGGGCACGCTAGGCATCTTGTTCGTGACGCTTCTACGCCGCGTTATGGTCGAGGATCCCGACCTGCCGTTTCCCGAATCCGTAGCCGCTTCCGAGATTCACAAGGCCGGACAACAGGGAGCCAAAGCGGCGAAGATTCTGTTTGCCAACATGGGCTTCGGCGCGTTCATGTATCTGCTGGGAGCAGTCAACGTTTTCAATCCCAGCAACACTTTCCCGGTGAAGATCAGCGCCCTCGGAAAGAAGTTGCTGCTCCGCACCAGCACGAATCCCAACGTGGCCACGACGATTACCGGGGGGGCCACGCTGTTCACGGCACCCGACATCAGCCCTGCTTATCTGGGCGTCGGATACATCATCGGCCCCAGACTTGCCGCGTTGAACTTCGCCGGAGGCTTGCTGGCGTGGGGCCTGCTGGTTCCACTCCTAACCTTCACCATCGGTCCGTACATCCAGGCATCGATGCCGGAGGGACAATCGATCGCGTGGCCGCTGTTGGCGCAAGCCATCTACTTTTCGATCGTGCGGCCGATCGCAGTTGGCGGAATGCTGGTGGGCGCGTCCTACACGCTGTTCAAGATGCGCAAACAGCTGGCACTCGGCATGGGACGCGCCGTCTCCGATCTGAAAAAGTCGGCGGCCGCGCATACGGCGACCAATCGCACCGAGCGCGACCTGCCGGCCAAAGCTGTCTTCGCCGGCATCGCCGTCGTGTTCGTCGCCATGATCGTGCTGTATCACTTCTTTATCAGCGGCGCGGGGACGCTCTCCGCTTCCAAGATCCTGGCGGGTTCGCTGGTTGCGGCGGGCGTCATGATCATCATCGGATTCTTCTTCGCGGCTGTTTCCGGCAACCTGGTCGGCATGATCGGGTCATCGAATAATCCAGTCTCGGGCCTCACGCTTTGCACGCTGGTGATCGCAGCGCTGCTGATGGTCGCTCTGGGAGTATCGGGCACTGGCGGAGTCGCCGCCGTGCTCGGAGTAGCAGCCGTGGTATGCGTATCATCGGCGGTCGCGGGAGAGATGTTGCAGGATCTCAAGGTTGGACACATCCTTGGCGGAACGCCCTCCAAGATGCAGATTGGAGATCTTTTCGGGATCGTCGTCGCATCGCTCGTCCTTTTCTTCCCGATCGCGATCCTCGATAGGGCGTACCACTTCGGCAGCCCCGCGCTGCCGGCTCCGCAGGCTGGATTGATGGCCATGCTCTCCAAAGGAATCGTAGGCGGCGACATGGCCTGGCCGCTGGTGATCGTCGGCATCCTGCTGGGACTGGCGATGATCATGATCGAGGTGAAGAGCGTGATGCTCTTTGCGGTCGGCATGTATCTGCCGTTAGGCACAACCTTTGCCATTTTCATTGGAGGCGTGATTCGCTGGATCACCGACAAACTGCGCGACCGCCGTGCCTTGAACGATGCTCAGAAAGCGCGAGTGGAAAACGCAGGAGTGCTGACGGCCTCAGGTCTGATCGCGGGCGAGGCGCTGTGCGGCCTGGCCATAGCGGGCTTCGTCGGTTCTGGCTACGACGTGACTTTGTTCAAGTGGACCCCGCCGTTTCTTCTGGCGCTGGGCGCGCTGGCCGTGCTGGCCATTGTCATGATCCGGGTTCCGCTGGCTAACGCCGGCAGGCCCGAGGATCCGGCGCCGCCGACCGCCATCATGTGAGGTAAGACGTTCGAGGTCAGATTGCAGAGGTGAAGACCTGCGTGTGCGAGCGGGTGCCAGTTCTGCATTCTGACTTCTGCGTTGTTGCATTCCTCGGTGCTCCTCTGTGCCCTCTGTGGTTAAATCTTGTCAGTGTCCATTGCCGAAAACACCGCGCACATCCGTGAGCGAATCGCCGCAGCCTCGCGGCGCGCGGGCCGCAATCCGGATGAAATCACCCTGATGGGCGTGAGCAAGACGTTTCCGGCCGAGCGCATTCGCGAGGCGTACGCGGCCGGTCTCCGCGTTTTCGGCGAGAATCGGGTACAGGAATTTGCCGGGAAGGCGGACGCGTTGCGAGATTTGCGTGACGCCGAATGGCACCTGATCGGACATCTGCAGACAAATAAAGCCGCAAAAGCTGTGGAGTTATTTGACGCGGTGGATTCGGTTGACTCCGTGCGGACGGCGGAAAAGCTGAATGCGTTCTCGGAAGGCGGGGGCAAGACGCTATCCGTCTTGATCGAGCTCAATGTCGGCGGCGAGAAAGCAAAGAACGGGGTTGCATCGGGTTCGGATGAACTGGAGCAGATTCTGCTTGGCGCGCTTCGATGGGGGAACCTTCGAATCGGCGGGATGATGACCGTCCCGCCTTACTCAGAAGATCCGGAGGGGTCGCGAGCCTACTTTCGCCAGCTCCGTCAGATTCGGGATCGCATCGCCGCGCGCAACCTGCCGCAGATCGGCATGGCAGTTCTCTCCATGGGCATGTCGCACGATTTCGAAGTCGCGATTGAAGAGGGGGCGACGTGCGTGCGCGTGGGGACGGCGATCTTTGGGGGGAGAGCAAAACCTTAACCACAGAGGTCACAGTGGAACACAGAGAAAAATCTAAGAACGTTGCGGGTTTCCCCTGTGCTCCTCTGTGTCCCCTGTGGTTAAGCCTTTCGATGGTAGCCATTCAAAATTCGCCCAACGGAGTAACTTTCGCGGTCAAAGTCCACCCGCGCGCGAAGAAGAATGGCATTACCGGCGATGTCGGCGACGCGTTGAAACTCGCTCTTACCGCCCCTCCGGTCGACGGCAAAGCCAACGACGCGTGCATAGATTTTTTCGCAAAGCTTTTGAACCTGCCGCGTTCCTCCGTTACTATTGCAGCCGGCCAGACCAGCCGGAATAAAGTGATCCGTGTGGCGGGCTTGTCGGCGGAAGAAGTGCGCCAGCGTTTGAAGATTTGAAGCCGGCATGAGGAACACGCTTTCAGGAGCTACTTTTGACCTTCTCCGAGCGTTTGCAGGAAATCCGCACCGGGTTCGAACGGCCCTTCTGGGTCGCGAACATCAGCGAGATCTTCGAACGTCTTTCCTATTACGGGGCTTTTGCTTCGCTTGCCCTGTATCTGCAGGAGAAGCTCAATTTCTCGACCGAGCAAACCGGAACCCTGGCGGGCTTGTTCGGGGGCATGGTTTGGTTTCTGGCTATCTTCGGTGGCGCAGCGGCCGACCGGCTGGGTTTCCGCCGCGCGCTTTCGATGGCGTACCTGATTCTGGCCGTCGCATATTTTCTGATCGGCTCGATTGGGGCTCCGTGGCTGGCGCCGGTGCGCAACGCCGTGCCGCTCGGCTTGTTTGTCGGCTGCATTCTGATTCTTCCAGCACTCGGCATTTCGCTGGTGAAACCTTGCGTGGTGGGGACGACGGCGCGGGCCTCCAAGGAGAACGTCCGTTCCATCGGCTATTCGATTTATTACACGATGGTCAACATCGGCGGCGCTGCGGGGCCCTATTTTGCCTCCTGGGCGCATCGCCATCTGGGAGTCGAAAATGTTTACCGCATCGCGGCGCTCAGTGTCTTCGCCATGTTCTTTGTGGTCATCTTATTCTTCCGCGAACCGCGCAAAGCCGGAGATGCGCCTCCGCCTTCGATCGCGACGGTCGCTCGAAACTTCTGTGTCGTGGTCGGTAATTACCGGTTGGTTCTGCCGGTGTTGCTGATCGCCTTGTTGCTGCGCATCGGCTTGTTGATCTATCCCAGATACACCGTGCCTTGGTGGATTTGGAGCGCGCTGCTGGTTCTGGTTCTTGCCGGGATCAGCCGGTTCATGTGGTTCCTGGTGCTCTTCACGGGCTACTGGGTGGTGTTCTGGCAGCAGTACATCAGTCTGCCCGGCTATATTCACGGGTATATCAACTCCAGCGCCGACGTCGAAATCATTCTGGTAACTGATGGGCTAACTGTGATCTGCCTCACGCTAGCGGTGAATTACCTGACGCGCAAGGTCCCGGCATTTCAAGCTGTGATTTTGGGCACGGTGATCACTTCTGTCTCGTGGCTGATCCTCGCCCTGCGGCCGACGATCTGGGGCGCGGTAATCTCGCTGTTTGTGCTGGCGCTGGGCGAGATCATTCAGGCTCCGCGTTATTACGAATACATTTCACGACTCGCACCTCCCGAGGAGCAAGGAACGTACATGGGCTTCGCGTTCCTGCCCATTGGCATCGGATCACTGATCGGGGGCTGGTTTGGAGGAACGCTGGTTCACCACTTCGGGGAAGTCACGCATCAGCCGGCGCGGATCTGGTGGAGCGTGACGGCGGTCGGCCTGGCCACGGCGGCGTTGCTGTGGGTTTATGACCGGACGGTGCGGACGGGCGGCTCGGTTCCGGCAAAGTAGGCGGCGCGCGGTCACAGATCTCAGTGACGCTGGATCACAGCATTTCGCTGGGCACTCCTTTTATCATGAGCTATTTCCCGTGCCCTGACAGGCGGGCCAAGATAGATTGTGTGGTGGCGGGGCTCCGCCCCGCTGGACGGGGCAAAGCCCCGTCACCACACTGCCCGCGCTACACGAGGAGAACATGCCCATGCGCGAAATCACGCCCAGCTATATCGCGGACCACATCCGGCGGGTGCTGAAGGATGGCGGGTCGGCTCCACATTCGGAAGAGGTGCAGCACTTTTTCAAGGAAGTAGTGAAGTCGCGGGGCTGGTACACGGCCGAACTCAGAAAATTTGCGGTGCGCTTCCGGCGCAGCATCGCGCGCGAACGGGGAATGGATTTCCTGGTGCAGGTGGCCGACCAACTTTTTTCTGGCCAGATTCTGGAAGAGAAGGCGATGGCTGTTTTCCTGCTGGAAAAACAGGCGGAGAGTTTTGGAGACAACGAATTCAAGCTCTTTGCCTCTTGGCTCGACCGCGTGACCACTTGGGCGGATCACGACGCGCTGGTGCACGATCTGCTGGCGCCGATGGTTGCTGCCCATCCTAGCCGTTGCCGCGAGGTCTTTCGGTGGGCGAAGTCACCGAATCGCTGGCGACGGCGCGCGGCGTGTGTGGCGCTGATCCGGGGAGTGCGCGAGCGGAAGTTCTTTGCACAGATCGTGCGGCTTTCGAATCAATTGCTGCAGAACGAGGAAGAGGACGACATGGTCCTGAAAGGATTGGGCTGGTTATTGCGCGAGACGGCGAAGGCTGATCCGACTCCTACAGTGCCGTACCTGATGAAGATTCGGAAGAAGGCGCCGCGGCTGGTGCTGCGGACGGCTTGTGAGACGCTGCCGGTTGCCACGCGGACGCTTGTGCTGCACGGACGAACAAAGTCTTAACCACACAGGACACAGAGGTACGCAGGTTTAAGAGAAGCTGTGGTTTTCCTTTGTGCGCCTCTGTGCCCCCTGTGGTGATGGTTCTTTTTGGGGCGCATAATCGATAACTCGCCCTCAGTGGCCTTCCTCTTCCAGATATTTCTCCACTTCTGACGCCGCCATGCAGCCGGAGCCGGCGGCGGTGATGGCTTGGCGGTAGCGGCGGTCTTGCACGTCGCCGCACGCGAATACGCCAGGCACTTTGGTGAAGACATTCTTATGCGTGACCAGGTAGCCATCGGCATCGGTTTCGAGCTGGCCCTGGAAGATCTTGGCGTTCGGGATGTGGCCAATGCCAAGAAACATTGCGCTCGCAGGAAGATCCCAGCTTTCGCCGCTCTTCAGATTGCGCAGACGCAGGGCAGTCACTTCTTTCTTGCCGACGTCGAGAACGTCGTCGACCACGGTGTCGGTTAGAAATTCGATCTTTGGATTCGAGCGGGCGCGATCAAGCATGATCTTCGACGCGCGAAACTGCTCGCGGCGATGAATCAGCGTCACCTTAGACGCAAAGCGCGTCAGGAATGTCGCTTCCTCCATGGCGGAGTCGCCACCGCCGATCACCGCGATTTCCTTGCCTGAAAAAAAGAAGCCATCACAGGTTGCGCAGGAAGAGACACCGTGACCGATCAGCGCGTGCTCATTGGGCAAGCCGAGCCAGCGCGCGGAGGCTCCGCTGGCGATGATGAGCGTGCGGGTCTGAATCGTCTCTTTGCCGAAACTCAACTCGAAGGGATGTTTGCTTAAGTCGGCTTTTACCAGATGGCCCATGCGATATTCGGCGCCGAAACGCTCGGCCTGTTTGCGCATGTTTTCGACCAACTCTGGCCCCTGGATGCCTTCGGGAAACCCGGGAAAATTTTCCACCAGCGTGGTCATCGACAATTGTCCGCCCGGCTCATGGCCTTCGATGACCAGCGGTTTGAGGTTGGCGCGGGCGCTGTAGAGGGCGGCGGTGTGGCCGGCGCATCCGGAGCCCATGATCACAACATTGCGTATGTCCATAGTGGCAAGAAACCTTGTTAGAGAAACTGCTAAGTAGATAGATTCGGAAAAATAGCTTTCGCTTCAGTTCGCTGGCGGAGCGCCGGGCGAGACGCCCGTCCCTCCACTAGCAACTACGGATCCTTCTTGCTGCCGGCCGCCTTGGCCGGAGTTTTGGTCGACGTTTTCACGCCCAAGCGAGCCAACTCCTGGGGCACCGTTTTGCGCACGCCCAGGGCGTCACGATAACGCTCCATAATCGCAGAGGCGGCGTGGAAGATCGGTTCGTAGGCGCTCTGATCGGTGGTAGGATTTCCTTCCGCTCCCGCACACCGCACCAGCACCACCGACGCTTTTCCGAAGTGCTCCAGTTTGACGCGTGAAACTGGCGTACTGGTAGACAACATCGCGGCCGCGGAAGCCACCGCGGAAGCGCTATCCTCGATCGAAACCTGCATCAGGTCTTTTGGATCGCGAACGCGCAGCGCAAGCGTCTCCACCATATTCGTGGAATCGACGCTGAACGAGTATTGCACGTTGCTGAACAGGGTAGCGTCAGGGAACTCGCGCCGAACCCGGACCCAGTCAGCGGCGGAGACCGCGCCGGGCGGCAAGGGCTGCATGCCGGGGATGGGAGTGCTCGGATCGAGCGTGGAATGCCCGCGAGACACTTCGTAGTCGGCTGCGAACACCGGCGTGCCCGGTACCTTGGCCAGCGCCGACGCCAACTCCTTCTGCTCGTCGGCCGAGGGAGCGCAGACGTTGAGGACGTTCACTTTTACCGGAGGCGTCGGTTGAGCTGGAACCTGCTGGGCCGAAGCCACCGCGGTTATTGTTATTGCCAGGGCCGACGTCGCAATCAGAATTTTGTGAGGGAACACGGCGAAATTGTATCAGGGGAACGCAGAAAGAGGTCAGAGGTTCGAGGTCAGATTTCAGAGGGGAAACCCCATTAGTAGAGGCAGCATTTCTAAGGGTGCTACCTCTGCAATCTGACCTCCGACTTCTGCAATCCTCTTCTAGTCGGCGGCTCCGGAATCGGGCTCGATGGCGCCGTGCCGGCGCAGCAACTGCGGCAGGTTCTGCGAAAACGCCGAGCGCGGAAGCACCATATCGCAGCCCACTTCGTGGGCCTTCTGCTTCAGGTCCCCCTGCACGTGCGAGAGAAATCCGATGATCGACGTTCCCTTTTTCAGCTTGCTCTTCAGTTTCGGGATCAGGGTCAAAGGCTTGGCGTTGGCGTTGTTCAAGTCGAAGATGATCAGCGAAGGCTTTTCTTCGCCGTTGCTCTTCATCCGTTCGGTGAGTTCTTTTTCGTTCTTCAGGAACTCGACCTTCACGTTCATCTTGCGGCCCGTGTCCTGAATCTTGCTCAGGAAGAACAGGTCCTCGACAAAGGCGAAAACGCGCGAAGCGGCATCCTCTCGCGGAGCGGGCAGAGGCTCAGGATCAACCACCGGGTAAGAACTGGAAAAACCGGGCCGTCGCGGCCCTCTTCCCTGGCTGCCGTTGCCGTTGCCGGTATCCATGCCCATATTGGCGCGGTAGCTGTGGTCCATGGGAGCGGTAAAAATGCCCTGATGCTCCTGACGCTCGCGGCCCATGGGGCCGCCCGCGCCTCGTCTTGGCGGACGCCGTCCACGGCGCCGTTTGTGTTTTCCTCCGCCTCCGGAGGAATGTCCGGGTCCTGCATTCATATTCTTTTTCTCTTGTTAATCTTCGAAGTTGATCCCCGAAGCTAATCTTTGACGTTAATCTTTGACGTTAATCTTCGACGCTAATCCCAGGCCTGGATCGCAGGCCCGTTTGTTTCGTCTTCCCTTGCGGTCGGCACCTTAGTCGGCATTAGAGGGCACTGTGAACGTGTAGAGCAACGCGTGGCTGACTGCGCGTCGCCCACTGCAAACCGCTACCGGCTGACCAAACCCCATATCGGCTGGATGCTATTCGAGAACGATGTCAAAGTATCGGTGTTCAGACTATCGTTAATCAGACTGTCGTTATCAGACTATCGATGCTCAGACTGTCTTTGTTCAAACTGTTCAAGCTGTCTCGGCGCCTGGAGTTTTACTTGGCGCGAACGGCCAGCCTGGAAGCATGGCCATTGGGAACACCTTGATGTTACTCATGAAACCGCCGGCAGCGCAAGGGGGGAGTGCCTTTAGTTTTCCACATCGGGCATTACGAAGGTTGGCCGCAAACGTGTTGTTGGCATCACGGCCCGCCGGTCCGTCTGAAGTTCTGTTACGACAACGCCGATATAGTAGTGGTGAAACCCGCCCCAGCCAGAGAGAAGACACCTGCAGCAAATCCGCTTGCGCATCCGGGACAGCGGTTCGTCGCCCGGCAGCCAATTTTTGACCGCGCGCAGAATGTATTCGGATACGAAATTCTCTTTCGAAACGGAGTTGAAGACTTCTTCAACGCCGATCCCGAACTCGCCGCTCGCTCCACCCTGGACAGCTCCCTGCTTTATGGCATCAACCAACTTTGCGATAACCGCCGCGCCTTCGTAAATTGCACTCGCGAGGTCCTGTTCAAGGATCTGATCACGTTACTGCCCCCCAGCCAGACCGTGGCCGAGATTCTGGAGACGGTCGAGCCCGAGGACCGCGTCATCGCCGCCTGCAAGCGTCTCAAAGCGGCCGGCTATCTCATCGCCCTCGATGACTTCGGGCTCAACGATCCACGGCTGCCGCTTTGCGAGTTTGCCGACATCATAAAAGTCGACATCCGGGCAACCAAGCTGGAGGAGCGAGCCGGCATGATGCACCGGTTTGGCTCCGTGAAGTGCAAGATGCTGGCGGAGAAACTGGAAACGCCCCATGAGTTTCATCAGGCTCGTGAGATGGGATTCACTTATTTCCAGGGATATTTTTTCTGCCGGCCCGAAATCGTGGTAGGCCGCGAAGTTCCAGCGAGCCGCTTGCACTATGTGCGGCTGCTCGAAATGGTCTCCCGCCGGGAAATGGACATGCGTGAGCTGGAGAGGATGCTGAAACAGGAAGCCTCGATTTCTTACCGCTTGCTCCGTTACCTGAATTCTCCTGTCTTTGGATTCGCCCTCGAAATCAAGTCGATCCGACATGCCATGGCCGTTCTGGGGGAACGGGAAATGCGCCGTTGGGTTCGGCTCGTCGTCACCGTGGGCGCGGCCGAGCAAACGTGCAGCGAACTGGTGTTGATGGGATTGGCCCGCGCCCGTTTTTGCGAACTGCTCTCCAACCGGTTGCAGACGAATACCGATTTGTTCCTGATGGGGCTGCTTTCCATGATGGACGCAATCCTTGAGGTCAGCATGGAAGTGCTCCTCGAACAACTGCCGGTGGAGCACGAAACCAAGTCGGCGCTGCTCGGCCAGAAGAGCACCCTCCGGCCCCTGTACCAGCTCATGCTGGCCCAGGAATCGGGAGAGTGGTCGCAATCAAGCGCACTCGCCAAACAATTGAAACTGTCCGACGAGGAAGTCGCCTCAACCTGGTGGCAGGCGCTGCAGTGGGCACAGGAGGCGACCAGCGGGGTGTGAGAAGGACGATTGGTCCATTGTTCTTGAGCGTTATCGGGATTTTGCACCAATGAAGTAGAATGACAGACGGATGGCGTCGTTCCCTCATGAGATGTTCGTTTGTTTTCGGAATTGTTCTGCTAACGTGCAGCGGCGCTCTGTCTGCCGCACAATCGCAAGTCAATCCATCTGATGCCGAGACAGGCTTAACGACTACAACGTCTGCGACAGCTTCGGAGTCACTTCTCAAGGTGTGCAGCCAAACGAATCCCCCACCATGTGCCGCGCCTCCACGTGCAGTCTCCGCACCTCCGGCTGAGGTTTCCCAAGCTCGGGGAAAGGGAAAAAAGGGTGTCAGCGTGTTAAGCGTTATTGTCGAACCCGACGGCAGCACGAGTCACGTCCGCGTAATCAAAGGCGTAGGCCTTGGCCTTGACGAAAAAGCGATTGAGGCTGTGAAGACGTGGAAATTCAAGCCTGCAACGTTGAACGGCAAACCCGTAGCGGTACAGATCGTCGTGGAAGTAAAATTCCATCTCTATTGAACCCCCAAGGAACGAATGCGAACGACTGTTGTAATCAGGCGATTGCGCTCAAAATCCCCGCCGCATCCGACGGCATAGTGTGCAAGGTCGAGTTCGAACTACCACAGATGAGCCGATCACCGGATCACCCGATGGCTGGATTTCTACGGGGCTTCGATCAACTCCATCTTGCCGTCCCGTGTCCGGTGCAGCACCATCAACGTGCCCTTGGGATCGCGGAACACGAAAACATCGCGGTCTCGGAAGTGGGCCTCTTTGATCGCTTCTTCCAACGTCATGGGACGAAGCGCAACCGAGTCCTTGGCATGCACCAGATGCACTTCGGTAGTCCGCGCCACCGACGGAAATTTATGAACGAGAACGGAAACAGTGGCGTTCTCCGCCAGTCCGAGCGCCGACTCAATGTTGCCTTCCAACGACTGGTCATCAAACTTCTTGACCGCTTTGCGCTTCTTGCTCAGCCACTTCGTTTTATATTTGAGCGCCTGCTTCTGCAGGTGGTCGAGGGCTTCATTAACGGCTGACATCATGTCGGTCGTCTGGGCCAATCCAACAATGGGACCGTTCGGCGGGTTGATGGTGATTTCGGCTTTGTGCTGGCGCTTCTCGACGGCCAGAATCACCTTGCTTTCGAAGCGGTCACCTAGAATCTTGCGGATCTTGTTAAGGCCGGTTTCAACTTCCTTGCGGACGGTGGGAGTGATTACATACTTTCTCGCGGTATATTCCACGTTCATTAAGCAGCCTCCACCAAGGTCAGAGGTAAGAGGCTAAATTGCAGAGGTGAAAACCTGCAAGCTTTCAGCCATTGGGTTCACTTCTGCGATCTGACCTCTGACTCTGCAATTATTTTTTTACTCTTCTTTGGTGCGTGCTGGGAATCTTCATATCTTCCCTATACTTCGCTACCGTGCGACGCGTTACCTGGATGCCTTGCGATTGCAGAATGCGGGTGATCTGTTCGTCAGTCAATGGGCGGCTTGAATCTTCTTCTTCGATCAGCTTCTTGACGCGGCGTTTCAAAATCAGGAGCGAAGTGCCGCCACCCTCGGGCCCCTGCACGCTCTCGGAGAAGAAATAGCGCAGTTCGAACACTCCCTGCTGCGTGTGGACGTACTTATTGGCGACCGCTCGGCTGACGGTGGAAGGATGCACGCCGATCTCTTCGGCCACTTCCTTGATCATCATCGGCTTCAGCTGATCGATTCCGCGCTCGAGGAAATCCTGCTGGCGCGCCACGATCGAATAGCACACCTTGGTAATGGTCTGCTTGCGTTGTTCAATGTTCTTGATCAGCTGGATGGCGGACTTGTAGCGATCTTTGACGTAGTTCCGGGTGTCGCGATCATTGCCGTCGCGGGTCAGCAGGCGCTTGTAGGCGGGATTCAAGCGCAACTGCGGCATGTCTTCGTCATTCATGATGACCAGCCACTCGTCGCCATGCTTCACGAAAGCGACATCGGGCTCTATCAGCCGCGCTGGCACCTTGTTGTAACGCAAGCCCGGCCGGGGATCGAGGGTGCGGACATAGTCGAGCGCCGCCTGCACGGCTTCGACCGGACGCCCAATCGCCCGCCCAATTTCCTTGAATTGCTTAAGCGTCACCGCGCGCAAATGCTGATCGACGACGGCAATCGCGTCGCGCACCACTTGCTCCGTCATACCATTGCCGTTTGGGTGCAGGTGCAACTGCCCGAGATGGTAACGCAACTGATAGAGCAGGCATTCGCGCAGGTCGCGACAGGCAATGCCCGGCGGATCGAACTGGCGCACAACTTCCAATGCCTCGTGCAGATCGGCGACATTGAAGCTTACAGCAAAGGTTACAGCCGGAATCCGGGCGGGCGCAGTCGCCGCTCCGGTTGTGGTGCTTCCGTGGTTTACCGCGCTGGGCAGCGGAACCTCCGGTGCTATGCCAAGGTGAGTATCCGGCGTTCCGTCCTGCGTGACGCTCGTGTGGTGGCGGGGCTCTGCCCCGCCAGGCCGGGGCCCTACGGCTCCGCTCAGGGCAGGCTCCGCCCCGTCACCACACAACTCAGCTCCGGCGCTTTCCGTGCTCAGTTGCGAATAGCCGCCGTCCAGTGCGGCGAGATCTTCAGGCGCAAGAGCGGAAGCTTCGAGATCAGCGGCCTCATCGTCAGAAGTTTCGGGCAAAAGCGAGGGCTCTACAGCTAGCCCCAGCGCCTCGGCCTCACCAACGATCTTAGCGGTTACTTCCACATCTGCTTCGGGGGTCGCTACCGGGGCGATTCCCAGCAGTTCTTCATCGCTGGCGATCAGGTAGCCTTCTTCGTTGAGATTCCCGATGATCAGCTCAGCGGCCTGGTGCACTGGGGGGCGGACAGAAATCGCGCCCAGCTGCCATAGGAGGTGGTCGCTCAGGTTTCCCGGCTTCGAAAGGAAGTTTTCGAACGAAGGCTTCTCGATCTCTTCCATCTCTCCCGAACTGCGATAACCGGGATCCAGATAATCCTGGAAGAACGAGCCAAAGTCGATCTCCTCGAAGGGATCCTTCTTCTCGTCCGCGATGGTCGGACCCTCCTCCGGTGTGGCGGTTGCCTGGGAGGCCAGCCGGTCGCGCTCTTCCTCCTGGCGACCGACATCATCGAGCAGCGGGACGGCATCTTCCAGCTCTTCCAGCACCGGGTTCTCGACCATCTCGGCATTGATCATGTCCTTGAGCTCGAGCTTGTTGAGCGCGAGCACGGAGACCATTTGCACGAGGCCCGGCGTCAGAATCTGACGCTGGGATAGCTTGACGTTCAGTCTGTGCTGAAGAAGCACCATTTCTCCCTAAAAAAAGTTCTCAGTTCTCGGTTCTCAGCTAACCCGCTGCCCTTACCTGTCCGCCTCGTCGGGATGTGGAAGGATTAGCTTCTCACGCACCGAGGTGGATCGAGCGAGCACGAAAGGTCAGGGGATCCACGCCTTAGTAACCTGAGGCAGTTCCCAATTTCTCGGTTCTCAGTGAAACGGGATTGACTGAGAACTGAGAACCGGGAACTGGGAACTCATACTAATGAGAAGCTTTCCCCCAAATAGACCCTTCGCACCTCTGGGTCACTCCCTAATTCCTCCGGCGTGCCGGAACGGAAAATCCTGCCTTCGTTAATGATGTACGCCCGATCCGTCACTGACAATGTCTCGCGGACGTTGTGATCCGTGATCAGTATCCCTATGCCGCTGGCTCGCAAATCGGAAATGATCTTCTGCAGATCCAAAACGGCGATCGGATCGATTCCCGAAAACGGCTCGTCGAGCAAAATAAATGTGGGGCTGATGCAGAGGGACCGCGCGATTTCTACCCGCCGCCGCTCCCCTCCCGACAACGCATAGCCGCGATTCTGCCGGATATGCTCCAGCCCGAGCCGGTCGATCAGCTTCTCCGCCTTCTCCCGGCGTTCGTGCCAGGAGATAGGCTGGACTTCCAAAACGGCGAGAATGTTCTCTTCGACCGTCAGTTTCCGAAACACCGAAGCTTCTTGAGGGAGATAGCTGATGCCGTACTGGCGGGCCCGTAAGTACATGGGAACGCTAGTGATATCTTCATCGTCGTACAACACCCGGCCGGTATCGGGAGGAACCAGACCTACAATCGCGTAGAAGGAAGTGGTCTTTCCGGCGCCATTCGGCCCGAGGAGGCCTACTACCTCGCCTTGCAGGACCTGAAGGCTGACTCCGTTGACGACGCGTCGGCCACGATAGGACTTGCCAATTTCGTCGGTGGCCAGCGTGTGCATTTATCGTGCCACTTGCGTGTTAGTGACTGCCGGGGTCCCTTTACCTTCCACCAGCACCCTATCATCGCGTCTAAAGAAAGTCAACGAATCGCCCGTAGTTTTGCCTCGTTCGGCATCAAAAATGCTAGGGGGACCGCTCGACGGTCCGCCGGTCAGGACGAACTTGTCGTCCGCCGACGTGTATACCAATCGGTCGCCGGTCGCGCGCCGCATCGGTTGCGTGAGCACAACTGAACGTTCAGTAATGATCCGGTCCACCTGACCGGGCGTTGCCATGCTGGTCATGGTTGCGGACGATGTTGCGGACGTTGTTGCGGACGACGCTTGCGACTGACTGCGCGGCCGCAGAAATACCGTCATCTGCTGTCCCGTCATCGTAGCGTCGGCCTCTTTCGCAGTCACCCCGCCATCCAGAAAAACTCTCCGCTCCGCATCGGCGTAGTTCAGACGCGCTGAAGTGATGTGGATTGGAGTCACCTTCCCGTCCTTGTCCACTTGCACCACCACGGTCGAGACCGGCTGAGCCGGATTTCCCCGCGACGTTCCCTGCGCAGTCGCTTGCGACGTCCCCTGCGGATTTCCCTGAGCAAAGAGGGATCGATGGTCGCGATCAAATTGCAGGATGGGAGCCTCCACCAGGTTCGCGTCCTGCCACAGGCGAGCATCACCCGTGTACACCGCAATCGCCGAGGAACGATGCGCCGTCATGCTGCGGCTGGTCACGTGGATGGGGTCGGAAGAGGCGAGCATAGCCCCATCTGGTTGCGCCTTTAGATCGGAGTACGTGCTCTTGACATTGCCCTCGGCAAAGGCGTCGCCGGTCGCCCGGTTCATGCGCAGCGTCTGGGCGGTCGTGGTCATGCCGCCGTCCACGGCTCGAGGCGATCCGGTGAGCACCATCACTTGATCGGCGGTCGTGTACTCTCCGCGCTGCGCCCAAGCCTTCTCGGTGCCATCGGCATAGGTAAAGCCGCCCGTCTGCGTGATCGACCGGACCCCGCCCTCGGGTAGAAAGACGACGTCGAGCATCTGGCTGGTCGATACTCGACCCGCCTGCGCCGGAGCGCCGGTCTTAGGCGATCCGGCCTTGCTTGCGTCGACCTTGCTCGCGTCGACTTTACTTGTATCGATGCTGCTGACAATCTTCGCGTCGGGTTCTCCATGTAGCGTGGCCAGGCGATTCTTGTCCGTGAATTTCGCCGTAAACTTGGCGGCGGTGACTACCGTTCTCTGATTTGCTCCCGGTTGCGTGATCACGATTTGCGGCGGTCCGCTGGTATCGGCCCGGTCCAGCAGACGGCCGTCTTTCACGATGAAGTCCATCTCCGGGGCGGTCATCTCGACGTCTTGCTCGCCTCCCTTCGCCGGCGTCGATGAGGGTGCGGAAGTTGACACCGGCGTCGCCACCGCAACCAGCGTTCCGCTCCGGCTGTTCTTCTGTGACAGCCGCACGCCGTCTTCGGCATGAACCCTCTCCAGCAACTGCTGCCCCGCAGCACTGCCGGCAAAGTGCAGCGTCACCCGACCCGCAGCAGCGTCAGCGGGCTGCGCTCCCAGGGAAGCGAGTTGCACGTTGCCGGTGAGAACGGCCAAGGTGAGCAGATTTCGCGTTCCGGTCAGCCACATTTCGGCGCTGTCGGAACGCTCGTGCGTCTCCGAGTTGGACGATGACCTCCCATGAATCTCAGTCTTCACGTCGCCCTCGGCAAGAATGCGATCGACCGTGTTGTCTTCGCGCAGGAAGAACGTCGCCTGGTCGGACCATGCTTCCTGCTGCTCCCGGCGCATGTGCACCGTGTTGAGCACCACCTGACGAGGCTGCTTCGTAATTACGCCATGATCCGCATTGAGATGCACCGGTTGCGGCCGGTTGACGGTCATCACGACCGCCGACAGCAGGTTCATCGTGCCCGTCTTGGCCACATATTGCAGACCCACAGCCGAACCGGATGCCTGTGGCGTCTGAAATACGACCTTGCCCGCGGAGGAAGCGTCCCCGGTATTCTTATTGAAGACCAGCCCTTCGGTTTCAAGATGAAGTGGGACTCTGGTTTGCTCGGGAGGCGACTGGTCGGAATGTCGAATCCCCTCGGGATTCGCTTCCAGGTCAATCAGCACCGTGCCCTTCGCGTTCACCATGCCCGACGTGGGATCGTACTCGAACTCGTCCCCGGCGATCCGGTCGAAGCGGCTGGCATCCTTCCCGAAAACGACGATCTTGACGTTGTGCAAGTCCGCCCGTCCGCCCTCTTTGAACTGCACCGCCTTGGAAGCGCTCACCGTAAACTGGGTGCGGCCTTCTACCGACTTGGAGATGGAAAAGCCTTCGGCGGTCTGCTGAATGTCCAGGCCCATCTTCGCCGGCAGGTCGTGGACGACCTTGCCCACACGCCAGCGCGCGTGGAAATACATCCCGGCGACCGTAGCAATCATCAAAATCGCGCCCACCGCGAACCAGCGGCGCAGCCGTGAAACCGGAAGGGTCATTAGAAGCTAGTGTAACTCGCGGCCTGTTGCCAGGTGTGCGAGTGCCGGGTCCTAGTATTGCAGATATCCAATCCCCACGCGCATGTGGTGCAGCAGGCTGTCGGGCATGAGGCTGGCAATGGTCAGGCCCAGCATGGCGTGGACGATCCCGAGAAAATAGATACTGCGGTAGCGGCGAAACATCTCGCAGAAGAAGAGAGCGCCAATGAGCGTCGCGGTAGTGAGGATCGGACTGGGCAGATGTACGGCGGCAAAGAGCGTGGATGCTATCCAAACCGCAGCCGGGCCCCCATAGAGTTCTTCAAAGCGTTTGAAAAAAAAGGATTGCAGTATGAATTCCTGAATCAAGGCCCAGATCACGTATCCCCATACTGACCGCACCGCCGGCCAAGTCTGATTGGCGGGAATTTGGCCACCCGCGAAGTTCACCAGAATGACCATGACGACAACCATTACGAAACCTACGCCCAGCACCACGCTGGCGCCGAATGTTTTTGGCAATCGGAGGCCGAGGCGTTCGAGCGATGGCCGGTCGATCAGCACGAGGAAGAGCAGCGTAAACATCGCAACGACAGCCCAACGGTTCCGGAGGTGGGTCGTCGGCGCCCAAAGCGCCAACTCCAGAAACAGAAACACGATAATGATCTGCGCCCAAACGACGTACCGGCGGAAGGAGGTCGCGACCACGGGAACGATTTTCGACTCAACCGCCATTTTGTTCCTCACTAAAACCAGAATGACCAGATGGCGTCCACGCTGGCATGAGTGATCGCCGATGCCGGCACGCGCCGTTGCTCGCGCCATGCCCGGCCGTAGAAGATTCCGGCGATGCTTGCCAGCACGACGTAGCGCCAGTTGAAGTGCGTCGATCGTTTATTGAAATGGGATAATCCAAACAACACCGCCGTGATCCCGAGCGCCGCCCGCCGTCCCAACCGGCGTTCCAGCAGGTTCTGCACCCAGGCGCGAAAGAAAAGCTCCTCTGGAACCGCAATGAAAACGAAGATATAAATCCACTTGAGAATCATTTTCAGAACGATCGAGAACTGCGGCGCGTCGCCATGCGGATGGAGAAAGCCCAGCGCCATCCCCAGCGCGAGAACTAATGGCGCAAAAAAGGCCAGTTCCCGCAACCCGGTCTTCCAGTCGCTCCAGCGGAAATGAAAGTCAAAGCCGGTTCCGCTGAGATGCCGGATGGCGACGAATCCGTACAACCCAGCATCGACGAGGAGTAATTTTCCCCAGCCCGCAAGCCCGTCTGGCCACGCGCGCTCGAGCCAGCGCAAATCAACTGCCAGCCCCAGCGCCAGCAGAATGATCGCATCCCGCCAATTGCCACGTTGTTCGGGATCGGCGATGGCGGCCTGCCCCAGCAGCCACGCGATCGCCACCGGCAGCAGTGCGTACAGAGCACACCATTTCCAGGAAAACATCTGATGCGACGAGGAAATAAGAATGTAAGGGAGCGCGCAGAGCACGGGCATCGCGGTTCGTAGGATCGACGGCCAGCGGGCGCATGCCTGCCCCACCCGTTCGCCGGCGAATCCAAACAGTGCTGCTGGTGCGACCTCCAGCACAAGCACCGCGATGGCCGCCGGCGTCGCGTTTTGCATGCGCTTATTTTAATCGCTTGCGGAGTTTATACCCGCCGTACGAGCGTTCCGGCCAGGAGATCGTGGAGTCCTTGTTTGCGTTCCGTGAGGCCGACCATGATGAAGCCGATGCACAGGATCATCCCGGAAAGCCATTTGGCAAAGTGCCTTCCCGTCGCGCGTTCGAAAGAGATGCGGTTGCCATTGAGATCGGTAACTTTCATCCCGAAGATCATCTTGCCCAGCGTCGCCTGATACGACGAGCTCTCCATGAAAGCTTCATACAGCCAGGAGCCAAAAAGCGTCACGATGAGGGTAAGACCGCCGCCGAAAAGAGCAAGCCCATGATGGGGAACACCACTCATCATACCTGCCAGCCCGAGACCACCGAAAATCAGGTGAATCGGAGACACCACCACCCGCACAATGATCCAGTCAATAATGGCCGCCACTACCCGAATCCAGAAGCCCCCGTAGCGAACTCCTATCGCCGGCGCGACGGGCGGATACGCAGGCGCTGGGGCTGAGTAGGGCGATGGCGGACTGGACGGCGCTGGGTTGGTGGATGCTGGGTTGGTGGATACCGGGCTCGTGGGCGCTCCGCAACGATTGCAAAACTGAGCGCCGGCGGTATTCTGCGCGCCGCATTTGTTGCAGAAAAAAGTTCCGTTCATGCCCGGCACTATAAAGATGGATTGGCCTCTTGTCAAAAGGGAAAAGCAAGAGAAGCAGATCACAGAAACGACGATGCTTGTGTGGTGGCGGGGCTCCGCCCCGCCGGGACCATTTGGCTCAGCGGGCGCGCACCACGTCGCGCAAAGTCAGCTCCAGCCCACCGAATTCAGGATGGTCGTTCATGCCGAGCGAATAGGCGATGTCGAGGCGGTCTCCAGCCAGCAACTGCAACCGGTCGCAGGATTCCTTCAGACCCCAACCCATTGCTTTGAAAGAAATGTTGTCGCGCCAGGACGACGATGATGTTGCTGTTGTTGATTGTGTGGCGGTGCTAACCCCCGTCACCACGCCAGCATCTTCCGCGCATCGTTTTGGAATCGCCGCCGCGTCGGGATGGCAGCGGGGAGTGAAGTCTGGAACTGGCGCCGTGCCGGTGCCAGTTCCGTTGACGGCCGACGCAACTCGCAGCCTTACATGCTTTTCTTTCACCGCCTGCGGAGGCGCCATCAGCCGTACCGCTCGCGCGGTGAAAATCGGCTCGCGATTTTCCATCCCAAAGGGTTCCAGCAAAAGCAGCGTCTGGTGAAGTTCGGGCGTGACTTTTGCCAGCGGCAGTTCCCGATCGAATTCCAGTTGCGGTTCGAAATCGGCGAGAGTGAGCCGGGTGCGCGCGTAGCCATCGAGATGCTCGCGCAACTTTTCCACGTTGGCACTGGGCAGCGCAAAGCCAACCGCGTGGGCATGTCCACCGTAACGGGAAAACAGCTCGTGACACGATTCGATCGCATGCAGCAGATGGAACGCCGGGATCGACCGTCCCGAGCCGTGCGCTTCGGCGCCGTCGCGGGAAATAACCAGGGTTGGACGGCCGTGGCGTTCCACCACGCGCGACGCCGTAATGCCAATCACGCCGCGATGCCAGCCCTCGCCATCGAGCACCACGCAATAGGCTTCGCGCAGCGCGGGCTCTTCCTCCAGCCGATGAAAGATGTTGTCCATGATGCGCCGCTCTTCTTCCTGACGCTCGGCGTTCAACTGGTCAAGCCGGCCGGCAATTTTGCGCGCGCGTTCCGTATCTTTTTCGTTGAAAAGATCGACCACATCACGCGCCACATCCATGCGTCCGGCAGCGTTCAGGCGAGGCGCGACGCGGAAGGCAACTTCGGTCGCCGTCAGCGCCCGCCCGTCGCCGAGTTTCGCAACTTCCAGCAGCGCCTTCAGGCCGACG
>Ga0181532_10000994_pt1 | contig 28289 bp, 24 predicted proteins | sample PEATcosm2014_Bin_33_FD_119768 | JGI IMG/M metagenome (GOLD analysis project Ga0181532, IMG submission 119768) | Peatland microbial communities from MTU Mesocosm Facility, Houghton, MI, USA - PEATcosm2014_Bin11_30_metaG | ecosystem: Environmental > Terrestrial > Soil > Wetlands > Peat | place...
ATTCCAACTTCGCCGAAGTTGGAGTCTGCCGTAGCTACCTGAAACGAAACCGTTGCTTTAACCCCGATCCCAAGTACCAAGAAACGAGCAATCGCAAGACTCAACTTCGGATTTCAGGCTTATAGGTACATGCCTGAGCCGCAAGGAGTTAGGGTTGCCAGTGGCCAGCTGCGAGTTGTCAGGGCTGCGCGGTGCGCGATTCTGGCCGATGGCAGAGTGCGGATTGTGCTCAGAAGCCTCACCGCGTGGTCGCCTCCCGAAAACGTTGTCGCATCCGTGATGTCCTCTCGCCGGTCGCCCGCAGGCAGACACGAGCGCCGTAGGCACGGCAGATAAATGTCCTCTGCCGCCCCTACGGGGCTCAGATCGATTTTCCACGTGACCCAGCACTCGTAGCCTGCCCTGAGCGTAGTCGAAGGGTGCTGGGCTCCAAGCCCGGGCACTTAGACCAGCTTCAGCGTTACCGTGTCTCTTCGACTCGGCGGAAGCGCTGGGCTGGGCTCTGTCATCCCACAATGTGGGACTCGTTTCCGACGCCTCTCCGGGGCTAAAGCCCCGGAATAATTGCAACAGCCCGGACGCCGGCCTGAAGGCTGCTTCTACTCCAGTAGCCACTCTACGTTCCGCTCTTTTCCGTCGGTTCGTTCACGGCCTTGGCCTCTTCGTCGGCCGGGGCACTCTCCGGCGACTTCCGGGCGGCCATGGCTGCCGCTCTCATCGCCGCCAAGTCCTCCGCGTCGGCCTTCGCCTTGGCCTCGGCTTCGGCCCGCAACCTCTCGTAGAAGACCTTTTGCTTGGCGCTGCTCCATTCCTGCTCATTGCGCCGCGCCGCTTCCACGATGCGGTGGGCCTCGGCCACCTGGCGCCGCTCCTGCTCGATCTGTTTCCAGCTCTTGACTTCCAGTTCGTCGCGCCGCTTCTGATAGGCTTGCTCGCCTTGAGTGTGGAGGATTTTTTCCAGCTCGACGTCCTCCTTGCCTGCTATGCGGCTGTGTTCGCCGAGCGATTCCGGGGCGTCAAAGGCCATCCGTACGAGCAGGGGTTTGACATTCGACTCGTGCCGGAGAAGCTGAATGAGCCACTGAAATGGCGCTCACCCAAACGAGTGTTCGTCAATTCCATGAGCGACTTGTTTCACGATGCCGTTCCAGACGACTACATTGCTTCCGTTGCAGATGTGATGGTCCAAGCCGATAGGCATACCTTTCAAGTACTCACAAAGCGGTCCATCCGTATGAGGGATTTGCTGAAGACGCGTTTGAGGTTTGCGGCGGCGAAGTCTCACATCTGGTGGGGTGTGAGTGTTGAAAATAGGAGGCACGGATTGCCCAGAATTGAGCACCTGCGCTCAGCACCAGCAGCAGTGAGATTCCTGTCTATCGAACCCTTGCTGGAGGACCTAGGAACCATCAACCTATCTCACATCCACTGGGTGATTGTTGGTGGGGAGAGCGGATTTGGGGCAAGGCCGATTTGCGGCAGTGGGTCGTCTCGATCCGCAGCCAGTGCCGTCAACACGGAGTGCCTTTCTTCTTCAAACAATGGGGTGGTGTCCGCAAGACTGAGGCAGGACGGTCATTGGACGGGCGCGCTTATGACGAGATGCCATCGACAGTACTCCGAGTGCTGTCGGCATGAAAGGTCCTAACACCGCCCCAAAGGATTGAGATTGAAGGTCGGTGCCCCAGTCTTTCGCCCACATTTGGCGAAGGCTGGGAGCAGATTCAGATTCCATATCGCAGCTCTCCATGAACGACGGTTTTGTGCCGCCGCCGAAGTGTGTGCGTGAGAACTCTGCCGTCCCTACGGGACTCAAATTGTTTTCCCATTCACCCAGCACTCCGCCTGCGGCTGCGTGCTGGGCTAAACTAAGTCGCCCCTGCGGGGCTTGTTTTCTTGGCAACTTGTACCACCATGTCGACCCAAACTTGGTTCTCACGCACACACTGCGGGGCTGATTTTCTTGGTTTGCACTACCATAGCAAGGCTAGTTCTCGGCAGAAATCGGAGGTGGCGGGAATAAAACGCCGCATACCCAGTTATCTTCATTTCGCGCCTGCGGCGCTCATCCGTTCCTGGCCGGGGATTTGTGCTGTGCGTCACAGGCCGCGGTGACGTGAGCCATGCGGCAGCAGAACTTCCGCGATTAGGCTATGCTTATATAAGGAGTAGTGATGCTTGATAATCTGTTCCAACCCATGCACTTGCTGGTGATCCTGTTCATCGCCTTGCTGGTCTTCGGGCCCAAGAAGCTGCCCGAGCTCGGCAAGGGATTGGGCGAAGGAATCCGGAGCTTTAAGGAATCGATGAACGGAAAAGACGAGAGTGCAACCAAAAAAGAGGAAGAAAAGAAGCCCTAGCCGAACCTGCCCTCGCGACGTCGCGCAGCGCGTGAGCTCTCCTGAAACCCAACCGTAATTGATGCCCGACATTCTCTTCATTCTGTTGCTGGCGCTGGTGATCTTTGGTCCCAAGAAGTTGCCGGAGATTGCCAGGCAGGTGGCCAAACTCATGGCGCAATTCCGGATGATGAGCAACGACCTGAAGCGTCAACTGGAAAGCGAGATGCTGAAGATCGAACTGGAAGAGAAGGAAAAGAAGCCGGCTCTTGACGTCAAGCAACTCGAAGCTGCCGATCAGACCGCCCGCACGGAAACTCTGCCGCAAAGTCCTCTGTCTTAAACTGCAAGATCAGTTGCTTCTGAGCTGCGTCGGGGCTGTCGCACTGTAAAACTTAGAGCGTCGCAATCGACGGTGGTGGTAAAGTGTGAGGCCAGCGTTTTTCCATCGCTGAGGGAGACAGCGCATGTCGTTGTGTGTGGATTCGCGTCACTGCGGGACCGTATATGTGATCCGGTGCACCGGACGAATTGTTGCTGGCGAAGAAGTCGGCGTGCTGGAAGCGGCCATCATCCGCGGCTTGCGCGAATTTGTGCGCATCGTGCTGCACTGTGGCGACGTCAGCCGCTTGGACAGCACCGGCATGGGCCTGCTGGTGCGCTTCCTGACGCACACGCGGAACCGCGGCGGCGATTTTCGCCTGGCCGCTACTCCGGAATTTCTCATCAATCTGCTCAAGGTCACCAAACTCGCCGGCATCTTCCGCGTCTACGCTTCGGAAGAAGAGGCGATCGTATCGTTTCTCAAAGAGCCCAGGGTTGCGCACCCCGGCGACGCCAGTGTTGGCCCCATGGTGCTGTTTGTGGACCAATCCCCAGACCTATGCGCCTTTGTGCGGACTCTGCTGCATCATCATGGGTATGAAGTGTTGTCCACCTGCCGGATCCACGATGCCAGGACGCTGCTGACCTCGGCAAAGTTCGATTACATCGTGCTGGGGCCGGACAGCTCTCATCGTCCCTCTGATAATGTGGCAGCTTCCCTCAAGTTGCTCGCGCCGGCCACCGCAACGGTGGTGCTGGAAAGCGACTTCAAGTATGCCGATCCCGAACAGGCTGGACTCGAGCTGCTACGAACAATGAAGAGCGTTGCGAAGGCATGAGCCGCTGAGCATCCTGCCACCCTGGCCGAGAGTGAGTGGGAGCCGCGTAGCGACGATGCGAATCCGGCAAGTTTGTGTCGCCGCTCCGCGGCTCGACCATTTTCCACGGCGGATCGTCGATGTGGATGAGCCTCACAGTCACTTCCACATCGGAAGATTCTTGCCTGCCATGGGCGCTCCCGCTCAGCTACAATTGAGCTATGGCGCGTGGTTGGGAAAGTAAGTCTGTAGAAGCTCAAATAGAAGAATCCATCAACGAAACTTCACCAAACGAAGCTCCCGCCTCTGCTGAAGAACTGCAATCCAGAAACAAGAAAGCAGACCTGATGCTTTCGCGGAAGCACGTACTGCAACAACTGGGCCGCAGCAATAGCGAGCTTTATTCCGATTTGCTGCGCCGGACACTGGCCGATCTCGACGCTCAAATCGCGGCGCTGCCCTGACTCTTGCGCAGCCTGGCCCTGCCCTGGCTGCTGGAGTTCAGGTAGTGGTGCAGCGCGAGAAGGTCCGGCCGTCTCGCTTGCGAAGTTCAATAGGAGATTACCGCTTTTTTGCCGTTCACGACCCGCTTGGCCGTCTGGCGGGAGTCCGCGCAGCGGACCTGGTGGCCTCACCCATCTGTTTCATTCTTTCCGCGTCTTTGCGCGCCCGTTCCGCCTGTTTGACGGGATCGACTTTCTTCTTTTTCATGCCCCACAGTTTACGCCGATTGGCTGCGGGCGCAAGGGACTGCAAATGCCAACCGCAACACTACGTGATTCCCCAACCCCCCTCACTCGCGGATCTATGCGCGCGTGCTCAGGGACGCCACAGATGCGCGACCTCACAGCCACCTGTGATCGCCATCACGGAAGCAGGTTCACCTGAGACGCACAATGGCGCTAAGGGGTGCAGTATGCCAGTCCTCGTGATTGCAGTTGTCTTCTTCGCGATTTTCCTCGTCATGGGTGTGATGGGGGTGACGGCGATGGCCGCCGAGCATCGTGGTGGCAAGCTCTTCAGTTGGAAATGGAGCGACGAGCCCAAGCCGGCGAAGACCGCCGGCAAGCCTGTTGCTTGAAACGTCCTTTTAGCGATGACGCAACCGCGGATGCAAAGCAGCAAAGGTTGCTCTGGCGATTTCTCCGTCTGACATAGATTTCCCTTCTGTTCGCCGGCGCCTGAATCCTTCCGTTGACCCAGATTCACGGTTGGTGCATTCCTGGGCTGAAGCCCAGCGCTTCCACAAGCCGAAGAGATACAGCAACTCTGAACCCGTGCAGTCAGCGATGACTTACACGCCTGCTAGAATTGCGTTCGTTCCGATGACCTCGCACGAGTACACCACGCGCTCTGCGGAAGAGACGATGGCGCTCGGCCGCAAACTTGCGCCGACCCTGAAGAGCGCGCGCATGGTCGTTCTGCGCGGCGATCTCGGCGCCGGCAAGACCACCCTGGTGAAGGGCATTGCTGAAGGTCTCAACGCCGCTTCGCAAGACGACGTCACCAGCCCGACGTTCACTCTCATGCACGAATATCGCGGCCCCGAAATGAACCTGTTCCACGTGGATCTCTATCGCGTCGACACGCCGCGCGAGCTCGACACGCTTGGCCTGGACGAACTTTTCGCCGAGGAAGGCAACCTGGTGCTGCTGGAATGGGGAGAAAAATTTCCGCGCTTCGAAAAGGAGTGCGATGTGGAAATCTGGCTGGAGCGCGTCACAGACCAAGAGCGGAGGATTGTGGTGAAGAGGAAGTAGCCTCCAACGCTGCGCCCCGGAGTACGTATGCGCTGTCTTCGTTTTGCCTGTACCTCTGTGTTGATTTCCTGCCTCGCCGGAATCAGCTTTGCCCAATCCGGTGCGGTTGCGAAGACGGCAGCTGTTACCCCTGAGGCTGGCTTTATTTCCCCAACGAAGTACACCAACGCGTTTTCCGGATTTGCATTACCGCTTCCGCAGAACGTGCCATTTGCTGGCATGTCGCTTCCAGCACATGGCGATTCCATGCATTTCCTATTTGGTATTCAGGCGCAGGGGAACGGCCTTACGATTCTGACTGTGACGGCAAAGGCGGAAGGCAGTGTGCCTGATGGAGCAATGCACTCGGAGATTATTGTGGGTGACAAAGTATCCGGAAGAGAAATCGACGGAGCAACTGAATCCGCTTATTTGGATAGTGAACGCGCCAAACCGCACGCGCCCGTGGAAATCTTCACAACGTTTGACATAACAACTGCGAAGGGCTACTGGGTAACGTGGATGTTCATGGATGGAAGTCAGGTTGAGCTCGATGATCTCAAGAGCAGGAACATTCATTTCATATCTGAGTGATGTGTAATCTCGGGATAATGGCTGACTGCCGCCGCCCTCAAAACCCCATAATGTTGTACCCGCAGTCCACGTAGATCGTTTCCCCGGTAATTCCGCTCGCGGCGGCGCTGGCGAGGAATACGGCAGTCGCGGCGACCTCTTTCACATCTACATTTCGTTGCAGGGGAGCGCGCTCGGCCTGGGCGCCGAGCATGTCGCCGAAGCCGGAGATGCCGCGTGCGGCCAGCGTTTTGATTGGCCCGGCCGAAATCGCGTTCACCCGTATCTTGTTTTTGCCCAGATCGTAGGCCAGGTAGCGGACGCTGGCCTCCAGCGCGGCCTTGGCTACGCCCATCACGTTGTATCGCGGCACAACCTTCTCCGCGCCGTAATAGGTGAGGGTCATGATGCTGCCACCCTCGGTCATCAGCAGGCGCGCGGCGCGGGCGAGCGCGACCAGCGAATAGACGCTGATGTCGAGCGCGATGCGGAACCCTTCGCGGCTGGTGTCGGCGAACTCGCCCTTCAAGTCATCGGCGGGGGCGAACGCAATGCTGTGCACCAGCGCATCGAGCTTGCCGTAACGCGACTTCAGTTGCTCGAACAGTTGCGCGATCTCTTCGTCGCGGCTCACGTCGCACTGAAAAGCCTGCGCGTTGGGCAGCGCCGCGATCAGGTCGTCGGCCTCCTGCTTCAGGCGCTCGTTCTGGTAGGTGATGGCCAGTTGCGCGCCGGCCTGCTGCATCTGCTGCGCGATGGCCCACGCGATGCTGCGTTTGTTGGCAACGCCGAACACCACCACGGTGCTGCCTTGCAGACTGTTCGACATTCGCTCTCATTCCTTCGCTTTGAAAGGGCACAGCTCTTCAGTGGGTGCCCCACCCTTGGCGCCCGATTTTGGCGACAGGGCGGGAAAGCAGATCCACCCGGCTCCGCAGCGCGACGGCAGCGCTGCCTTCGCTCAGGACGACGACTTCATCGTCACTCCGGCCGGTCAATCTGCGCGCGCTGCAATTTGTCGGAGTAATCGACATACACCGACTTCCACTCGGTGTAAAAATCGATCGCGCCGATTCCGCCTTCGCGGTGGCCGTTGCCCGTGGCTTTCACGCCGCCGAACGGCAGATGCACCTCGGCGCCAATCGTGGGCGCGTTGATGTAAGTGATGCCGGCATACAGATCGCGCATCGCCGCGAACGCCTTATTCACGTCCCTGGTGTAGATCGCCGACGACAGTCCGTATTCGATGTCGTTGGCAATCTCGATCGCGCTCTCCAACCCATCGCACGCGATGATGGAAACCACCGGCCCGAAAATTTCTTCCTGTGCGATGCGCATCTTGGGATCGACATCCGCGAACACCGTCGGCGCGACGAACCAGCCGTGCTTGTACGCCTCGCCTTCCAGACGATGCCCGCCGCACTGCATCTTTGCGCCTTCGTCCTTGCCGATCTTGATGTACTTCAGGTCAGTCTCCATCTGAGCCGAGTTGACCGCCGGGCCCATGTCCACGCTTTCGTCGAGTCCGTTGCCGACCTTCAACTTTTTCGCGCGCGCCACCAGTTCATCGGTGAACTTCTTGTACACACCCTTCTGCACGATGATGCGGCTGGTCGCGGTGCAACGCTGTCCGGTGGTGCCGAACGCTCCCCACAGCGCGCCTTCGAGCGCGAGGTCGAGGTTGGCGTCGTCGAGCACGATCATCGGGTTCTTGCCGCCCAGCTCCAACGAGCAGTGCTTGAACGACTTGGCCGCTTCCTGTCCAACGATGCGGCCGACCGCGGTCGAACCAGTTAGCGACACCGCGCGTACTTCGGGATGTGCGACCATCGGCGTGCCGACTTCGCCGCCGAATCCGGTGACGATGTTCACTACGCCCGCGGGAATGCCCGCGTCGTGCAGCGTCTGCACAAAGTTGAAGACCGAGAGCGGCGTGTCCTGCGCGGGCTTGATGACGGCGGTATTGCCGGCGACCAGCGCGGGGAACAGCTTCCACGATGGGATCGCCATGGGGAAGTTCCACGGCGTGATCATGGCGCAAACGCCCAGCGGCTGGCGGATGGCCATGGCGAACTTGTTGGGGAGCTCGGACGGGACCGTCGGCCCGAACAGGCGGCGGCCCTCGCCGGCGGTGTAGTAGCCGCAGTCAATCGCCTCTTGCACGTCGCCGCGCGTCTCCTTGATGACCTTGCCCATCTCGCGGGTCATGTCGCGCGCGTACTCTTCTTTGCGCCCGATCAGCAGTTCAGACGCCTTGTACAGCATCTCGGCGCGGCGCGGCGCAGGCACCAGACGCCAGTTCTTGAAGGCCTGGCGCGCCGCCTCTATGGCCAGGTCAACGTCTTCTTTGGCGGATTTCTGGAAGATGCCGACCACCTCGCGGGTGTCGGCGGGATTGAGGTTCTCAAAGGTCCGGCCGGTGCGGGTATCGACCCACTCGCCGGCGATGAAGTTCTTGAAGACTTTGGGCTTCGCGCCCGCGCCGACGCTCGCGGATGCCTGTTCCATGGTAGCCATAAGATTGCCCTCCACAGCAAACTGCAAACGCTTAATGCTATCTGGTGGCTCGCAGGTTGTCATCCCGGGCAAGGAAGGCCGGGTTCCACTACTCGCTCTTCGCCTTTCGCTCCCCTACCCTGATCCGGAATTGCTGGCTACTTGCGAGCAAGTGCTATGGCTAGATTATTGCGGGCTGTTTCGTAGTCGGGTTTCAGTTTAATCGCCGTGCGATATTCGGCGATGGCTTCGTCAGCCGCGCCTTTGTCAAGCAGGATATTCCCAAGGTTGTTGTGGGCGAAGGCGTGGGCCAGGACCTCACCTTGTTTGATCTCGATCGCCGCCTGAAATTCGGCTTTGGCTGCATCGGTCTGGCCTTCGCCTAGCTAGAAGGGCAACCCCGAGGTTGTTGTGGGCCAATGCGTCGTCAGGTTTTAAATTGATGGCCTGGCGATCCTCGGCGATGGCCTCGTTGTACTGTTTGCTTTCCCAAAGGACATACCCGAGGTTACGATGAGCTTCGGCGTAGTCAGGTTTCAGCTTGATAGCCTTGCGAAATTCGGCGATGGCTTCGCCGTACTGTTTGTTGTCGTCAAAGGCATTCCCGAGGTTGTAGTGCGCTTCCGGGAACCGCCGTCTGCTAGCAAAGGCCAGCCGGAACCTTGCAACGGCATCATCGAGCTTGCCCTTCTCTCGGAGCGCGATACCGAGATTGTTCAGAGAGTCAGGATCGCCACCCCTATTAGACATAGGGCCATAGAGCTTTATAACGTCTTCATATCTTTCGCGGCGAATCCAGGCGGCAGCCAAGACGTTCTTGTTTGTGGCTCCAAGGATTCTCTCCGCCAGTTCGCAACTGGCAAACCTCAACCCGTCAAGCGAGATTTCCTTTGGGTCTGTCATCCACGGCCCATAATCGTTCGCCCGGGCCATGAGCTGGAAGCTATTCAGACCGCTCAAAATCACGTCGCCAGAGATCTGCCTTTCATTTCCCAGAACCTCGCGCGCTGCAGACTTCACAGCCTTAGGAGAGATTCCCTTGACTTCCACCGATACCGGCCCGCGGACTTCGAAGGAACCAGTAGCTCTCGCCATAACGCCGCCAAAGTTTCCATCCTTCGCCGCCAAGAAGTCGCAAGGCGGAGTTAGAGGCTGGCCCTCTGCCTCCTGCCGAATTGAAGTGATTGCATCCTGCACTGCGTCAGCGACGGCTTCTCCGCTGAAGGGGAGAGGCCAGTCTTTGTTTTCCTGAGGAAGATGGAATGGCGCGATCACGGTCGCCGGCTGCAAACCGTACCGCAGCGCATATGCAAGCACCGCAAGCAGAATATAGAACGGAAAATAGGACGGAATGGTCCGCAACCCGCGCAAGAACAAAGACGAAAAAGCGTTCTTCGCCCGACGGCCGACCGGTCGCGGGGTGAAATACTGCTTAACTCTCTCACCAAAGGAACGAACGAAATTGGCCGCAGGCGACTCTCAGCATGAAAATGTGGGTTGGAGTTGCGAAAGAATATCCGCACAAAGCCGGAGTTGCAACAGACTTTTGTGCCACAAGGGAGATCCAGCCAAGGTGTGGCATTATGTTTGCCAAGGTCAACGCGCGGGCCGCCGCCGCTCGGCATTACTAAAGTGGAAGAGTTGCGACGAGGGATTACGCTTCTGAAACTACTTGACCCTCCCTAGGAACTGACATACCATCCGTACGTCTGCAGCCCCCGGTACAGTTCACCGTCCATAAACCAACCCCGCAGATCCCAGAAAGGCAACTCCATGAGTATTGACGTTAAGGTTTACGACAATGGCGACCACACCTGTATCGTATGGCTTCCGAGCGATGAGAAGCCCATCCCCGGTTGCCGCGGTTTCACTATCCAGAGCACGCGCACGCGCGCCGGCCAGAAGTCCACGAACTATTGCCACGGATTTGTTGGCTTCACGGCCACCGATAAGCTGGACCCCAACAATCCATGGAAGTTTCCCGTGCAACGGTACCTGTGGTGGGACTACTCCGTACAGCTGGGCGACGTTGTCCAGTACACGGTAATTCCGGTGGTCAGGGACAGCAGCAACAACTTGTCACTGGCTAACGATCTTGCGAGTCCGACCACGCCAGCCATGACGATCAGCGGCCAGAGCACCGACCACATCGCTTGCTATTTCAATAAGGGAATTGTCGCCTCGCAGTGGGTCTCACGTGCTCTGGCGAATCCAGCGTATAAGGGCCAGAAGATTTCCGCGATTGTGCAAAAGCCTGGCGATGCCTTACGCAATGGCCTCAGCGGCCTGCTTCGCCCGGCGATCCTCAAGCTGCTGCAGGACGTGAAAGCAGCCAACGGAAAGATTTACGCAGCGCTCTACGAACTGAACGACCCTGAACTGATCGCCGGCATGGTGGCCCTCGGTAAGAATTGCAATCTGCTGCTTGGTAATGGCGCCTTCAAGCCGCCGAGTAATGACGAAAATGCGGCCATCCGCGCGCAACTGAAACCACAGATTAACGTGTACGACCGTATCGTCACGGGGGCACATTTTGCCCACAATAAATTTGTCGTATTCTGCGACTCCGATGGCAAGCCGCAGAAAGTACTTACGGGGAGCACGAATTGGACGTGCAGTGGTTTGTGCACCCAAGCCAACAATGGTCTGATCATTGACGACCCCGGCGTTGCCCAGGACTACCTTGACGCCTGGAACCGCTATCACGCAGCCGGAAATGCATATCCTCCGAGCCTCGCAGCCGGCAACTCGACCTCTACAACCTACCAAGTGGACGGCTGCAAAATCACGCCATGGTTCGTTCCGACACAACATTGCGAGGACCTCGACTATGCGCGCAAGCTGATCAATGCCGCCAAGGAAGGGATTTTGTTTCTCTTCTTCAATCCGGGAACGTTTCAGCCGGATTCAACGCCAGAAAAATGGACGTTACTGCAAAACATCCTCAACCGGCACCACCAGGAGAACAACGCCTACTACAATCCCAATCTCTACATTAAGGGTGTAGTCAACCAGGAAATCCCCAGCCTGACTGAAGCGCCCGCGCAAGGCAAGAAGCCACCAAACGCATCGATGGATCCGACGGTCCCCACCCCGGCTCCGGTAGCCCTGTACACTGGCGGCATCGAGCCGCCGCAGCGGCTTGGACACGACGTTCTGGTGCCGGCGAACATCAAGGCCGCCTTTGGCGATTGGGAACAGGAACTACTCGGCGCCAGTATGGTCAATATCCACAGCAAGGTTATCGTGCTCGATCCGTTCGGCGAGAACCCAGTGGTGATGACCGGCTCGCACAACCTAGGCTTCAAAGCGTCCAGCGAGAACGACGACAATCTGGCCATCGTTGAAGGCGACGCTCCTCTGGCGGCTGCGTACGCCATCAACATCATTGCAATCTTCCAGAGCTATCGGTGGAATAGCTACGTCGGCGCCAACCAGAAGAGTCCGGAAATGTGGCACGGCTTGGTTGATAACGACCAGTGGCAAGCTAGCTATCTCCAGGGAGATTCGCTGGCTGAGATTAACTTCTGGCTGGGAGAGGGAGCCGCGGCTCCACCACCGGGAGGAGACGGTGGGGGTGGTGGTGCAGCACCTCCAGCAGCACCTCCCGCGGGTGGTGGTGCAGCGCCTCCTGCGGCTGCGGCGGGAGCTCCTGCATCAGGCGCAAAGACAGCTGCGGGTGCACCGGCTCCGCGTTCTAGGAGCAAGGCGCATACCGTGTCAGTTCGAGCTCATCGCGCGGCACCTCCGGCGAAGCCCAGCAAGCCCGCGGCGAAGGCCGCCGGTCACGTAGCTCCGAAAAAAGGGAAAAGGTGAACCGGCAAGAGCCTGAATAAGCTGTGATTGCTGGCGGAGGAAACTCCGTCAGCGACTTCTGCAGAGCAAGTTGGCATCCCCTCATCCAACCCGTAGCCATCAGTTAGAATACATACGGCTATTACGCGATGGATGATTCCTCACTATTGCGACGAAATGAGTTGCCATGTCACCCATTGATTCGCACCCGCCGGGATCCTTCTGCTGGATCGAGCTGGCCACGTCTGATCAGTCCGCAGCCAAATCGTTTTATTCATCGCTGTTTGGATGGACTCCGTTCGACGCGCCGTTGGGACCGGATGCGGTCTACACCATCTTCCGGCTGGAAGGCCGCGATGCAGCGGCCGGCTACACCATGTTCCCTGAACAGCGCTCGCAGGGAGTGCCGCCGAACTGGATGCTCTATGTCTCGGTCACGAGCGCGGACGACGCTGCCAATCGGGCCAGGGAAGCTGGTGGAACCGTACTGAAGGACGCTTTCGACGTAGGCAATTCGGGTCGCATGGCGGTGCTCCAGGATCCGACCGGCGCGGTGTTTGCTGTCTGGCAACCGAACAATCACCAGGGTATCGGCATCGCCCACGTGGATGGAACTTTGTGTTGGGCCGATCTGAGCACGCCCGATCCGCAACGTGCCAGCAAGTTTTACAGCGGCCTGTTTGGCTGGCAGATGCTCACCGAAGACGAAGATCCCGAGCACGAGTACTTGCACATCAAGAATGGCGAGCACTTCATCGGAGGCATTCCTCCTGCCAAATTTCACAGCCCCAAAGCCCCGGCCCACTGGCTGGCCTACATCTTGATCTCCAACTGCGATGCCACCGCGGACAAGGCCAGGCAGCTGGGCGGACAAGTTTGTCTCCCGCCTACTACGGTGGAGAACGTCGGCCGAATAGTCGTTATCGCCGACCCGCAAGGCGCCGTGTTTGCACTCTTCCAGCACACGCCGCGGGACTAGTCGCAGGTTATCAGTGACCAACCGCAGTTGGAAGTGATGAGTCGCAGAATCGCGCTGTCATGAAGCTTGAAGCGGGATGTGAAAATTCTTCGCTCTCCTCTTTCTATCCGAGAGTTCTGCTACCAATTTTCTTTGCACATCGGTCTAATTGAATGACGGGGGCGGTTCTCGGTCTGGGTTTTCCTGTCACGCACGGAACTATTCCCAATCTCCACACGTACCAAATAGCAGAGCGAAAATCGGCCCAGGTTGGGAGGCTGCAGTGGCGAACGGCAACGGCAAGAAGAAAAAGAGGCGCTGGCTGATAATTTCGATCGTCTCGGTAGCGGTCGTCGCGCTGGTAGTTGTTGCGGTCGCAGCGACTCGAGGCGGCACCAAGATCGATCCCACCAAGCTGGCAAAGGTTGAGAAGGGCGATCTCGCCAAGAGCGTGGTTGCGACCGGCAAAGTCACGCCGATCACCAAGGTCGAAATCAAGTCCAAGGCCAGCGGCATCGTCAAGAAGCTGTACGTTGACACCGGCGACAAGGTCAAAGCCGGACAGGTACTGGCTGAGCTCGATCGCGTGGAGATCGAGGCGCAGGTAAGCTCCGCGCGCGCGCAATTGCTGTCATCGGACGCTAACCTCAAGAGCGCCGAGGCCGACTTGAAACGTGCCGAGGTAGATGCGCAGGGCGTGGATATTCCGACATTGCAGCGCGCCTACGAGCGTGCGCAGGAGATGTCGAAGGACGGCGTTGTCTCGCAGGCCACGCTGGATGACGCGCAGAGAAGCTACATCATGGCGGTCAACAAGCGCGATGTCGCCCGCGCGCAGTACACCGTGAATAAGGCAAAGGTGGCGCAGGCCTCGGCGCAGGTGAAAAAAGACCAGGCCAGCCTGAACCAGTTTGAGGAGCAGTTAAGCTACACCACGATCACCGCGCCGATTGACGGAATTGTACTTTCGCGTGACGTCGAAATGGGCGATGCGGTCAGCTCCATCCTGGTGCTGGGCTCCGGCGCTACTCTAGTCATGACCTTGGGTGACACTAGCGAAGTTTACGTAAAGGGCAAGGTCGACGAGAGCGACATCGGGAAGGTGTATCTCGGGCAGCCGGCTCGCATCCGCGTTGAGACATTCAAGGACAAGACCTTCACCGGCCATGTCACCAAGATTTCGCCGATGGGCGTGGAAAAGGACAACGTGACCACGTTTGAAGTGCGGGTGTCCATCAACAACCCCGGTGGCGAGCTGAAGGCCGAAATGACCGCCAACGCCGAGATCATCCTCGACGAGCATAAGAGCGTGCTGATGATTCCTGAGGGCGCCATCATGTACGACAAGGACAAGAAGGCGTCGGCTGAGGTGCCCGATCCGAAGGCGAAGGACGGCAAGCGCAAGGTGGCGCTCAACATCGGAATCTCCAACGGCGCCAAGACCGAAGTGACATCCGGCCTCAAAGAAGGCGACCAGGTTGTTTTACAGCAGTAGCATGATTCTATCCTCTCCGGGCTGCCCGAAACGGCAGCCCGTTTTCGCGAACGCATATATCCGAATCTCGCGGCGAGGCTTTATGAAAAAGCACAATGTAGTCTTTCTACTCAGCTTCCTGTTGGTCCCCGTCCTGCTGTACGCCCGCGAAGAAGGGCATTTCGACCGCACTCTCACGGTCTCCGGAGTCGTCAACCTCGATCTCACCACGGGCTCCGGCGAGGTCACCATGAAAGCTGGCGGCTCGAACCAGGTTGTTGTGCACGGCAAGATTGAGAGCAGCAACTGGTTCTCCAGCGCCGAAGATGCAGTGCACCAGATCGAGTCCAATCCGCCGATTCAGCAAAACGGGAACACCATTCGCATCGGCTACGACTTGCCCGAGGATGTGAAGCGGCATATCTCTATCAGCTACGAAGTGACCGTTCCGCCCGATACGGCTGTGCAGGCGCATACCGGTTCCGGCGGTATGGGCATCGAAGGCGTTCGCGGAGAAGTGCAGGCACAAACGGGATCGGGTGACATCCGGCTGCGCGATCTCGGCAGCCGCGTGCATGTGCAAACCGGAAGTGGCGGGATTCGGGCGCAGGACGTCGGGGCCCCGTTCTACGGCCACACCGGCAGCGGCGAGATTGAAGCCGAACTGACGGCCTCTGGCGATGTGGACATTCAAACCGGTTCGGGCGGAGTCCATCTGCGCGGCATCAAGGGCGGATTGCGCGCTCGCTCCGGCAGCGGTGACATCAGCGCCGACGGAAACGTTACTGGTGGCTGGCAATTACATACCGGATCCGGTTCCATTCGCTTGGCGGTCGGCTCCGCAAACGGCTTCAATCTGGATATTCATACCGGCTCTGGTTCGATCCATTCCGACCTGCCGATTACCGTGCAAGGCTCGCTGGGCAAACATGAACTAAAAGGCACCGTACGCGGCGGCGGACCGGAAGTGACAGTCTCGACCGGATCGGGAGATGTGGAAATACGCTGAGCCCCGGGGCGGCTGTCATCTGTATCCAGGACTTCACAACTAAGGCCGGCTTTCCTTTCGGATCGCCGGCCTTGTTGTGGAGGGAGCGAGGCTGCCGCTACAAAGTTGTGAGCGCGCCTCCAGAATCGCGCCAGGTGTACGAACCGAGCATCTTGAGATAGTTCCCGCGTAGGAATGCCCCTGGGTTCTCCACGTTTACCATGCTCATGCTGCCGCGCATTTGCTTCACCGAGACATACTCGTGCTCTTCCATCCAGGCTTCCATGCCCGCCAGCACCACGCCGATGTGCTCGATGCCGTACTTCAGCAGGGCAGAGGTCATCATGGCGACGTGCGCGCCGGCCATCATGGACTTCAGCACGTCGCTGGAGTCGTGTACGCCGCCGGTAATGGCGATGTAGGTTTCAACCTGGTGGTAGAGGATGGCAGCCCAATGCAGCCTGAGGCGCAACTCATGCGGGCTGCTGAGCACCAGGTTCGGTACCACCTCCATCTCCTCCAGGTCGAAGTCGGGTTGATAGAAGCGATTGAAAATAACGATGCCGTCGGCGCCCGCTTCGGAGAGTTTTCTGGCGAAGTTCGCGCACGAGGTGAAGTACGGGCCCAGCTTCACCGCGATGGGGATGCGCACGTTCTTGCGGATAGTGCGTACCAGATCGCAGTATCGGGTTTCGAGCTGTTCTGCGGTTACGGTTGGGTCGGTGGGAACGTCGAAGATGTTCAGTTCGAGCGCGTCGGCGCCGGCCTGCTCCATGTACTCGGAGTAGCGGACCCAACCGCCGGGAGAGCTGCCGTTGAGGCTGGCGATGACGGGAATGCTGACTGCGGCCTTGCCCTGGCGCAGCAGTTCGAGATGGCGATCGGGGCCGACGTGGTACTTGGCCATGTCGGGCAGGTAGGACGTGGCCTCGGCGTAGCTGTTGGCACCGTACTCCAGCGCGCTGTCAATGTTCTCGCTCTCGGCCTCAATCTGCTCCTCGAACAGCGAGTACATCACGATGGCCGAGGCGCCGGCGTCTTCCAGCCGGGGAAAGTTCTCCAGCTTCTCCGTCAGCGGCGAGGCCGATACCACGACCGGATTCTTCAGCTTCAGTCCTAGATAATTGGTGGATAGGTCAATCATGATTCGTCCTCGTCGATTTCTCTATCGAATGACTCGACCGCTGGGTTTGCCTTCGCGAGTTGGATTTCGTTCAACATCTCGGTCAGCTCTGGAGGGAACGGTTCCTTTTTCAATAGCTTTCTACCATTAGCAGTCGGCAGTGCCGCAATCAGGATCGCCTCGATGCGATCCAGATCCTTCTTGTCAACGACAAAAGCAGAGAAGTGGTTCCAATGGCGGAAGTAATGGGACTGCGGAACACGAGCATGAGCCGCAAGCGTCGATCGCAGCATGTCTGCCTGCCCCACATAGTAGGGCATGCCGTCAAGATAAAGTATGTAGACGCCGGGTTGCGCAAGCAGATCCATTGTCTTATACAACCATTGCGTTGTTACGGGCGGGTTTCTCTTCCAGCCCGCTATAGGTCTCGGTTTCGTCAGCCGGCGATAGAATACCTCTCTCGGCCACATCCGAGCGTATTTGAACGGAACCTTAAGCTCTACTTCTACCTTGTCAGCCATGATCGTCCCTTCTCCTTATTTCTGCTCAAAGTTCATCGCCGCCATGTGCTGGTACAACTTCCAACGCTCGTTGACGTTTTCCTGTGCCTGCTTGAGCAGTTTCTTGGCCTCGTCAGGATCGCTGTTGACCAGCATGGTGTAGCGCGTTTCGTTGTAAATGTATTTTTCCAGCGGAATGCTGGGCGCGCGCGAATCGAGCACGAACGGATTCTTGCCTTCCTTGGCCAGCCCTGGGTTGTAGCGGAACAGCGGCCAGTGTCCGGAGTTCACTGCGGCCTTTTGCTGGTCAATGCCGTACACCATGTCGTAGCCGTGCGCGATGCAGTGGCTGTAGGCGATGATGATTGACGGTCCGTCGTAAGCCTCAGCCTCGAGGAACGCCTTCATCGTCTGCGTATCGCTGCCGCCCATGGCAACATGCGCCACGTATGCCCGGCCATAGTTCATCGCCATCATGGCGATGTCTTTCTTCGGAGTGCGCTTGCCGCCGGCGGCGAACTTCGCGACGGCGCCCAGCGGCGTGGCTTTGGACATCTGACCACCCGTGTTGGAGTAAACCTCAGTGTCAAGCAGCAAAATGTTCACGTTGGCGGTGGAAGCCAGTACGTGGTCGAGGCCGCCATAACCAATGTCGTAGCCCCAGCCATCGCCCCCGATGATCCACACGCTTTTCTTCACCAGAGTGTCGGCAACGGCCAGCAGGTCGCGCGCCGCGGGCGCGCTGTTCTTTGCCAGCTTATCCTTCAGGGCCTTCACGCGCTCGCGCTGTGCAAAGATGCCTTCTTCCGCGGACTGGTCGGCGCTCAGGATCTCAACTGCGAGCTGGTCGCCGATGCTCGAGGCCATGCGCTGAACAAGTTCTTTGGCGTAGTCATTCTGCTTGTCGATGGCCAGCCGCATACCCATGCCGAACTCGGCGTTGTCTTCGAACAGCGAGTTCGACCAGGCCGGACCGCGTCCTTCGGCGTTTACGCTGTAAGGCGTGGTCGGCAGGTTGCCGCCGTAGATGGACGAGCAGCCAGTCGCGTTGCCGATGAGCGCGCGGTCACCAAACAGCCGTGTCATCAGCGAGATGTAGGGCGTTTCGCCGCAACCGGCGCAGGCGCCGGAGAACTCAAACAGCGGCTGCAGGAGTTGTTGGTCTTTCACCTGGCCATGCGAGAGCTTCTCGCGCGAGAACTCGGGAATCTGCAGGAAGTAATCCCAGAACTGGTTGTATTTCTCGCGCAGCGCAGGCTGCGGCTCCATGTTGATGGCGCGGTGCTTGGCTTCGCTCTTGCTCTTGGCGGGGCAAACCGCGACGCACAGCCCGCATCCGGTGCAATCTTCCGGCGCAACCTGCAGCGTGTACTTTAGCTCGGAGAACTCGCGCCACTTTGGGACCGCCGTCTGGAAGCCTTCCGGCTTGTGATTGACTGTGGCGGGGTCGTAGACCTTGGCGCGGATGACCGAGTGCGGGCAGACCATGACGCACTTGCCGCACTGGATGCACAGCTCTTCATCCCACACCGGAATTTCCAGCGCGATGTTGCGCTTCTCCCACTGCGTGGTACCGGTGGGGAAAGTGCCGTCGATTGGCAGCGCGCTGACCGGAATCAGATCGCCGTCGCCGGTGATCATCAAGGCTTCGACATTGCGGACGAAATCGGGAGCATTAGCCGGAACCGGCGGACGAACATCGAACTGCGAGGTGACTGCCTCCGGCACCTTCACCTCGTGGAGGTTTTCGAGCGCGGAGTCAACCGCGGCGAAGTTCTTGCGCACGATGGATTCGCCACGCTTGCCGTAGGTCTTCTCGATGGAGTGCTTGATGGCGGCAATGGCTTCGTCGCGCGGCAGAACTCCGCTGATGGCAAAGAAGCAGGTCTGCATGACGGTGTTGATGCGACCGCCCATGCCGGCCGCGCGCGCGACTTCCACCGCGTCGATGACGTAGAAGCGCAGCTTCTTGCTGATGATCGCCTGCTGCGCCGAGCGCGGCAGGTTGTCCCAGACGTCATTCGGTCCGAACGGGCTGTTGAGCAGGAACACCGCGCCGGGATCTGCAGCCTTGAGCACGTCGAGGCGCTCCATGAAGCTGAACTGGTGACAGCCTACGAAGTTCGCGCGCGAGATCAAGTATGTCGAGTGGATCGGTTTCTTGCTGAAGCGCAGGTGCGAAATCGTGACCGCGCCCGACTTCTTGGAGTCATAGACGAAGTAGCCTTGCACGTTCAGGTCGGTCTCTTCGCCGATGATCTTGATGGTGTTCTTGTTGGCGCCCACCGTTCCGTCTGCGCCCAGTCCGTAGAACATCGCGCGGACGGTTTCCTTCGCTTCGGTAGAGAACGCCGGATCGTAGGCCAGGCTGGTGTGGGTGACGTCGTCGTTAATGCCGATGGTGAAGTGGTTCTGCGGAGTGGGCTTCTTGAGCTCCTCATAAATCCGCGCCACCATCGCGGGCGTGAACTCTTTCGACGACAGGCCGTAGCGCCCGCCGATGACCTTCGGAAACGTCGCCATCGGAGCCTTGCCGGCCGTGAATCCTTCGGTCAGCGCGGTAATGACATCCTGGTACAGCGGCTCGCCGATGGCGCCGGGCTCCTTGGTGCGGTCGAGTACAGCGATGCTCTTCACCGTCGGAGGCAATGCTTCCAGGAAGTGTTCCACGGAGAACGGACGCATCAAGCGCACCTTCAGCACGCCGACTTTGCGGCCTTGTGCGGTGAGGTAGTCCATCGTTTCCTGGACCGCTTCCGCGCCCGAGCCCATGACGATGATGACGTGTTCGGCATCCGGCGCGCCGTCATATTGGAAGAGCTTGTACTGGCGGCCGACAATCTTTGCGAACTTGTCCATCGTGTTCTGCACGATAGTGGGGCACGCGATGTAATACGGATTAACGGTTTCGCGTGCCTGGAAGTACACGTCGGGATTCTGCGCCGATCCGCGCAGCACGGGATGGTCGGGCGAGAGCGCGCGGGCGCGATGAGCGCGCACCAGATCGTCATCAATCATTGCCCGCATATCGTCCAAGCTGAGCTCTTCAATCTTGGAAACTTCGTGCGAGGTGCGGAATCCGTCGAAGAAATGCAGGAAGGGAATACGCGATTCCAGCGTCGCGGCGTGCGCGATCAACGCCAGGTCCATCGCCTCCTGCACGGAGTTGGACGATAGCAGCGCGAATCCAGTGGCGCGGACCGCCATGGCGTCCTGATGATCGCCGAAGATGGACAGTGCCTGGGCTGCCAGTGCACGTGCGGCAACGTGAATCACTGTGCTGGTCAGCTCGCCCGCAATCTTGCACATGTTGGGGATCATCAGCAGCAGGCCCTGCGACGAGGTAAAGGTGGTTCCCAGTGCGCCCGCCTGCAGGGCTCCGTGCAGCGCGCCGGCCGCGCCGCCTTCGCTTTGCATCTCGATCACATCGGGCACCGCGCCCCAGATGTTCTCGTCGCCAACCGACGCCCATGCATCCGAGGACTCGCCCATCGGCGAGGAGGGCGTGATGGGATAAATGGCTGCAACTTCGCTGACGTGGTAGGCCACGTAGGCGACTGCCTCGTTACCGTCGAGCGTCACTTTATTTCTCGGCATGTTACCTCCAGCAGGACCTTCGCTTTTGGGCGAGATCCGCACATGATCTCCGCCGGCCACGGATGAATTCGTATAAAGGGTGGCCGACGAAGCAGAGCATTCCGTTGTTTTCACGTCGTTTTCGTCCCCCAGATCGGGCTAGACGCGCGGTCTGTTCTCTACCTAGGAATTGATACTCCCCACGATACCGACCTCATGTCTTGATGGGCTGTGATGGGTGTACTAACAAGTCTGTGACGCCGGTCACATACAGCGGTTTGGTGGTGTGGGTGATAAGGGCCCCATCCTCGTCACACGACCCTGAATCTTGTGTCACAGAAGCGCAGGTCATGCTTGCCTAGAATCGAAGATACTCGCAGGCAGAACGCGGGGGCTCCTTTTCGCAGGAGTTGTGGAGGCGCCAATGAAAGTTAGCAAACTGTTCCCACGATTGTCCGGATTGTTGACCGCCACCGTGCTCTGTAGCAGCGCGCTGGCGCAGACAGCTCCAACGGCCCCCATCATCCTCAAGGGAGCGCCGATGGGAGCGGTGAGGTTCGATCACACTGCACACCTGAAAGTCGCCGGCAAATGCGACGTTTGCCATCACGCCTCCAAGCCGCAGAAGCCCCTGAAATCTCCGCAGGAGGCTTGCACCGATTGCCACACCAACCCTGCAACTCCGCCGGTGACGACCAAGCTGCAGGCGGCCTTCCACAATCCCTCCGCAACTTCGGGACTGTGCATTGACTGCCACAAGACGCAAGACGCGAGCGGCAAGGCAGCGCCGGTGAAATGCGCCGATTGCCACAAGAAGAGCAATACATAGTTTCGACCGAGCACAGCGGTCAACGAGAAAAAACAGCGTTCAGCAAGAATAACGAAGCGGAAAAGCCTGTGTGCGCCCCTGAAATCAGTTTTCCACGTCTGCAAATTTCTTCTCTTCGGCGGCGAGGTGCAGGCGCATCATGCGAGAGAGATAGCCGCCTTCCTGCTTCAGTTGCTGCACCGCGCTTTCCAGGTCGCGGTTTTCCGCGAGGTGCGTGAGGTGATCCTGGAAGTTCTCCAGCCGCATCCGCATCTCGGCGTGTTGGCGCTTCATCTCGCGCGCAAACGAGGCCAGCTCCGGACTCATCCTGGCGATGGTCTCCAGCACCGTGGTTTCTTCGTGCGCGTAGTGTTTGGGGAGCCACTCTGCCAGCCACTTGCCGCGGCTGATGGCCTGGTTGGCGGTCGCGAGGTCGGTGAAGAATTCCGAATAGCAGACAATCTGTTCCAGAGCAGCATCGAGTTGGTCCAACTGCTTCACCAACTGCTCATGCTCGTGATGAATGCTGACTGTCTCCTGGTGGAATGTAGGATCCAAGCCGGCCATCTTGCACCTCGCTTGTTGATTGTCACCCGCCAAGGCGTCTCTCGGCGGTGATAGCAATCACGTGACGACGTGACAAAAGTGCATTTGCGAAGAGCGAAAGGTGAAAAGCGGCCTATTTCTTGCCCTGAACTGCGGCCAAGCATTGGCCGTAGAGATCCAGGAGATGGCGGGCGTAATCTTCTGCCTTCGAATCCGTACTGCCCTGAAAGCCTGCTCCCGGCGAACCGGTTTTTCCGTATCCCGTGGTGACAGCAATAAATTTCATCAGGTCGAGCGCGATGTCTTCGTTGCGACGCGATCCCACGCTGATGCCGCTGGCTTCCTCCATGAGTGCTGACCTCCCTCAATTGCGGCGTATAGCGCCGATGGCCAAGAAATTCCGAGCCCATCACGTGCCGGCTGTGATGAGGTGCAGAAATCATAGCAGAGAGCAGACGCCTAAACCTCGATGGCCACGTGGCACACCCGACCCACGATGTAGTCGGAATAGCTTCTCGCGGGGTCTATTCGAGCCAGTTCCACTGGCAATTGCAGGTTCCGCGGCCTTAGCACCAGATGGTCCCCCGCAAGCGAAACATAGCCAAGGGCGCAGCCGGCTTGCAAAGGTTCGGCTGGCGCTGGCGGTAGGACTCAAGAGAAGTGTGATGCCGGTCGATCAGTAGAGTGGCGCCCGCTGCGTTGCGCGAAAACATGGCCCGGACGGTCTTGGGATCGAGCTTGATGGTCACGAAGCGCAACCAGTCGCCGCGGCGAGCTGCTTTCAGCAGCCACCGAAAAACTGCTGCGGAATCTGCGCTTCTCGGGACGACTATGCGTAGTGGTGAACAACGGGTGCATTATGAAGTCCGGGTATGAAGAGGGCTATTTCAGCCGGCGGCAGGAAGACCGGCTGGTCCCTTGAAAACCGGATTAGCAGGCGCGGGGCGAGCGGCAACGGTACTCGCACTTATAAACTCCCTCGCTGATGCGCGCTGCCAGCCCGTTCCGCGCGAAAACTAAATAACCCAAGCAGGTCATCGTAACTGAAACGAGCCCTGCGAACAGGTCCCGCATACACGGGAGGCCTTTCGCTGGGCTTTCGTTTTTGCGGACCAACGGAGCTGGAGGAACAAGTGCAGATGGTTACCTATGAACTGAAATACTGCGAACCGTGCGGCTCGCTGCGGTTGCGGCGCGCCGACTCGGCGGAGACGTATTGTCAACCATGCGAATGAGTCTTGCTTAAACTGCCCTTGCCCGATGGTGCCTGGCAAATGAAGTCACTCCTTCGCAAGCCCCGAACCCCAAGAATGAGCTGGCCATCGTCCAAGCGGAGGCGCAGCTCGAACTGCCACTGCAATTCATCCCTATAACTCCGTGCCGGGAGGCGGATACCCGGAATCCCAACGGGCCATTCGGTGGCCCGCCACTCAGCGGCGGCGTTTCGCGGGACTTCGTTATTCCCAACAGCCAGTGTGGTGTTCCATCAACTGCAGCCGCATATTCGCTGAATGTCACGGTTGTTCCGGATGGGCCGTTGGGATATCTGACCGTGTGGCCCACCGGGCAGGATCAGCCCACGGTTTCCACCTTCAACTCGACGGACGGACGGATCAAGGCCAACGCCGCGATTGTGCCGGCGGGGGCAGGCGGAGCCGCCAGTATCTTTGTCACGAACGAGACTAATGTCGTTCTGGACATCAATGGTTACTTCGCGCCGGTGACGCTTTCCACACTCGCTTTCTATCTGCTCACGCCGTGCCGTGTGGTGGATACACGCGGCCCCAACGGGCCGCTTGGAGGACCGTTCTTGCAAGGCGGCACACCGCGCGACTTTCCGGTAACAGCAAGTGCCTGCCAAATACCGGCGAGCGCACAGGCTTATTCGTTGAACTTCACAGCCGTCCCGAGAGGCCCTTCAGGTTACTTAACCACTTGGCCGGCGGGACAGAATCAGCCCTTCGTCTCCACCTTGAACGCTCTGACTGGACTGACGACGGCCAATGCCGCCCTTGTGCCCGCGGGAAGTGATGGTGACATCGATGTCTTCGTCAGCAGCGATTCGGATGCGGTAATTGATATCAATGGGTATTTCGCCGCAGCGACGCCGGGTGGGCTCTCGCTCTACGCGACGGCGCCTTGCCGTGTACTGGATACACGGTACACCACCGGATTGTTCAGCGGCACACTCGCCGTGAATGTGGTTGGCAGCCCGTGCGGAATGGCAAGCGCGGCACAGGCCTTTGTGCTGAACGCGACGGTCGTACCCCAAGGCGGGCTGGGTTATCTGACGCTGTGGGCCAACGGCCAGTCCCAGCCAGTCGTCTCGACCCTGAACGCAGACGATGGTGCGGTCACATCGAACATGGCGATTGTGCCTACAACGAACGGCTTCATCGAGGCATTTGCATACAACCCCACGCAGCTGGTGCTGGATAGTTCCAGCTATTTTGGGTTTTGAGAATCGGTGCTGACCTGGCGCTCACACCTGTTCCGACAGTCAGTTGTAGCGCCAGCTAATTCACACTTGGCGCGAGCGTCGCAGGAGAGCGGGAATAGCCTACCTGTTCTCCTTCAACCGCAGCCGCAAATAGACGTTCGCGCCCAACGGATGGTCACCGTAGTACGGCTTGATCGCATCGGGTACGCCGAAGAGCATCAGGTTCGCTCCCAACCCGGTTTCGACGTTCCAGAAAATACCAATGTCGCGCGTGTATCCCACAATGTAGGAGCTAATGTCGAACCAGCGGCTGCGGGTCTGGGCAAACAACTGTTGCTCGAGTGCGGGATCGTTGGCGAACAGTTCGTCGCGCTGGGTCCATTCGTAGCGGCCGCTGAAAAAGTTCTTCTCTTTGAAGGGAACAACGGTTTCCGCCAGCACGGCGTTGGTCCCGTATTTCCCCGATGGTTTCCAGTTTCGCCCCCAGATGAGGCTCGTGGCCCAGGCATTTCCGTGCGGACGCGGCACAACGTACTCCAGTGATGCGGTCGTGCGGACGACATCTCCCGGTTCCAGAGCTTCAGGCCGGGTGAGATGCCCAGCGGACACCTGCGCGACCCAGCTCGCTGTGGGCGCGAATGTGAAACGACCGGAATAGGAGTTCATCGCGCCGTATTGCACATTCCAGCGATTCTCGCCCGGCTCGGCGCCGTGAAAGCTTGACGCCTCGAGTCGAACAGCCTTGTACGACAGCCCGGCAGTAACAACGTTATAGAGGATATGCGTCGAGTCTTCCCAGTGGTGCCCGAGCGTGCTTTGCGGGATTTCCATTGCCGATGCGCGATGCGGATACGCCACCGGCCCCAGCGCCGGGTCGCCCACTGGGGCGTAGTACACGTCCCACAGAGCGTGTTCGCCGAGTTTGCGCGCATACTGCACACTCAACTCCATTAGAAAGTCGTGCGGGTGCTGGCCGTTAACGATGGGCTTGCCGTAGGCGGTTTCGCCGGTCTGGAACAGCAGCGGATAAAACTCGTCAGTAATGGTCGCAGGTTCGAGGCTGAGCATGGCGCGCAGCATGACGTCGCCGTCGCCTAGGCGATGCACGGCGCTGAGCATTCCCCAGTTTGTGGAGTAGAACTTGTCGGCGCCGAGCGGCCCGGTCTGCTGCGTGTCCACAAGAAACGCCTGCGCCATCCACATCAGTCGCCAGTCGCCGGTGTTGGTCATCACCATGGGCATGGGCCACGCCGAAGGCTGAAAGCCGGTGCCCGAAGACTCGCTCATGAGAAAGTCGCACGCTGAGTCAATGCCGTGGCCCATGTGCTGCATGGCGTCGTCTGACATTGGCATGTTCATACCGGCGTGCTGATCGGGCTGTTGAGAAGGCACTGAGGATTGAGCGCCTGCAGCAATTGCAAGCAGGCAAATGAGTAACAGAAATGAGCTGCATATTCGTGCCGGAGGTGTCGTCCGGTGATGCAGGTCAAACCCCAGGCAAAGCGTACCCCACACCATTTAGAAGAGATTGTCGCTGAGCACTCGCAGGCGCGCAACTGCCCGATCAGAGTTTCCTGCTAGAGCATGCGAAAGACAGCGCGCACTGGAGTAAGAAAGCGGGCCAAGGATCATTCCCTCTACTTGTGGCCGTACTTGCGGAGAAGGGCATTGGCCTCGTCGACGTTTTCATAAGCGTGGGCAGTGTCCCCCAGATCGTGGTAGGCGACGCCCATATTCTTGAACGCCTCGTGCCTGAACCGCACATTGTTCACAATGTCGCCCTGTGTCAGGCCTATCACTTTCTGGTATTGCTCGATCGCCTGCGGTAAGTCTCCCAGCCGTTGCTCACATCTGCCGAGATTCAGGTGGGGGATTGGAGCAAGCGGGGCAATTGCCATCGCTGACCGCAGATGGGGTAGGGCCTCGTTTAGTTTGCCGCCCTCCATCAGCGCCACACCTAGGTCGTTCTCGGCTTCGTAATTGTTACTTGTGACGGCCAGTGTGCGCGTCCACAGCGTTATGCTGTTGCTCCAGTAACCGATCTGGCGATGAGAGACCGCCACCATCCCGAGCAACGCCGCGAGACTGGCTGCCGCCAACCAAGTACGGGAAAGATGCCGCTGTTCGGACAATTCCGCAAGGCCCCAGCAAAGCATGATGAACAGCCCGATAAAAGATAGATAGGCGTAGCGATCGGCCATTGCCTGCCTCCCCACCTGCACCAAGCCGACCATGGGCAACAGCGTTCCCAGAAACCACAACCACCCCACCAGCAGACAGCGTCGGCGACGGCCCACGATTACCAGGGCGGTTACCTCGAGCAAGAACAGTGACGCTGCAACCACTTGCAGGGCCGGCGGAGATCCCGGCGGGTGCGGGTACAGCAGCGCGAGATTCGAAGGCCAGAAGGTCTTCGCCACGTACCACGCGTAGGAAACCACCGCGTTACCGACACGAACAGCGAGCGGATAGGAGACAGTGTTCTCCCGCTGCGCTTCCATGGTGACGACGGCGGAGGCTACCGCGAGTAGCAAGAGCGGCAATTTCTCCAATATCAGCCAGGAAAAACTTCTGGCAGGAATGACTACCGTTCCAGAAGAAGGCTCGCTCCCGGCGGGAAACATCCGCCCTAGCGGCCAATAGTCCCAAAGCAGCAAGACGAAAGGGAAGGTTATGATCTGCGGCTTTGACATCAACCCAAGCGCGAACAGCAATCCGACAATCACGTAGCGAGCCAGCCGTGGTTCACGCACATACCGGCGATAAGCTCCCAGCGCAAGCAGAAAAAAGAGCATGCTAAGCATGTTCTTGCGCTCTGCAATCCAGGCGACGGACTCGACGTTGATCGGGTGTAGCGCGAATAGAGCGGCCACCATGAAGCTGCGGCCCGTGTAGCCAGTCGCTCGCGTCAACACCCAGAACAGCAGGGCTGCGTTCAGAGCGTGCAATAACAGATTGGACTCGTGGTGCCGGGCGGGATTCAACCCAAACAACTCGCAGTCCAGCATGTGAGAAAGCCAGGTGAGCGGGTGCCAGTTGTTGGCATCGTAGCTGGTGAATGCCCACTTCACTCCAGCCCGGTCGAGGCCGTATTTCACTTGGAGGTTGCTGGTCACATACGCGTCGTCATCGTAGTTCACAAACTGATGACGATTCACCGGGTAGTAGACCGCGACCGTAGCAACCATAAGGAGAAGAGCGACAACGAACTGCTGCGCTGCCGCCGATTGCAAGAGACGGCTGCGGGGCCGGACCGTCATCGGCTGTCAGTCTCCACAACCAACAGAAGGCATCCCCCCCTCCCTGAGGAGACGATTATATCGGCTTGATGTTCCTGAGGCGGAAACAGTTGGTTTTAGACGACTGTAGAGGATGCATGAAACTGAATTGAATGTCTGCGACTGAAGAAAAACGTCGCGCCGTCATCTGCCGAGGAAAACAGGGGGTCTGAATCACCAGACAGAGAAGCGGCGCGACAAGTCATCACATCGCCACAATCGTAGTTGTGGTCTGCGAAAAGCGCAGTTACAAGGGTCACGCTGCAACGTGCGCTAGCCCACCGAGTAGGTGTGCGCTACGTCTCACGACGATGTGCGGTCCATTTCGGGAATCGTTGGGCAGCAACAAAAAAAGCCGCGGCCGAAACCGCGGCTGACTCACACCGACTAGGCTACTTCTCGGTGCAAAAGTAATCACTATTGAGCAGTAAATTTGCGGCTGCAGATGCGGCAGTGCGTGCTACAAAGGTGCTTTAGCGGTTGACTCCACGAGCGCCAGGAGGGCAAGCCAGTG
>Ga0181532_10000995_pt1 | contig 28284 bp, 23 predicted proteins | sample PEATcosm2014_Bin_33_FD_119768 | JGI IMG/M metagenome (GOLD analysis project Ga0181532, IMG submission 119768) | Peatland microbial communities from MTU Mesocosm Facility, Houghton, MI, USA - PEATcosm2014_Bin11_30_metaG | ecosystem: Environmental > Terrestrial > Soil > Wetlands > Peat | place...
AGCCCTACCGGATTTCGTCACACCAAACCAAGCTCTACATCAGTACTTTGGCCGAAGGACCGGATGGCACCATCTGGGCAGGATCAGCCAGCGAAGGCCTGTTTCAGTTCAAAGACGGGAAGATTCAGGCGATCAACGCCAGCAGTGGATTATCTGATAATTTGACAGAGTCATTGCTGGTGGATCGGGAAGGAGGTTTATGGGTGGGCACGCATGGCGGGCTAAACCGGCTGCACCCCAGAAACTTGTTCGCCTTCGGGCAAAAGGAAGGGCTGGGCTATGGCGCCGTGCAAAGTCTGGCGGAGATTGCGCCCGGGACGATCTGGGCGGGCAAAACGAGTGGTGGTTTGTATGTTTGGGAGGGCGGAAACTTCCGGCACCTGGCGGCTGCGGGCTTGTCCCTTGGCGGCCCGCAAGTCAATTCATTGCTCATGGCCACTGACGGCAGTTGTTGGGTGGCGGGCGCAAAGGGACTACTGCACTTCAAAGACACAAAATCCGTCCTGGACCATGTCGAATTGTATGCGGGTCTTCATGGCACCGCGTTGGCTGAGGACCGGGAAGGCGGGATTTGGGTCGGGTCGCATGAAGGGGAAGTTTGGCGGTGTTGGAGGGGCACCTGGACGGCGGAAAGCAACCATTGGCACACGCATCCGATCACCGTGATTGGGCTGGACCGGGATGGCTGGATGTGGATTGGCTCGGAAGGGGGGGGATTGGATCGGTTCAAGGGAGAGCAGCATTCTCACTTTGACAAACAGGGGGGATTGTTGAGTGACTTGATCCGCACCCTTTATCTTGACGATCAAGGCGTGGTTTGGATTGGCACCGCGGGAGCCGGTTTAAGCCGGTGGCGGGACGGCCATATTGCCACGTTCACCACACGCGAAGGCTTGCCGGATAACACTGTTTCACAAATCCTGGAAGACCACGAGGGACGCTTATGGTTGGGGAGCGACCGCGGCATTGCCTGCGTGAGCAAGAACGAATTGGAGAAACTGGCCGCGGGAAAAATCCCGGCCATCTATCCGTTGGTTTATGGCCGGACGGAAGGAATGCTGTCCGAGGAATGCACCGGCGGGTTCTCTCCCGCAGGCTTGAAATCGAGGTCAGGCTTGCTTTGGTTTACAACCTTGAAGGGTATCGTAGTGGTCGATCCGCGCCCGCACATTGCCGACACCGCCGCGCCGACGGTGGTGCTTGAGGAAGTGCTGTTGGACGGGGTCCCTGATCCGGAGTTCCGTGTTCCGGAGCCGACCCCCGTCACGCGGATTAAAAATGACGGAAGCAAGGAACCGGCATCGGAGATGTTGCACATTTCCCCGGGCAAGCATCGCATCGAGTTCCGTTACACGGGCGTGAGTTTTGATTCCCCCGAACGCGTGCGGTTTCGCTATCGGCTCGACGGGCTGGACACCGATTGGTTGGAGGTGGGCACGCGTCGCTCGGCTCTCTATAATTATATTCCGCCCGGCCACTATGCCTTCCGGGTTGCGGCTTGCAACGCGGATGGGCCATGGGTGGAAACCGGCGTGGTTCTGGCATTGACAGTTTTACCGCATTTTTGGCAGGTCTGGTGGGTGGTCCTGCTGGCCGCATTCGGGACTTTGATCTCGGTGGCGGGCGCGGTGCGCGTGATGGAAAAGAGAAAGTCGCAACAACGGCTCAAACGCTTGGAACAGGAGAAGGCGCTGGAACGGGAAAGAACGCGCATCGCCCAGGATCTGCACGATGAAATGGGGGCCAAATTGTGCCGGATTTCCTTTTTGAGCGAAGATGCCCGGCGAAGTCCCAACCTGTCCGCCGAACTCAAACGCCAGATCGTTTCGATTTCCGACTCTTCCCGCGAAGTTCTCTCCTCGATGGACGAAATCGTCTGGGCCATCAATCCGCAGAATGACATGCTCGAACATGTGGTGTCCTACATCGGTCATTATGCCCGGGAGTATTTCCAGGAAACCGGCATTGAGTGCGAATTGGACATACCCGCGCAATCTCCGCCGTATCCCCTTTCCTCCCAACTCCGCCATCATTTGTTGCTGGCGGTGCATGAAGCCTTCACCAACATGCTCAAACACTCCGGGGCAACCCGGGGCAGAATCTCCGTTGTCTGTGACGATGGGAGGCTGGAAATCGTTGTTTCGGATAACGGCCATGGTTTTGCCCAGTCTGAAAACGGAGCAAAGGAGGTTGGAGCAACAGCCGTGCTGGGCAACGGTTTGCGCAATATGCGCCAGCGTTTGACGGATGTCGGCGGGGATTGTTTTGTAAAATCCGAGCCTGGAGCAGGAACCACCATCCGTTTTATTCTTCCCCTGGAACGGGCCGGCTTGGAAAAGGTGGGTTGATGATTACCGTTTCCATTGTTGATGACGAAGGCAGCCTGCGGCAATCCATCACCACGTTTGTGAATGGTTCGCCCGGGTTCCGCTGCATCAGCGCCTTTGCCAGCGGTGAAGAAGCTTTGGAACATCTGCCGGAAAAATGGCCGGATGTGATCCTGATGGACATCCATTTGACCGGGATGAGCGGGATTGAATGTGTGAGACAGTTAAAAGCCATGAGGCCGGAAGTGCAGATTGTGATCCTGACGGTGTATGAGGATCCGGATCAGATTTTCGCGGCACTGGCAGCGGGAGCCACCGGCTACATGTTAAAACGGCTGACGCCAGCGAGGCTGCTTGAGGCGATTCAGGAGGTCCAGGCGGGAGGCTCCCCGATGTCCCACTCGATCGCGCGCAAAGTCCTGGCTTCATTTCGAAAGCCCGGGCAGCCGGCGGAAAAGAGCCTGTTGTCCCCGCGGGAACAAATGGTCCTGGACTGCCTGGCCAAGGGGTTTACCTACCAAAAGACCGGAGACACGCTGAAAATCAGCCTTCACAGCGTCCGCACCTACGTGCGCCGTGTTTATGAGAAACTGCATGTTCATACTCGCACTGAAGCGGTGGCCAAATACTCGCGCCGGTAGGGCGGAAACCAGCCTTTGGCGGCCCTTTTTGACTGCGGTCACTTTATGCGACTTTCGCTTAACAGGCATCCCGGCTATAGTTTGATGATAGTTCGAGCCGTCGGTTTTTTAATTGCGACCTTCGACGGTTGGAAGCCGGTAAAATGGGTCGGAAGAATCTGAAAGATGAAAATGGAAACGAAAAATCAGAGGCTTGCATTTACGCTGATCGAGTTATTGGTGGTCATAGCCATCATTGCCATCCTGGCGTCGTTGCTGCTGCCGGCATTGGCCAGGGCCAAGCAATCCGCGCTCACGACCAGTTGCCTGAGCAATAAAAGGCAGATGCACGTGGCGTGGACCATGTACTCCGGCGACTTCTATGACAACTACCCGTTTAATTCTGACTGGTCCGAGGCTTACACCAACGGTTCTTCGGTGACGCAGTCCTGGTGCGAAGGCCTAATGAAGCCGCAATGGGACGACGATCAGCAAAACACCAACATTGCCTATTTGTGCGATCCCGCGAATGCATCTCTTTCGCCTTACACTGCTGGCAATTTTAAGATTTATAAGTGTCCTGCAGACAATTACCTGGCTCCAAATCAACGGGCGTTGGGATGGCAGCAACGCTGCCGGAGCATCGCCATGGACGCCGGCATAGGTGGCGGGACAAAGGACGAGTCGCTGGGCTGGCAGTTGTTTGTGGCAACCAAGTCCGCCAATCTGATCCGGCCTGGCCCGGTCCTGAGCTGGCTGTTTCTGGACGAACACCCGAACTCCATCGATGACGAGATTCTTTACATCAATCCGGCGGCCACCAACGGAAGCGGAGTCATGACTGAATTACCTTCGAGTCTGCATAATAACGCCGGGACGGTGAGCTTTTGCGACGGGCATGCCGAAATTCACAAGTGGGTCAACTCCAGAACAACGCCCCCGGTGATCCCCATGCAGGGCATTAGTCTGTCCGCGTATCAAAGAGTGCCCATGGCTAACAACTTGGATTACGCATGGATGGCGTTAAGAACCCCGACTTCGCAGTGACGGAATTCTTTACACTTCTCATGACAATTCGCGGAAGTGCCTGGCAGCCATGATTTTGAAGCGCCGGGTGCCGGCTAGGAAAAAAGAAATGAGGAATTAATTTAGTTAAACAACCTAAGTCTTCCCTCGCTGGCTTGATGTGTCCGCCCTCCAATAAACCTGAGGTCACTTCATGCGACTGGCGACGGAGCAGGAAAATGTCTATAGTCTGCATCTCATGAGAGCCCTAGAAAAAAACATGTCACCACGGAAAACCCAAGCATTATGAAACCCACCCATAGAATACTGTTCAGTATCATCGCAATCGGGACCCTCTCGGTTCTTGCCGCGCAGGCGGGGACCGCCGTTGTGCTCGAGGGATTTGAACACGGATATACCACCAACAGCCAGGGCATCACCAATCTCGCGCCCTTCACCCTTTACGGCACCCCCCGGGGCGCCCCCTGTTCAGTCAGCATCTACACCTCGGCCGGCCCCGGCGACCCGCGCGTGACAGAAGGGACACACTCCGCCAAAATTGTCTTCCCGACGGACGGTTTTGGCAACGACTTCGAAATCTCGCTTTCCGATGCGGCTTGCTTGATGATCGAAACCGCGGCTGCCGCCAAACAGCCGGGGCGCTACATTCTTCGCTACGATGTTATTTTAGAAAACACTAATCTGATTTCCTATTTCAATCAACACTGGTTTGTGGCCAACACTTGGAACTATGTCCGGAGCGGCGGCGGTGTGTCGACCAACTACGGGGGGGAGCAATTTGAAATAGACAGCTATTCCCTGGCAGTGGAGCTGCCCGAGGTCGCGATGCCGACCAACCTCCCCTCGGGGACCAATGCAGCGGATTTTGCCTCCGCCACCCTCACTGGTGTGACGGGGTTCTTGTCGGACCAATTCGCCGCGGCGACCCCGGCGATGGAACCCTTGAACAACTTCACCATTTATATTGATAATATACGCCTCATAGACACCTATGAGACGCCGACGACCACGCCCGTCGTGTACCCCTTGCAGTCCTTTGAAAACCCGGCCAGCCCAACGGGGGGGGCCACCAATCTTCAACCTTCGATCATAACCTTGTCGCCCTATACCACCAACGGTTTATACAATCTGGCTGCCGATGGCGGCATTTTTGATGTGTGCTCGATCGTGCCGGCCAATGCTTTTATTGACAACATCTCCTCGCCACCATCGATTTATACACCGGCCGAGGAGAGCGACTTCGCCGTGTCCGACGGCACGAATTGCCTGCAAGTCGCCACTTCCACATCAGGCTACACCCAGTTCGCTTTTAGTCTGCCGCTGGCCGGGACCCGGCTACAGCAAATCCTGAATCTGAATTTGACTCCGGCGCAACTGGCCCACTACACCATTCGTTGGGACCTGACCTCGCCTTATGTGCCGTTCTATAATGCCTCTAATGGAGCATATATTGGCGGAGGGGACGGGGATTACTTTCAATTGGACTATAATGCGACGACGGGAAGCATCCTGCCCATGTCCAACGGCCGGCGGCAGTCCGACAACCAATTTGGTCTGCAACGGCAGACCTATTCCGAAACCCTGGACCAGATTTTGTATTGGGGCACTTCGCCGGCACTTTGCGTTTCCACCAGCACGGAGAGTTATTGGGACAGCGACCCCTTCTACTTCGACAATTTCAGGCTGCTCGACACCGCGCCCAAGTATACGGTGATCACATCCGAAAGCTATAATTCGGGCACCAAACAGTTCACGCTGACCTGGCTTTCGGAGCCCAGCCAAACTTACACTGTTCAGTTCTCGTCGAGCCTGAACAATGGTTTTACCTCGAATTTGGCGACCGGGGTTCCGTCCGGAGGAGACTACACAACAACAACGGTTACAGTTCCGGGCGGCACGGCAGGTTACCTTCGGATATTGACGCAGTAAGAGGTGCTGGCAGTGGTTATCATCATCCGAGGCCTGCGGAGCGACATTCGCCGGCCTTTGATGGCTTAAGCATCCTGAGATCAGTCCCGAAGGGTATCGGCGGCGTCCTATTATGAAGTTGAGATTTGTTTCATTGGCGGGAGTGATTTTATCGCTCTTTTTGGGCGCGTCCGCAACCGTGCGTGGCGGGTCAAAGATGGTGATGGTTCACTATATGCCGTGGTTTGAATCCCAACCGTTCAGCGGTTACTGGGGATGGCATTGGACCATGAATTATTTCAATCCAAATGTCATCAATCCGACGAACGGAGAACAGGAAATTGCCTCCTGGTATTATCCGTTGATCGGCCCGTATGATTCAGCCGACCCTGCCGTGCTTGAATATCATGTCCTGCTCATGAAACTGGCCGGGATTGACGGCGCAATCGTTGATTGGTATGGCATGGACAACTTCGATGACTACGCCATAAACAACACGCGGACATTGGATTTATTCAATTATACGCGCAAGGCGGGCCTGGCATTCTCCCTCTGCTACGAGGATTCGACCATTCAGACGGAGATTAACGGCGGCTTCATCACCGCCAGCGGCGCGATTGCCCACGCGCAACAGACCATGCTGTATGCTCAGTTGAGTTTTTTCAACGACCCCAGTTTCCTCCGCTGGAAAACGTTGCCGGTGCTGCTCAATTTCGGTCCGCAGTACTTCCGCACCAGTGGCGCCTGGGTCTCCAATTTCTCCGTGCTGGCGGCAACCAACCAGCCGGCCTTTTTCACCGAAAGCAGCCGGCTGGCCCCGGTCGGCACGGGTGCTTTTGATTGGCCACCCATGTGGTTGAGCCAGACAAACCCCCAGTCACCCACTGAGCCGGTGTTGAGTAATGCGGTGATGATTAGTTATTTGGACGGCTTCGATCAGACGGCGGCGGCGTGGCCGGCTTTTATTAGCAGCGCATTTCCGCGCTTTCATGATATTTACGCGCAGGCAGGGGTCGAACCTTCCTTTGGCTATCTGGACGATCAAAATGGAGCCACGTTTCAAGAAACGCTCACCCAGGCGATGACCAACAATTCGACTTACATCCAGGTTGTCACATGGAATGATTTTGGTGAAGGGACCATCGTCGAACCTACGGTGCAATACGGCTACCGCGACTTGGGTGTCATCCAGGCCTTTCGCCGTCAATACCTGGACGCGGGGTTTCCCTTCCAAACGAATGATCTTTGTCTTCCCTTGCAGCTTTACAATTTGCGCAAACAATACGGGGCCACGAACCCCGTTCTATCCGCCGAAATGGACCGTGTCTTCACCAATATCGTTTCCAGCAACCTGACCACGGCGGGTCTGCAACTGAGCGGGTTGGAGTCCGGCTTCTTGGTCATCTACAATGCGTCCGCCACCGGCGGCCAACTGCAATTTTCCATAGGAGGTTTTCTTTCCGGCGCCAGCCTCCAGGTCCAGAGTTCGCCCACGCTGGCAGCGGGTGGCTGGACGACGGTCACGAACCTCCCGATTGGCACAAACCTGCCGGTTTTTAGCGCCTCCATCCCGCCAGATTGTCCCGCCATGTTTTTCCAAGTTCAAAGCGCCGGACCGTGATTCGCAATGGCTGATGTTATAATTGTGAGCAGTGCCCGGCAAAGTCCTTCCTCTTGGGTCAGAGCACCGTGGACACACCTCACGCCGTTGCTTTTAGCGGCGCTGGCGCTTTTCCAATGCGCGATTGCCGGCATCGCGCAGCCCGCAGCAGCGGCCAGGACCGCCGGATGGTTCTCGATTGGTCGGATGCCCGCGCCAACCTGGGATGGCCGGATGCTGCTCTTCCGCGGGGAGCAGGGAACATTGGCCATCACTCCGCTTTCGGACGACGTGGTGCGTTTCCGCTTCACCACTGCGCAATCTTTTGGACGGGACCATTCCTACGCCCTGGTCAACCGCAATCCCGGCCAGTGCGCCGCGCAGGTGGAAAATGGGGCTGATCTGTCCACGCTCACCACGGCATCGCTTAAACTGACTGTCAGGCATGATCCTTTGCGCATCGCCGTTGCGAACCTGGCCGGCGAAAGCCTGGATGCCGACGACGCGGAGCGGGGCATTGCGGTCGCGGGCGCGTCCTTTCGCGTGGCCAAGCGGCTGCGTGAAGATGAGCATGTCTATGGCTTCGGCGAGAAAAACGGACGACTCGACAAGCGGGGTTGGGCCTTGGGCGGCTACAATTATGTCATGTGGAATACCGACACCTATAAGTATGACTCGAGCACGGACCCGCTGTATGTTTCGGTGCCTTTTTTTATGGTGGTGCGTCGCGGACAAGCCCATGGAATATTTCTCGATAACACTTGGCGCAGCACATTCGATGTGGGCCGCGAGCGGCAGGATCTCCTGACCTTCGGGGCGGAGGGCGGCGATTTAAACTACTATTTCATCAACGGGCCGAAGCCCAAACAAGTGGTGGAACGTTATACCGAACTGACCGGGCGGATGCCGATGCCCCCGCTATGGTCGCTCGGTTACAACCAGTGTCGCTACAGTTACTATCCCGAATCACGCGTGCGGCGGCTGGCAGACACCTTTCGGGAAAAGAAAGTTCCCGCCGACGTCATCTGGCTCGACATTCATTACCAGGACAACTTCAAGCCGTTTAGCTGGGACCAGCAGCGCTTTCCCGATCCGAAGAAGATGGTGGCCGACTTGCGCGCCCAGGGTTTTCACACTGTCTGCATCGTGGACGCGCATCCCAAGAAAGAACCGGGCTGTCTGCCGTACGAGAGCGGACTGGCCGGAGATCACTTTGTTAAACGACCGGACGGCTCAGTTTTTGAAGGACCGGTCTGGCCATCAAAAGCAGAGAAAAGCCCCGGTCCCAGCGTCTTCCCGGACTTCAGCCGGCCAGCGACGCGTGAATGGTGGGGCTCATTGTTCCAGCCGTTGTTGGATGTTGGCGTCGGAGGAATCTGGAACGATATGAATGAGCCGTCGGTTTTCGCCCCACCCTCCTGGACCATGCCGCCCGATCTGGCTTTCGACAACGAAGGACAGCCTGCCTCCCAACGGGAAATCCACAACGTTTACGGCCAATTGATGAGTCGGGCCACTTTTGAGGGGTTGAGCCGACTGCAGCCCGCTGAGCGCCCGTTTGTGTTGACGCGGGCCAGTTTTGCGGGCGGACAGCGGTTCGCCGCCGTCTGGCCCGGAGACAATACGGCGGACTGGTCGTCCCTGCGCCAGTCGATTCCCACCTTGCTGGGCATGGGACTGTCCGGGTTCGCTTTTGTCGGCAGCGACATCGGCGGTTTTGTGCGTCCGACCACGCCGGAGCTTTACACTCGCTGGCTGCAGACCGGCGTTTTTTATCCTTTCATGCGGTCGCACAGCGATCTCGGGGCGCCCGACAAGGAGCCATGGTCATTCGGCGGCGAAACAGAAGCCATCAACAAACGCATGATCGAACTGCGCTACCAGTTGCTGCCGTACATCTATAACGTCATGCAACAAGCCAGCGAAACCGGCCTGCCGGCCATGAGGCCGCTTTTCCTGGAATTTCCCAACGATGAAGAAGCCGCTGTGATCGACGACGAATTCCTCTTTGGCGCTGATCTGCTGGTGGCTCCGGTGCTGTTGGAGGGAGCATCCGAACGCGAGATCTATCTGCCCAAAGGCGACTGGTACGACTACTGGACTGGCCGCCGCTACCCGCATGGGGGCGCGATCCGCATGCCGGTGACACTCAGCTCATTGCCGCTTTTCGTTCGCGGCGGAGCTTTTATCTTTCGGCAGCCCGTTGTGCAGCATACCGGCGAGATGCCTGGAAAATCCCTGCATATTCTTATTGCTCCAGCCCAACAATCGGAATCGGCGCTATACGAAGATGACGGCGAAAGCCTCAAATACCGCCAGGACGGCTTTCTCAAGCGCCGCTTCTGCCAAATCTGCGGGAAGTCCTCCACCATCATTGAAGTATCAGAGCCGGAAGGATCCTATCGTCCCGCGCCGCGCGATTTGATTCTTGAGGCATGGACCGATCGGGAACCTCAAACCGTATCAGTGGGCTGCGGCGAAAACCCCGAAAAGCTAACTGCGTTGCCTTATATGGACATGGCCGCCCTTGCCACCTCCCAGTCTGGCTGGGCCTATGGAGACGGCACCGTGATCGTGAAGGACAACGACCGCTTTATTCCAGAGCGATTCATCATCCAGCGTTGACAGCCCAAGTGTGGCAACCCGGCCGCACACCCTTCCTGCGCAACAACCATATAAATAAAGAAGCCGCCCACAGGGGCGGCTTGATCAGCTTAACAACCAAATCAAAACTTTTCGGTTATTTATTACGGCGGCAGAAGGCCAGGAGACCGGCGACACCCGAGCCAACCAACGCCAGCGTTGACGGTTCAGGGACTGACGACGACAGCACCAGACTGTCAAACGTCACATTATAAGGCGAGGCCCCGAAAGCCGGATAGAACTCGAGGTTGAAGCCGGTTATTGCATCCGTTCCAGTCTGGACAGCGGCCAGTTGCGCCGGATCCAAAGGGCACGTCACCGTGACCGTGTTGCCATTATACGTGGCAGTTCCCGAACCCGAGTTAGGGAAAAAACCAAACTCCCCCACATATCCGCCGTAAGAGGTGCCTGTTTCGGCGCTATCAGTCAGCAGAACAGGTGCTCCTATCCAGGCGGTGGAAGTCCAGGTAGCCGGGGTACTAACAGTCATGGTCAACGAGACTTGATTGTCGGCCGGATTGATGATTTGCTGCAGTGTCGGGGGTATGTAAAAATATCCACTGCCGCCGGCGAACGCGAATACATTCAATCCGTTTGGCGTGGACGTAATCGTCGCCAGAGGGGAGTTCCACCCATCGTAAACTGCTGCGGGAAGAATGTTGTCCAAATTGGCGTCGCCCGTAACAGGTTGCGCTTGTGCCGAACTGACAACTGCCAGTCCGCCAGCCACTGCGAGCGCAGTTGCAATCCATTTTGTGTGAAGTTTCATAAGTTTGTTTTTCTTATTGGTGTTATGGTTGTATTTTTAATACGTTTCTAATCCGGCTCTTATTTGTTGCCTGATTTCCTGCACTTTAGCAAGAATGGCCTTTTCGCGATAGTCGCATAAAGTGACTACAAAATCAGGCGGGATCATATATTCCGTAAATGCGAGTTTTTAGACGCGTAAGGCGTTGAAAATAAGTGGTTTACAACACTGCGGCAGGGTCGTGTAGTCTTCACAAATATCTTGCCCGGCAGTCCCCGGGTCAACCGCTTCATCTCCAGCCCCAACAGGGTGACGGATACCGCGGGCGGCGCCAGGCCGCTGCGCCGGATGTGTCCCCGATCAATGCCGCATTCGTCGGCGGACTTCTTGGCATCCGAGTAAGTGCGGAAGTTCTTCATGTGGCGCTGGCCCCCGGCGCGCCAAGCGACGCGATAGGAAGCGTAATGCCTGGCCTTGCCGTAGATTTTGCACTCAGCCTTGCGGTGGCGGATGGTCTTTGGGAATCTCACTGCTTTGCTTGTTCCCCGGATTCAGCCGGAGTTTGTGCGCTGTTTGTGTGCTGACCGCCGATTTCCTCACTTTCCCTGGTAAAAATGGCGGAAGGGGTGGGATTCGAACCCACGTTAGGCTTTCGCCTAAGCCTGATTTCGAGTCAGGTACATTCAACCACTCTGCCACCCTTCCACACGTTTATTACCAACAACTTACAACTGAACCGCAATTCGCAGTTTGACTTTCTGATACTGCAATCTGATACTGTTTGCATGAATACGACTTCGAGCGAAACAGAAAAAGATTCAGACTGGCAGAAAACGCCATACGCAAATCTGGTTCGTTATAAATCATCAGGCATCTATTTCGCACGGATGCGGGTTCGCGGCAAGCTCATTCGGCGGTCACTCAAGACAACGCAAGTCTCGGTCGCCAAGCTGCGTCTGGCCGATTTGGAACGGCAGGAGCGGCAAAGGGCGGAAAATCAGGCGGCGGTTGCCGATGGAACGATGACCTTTGAGGCTGCGCTGGCGATCTACAAACAGCGTCTAGCCGGGGATGCCTCGCTAAAGCAACGGAGCAAGGATTATCGGGAAGAGCGCATTGCCGCGCTGCTCAAGTCGTGGCCGAATCTTGCGGGCACGGATACGCGCAAGATTTCCAAAAACGATTGCCTGACCTGGGCGGGCACGTATTCAAGAGATGTAGCGCCATCGAATTTCAACAACACCGTCGGCACGCTGCGTCTTATTCTTGACATTGCTGTCGAGGCCGGAGCGCGATACGACAACCCGGCGCGGTTTATCAAACGAATGCGGGTGATGCCCAAAAAACTGCGCCTGCCTTCGCACAACGAATTTCTGGCACTGGTCGCGGCCATCGAAACAAATGACGGCGGCTATAATCACCGTTGCTCAAGTTTAGTGCGGTTTCTGGCCTTCGGCGGGTTCCGCAAGAGCGAAGCGGCCCGCGTCACCTGGGCGGACTGCGATTTCAACAAAGGCGAAATCATCGTGCGCGGCGACCCGGAGACCGGCACGAAAAACTGGACCGTGCGCCATGTGCCGATGATTCCTGAGATGCGGCAACTGCTGATCGCCTTGCGGCAGAAGCGGGTGGAAGAGCCTGCAACGGCGTGCGTCATGCAGGTGGGCGCGTGCCAGGGCGCAATCACGTCGGCTTGCAAGAAACTCGCCATAGTGCGGTTCACTCACCATGACTTGCGGCACTTGTTCGCAACCCGGTGCATTGAATCCGGGGTGGATATTCCTACAGTCTCGCGCTGGCTTGGCCACAAGGACGGCGGGGCGCTTGCGATGAAGGTTTACGGTCATCTGCGCGACCAGCATTCGGCAACGATGGCGCAACGGGTTTCGTTCGGCTCCCTTTCGTAGTCAAATGCCTTGACAGGCCCTGCGGAGCGGGAATTCTTATCGTCATGGATCATTTTTATCTATGCGCCGAGTTTGATAAGAAAAAGTTCATGGCCAACCGATATCCTGATTCTTCGCTGGATACCCGTCGCGCTGACACCCATGAATGGGTACAGCACGATTTGGACCTTACGAAGGTTCTCAGCGAAAACATGCTGGTCAATGAAATGGTCAATCGCAAGATTGACAAGGGGGGTGGGCAAGTCGAGCGCGTTTGCATCTATTTATGCTACAACTGGAAGCTTAAGACCGAGTTCGTTCTCGTCAGAATCACCTTGGCTACGACGCGTTCTGAGTACACACCACAGTACGGCAGAGACAACAATTATAGCGATTTTACGCGGTGCGACACGCAATTTCTGGGCTTCAGCGTAGAAGCGTTCAAGCGGGAGAGACCCGACCTCGCCATGTGCTTGGACGCAGTATAGACCAAGCGGCGTCGGTTAAAGCGCGTCCATGAATTCTTCCGCGCTGACTCCGGCCTGTTCCAGGATTCCTTTGAGGGTGCCGCGACTTATCTCCCGGTGCATTGGCACGACACAGCCGCGATTGCCGCGACGCAAGACCGCATGGCTGCCGCTTTGGCGTTTGAAAATGAATCCCAGCCGCTCCAATGCGCGCCGGGCCTCCTTTCCTGAAACATCCGGGAGTTTAGGCATGGGCCAGCGACGACACTTCAAATGTGGTAAGAATCGCCCTGCCCTTGGTGGCCAGCGGGAATTCGGACAGGTAAAGCTCCGTCGCCTCTTTCAAATTGGCCAATGCCTCCTCAAAGGTCTTGCCCTGGGTGGTCGTGCCCGTCTCTGGATTATGGGCCACAAGCCAATCGCTATCCGCGTCGGGATATATGACCGCCGTGAAATTCTGAGTTTTCTTCCCCGTCTTCATTATTCGAAAACATACAGGATACCCTTGCGCGGGTCAATGCTTCCTGATCGCCCCCCGTCCGCATCAAGCGTTCTTCCCAAGCAATTCCTTAGCGGCCCCGCCCGGAGCCATACCATCGCGGCCCCTGGAATTGCTTGAATCCATTCTGAAATAATCACCGTACGGGGTGAGAGTCACGACGCGGTAATTATTGGCTTTCGATTCTGTTTGCATGGGCAACATGCAATCAGAATTACAACAGAAACCTGCAACGCCAAAACTGGCATTGACCCGGCTTGAAGCGGCTGCGGCGCTCGGTGTCAGTGCTCCAACGATTGACCGTTTGGCACAGCGTGGCCTTCTTCGTCCTTCGCGGGCAACACGGCGGCCACTGTATGCCGTCAAAGAAATCGAGCGTTTCCTCAAAGCGACTACACCGGCGGCGGAGTGGATAATATGAACGGCTTCACCCGCACGGCAAGCCACTCGCCCGACTCATGCCCCGCCAGCACGGTCGCGGCATCGGCTGACCACGCGCCGGCCCGGCGGAGCGGCCTTCACGGTCGCCCGCCGGGCGGCGCGGGCTTGTCTAAAGCGCATATTCCTTCGCGGCCATCAACCGGAACATTGACCTGCTATCGCGGCGCAAGCCTGTTGGAAGTGCGGCTCCGCACAACTGGAATCAAAGGCAAGGCGTCACGCAAGCCGCGCGGCGAGATTACAGAATTCACCGATGCCTCACGGCGGCGGATGTTGTATTTGATGGCAAAGATTGAGACGGGCGCAATTCCATTCTTTGTCACGCTGACGTATCCCGACAAATTTCCTCTTTACAATGACGCGTACAAGCGCCATTTGGAGGTCTTTTGCGGACGGTTGTTGCGGCGTTGGCCGAAAGCGGCGGTGATCTGGAAACTGGAATTCAAAGAGCGAAAGTCGGGCGCGAACAGCGGAAAGGTCGCCCCGCATTATCACCTTTTCGTTTACAACGTGCCCTGGCGATTCCCATTCCGATGCGAGCGGGCGGACCACTACACCTTGGAAGAAAGCTCAATTCCCGGATATGGCCAACAGGTGTGGACGGAAAAGGCGCGAGCGGGAGAGGCCGAGGCATTCGGCGGCGCTTGGATGGTCAACCAGGCCACGCCAGAGGGCGAAGAGACATCGCGCGGGGAAGTAGTCGGCGCGGACTGCTTCAAACGTTGGGTTTCCCGAAATTGGTTTGATGTAGTCGCCTCGGATGACCTGCGGCATTACCTGGCCGGAACCAAAGTCGAGAAACTTCGCAGCGTCAAGGGCGCGTTCGCGTATGCGGCCAAGCGGTACGTGTCGAAAAAAGACGACATGCCGGAACTGGAACACAAGCCGGGCCGCTTTTGGGGCGTCATTGGGCGGAAAAATCTCAGGCTCGGCAAACGGGAGGAAACCGCGTTGACATCGAAGCAGGCGGACCAGGTCCGGCGTTGGATTCGGCGTTACCGATGGGCAAACACCCCGCCTGAAAAGCGGCGGTTTTTGCGCAAAAGTCAACTATGGTCGCAAGAGTTCACGGCAAAGGTATTCTGCAACGTGGAATTCTGGTTGGAATGCTTGCGGCGGGGATAGCGAAGCCGTTTGGCGCGTCTTGGGTTCAGTGCATCCGGTCTGCCCCTTAACCTTGTTTAATAGTCTAATAACTGTCCTGATTGAAATGCCGTGGTGACCGAAGGTTGCTGAATTGTTCAAAACAGATTGGCCAAGGCCGATACGTTCTCGACAATTATTGGAGTCGGATGCACATCTATCAAAATGAAAAGCGAAAATCATGCCGATGGTCAACCCGCACGGTTGGCCGGAGAATTTCTAGCCGATATGGCAGCAGAACTGAAAGCTTGGTTGGGCAAGAACGCGGCTGAGGGTCGGGATGCAGGGAATCAGTGGGAGCTAACCGCAGTTTTGGCCGACGGAACGCGAATATGTGTGAGCAGATTAAGTGCCCACGGTTGTTCCTGTATTGCAATAGAGGGCGAATTGGCGGGCGGAGGTCTTGGAATGCTCATCTCGCACTTTCATTCTGTTCAATTCTTGGCGTCCTACAGTCCAGATTCTGCGAAAGCAAAACAAAAACGTGAGATTGGATTCCATACGGGGATGGGGAAGGAAATCAAAATCTCGCAGCAAGAAAATAGGAAATCATGATGAAATCAAAGCCCATCATAACCGTTCTCGGTTGCGTCACACTTTTGTTGGCAGGCTGTGCAACCTCGGATTTTCGTCCTTACAGCGGCGCACAGCAAGTTTGGCCGACATCACCAGGCGCATTTATTGAAACCAAGTATGCAGTTCCGGCATACTTCGGGCTGCCACCAATGCCTTATGAGGTGCTTGGTTATCTGAACGCGACGACAGGAATATCGCCACTTCTAACCCGAGGTGGGATTAAGTATGCAGCCAGCCGTGCCAAACAGATCGGAGGAGATGCGATTATTGTTTTGGGTGAAGGGGCGCAATATCTTGGCACGGTCAGCGGTGGTTCGGGTTACACTTCTTATGGAGGTGGGAGCGCGACTTCGTCGTATGGAGGGGCTTCTGTCCCTTTGTATCAAGACAGAGCATCGGTTATTATTATTAAGTTCAAGAAAACGGATTATGCAGATGTCAATCTTAACAGCGGCAATGCGAAGTACTCCAAAGGCGACTTGGACGGCGCTATCGCGGACTACACCAAAGCTATCGAACTGAAACCGGATGTGGCGGGTGCTTACGGCAATCGCGGCGCCGCGAAGCAAATCAAGGGCGACTTGGACGGCGCAATTGCGGACTACACCAAAGCCATCGAACTCAAACCTGATCATGAAGATTTAGCGGCTGCATACACCGCTCGTGGCCTTACGAAGCGAATCAAGGGTGACTTTGAGGGCGCAATCGCGGACTGCACCAAAGCCATCGAACTCAAACCTGATAATGTGCATTTAGTGGCTGCCTACGCCGCTCGCGGCATTGCGAAGCAAGGCAAAGGCGACTTGGACGACGCAATTGCGGACGACACCAAAGCCATCGAACTGAAACCGGATAATGTGAATTTAGCGGCTGCCTACTTCGCGCGCGGGATTGCGAAGGCAGCCAAAGGCGACTTGAACGACGCGATCTCGGACTGCACCAAAGCCATCGAACTCAAACCAGATTTCGCGGATGCCTACTTTAATCGCGGATATATTCGTTATGACTCGCACGATTTCACGGATGCTTTGTTTGATTTTCGCAAGGCGGCTGAGTTGGATTCCTCCAATGATTATGCCCGTTTCTGGGTCTGGTTGATCCGCGCGCGGCTGGGCGAAAGAGAGTCAGCCACAACGGAGTTGCAAACTTACCTGGCTGGTCGTGCTAACGGCAAGCTGGACGACTGGGCTTCCAAAATCGGCCATTTCCTCGCCGGTCAACTGGCTGAACCGGAGTTGCTTGCCGCCGCCAAGAATGCAGACCAGAAGAAGGAGGCTGGGCAGTTATGCGAGGCGTATTTTTATGCCGGTTCAAAACATCTCTTCGCCGGAGACAAGTCCGTTGCCGAGGATTATTTTGAAAAATCCATCGCCACAGATTACAAAGCTTACTTGGAATACGCCAGCGCGGTGGCAGAGTTGAAATCTTTGGAAAAGCAGAAGTAGCCAAGCGTGGACGGGGTGGCGGAATCTCCGGTGGTGGCGGCATTGGCACCAGCGTTGGGAGCGCAGCCGGGCGCAAGCCTGGGGACAATGACGACACGGGAATGCGCAGGGGTGAAAGGCTCATGTCTGGTAGTCCGGTTGGAAGTTTTTGTTATTTAGCGCCAGTGTCACCCGCCAGAAACTTCTGCGCTTCGGCGAAATTTTCAGCCACTGTGCGAAATATTATGGGCACAGAAAATTGAATTCTTGTTATCGAAGAATGCTCGGAAGCAGCCGAACCCCTACCCCCTGCATTGATGGCGACAACTTGGATGCCGGCACCGGCTTCTTTTGAGTTCTTCTGGCTTACAGTGACAGCAACATCGAAGTTTACCAAAAAGCCGACTTCACCATCCTTGAATTTACAACTGGCGTCTTGTTTCCCTAATGCTTCAACACACCCGCCAATGTTGCGGTTTATCTTTCTCGCTTCTGCAACGCCGTTCATAATTTCCAGAAGAGAATCGCGTAAAAAATCTTGCAGCTTCATGCACTCAATTAAAAGCTGCGGATGTTGGAAAAGCAAGCACGGGCACTGACGGGTAGTGTCTAATTTGGAAATCCGGGTGGCATGGGTTGCCGATACTTGAGCGAAGCGGCTCGCTGGCATGTCGCCTGTGTTGCGAGGGGTGTTTGGGCGCGACACTGGCGACTTGCCCATAATGGAGTGAAGCGGAATGATTCCAAAGGCGCAAGCCCTCCCTGGTGGTGGCGGCATTGGCCCCAATGTTGCGAGGGCGGACGGGGCGCAATCTTGGGGACAATGACGACACGACCAGGCACTTATCGGGGCGGAGCGTTCGCGTGTTGGCATTTGGCTTGGCCTTCGTGATTTCAGCAAGCCGGATGACGACACGGGAACGCGGAGCGGGGAAAGCTTCATGGTTTTGGCAAATCTGATACTGCAATCTGATACTGTTTGCCAATTTTCGGGCAGATTCGGGATGATTCAGGCAGACGGAAAACGCTGTAAAGCCTTGATAATCAAGGCCGGGATGACGTGTGAGGACTGCTGATAAGTAGTATTGTCAATTTCGAGTCAGGTACATTCAACCACTCTGCCACCCTTCCACTCGTTTATAATTGCGAGGGTGCGAGTGGGAGGCAAGCTGATTCAACGGACCCTTGAAACAGTTCAAACAACTGTTTGTGCCACTGCGGAGTGTTCCGCTGGGTGTTCGGCGGGATGTTCGGCGGGGTGGAGCGGAAGTTCGAGGATGAAGGTGGCGCCTTTGCCCAGGCCTTTGCTCTGGGCGCGAAGTGAGCCACCCATTTCCCTGGCGGCCAACGCGCCGCTATGAAGGCCGAAGCCATGACCGTCTTTGCGGGTGGTGAAGCCGTGTGCGAAAATGTGCGTCAGGTTCCCCGGATCGATTCCCATGCCGGAGTCGGAGACTGAGACGCGCACGAAACCATCGCCGTTGCGGTGGATGCCGAGGGTGAGGAGACGCTCCTGAACGGACGGGGCGTAAAGGGCGTGCCTGGCATTGGTGATGAGGTTGACGAGGATTTGGAGGACCTTGTGCTTGTCAAGGGGGATATCAGGCAACTCGTCGTACTCGCGGACGATGCGGACGTGGTGGCGTTCGAAGCTGGCGGCGTGCATGCGGACGGCGTCTTCAAGGAGGGCGGGAAGGGACTGGGGTTCGACGGCGCCGGCGACTGTGGCGTAGCTTTGCTGCATGGCGACGATTTGATTGATGTGTTCAATGTTCTGGCGGAGGTCGCGCAGTTCGGTCATGACGGTGGCCTGCTGGGCGGCGAGGTGTTTGTCGAGACTCTTGAGGTAGTTGATGACGCTGGCGGCGCGGTTGTCCCGGCTGAGGTACTCGCCCAGGGCGTCGCCCTGTTCCTCGAGAAGGGTCACGACTTTGCCAATGCCATCACCGGGAATGCCGCGCATGAGGCCGGTGACGACGTCGGCGGAGATGTTGACGCTGTTGAGGACGTTGCCGACGTTGTGGAGGACGCTGGTGGCGACTTCGGCCTGGCCGGCGCGGCGGGAGGCATCGAGGAGTTCCCGGTGGACATTTTCGATTTCGGCCTGGACGCGTTTGCGTTGTTCGATTTCCATGCGGAGTTCGAGGGTGCGTTCCGAGACTTTGACTTCGAGGAGGTCGCGCGCCTTTTGCAATTGTTGCTGTTTGCGGGTGAGGTGCTTGAGCCGCCAGGTATAGATGGCGGAGAGGAGGGCGATGAAGGCGGCGACGACAAGGAAAATGAACCATCCAGTTTGGTAAAAGTGGGGGAGCAGTTCGACCTCAACGGAAGCGGCGGCGGCGCTCCAGACGCCGTCTTCGTTGCAGGCCCGGACGAGAAAACGATAGTGTCCGGGTTTGAGGTTTGTGTAGAAAGCGGAGCGGCGCACGCCGGCGTCAACCCATTCTTTATTGTAACCCTCGAGCCTGTAGGAGTAGTGGATTCGCTGGGGCGCGACGTAGCTTAGGCCGGCGTACTGGAATTCCAAGTCACCCTTGCCGGGGCGCGCGGTTTTCTCGCCGGGTTTGAGTTCCTTTCCATCGGCGCGGGTGCTCTGGATGTAAATGCGCGGAGGAACGGACTGGGTCTTGATTCGGTCGGGATTAATCGCGACAACGCCCTGCGCCGAGGGGAACCAGATGCGGCCGTCGAGTGTCCTGCAGCCGGATTCTTTTTGCTGGAATCGCTCCGAACTCTTGACGCCGTCAAGTCCGGCGAAATCGGCGCAGGTGATATGATCGATTTCTCTGCTGGCGAATTTATCGAAATCTTTGGTGGCGAAGCTGAAGAAGCCGCGGCTGGAATCGACCCAGACATGGCCGTGATTGTCCGGCAGCATCGCGTAGGTGATGTTGTCGAACAAGCCCTGGTTGCGATTAACGGAGACCAGCTTTCCATCTTTGAGTCGTGCGATGCCTTTGTTCAGGCCGGCCCAGACAACGCCCTGGTTGTCTTCGCAGACCCAGACGACGTGGCTGTCGGGAAGGCCATCACTGGCGGACCATAGCTTGAACACGCCATCCTTGACGCGGCAAAGGCCGGCGTCGGTGGCCAGCCAGAGGCAGCCGTCGCGGCCAGGGGCAATGTTGAAAATCCAGCCGAGTTCCGGGTTCCGACCGCCGGCGAATTGGCAGGGCGAAAAGTAATTTGGGCCAACGCGGAAAAGGTTTTTCCCGACGCTGACGACCACGCCGGTGTCATCTTCGCCAAAAGCGGTGGGCCAGTCGGTGTTGGTGTAGCGCGCGAGCAGGCGGGCGCCGCGGAAAATCTCGATGTCCTTGTAACCGTTGATGACATGGATGTCCCCGTTCTTTGCCTCGAAGACTCTGTTGACGTATTCGTTGGTCAGGCCCAGGAGCGTTGTGGCACTGCTGCTTTTTCCGTCGAAGTAGCTAAAGCCGCGGCTGGTTGCCAGCCAAAGACCGCCGCGGCGGGACGCCGAGACGTCCACGATGGCCTCGGCAGGAACTCCCTCGGTTTTGGCAAAGGTGGGGATTTTAACATCGGTAAACTGGCTCAGGCCGTCCTGAGTGCCAACCCAGAGGTTGCCCTCCTGGTCTTCGGCCAGCGCGATGACGTTGTCGTCGGCCAGGCCGTCCTGTTTGCGAAACGAAGTGGTTGCGCCGTTCCGGTATTTGATCAGCCCCGCGCCGGTGGTTCCCATCCATAGTGTGCCCTCGTGATCAACGAGGAGCGCGCGGGTGGGATACCACGGAAAGGGGAAGTCTTTTCTGAGGAAGTTTGAATCGAAGCAGAGCGGTCCCCAATCGGTGCCGATCCAGATCTGTCCGCTTTTGTCCTCGGCCAGGGCGTGGATTTCCTGGGCATCGGCGGCATGATTGGGGAACTGGGTGAGCACTCCATTTTCCCACCAGAAAAGGCCGCGATGGGCGGTTCCGATCCAGATTCGGCCCTTGGAATCCTGCATGATCACAGTCGTGTCGGTGCTGCTGATGGTTTGAAAGAGACGTTCCTTGGAAAGTCTGAAGAGTTGAGTCTCCGCCGCCAGCCACACCGCGTGGTCGGGGGTTTCCAAGATGGAATGAACGTTGAGGTTGACGCCGCCCCAAGCCTCACTGCCCTGGTATGTGATGTTTTGTCCGTCCCAGTAAGCGAAGGAACCATGCTCCATGCCGATCCAAAGGCCGCCGGCACTGGAGCTGGAGAGGCTGGTGACGATCTGGCTTTGGAGGTTGCGCAGGCCGCGCGATTTGAATTCGATGCCGTCGAACGAGACAATGCCCCCGGCGGTTCCAAGCCACAGGTAGCCGTCGGCGGTTTGAGTGATGGCGTTGACGCCGCCGGCCGGGAGGCCGTTCTGGCCGGTCCAGGTCCTGCAATTGTATTGGAAGATGGTCTTTTCGGGGTCAAGCGCCAGGCAGCGGGACGCGGCGAGGCACAAGACGACAGCGCCCCAAAGGAATGGGGATCCGGACCGAGACAAACGCGTATTTTCGCTCACACCGTTCCTGAGACAAGTTCTTATAGTTATCGGCGGAAATGACTTGCGGCTTAAGGGTACTGTCGCTCAACTTGCAGGATTGCGCAAGTGCCCGATGGGAAGTGCGTCAACTGCAACGGCCGGGCGGCTCCCTTCTTCAAAATGCGGCAAAAAGCGGCGGCCAGGCGGCCCAAAAACCGGGATGCGCCCGGCGCTCTCCCCCATTAACGATCTGTCTTGCCCGTCACATGGTGATGCGGTAATTTGCGGCTGTTATGGATGATCAACCGCCACCGCAGCAGCCGCCAGCCGCTCCGCCTCCTCCGTTGGCGCCGCCGCCGATCATTTCCGCCCCGCCCGCCAGGCGGCCGGGCTGCAGCTCCGTCTGGAGAATTCTTGCCATCGTCTTCTTGGCGCTGCTTTGCCTGAGCCTTTTCAGCCGGGTGCTGATCTTTTCCCATGCCGTCGCGCCCCGCGGCCGCGCGTTGACCGATCGGAGCCGCGCTTTGGAAGAAGTCGTGGTTGAGCAGACCAATGGCGACAACAAAATAGCGGTCATCAGCGTGGATGGCATTATCACGGGCCGGGACGTGGATCATTCGAGCATGAACCTGGTGGATTTTATTTCCGAACAGTTGAAGACGGCCGGGCGCGACAAGGATGTCAAAGCTGTCATCCTCAAGGTCGATTCCCCCGGGGGCGAAGTTCTGGCCTCGGACGAGATCAATACAGCGATCAAGAAGTTCCAGGAGAACACTCACAAGCCGGTGGTGGCCTCGATGGGCGCCCTGGCCGCATCGGGAGGCTATTATATTTCCGCGCCCTGCCGCTGGATCGTCGCCAATGAACTGACCATCACGGGCAGCATCGGCGTGATCATCGACACTTGGAATTACCGCGGATTAATGAACAAGGTCGGCATCCGTCCGCACGTCTTCAAGAGCGGCCGATTCAAGGACATGTTGAGCGGCGAACGGGAGCCTGACACCGACAAGCTTTCGCCCGAGGAACAAAAAACCCGCCAGGAAGAGGACCAGATGGTGCAGTCGCTCATTGACGAAACCTACAGCAAATTCAAGACTGTGGTGAAAACGGGACGAACACGTGCGGCGGATGAGAACGATGGCAAGGGCAAGGCCCTGGTGGAGAATTGGCAGGATTACGCCGATGGCCGCGTGCTTTCCGGCCAGCGCGCCCTGGAATTGGGTTTCGTCGATGAATTGGGCGATTTTGACATCGCCGTCAAGCGCGCCGAAAAACTGGCCAACATCCCCAGCGCTTCGCTGGTCGAGTACCGCGTCCTGTTCGATTTTCAATCCGTTCTGTCGCATCTTTTTGGCAAGTCCGATGTCCCCGCGCTCAAGGTCGATTTGGGCATTGGCCCGCCGCAGTTGGAAGCCGGCCGGCCTTATTACATCCTGCCCACGGCTGTTTTGCATTGAAAAGGCCGGCCGCGGGATGGGGCGCGGCGGAATGATGTTGCGTCCCCGCGCTGAAGTTGTTTTGATCTCATCCAAGCAAAAATGTCATACGCCAAACCAGAAATACCCTCCGCCAAACTGACGCCTGCCGCGCCGTTTCATAAACCATGAGCAAATCTGAAAATATATTGATCGTCGCGGACAGCGAGCACGATGCGAACATGCTCTACGCCGTCGGCATGTTTGTGCCGGATCCTTTCATCTATTTTCGTTGTGACGGCCAGTGCCACATCGTGTTGAGCGATCTGGAAATTGACCGGGCGCGAAAAAATGCCCGGCATTGCCGCATCCTCTCCTACAACCAATGCGTCGAAAAATTGCGCCGCCGGGTCAAGCGCCCCAGCCTGGCCGCCGTCATCAATTTGCTGATGCGCGAAAGGCGGCTGCGCAAAATCTTTGTTCCGGCCAATTTTCCCCACGGCCTGGCCCGCGAATTGCGCAATTACAAAATCAAACTCCGGGTCAAAAAAGGGGGCGTCTTCCCGCAACGGGAATTCAAGCGGGCCGACGAAATCAAAAAAATCAGCGCCGCCCTTATGATGGCAGAGGTCGGACTGGCCGAGGGCCTCTTCGCCTTGAAAACGGCCAAGGTGGGACGCGACCGGAAGTTGACTTATCACGGCGCGCCGCTGACCTCTGAAAAACTGCGCGCCATCATTGACATCGCGATCCTCCAGGCCGGCGGCCTGGCCAGCCACACCATTGTCGCGGGCGGCCGCCAGGCGTGCGATCCGCATGAGCCGGGACACGGCGCCTTGCGCGCCCATGAACCCATCATCCTCGATGTTTTTCCGCGCTCGCAAAAGACCGGTTACTTTGGCGACATTACCCGAACGGTCGTCAGGGGCCGGGCCAGCGAAGCCGTCCGCCGCTTGTATGACACGGTGGCGCGCGGCCAGGAAATGGCCTTTGAGAAAATACGTTGCGAGGCGCGCGCGTCCGAGATTCACCGGGCCATTCAGTCGTTTTTTGAGAGCGAAGGCTATAAGACCGGCCGGAAAAATGGCCGCATGCAAGGCTTCTTTCATGGCACCGGGCACGGCTTGGGCATGGAAATCCATGAAGCGCCCCGCATCAGCCTCACCTCCAACGATGTCCTCAAGACCGGCCACGTGGTAACAGTGGAACCCGGACTTTATTATCCGCAAATTGGCGGAGTCCGCCTGGAAGACGTTGTCACCGTCTCCCCCAATGGCGCGCGGAACCTGACCAAGTTCGAGAAGGTGTTGGAGGTTTGACCCTTAATTCTCTTTGGAGTATCAACCCGGAAGCACAGCCCACCGCCCGCCACCCCCTGATTTGCCGCGAAGAATGGCAAAAAGCGCCAGATTGATACATAGGTCCAAAAAATCGGTAACACGGTAACAAATGTTGATAGTCAACGACTTAGCCGGTAACACGAGGAGCTACAAACCCGTAACATGTTACTGGTTTCTATAGCCTGATGAAGAGATTGGCTAAATTTGACCACGGATTTCAGGGATTGCACGGATGGCATGAAAGATTACTGAGAACCGGGTCAACTGCGAACTATTTAACCACAGAGAGCACAAAGAGCACAAAAACTGACAGATCATGGGAAACTGAGTCAACCGCGAAATACGGGAAATACGCGAACGCCGAAAACTTTCGGGGAAGAGGGCGGCATAATGGCGGCGAAAGAACGCACAGAGCACAAAGACGAAGGCGTTTTTGTCCGCAGAACAGATGGACGCAGATGAAGTGTTCTTTTTCCGTGTCGGCGTTAATCTGCGTGATCGGCGGGCAAGTCTGGATTCGGTTGCCCCGATTTGGTGGACAGAGCGGGCGGGGTGCGGCAGACAAAATGTTGACATGCCCGGCGACCCCTTTCCCGGCCCCCTGATGAAAGCGGGCTGGTGAGGACGACGGAGCAAAGACCGGAAGCGGGGCAAAAGCACCTGAAACACTAAAAACCCAAAAAATGGAACGACCACTTTCCACAAATTGCCCACAGCGACGGCGGACCGTCAGGAAAACGAAAGGATGCCAACCTCGACGTGTCGGAGTTCGCGCGAGCCTGGGCCGACGCGACTAGGTGTTTTGAGAATTTTCCATCTATCCGCTTTCGCCTCGACCATCAACCGTTTTTGGAACTACTCTCCCACCATGGCAAACGATGATTCATTCACGGAAGATGAGGGCGCCGACGATGAGATGCCTTGGGAATCGGCGGCGCGGGGCCGCGTGGAGTGGGTTCTGGAAGACATCCGTTTCGATGAGGTCCGCGGGGTTGTTTACGTCATGTCTGGAGAAGACCACCGGATGAATACGGTGGAAGAAGAGTTCGACAATTATGAGGACATGCTTCGCCGTCTCTCAGAAATTTACGACGAGGAGTGGTATGGAAACGTTCCATTCGACGGAGGGGAGGCGGTATTCAGATCGGATTCTTACGGCGAAGTCGGCGACTTGCTCGCGGACAAAAAGGTTGAAGATTTCTTCGAGCGGATGCGCACGCCCGAGGAAGGTGAAGAACTCGCTAATGCCAAAAAACTGATTATCCCGGCAGGGGGATTGATCGTCGAAGGAGACCTAGCCGAAATTAATGACGAACTAGTCAATTATCTGGCCAAACATCCTGAATTGATGCACAAAATGGATCCTCACAAATTTGAGGAGCTTGTTGCTACCCTTCTTAAAGCAAAAGGTTATGACGTGGAGGTCACAAAACGCACCCGCGACGGCGGTTTGGATATTCGGGCCTGCAAAAAATCCGATGTCGGAACGTTGCTGACAATGACGCAGTGCAAACGTTATGCGCCCCACAGAAAGGTCACTGTCGAGGCTGTTCGCCAATTGTATGGGGTTGTTGAGTCCGACAAGGCTACCAATGGCTTAATCATTACGACCTCCACTTTTACTAGCCCAGCGAAAGTGTTCCAGGAACAGAACAAATACCGTATGAGTCTTGCCGATATGGAGGACCTGAAAAACTGGCTAAGGGACCTCCGAATTGGGCGGTCAAGTTAAAAGACGACCCGTTGTCGAGGGAGTGCGGCTAGAGTTTCATCGCTTTCGGCTGGTTGCCGATCCACTCGAATGCACGGGCGGCGATCAGGCCGAGAACCAGGAGGTTGCCTCTGTAATCACCTAGGCTCAGAAATCATGAATGGCAAAATCATAGACGGCATATATAAGCTTGGTTTTTACGATAAACGCGACCATTCCGTCGTGAAAGCCGCAATGGATGTCGAGGACGGCGTGGCCTATTTGGTACTGGAATACCACCCGACGCATGATGGCGAAGTTCCGATTCGGACTACTCAGCTTGATATTGCAAAACTTCAGCGCGTGGATTGGGTTGGTTACGAGTTTTTTTACAACGGAGAACTGAATGTGGAATATCCGAAATAGTCGAAATTTGATATGTGAACTTTCAAATAAAGACACTACCGGGGCGGCGGGGCCGGCGACATAGATGGCGCTCATAAGCTATATCGAGGTTCAGGATTCGATGATAATTTTGACGACTTGGTCGCGGTAGGCGGCGTTCAGCACAAATGCCTCGTCGGCGCGGCGCAAGGGAAAGCGATGGCTGACCAGGCCGCGGAAATCCACGCGGCCCCGCTCCACCAGCCGGATGGCGCGCGGGTAGGTGTGTTTCATCCGCCGGCATAATTTGATGGTCAGCCCTTTGCGGCGGGCGGTGGAATGTTTCATCGCCAGGCGGTCGTCGGAGGGGATGCCCACAAGCACGACACGTCCGCCGGGGCGCGTCATGTCGGCGGCTTGCTGGACGGAGTGATCGGCCCAGGCCGCTTCGATGGCCGCGTCCACGCCGCGCCCGGCGGTTTCTTTGTGAATGCGCGCGACGGGGTCTTCCTGGTCGCAGTTGATGGGGAGGGCGCCGAATCGTTGGGCCAGTTTGAGGCGCCAGGGGAATTTATCGGTGAGGAAAATCGGGTCGGCGCCGGCCAGTTTGGCGACTTGCAGGATGAACAGCCCGATGGCACCGGCGCCCAGGATGGCCACGCTGTGGGCCGGGCGCAACTTGGCCAGATCAACGGCATGAAGGGCGACGCCCAAGGGTTCCAGCAAAGCTGCCTGGATGTCGCTGATGGCTTTCGGGACCGGGAAGCAGCAGCGCGCGGGTATGAGCATCCATTCGCTCAAGCTGCCGTCGTAGGGGTGGTTGCTGCAAAAGCGAAGATTCCGGCAGAGGTTGGGATGACCTTGCTGGCAGAGATCACAATGGAAGCAGGGCTGGGCGGGGTCCACTGCCACGCGCGTTCCCGGCTCCAGCCGCTGACCGTTGCCATCCAGCGCGTCCGGGCCGGCGGCGTTGACCACGCCGGAGAATTCATGCCCGAGAATGAGGGGTGAAGTCACGGGCGTATCGCCAATGCGGGCATCCTGGTAGGTATGAAGATCGCTGCCGCATATACCTGTGATCTTGACGCGCAAAAGCGCCTGGGTTTTTCCCGGCGGGCCGGGACGCGGCACCCTTTCGATGCGCAAGTCCGCCGGGCCGTGCAACCGCGCGGCCAGCATCGAGGGCTGTTTGGTCTCCCCGCGATTCACAGGGCCTTGGCTCATTTTGCGTGTCTGATCCCGACACTCTGGCAATCTCCCAGCCAGTGTGCCAGGGCGGTTAAGAGTGCAAAACCGTCCAAAATTGTTGAACTTCGATGTTCCGAATCCGGACGATGACAGATTCAAGGATGCCCGGCAAGCTGGTTTTGCTTCAGTTTCCTTTTCGTCGTGCGGAAAGGGGCGGAGGGTAAAGGTCAGCGCGAGCGGACCCGGATTCCAAAGGGCTTGCCCTTTGGCGTGGGCCTGGGCTGGCGTAACGCCCAGCGAAACAGAAAGCCCCGCTTTTGGGGCGCCGCGGGCGGGCAGGGTGGGGAAGTCTTAAACCGAGGCCGTCGCGCTTTGCTTGACGGAGGATTCCTCATGCTCGATGCCAAGAACGAAATCCGCCGCTTTCTGCGCCTGTGCCGATGCCTGGACAATCAGTTTTTTGTCGTTCTGTAGCGCTTCAAGCCAGTTCTGAA
>Ga0181532_10000997_pt1 | contig 28253 bp, 24 predicted proteins | sample PEATcosm2014_Bin_33_FD_119768 | JGI IMG/M metagenome (GOLD analysis project Ga0181532, IMG submission 119768) | Peatland microbial communities from MTU Mesocosm Facility, Houghton, MI, USA - PEATcosm2014_Bin11_30_metaG | ecosystem: Environmental > Terrestrial > Soil > Wetlands > Peat | place...
CGCTCGGGCACGTTCCACGAGAACCAGTTGGTCTCGGTCTCCCACCAGCGGTCCGTCATCTCCTCGTCGTGGAAGTCGTCGTCCTCGGGCCCGAACGTCCGGTACGTGCGCTCCGCACGCCGCCGGTCCAGGTCGACGCCGAACAGCTCTCGTTCGCTCACGACGCCACCAAGTCGGGCCAGTGCCGGTCGGCCAGCGCCCCCATCGAAGGCCGGGCCAGCTCGGTCTCGCGCGCCACCCGCCGCCACAGCGCCCCCAGGTAGGCCTCGTCGCTCACGTCACCCGACGCCACCGCGTCGGCCGCGGCCCGCCGTCCCAGCGCGACCGACTCGGGGCGCCGGCCGAGCAGCGCCTCGAGGTCATCGAGCTCGAGCACCTCGTAGGACGCACCGTAGGTGTCGACCTGCGCCAGATACTTGACCAGGCGGGCGATCCCCTTCCCCCGCGCCGACGCCAACGGGTCCGAGGTCCGGGGCACGATCACGTCGCGCAGCTGGGCGAGGACGGCGTCGTACATCCAGTCGTGGTCGCTGCGGTCCCGGGCCTGCGGAGCCTCGGCCGGCGTCAGCACCAGTCCGGTCGCCGCAGCCAGCGCCTCGAGCCACAGCCGCCGGTGCAGCATCTGGTAGATGAAGCCGTTTCCCACGTCCGAGTCCGCCGATCCGGGTCCGGCGGCATCCGGTCGGTGGCCCATCACCTGGAGCTTCGTCTCCGCCATCACCTGGTAGTAGTGCACCCGCGCCTCGTCGATGGCGTTGCCGGTCAGCTCCGCGTACTCGCGCAGCCGGGTCGGGAAGTCGGTGAAGGGCTCCTGGGTCGCCCGCAGCGACAGCCAGGCGATGTCGTCCATGGGGTCCCCGAGGTGCGCCAGCTCCCAGTCGACCACGGCGGTGACGCGGCCGCCGGCGTACATGAAGTTGCCCGGCCCCGTGTCGCCCTGCACCAGAACGGTCGGGCCGGCGTAGTCGGGGACGTGGCGGCGCAGCCAGCGCAGCGAGAAGACGAGGGCGGGGTCCGGCGTCCCGCCCCGTTCGGCCAGGACGCGGTCCCACTCGTCGAGCTCGGCGTGCACGGCGTCGACCACCGTCCTCACGGCGGGGAAGGCGGGCAGATCGAGCGCAGCTGCGTCGAGGGAGTGCAGGGCGGCGAGCTTCGTCATGAAGTCGCGTGCGGTCGCCTCCCGCTCCGCCGGATCGCTGATGCGGGAGAACCAGTTCTCGCCCGTCACGCGCTCGGCGAGCATGGCCTGGTGCACCGGGTGCACGCCGAGGACGCGGGGGACGGGCACCGGGCCGTCCTGCAGCGCCAGGTACACGGTGGCCTCGCGGTGCAAGGTCCACGGGTCCCTGGTGCGGGCCGGGTCGGAGCGGTCGTAGCGCAGGAAGAGGTGCGCCGTCGTGCCGTCGGGCCGCTCGAGGTCGACGAACCAGGCCTCCTTGCGCGCCCCGCCCTGCATGCGGTCGGCCAGCGCCAAGCGGCCGCCCCCAACGTCCTCGACCCAGGACGCCAGGTCGTCGGGCAGCCCGGCCGTCACACGATCCGGGTGGCGTGATCGCCCCAGTACTGCTCGCGGAGCACGCCCTTGTAGAGCTTCCCGGTGGGTAGTCGGGGGAGCTCGTCGACGAAGTCCACGCTGCGCGGGCACTTGAAGTGCGCCAGGTGCCCGCGGCAGAACGCGATGAGCTCGCGCCCGAGCGCCTCGTCGCCGACCACGCCGTCGACCGGTTGCACGACCGCCTTCACCTCCTCGCCGAGGTCCTCGTTGGGCACGCCGATGACGGCGGCGTCGAGCACCTTGGGGTGGGTGACGAGGAGGTTCTCGGTCTCCTGGGGGTAGATGTTCACGCCGCCCGAGATGATCATGTGCGCCTTGCGGTCGGTCAGGAACAGATAGCCGGCTTCGTCCAGGTAGCCCACGTCGCCGACTGTGCTCGTCGTGCCGTCGTCCCGGCGCGTGCTGGCCGTCTTCTCGGGGTCGCGGTAGTACTCGAAGTCTGTCGCGCCGGCGAACCAGATCGTGCCGGACGTGCCGGTCGGGCACTCGTTCCCCTCGTCGTCGAGGATGTGGATGTCGCTGAGCACGGCCCGTCCCACGCTGCCTCGATGCGCCAGCCAGTCGTCCGAGGTGATGAACGTGCAACCGTTGCCCTCGGTGGCGGCGTAGTACTCGAGCAGGATCGGGCCGAACCACTCGATCATCTGCTCCTTCACCGGGACCGGGCACGGCGCGGCGGCATGGATCACGACCTCGAGCGAGGACAGGTCGGCCGCCGCCCGCACGTCGTCGGGCAGCTTCAGCATGCGGGTGAACATCGTCGGTACGACCTGGGAATGCGTGACCCGGTGCGTCCCGATCACGTCGAGGTACAGCGCCGGGTCGAAGTGCTCCATGACGACCGCGGTCGACTTCATGCGCAACGCGATGGCGACGCTCACCTGCGGGGCGGTGTGGTACAGCGGCGCCGGCGACAGGTACACCATGTCCTCGCGGAGACGCCACAGCGTGGCGATGCCCAGCACGGCGATGCTGGTCACGGACGGGTGGATGTCGTACATCGGGCGCAGGATCCCCTTGGGCCGCCCCGTGGTCCCCGACGAGTACATCATGGGCGCGCCGAGCTGCTCGTCGGCCACCGGCCCGGTGCTCTGGCGGCCCACCGCCTCTTCCCACGACTCGTAGGGTCCGGCGGGGTCGCCGACCATGATCCAGCGCTCCACCTTCGGACACAGCGCGGGCAATCGGAGGGCCACGTCCGCCTTGGCGGCCGACGTCACCACCACCCGGGACTCGGAGTCGTTGACGATGTAGGCCACCTCCTCGGGGGAGAGGTAGGAGTTGACGGGGGTGAAGTAGAGCCCGGTGCGCTCGGCGCCCGCTTCGGCGAGCAGCATGGCGGGGTCGTTCTCCATGAAGATCGCCATGTGGTCCTTGCGGCGCAGGCCCGTCTCACGCAGGACGTGGGCGACCTGGTTGGCCCCCGCCTCGTACTGGGCGAAGCTCAACGTCCTCCCCGAGGGCGCCATGACGATGGCCGCATGGTCTGGATGCTCTGCTGCGTGCTCAGCTGCGTACACTGCGCCCCCTAACTCCGACCGTTCCCCGTGCATGAGTACAGCACGTCGACCAGGCAGGCGCCCATGAGCGGCAGTGCCTGGTTCTCCAGGTGGTTGCGCACGAACGCACAGGCGACACCCGCGGCGGGGTCCGCGAAGCCGATCTGGCCGCCGGCGCCCATGTGACCGAACGCACCGTCGTTGGGCCCGTGCATCCGCGGGACGCCGGGCACCAGCGCGGGTGGCTCGAGCGAGTAGCCGACGGCCCACCGTGTCGGCACGCCCATGACGGCGTCGCGCCCGCAGACCTGCTCGACCCGGAAGCGCTCCACCGAGGCGCGCGACACGAGCTCCTCGCCGGTCGCGAGGGCCGAGTACACGCGGGCCAGCGCCCGGGCCGTCGCCGTCGCGCCCAGCGCGCCGATCTCGGCCTGCAGCACCGCCGGCGTGTTCATGAAGTCGGCGAAGCGGGGCCGGCCCTCCTCGTCGGCGAAGAGGCTCCCGTGCGCGCCGGCCAGGACGGAGCGGCCGGACCTCGTCTCGGGGTCGATGGCCCGCAGCGCGCTCTCCTTCCCCGGCTTCACGGGGAACTCCATGACGGTGGCCACCGACCCGAGCGCGACGGCCGGCGTCCCGATGGAGATCGAGCCGGCGATGCCGAGCGGTCGCGCCACCTCGGCGTCGAAGAAGGTCCCGAGGCTCGAACCGCTGATCCGGCGCACCAGCTCGCCGACGAGCCACCCGAACGTCACGCCGTGGTAGCCGTGCCGGGTCCCGGGTTCCCAGGCCGGCGGTCCCGACGCGACGCCGGCGGCGATGGCAACCGTGTCGGCCCACCCGCCGCCGTCCCACGAGAGCAGCTCGTCGGACGCGGGGAGCCCGATGGCGCCCGACTGGTGGCTGAGCAGCTGGCGCACCGTGGTCGACGCCTTGCCCTCGGACCCGAACTCGGGCCAGTACCGGACGACCGGCGCGTCGAGGTCAAGCTCGCCCCGGTCCTCGAGCAGGTGCGCGCACAACGTCGTCATGCCCTTCGTCGACGACATGACGACGGCCCGTGTGTCCTCCTGCCACGCCCGGCCCGTCGGCCCGGCCGGCCCGGCCGGCCCGGCCGGCCCGGCCCACAGGTCCACCACGCAGTCGCCGTCGACGTAGGCGCAGAAGGCACCCCCGCCGTCGCCGAGGTCGGCCCGCCGCTCCCGCTCGCCGACCCGGACGGACGTACCTTGCGCGAGCACCCGGGCGACGGGCTCGAAGCCGGGCGCTGCGTGCCCCGACACCGGCAACGACTCGGACGTCACAGGGCGCGCAGCTCCTTCTCGACGTCGGGCCACCACTCCTTGCGCCACCACGAGACGTTGATGCGGTCGACCAGCCCGCCGTAGCGCCGACCGACTTCGCCGGCCAGGTCGCCCGGAAGACAGACGATGGTGAGCGTGTCGAGCACCTCGTCGTCGACGAGGTCGGCCATGTCCGCCCAGCGCTCCTGCTTCGAGCAGGCGTAGAGCTCGCTCTGCAGGTCGCCCCAGCCGTGGAGGTCCAGCACGGGCCGGTAGGCGGGGGTGGAGGCGTAGTAGCCGACCTGGCGTCGCATGGCATCACGGGCCTTCGACAGCTTCGACTGGTCCTCCACGACGGCGATGAAGCCGGGGCACGTGACCTCGAACGCCTCCCTCGAGCGTCCCGACTTCGCCAGGCCGCGGTCGAGCGCGGGCACGATCACCTCGCGCAGGTACCGGGCCGAGCAGATGCCGTGCGTGATGACGCCGTCGGCCACCTCGCCCGCCACCTCGTTCATACGGGGGCCCACGGCGGCGAGGAAGACCCGGGGAGGCCCGAACGCGTGCGGCGCCGGCGCGAAGACCGGCGTCATGAGGGTGTGGGTGTAGAACTCGCCCTCGAAGCCGGGGGGCGCGCCCTCGTTCCACGATGCCCAGATGGAGCGTAGGGCGAGCACGTACTCACGCATCCGTGCCGCCGGATGCGACCACGTCATGGAGAACCGCTTCTCGATGTGCCGTCGCACCTGCGAACCCAACCCCAAGACGACGCGCCCGCCCGAGTACTCCTGCAGTTGGTTGGTCGTATACGCCAGGCTCATCGGGTTGCGGGCGAAGGCGATGGCCACGCCGGTCCCGAGCAGCACCGACGTCGAGTGCTCGGCCGCCAGCGTCAGCGACAGGAACGGGTCGTTCGTCGTCTCGGCGGCCCACAGGCAGTCGAGGCCCGCCGCCTCGGCGGCGCGCACCCGGTCGGCCACCCGGGGTAGCTCCGACCCCAGCCCCGAGTCGATCTTCACGACGCCGTCCGCCGCCGTATCGGAGCCGGCGTCGGCGCCGGTCCCTTGACCGCCGGCGCGTCCACCGACAGCGACAGCGGGATCCCGACCTGCACGAACCGACCTGCCGCCGGGTGCCGGTACTGGCGCAGGAGGCCCCGAGCCACCACCTGGGGGTCGTCGGGCACGGCGGAGTGGTGCAGGCTCGCAGCCGCAGGGACTCCCGAGTCTCCTAACCGAACCAGCACCTCCTCCACCGTCATGGTCCCGACCGCCGCCGCCACGTCGTCGGCGCCTACGACCGGCGACGCGCCCAGACCTACCGCCGAACCCAACCGCGCCACGTCCGACGACGTCACGCAGCACACCACGACCCACCCGTCCTTGGCCCGATACAGGCGCCGTCCCACCGAAGGACCACGCAGCTCGGGCGCACCGACCTGGTCGACCACCGCGCCACCGCCACCGTCCGCGTCCACCGCCAGCCGGGCCACGTCCGCCGCTTGATACAACGTCGCCGTCACCGCCAGCGACGCCTCCACCGTCGTCACCGCCGCTCCACGCGCCCGCCCCAGCAGGGCGCACACGATCCCGGCCGCCAGCAGCAACCCCGTCCCGTAGTCGTTGACCACCACGTTGCCCGCCACCGGGACCCCACCGCCGCCCTGGGTCATCTCCATCCCCGTTGCCGCCTGCACCACGTAGTCGAACGAGGGCCGGGCGGCCAGGGGCCCGACCGAGCCGAAGCCCTTGGCCCGGGCGTAGACCAGCGCCGGGTTGACCGCACGCAGCGCGGCCTCGTCGAGCCCGAGCCGCTCCCACACGCCGGCCACGGCGTTCTCGACCACGACGTCGGACGCGGCCACGAGGTCCAACAGCCGGGCCCGGTCACTCGGCGCCTTGAGGTCGAGCACCAGCCCTCGCTTGGACCGGTTGCCGTCGACGTAGATGTTGGGCAGCACCGGCATCATCTGGAAGCCGCCCTCGCCTCCCGGCGGCTCCACCTTCACCACGTCGGCTCCGAGCTCGGCCAACAGGCGCGCCGCCAGAGGGCCGGCCCAGAAGCTGGAGAGGTCGACGATGCGGTGCCCACCGAGCGCGCCCTGCTCACCTCCGTGCCGGCGGCCGGGCCTCCGCTCGCCGGGCTCGGCCCCGATCCGCACGGGCGGCCCCAGCAACGGCACCCGGCCCAGCACGGGGTCGTCCGACTCGACCACCAGGTCGCAGGCCCGGGCCTGCTCGCTGTCCAACCACTCGGCCAGCGTGTTGCACTTGGCCACGGCGGCAGGGCGCTCGAGCAGGGCGGCCTCCCACTCGTCCGCTGTCTTGGACGCGAAGGCCGCCGTGACCTCGGCCAGCTTGGCCCGGTTCCACTCCTTGTCCGAGAGCCTGGAGAGTCCCTCGGGCGTGGCGTAGTCGAGCCCGCCGTCGTCGATCTCGAGCAGTCGGCACAGCTCGCGCCAGCGCTCGGTGCCGCTCAGGTTCACCATGACGGAGCGGCCGTCGGCCGTCTCGTAGGGACGCAGGATGACGGAGTTCTTCTGACGCGAGACGCGGGGCCGATGGCCCGGCCGGTGGAAGATGGGCGCCGCGTTGAGGAACAGCAGCCCGTCGAGCAGCGAGGTCTCGACGTGCTGGCCGTAGCCGGTCGACTCGCGCTTGACGAGAGCGGCGCCGGCGCCGAGCACGGCCAGCAAGGCGGCGGCCACGCTGCCCACCGGGAAAGGCTGCCAAATGGCGTCGTCGCCGGTGAACAGGCCCTGCTGTATGCCGGCCCGGGCCTGCACCAGCGGCTCCCAGCCCGGCTCGTCGCGTGACGGCCCGCTGCTGCCCCATCCACTGATCGAGCAGGTGACCAACCGCGGCCGCCCTCGCCGCAACCCGTCGTCGAAGAGGTGATCCTGCAGGGACCCGGGCCGGAGGTTCTCGATCAGCAGATCCGCCCGATCCAGTAACGCACCCAGCTCGCGGCGACCGTCTTCCGTCGTGAGGTCGAGCTCTACCGTGCGCTTGCCCCGGTTCCAGGCGGCGAAGGCGGGCGGGTCGCCCCGCATCGGGTCGCCCCCGGGCCGCTCCACCTTGACCACTTCGGCACCGAGGTCGGCGAAGATGGTCGCCGCCAGGGGTGCGGCCACGTATTGGCCCACCTCGACCACGCGCAGGCCCCGCAGCACGCCCTGCTGCGACGGTTCAGTGGGCACCGGTGGTCGCCCGTCCCGGCATGAGGTCTCCCTCTTCGTCGCGCGGCAGGCCGAGCAGCCGTTCGGCGATGACGTTGCGCACGATCTCGTTGGTGCCGCCCCCGATGGAGGCGGATTGCGAGCTGAGCAGCTGGTCGGACCAGCGACCGCCCTCGGGGTCGGTCCCGAGCCAGGCGGTGGCGTGCATCCCCGCCACGTCGACCGCGACGAGCGCCGACTCCTGCACCAGTTGCGCCATGGCCAGCTTGAGCACCGACGCGGCGGCGCCGTCACCGGCGCGGGCCTTGGTTTGCAGGTAGCCGGAGAGGTGCCGGAGCACCATCTGGCGGATGCGCAGTTGGACCAGTTGGTCACGCAGCACGGGTCGGTCGGAGAGGTCTCGCCGCTTCGCCTCGGCCGCCAGCGCGGCGAAGCCCCCCTTGCCGCCGCCGCCCGAGCCGAGGCTGCCCAGCGCCTGCCGCTCGAAGGCGAGCATCGTGCGGGCGACCCGCCAGCCGCCGTGCAGCTCGCCCATGACGTTGGCGGCCGGCACGCGCACCCCGTCCAGGAAGACCTCGTTGAAGTGGCTGTCCCCCGTGATCTGGCGCAGCGGCCGCACCGTGATGCCCGGCGCGTGCATGTCGACGATGAGCATCGTAATGCCCTCGCGTTTGGGGCGCGCCGGATCACTGCGGGTCAGGCAGGCGGCGTAGTCGCTGTGCTGGGCGCCCGAGGTCCAGACCTTCTGCCCGTCGAGCACGAACTCGTCGCCGTCGAGCCGGGCCCGGGTCTGCACGCTCGAGAGGTCCGAGCCCGCACCCGGCTCGCTGAACAGTTCGCACCAGATGTGCTCGCCGCGCAGCAGGGGCGGGATCAGCGCCCGCTTCTGCTCCTCGCTGGCGTGCACGAGCAGCGTCGGGCCGCACATGCCGAGCCCGATCTCGAGCGCGCGGGGCGGGACCTGGAACGCCTTGGCCTCGCGGTCGTAGATACGCTGGAACCTGCCGGGGAGTCCGCGACCGCCGTACTCGACGGGCCACGTGATGCCCGCCAGATGGGCCTCGGCCAGCTTGCGCTGGAAGGCGACCGCGCGGGTCACGCCCGTGCCCCCCGTCTCGACCGCCTCTCCCTTCGCCGGCAGCTCCGCCGTCAAGAAGGTGAGCACGTCGGCGCGGAAGCCCTCCTCGTCGGGGAGGTCCGTCACGCGGGCACCACCGCCACCGGGCGCGGCACGCCCACCGACAGCAGACCGCCGAAGACCATGTCCTTCATGACCCGCGCCAGCTGCTCCTGGTCCGCGCCGTTGAGGGAGGTGATGGAGCGCAGCATCCCGTCGACCATCGTGACGGCGGCGCGCGCCTCCTCGTCGCTCAGGCCGGGCCGCACCTCGCAGAGGAGGTGCACCCACTCGGCCATGCGCACCCGCTCGATCCGTGCCACCCGTCGCCGCGCGTCGTCGTCCAGCGAGCGGTACTCCTTGACGAAGACGTCGCGCAGGTTGCCGTTCTTCAGCTGCAGCACGACGGCGGCGTCAATGAGGCGCTCCAGGGTGACCAGCGGCGGCGTGTCCTCGTTGAGCACGTCGTCCACCGTCTCGCGCCAGGTGACGGACGCCTCCTCTATCAGGATCGAGAGCAGCTCGCCCTTGCTCTTGAAATAGCGGTAGATGGCCGGCCCGCTCACCCCGGCGGCGGCACCGATGTCGCCCAGGCTCGTCTCGCGGAAGCCGCGGTCGCGGAAGAGCTCGGTGGCGGCCGCCATGATCGCCTCTCGCGTCCGCTCGCCCTTGGTCCGCCGCCCGGCACCGGTCTGGCGGGAGGGCGGCGTGGTGCCCGCAGTGTCGGCGGTCATGAGGCGGATGTTAGCCATCCGTCACAAAAGCGGCCCGGATCACGTTGACTCTGGGCTGCGGCCATGGTTATATTTTAATGCTCATTAACAAAAGCGCAAGCGAATGTGCAAGGGAGGACGCCCGTGGAGTTCGGCCTGTTCATGGAGCTGTCGGTGCCCCGCCCCTGGACGGCGGACTCGGAGCGGCAGGTCTACGAGAACGCGCTCGAGCAGGTGCGCCTCGCCGACGAGCTCGGCTTCGACTACGTCTGGGCGGTCGAGCACCACTTCCTCGAGGAGTACTCGCACTGCTCGGGCCCCGACGTCTTCCTCGCCGCCTGTGCGGCACAGACCTCGCGCATCCGGGTCGGCCACGGGGTGATCCCGTGCGTGCCCCAGTACCAGAGCCCCATCCGGGTGGCCGAGCGCGCCGCGGTGCTCGACATCATCTCGGGCGGGCGCCTGGAGCTGGGGACCGGGCGGTCCGCCACCTGGCCCGAGCTGAGCGGGTTCAACGCCGACCCCGACGAGACGAAGAAGACATGGGACGAGTTCGTGCGGGTGATCCCCAAGATGTGGATGCAGGAGCGCTTCTCCTGGGACGGGCGCATGTTCTCCATGCCCGAGCGGGCCATCTTGCCCAAGCCGCTGCAGAAGCCGCACCCGCCGATGTGGGTGGCGGTGACCTCGCCGGGGACCGAGGTCGACGCGGCCGACCGTGGCCTCGGCTGCCTCGGGCTGTCGCCGGGCGGGTTCGCGGACTCGGAGAAGAAGGTCCTGAACTACCGCAACCGGATCGAGGTGTGCGACCCGGTCGGCGCCTTCGTCAACGACAAGGTGCTCACGGTCAACTTCCTCTCGTGCAACGAGGACGGGGACCTGGGCCGGCGCAACGGGCTGAAGGTGGCCTCCATGTTCAGCTACATGGCGGCGCAGCTGCTCTCGGCCAAGGAGGTGCTGCCCACGCACTCCTACCCGTCCGAGGGCCTGCTCCCCGCCCTGCGCCGCGAGTCGGGCAGCCCGGGCGACGCCGCCAGGTCGTTCAAGGGCGTGACGATGGGCACCCCCGACGACGTGGCCGACGCGATCACGGCCTGGGAGAACGTCGGGTTCGACGGCATCAACTTCATCCACCAGTTCATGGAGGTGATCCCGCAGCAGTACGTGCTCGACAGCATGCGGCTCTTCGCCGAGGAGGTCATGCCCCGCTTCAAGACGGGGACGGGGACGGGGACGGGGACGGCGGCGGACCGGCGTCCGGTGGCGGCGGGGGTGGCCTGATGCCCCTCGCCGGCTCGCTCGACATCCGCCCGCTCGTCGACGGCGCGCCCGAGGTCGTCCTGAGCGACCGCGAGCTCAAGGTCGACGACGTCGACATCCTGCAGGTGCTCTACGAGGTCCGGGTGGCGGACCGTGAGGCGCTCGTCCCGCCGGCGCTCAACCCGACGATCCCGCCCGTGATCAGCTTCCTCGTCTACCGGGCGAAGGAGAGCGTGTTCGGCCCCTTCGCGCTCGCCCAGCTGCGCCTCACCGCCCGCTCCGGCGTCCGGCCCCGCGCCTACCTGATCTCGGCGCGCTGCGACAACCCCGAACTGGCCGGGGTGCTGGCCGGCTCGTGGGGATTCCGGGTCACGCCGGGTGACATCAGCCTGCGTCGTTTCCACGACCGCGTGGACTGTTCGGTCCACGCGGACGGCCGGACGATCCTGCAGGTGTCGCTCGTCGACCCGGTGCCGGTGACCGGGCACGACGTACAGTACCCGCCGGGCATGCATCTGGCCCGGGTGACCCGCGACGGGGTGCTGAAGCCGCGCATCGTGCAGGTGGACTCCGAGTACGTGTTCCGCCGGGCCGACCGGGGCCGGCCCGAGCTGACCCGATTCGACCCCGCCGATTGGGGCGACGGCCGGCTCGTGCCCGACATCCCCGTCTCGGCCAGCTTCGCCGCCTGTGACATGACCATCGCCAACGTGCGCTACATCTGCAATCCCGACGTCCCCGCCGCCGAAGGGACCGAGAAGGTCAGCGACGAATGAGGGTCGGCCCGTGCGCCGACCGTTCCCTATCCTGAGCCCGGTGGGCGCTGACGCGAGCGACGAGGGGCTGCACCCGGCGGGTGACGACCCCGACTGGCAGGAGAGCGCGTATCTCGCGTGGCGCGACCCGGTCAGCGGCCTGGGCGGGAACCACCGCATCGGCAACGAGCTGAACCGCGGCACGGCCAACCTCTGGTGCGGCGTCTACCACGAGCGCGGGACCCGCTTCCGCTGCAACGGCGAGGCGCTGCCGCTGGTCCGCCTCGACGGGGAGGGCCTGTGCGCCGGGCCGCAACGGCTCTTCCTCGACGGTGGACGGCTGCGCTTCGCCCTCGACGGCGAGGGCTGCCGGGCCGACCTCGAGATCACCGACGAGGGGTCACGGTCCTTCGCCAACGCGCAGACGTTCACCGGCACGGCCGGGGCGGCGGGCACCATCTTCTCCAACAACTTCCACGTGTTCTGCCGGGTCCGGGGCACGGTCGAGCTCGACGGGACGAAGGCGGAAGTCGATGCACCGGCCTGGCGCGACCATTCGTGGGGGGCGCGCCGCTGGGACAGCTTCGTCTCGAGCCGGAGCTTCGGCGGCACCCACGGCGACCTCCAATTCCGCTTCGCGTCCATGGTCGGCGTCAACGGCAGCTTCTTCCGGATCGGCTCGCTCTCCCGTGGCGGGGAGCCGATCCCGGTCGCCGGCGCCGAGATGCTGGTGCACGTCGACGACGACTCCGTGCGCTGCCCCTCCGCCGAGGTCCTCTACCGGCTCGAAGCGGGCGGGACGACGCATGTACGGATCGAGACCATCGGCGGCATGATCGGCGCCACCTCGCAGCGCTACGGCTGGGAGTCGGTCGGCGACGTGCGCGTGGACGGCGAGCCGGGCGGCTGGGGCTTCCTCGAGACGAACCTCAACGCCCGTAACGGGCAGAGCCCGCCCGCCTTCGTCCTGGCCGACGCCCTCACCAACGGCGTGACGCGGCCACCGTCGGCGCCGTGACCCCGTCCGACGACCGGGCGCTGTACCTGCGCCAGCTGCGCGCCACCGTCACCGCGACCTTCCTGCCGGAGCTGACCAGCCCATCGGCAATCGACGCGGCGGGGCTCGTCGACCGGATCCTGGCCGAGCTCATCGTCGAGGAGGAGTCGTCCGAGGCGCTGAGCCGGGAGTTCGGCGCCGAGTTCGCGGCGCTCCTGCCTCCGTCGGACGCCGTCGACGTCGCCATCACGCCGGAGCGCTTCGGCCAGCTCCGGCGCCGGGCCGCCGAGGTCGTCGCCCAGCTGGCCGCCAGCGACGATGCCGCGGAGCGGGAGCTCTGCCGACGCCTCGTCGACGTCGAGCGCCGCTTCCTCGAGCGGGTCGACGAGCTCCGTCGCGCCGTGCTCGACGAGCAGCCCGATCCCGACGGCGCGACCTCGTCGACGGAATGCTCGCTGTCCAAGCAGCAGCTGGCCGCCGCTCTCCGCCGCACACTCACGGCCTCGCCCGACCTGGCGGTGACGACCATGGAGGTCGTCCCCGGCGGCCGCTCCAAGGAGACAATTCTGGTCACGCTCAGCGGTACGACCGAGCTCCCCGCCGACGTCATTGTCCGCATGGACCGGCCCGTGGGCATCCTCCAGACGAGGGCAGCCGACGAGTTCGCCGTCCTCCGGGCCGTGTACGCCCACGGCGGCGTCCCGGTCCCGCGGCCTTTCTTCGCCGACGAGCTGGACGACGACGCAGACGGGGCGCGCACGCTGCTCGTCATGGAGCGGGTCGGTGGTCAGAAGGCGGGGGAGTACTTCCCCGACCTCGCCGCCCCGACGGAGCACCGCCGTGCCCTCGGGGAGCAGCTCGCCACCGCCCTCGCCCACGTCCACGGCGTGCCGCTCGAGACCCTCGCGACGTCGAGCCTCGACGTGGACGCCGCCGTGACCGAGGCGTCGGTGACGGCGGCAGTGGAAGGGATGACGGCGCGCATCGGCGAGCTCAGCGGACCGCCCATCGTGGCCGTCCCGTTGGCGCGCCAGTGGCTGCTCGACCACGTGACCGACGTGGTGCCGTCAGGCCCGCTCCACCTCCTGCAGGGCGACGTCGGCCTGCACAACATGCTCGTCGAGGGGGACCGCGTCACCGCGCTGGTCGACTGGGAGGCGGCAACCGTCGGCCCCCCTGCACGCGAGCTCGCCGCCGCCTGGCCCGCTGCCACGGCGCTCATGAGGTGGGAGGAGTTCGTCGACGCGTATCGAGCTGCGGGTGGCCCGCCCGAGGCGACGGACGAGCGGGCCGTCGCCTTCTACCGGGTCTTCTTCGCCCTCGGTGCCTGCATGTCCAGCCGCACCGGCGGCCACTTCTTCCGCACCGGCGCCAAGCGCGATCTCCTCACAGCCCACTCGGGGCTCGACGCCCACTTCCGCGCCCAGCGGAACCTCGCCCGTGCCCTGGAGGACGTCCTCGCCGGGTGATGCCCGTCCTGGCCCCGCCGGCGAGGAGGCCCATGCGACCCGACGGGAGTGCCGGTTGTGTCAGATGTGTTGCGATACCTTGTCGTCCAACCATTCGGTGTCCTCTTTTCTCGTCAGTGGATTGGACCTGTTGTCCGATCGCACACCGCGTCGTGGAGGAGAGCGTGCACCCATCAGGTCGCACCGGCCGGATCCGTGCCGCGCCGGCCCGCGCCGCCCTCGCCGTCGGACTTCTCGCCGCCGTGGCGCTCGCCTGCCCGGTACGGCCGGCGCCGCCTCCGGCGCCCTCGGCGCGCCGCATCCCGCGACCGGGAGTCCCGTCACCCTCGGCATGATCAGCGACGGCGGATCGGGGCTGGTCGAGTAGGGGGCCAAGGCGGCCGTCGACTATGAGAACGAGTACGGCGACGGCCTCAAGGGCCACAGGATCGATCTCTACGTCTGCGAGAAAGGAGACCCCGGCGGGTGGTCAGGCCTGCGCCCGGCTGGTCCGGGACCGTCAAACGGGGGTGACGATTTATTTCAAAAGTGTTGCAGTACGTTGGCTCTTGGAGGGGCTAAATGGTATCCTCTTTTTCAGTCAAAGCCGGGGGGCTGCAGCGGCTGGCCGTTGGGCGCCGACGTCGCCCCCTGATCCCCAAGGAGGAAACAGTGCTCAGAACAGGTGCGATGGGGCGGTCCGGCAGGAAGGCGCGACAGGTCTTGGCGACCGGATTGCTCGCCGCCGGCGTCATGACGGTGGCAACCGTGTCGATTGCCGTGGTCGGCATCGGCACGGCCGGCGCCAGCAGCGCGCTCGGAACAGCGCATCCGGCGACCTTGCCGGCGGTCACGATCGGTCTGATCAGTGACGGTGGCGGGAGCAGCTCCATCGGCACCGCCGCACTGGAGGAGCAGGGCGCCAAGGCTGCCGTCGCCTACGAGAACGAGTACGGCGACGGGCTCGAGGGCCACAAGATCACCCTGTACATCTGCGAGAACCAGTCGACGCCGGCCGGTGGCCAGACCTGCGCCAACGACATGGTCCAGCACGGCGTGGTCGCGGTGGTCGAGCCCTTCACCGGGCAGGGCCAGACCGAGGTACCGACCATCGTCGGTGCCGGCATCCCCTACATCACGATCAGCGGGGCGTCGACGGCAGAGCTCACCTCGCCCGGTGCCTTCGCCATCGAGGGGGGTTTCCCGGCCTATCTCGGTGCCATGGCGCTGAGCGCCAAGCAGCACGGCTTGACCAAGGTCGCCTTCCTGGTCGACAACGTGCCGGCGGCTATCCAGGGCGCACAGGCGCTCGGCGGCATCGTCTTCAAGGCCGCTGGCGTGGGCTACACCGTGATCCCGGTGAACTCGGGTACGGCCGACATGAGCCCGCAGCTCCAGTCGGCTGTCTCCGGCGGCGCGCAAGCGGTCGGCATGGTGGGCGACGTGACGTTCTGCAGTTCCTTCCTGCAGGCCTACAACACGCTCGACCTGAAGATCCCCAAGTATGTGCTGTCGACCTGCCAGGACCCGAGCATCCTGGACTCCGCCACGCTCGACAAGGCGCTGGCGGGCTCCTACATCACCACGACGACCCAGTCGTCCAAGTCGGACTTGGCGACCTACGGGGCCATCATCAAGAAGTACGACCCCAAGGCCAGCCCGAATCCGAACATCAGCAGCAACCAGGCTGACGGCGTCACCCCTGTCCTGACATTGGCCGCCATCATGAAGGGCTCGACGCAACCCGTCACCGCCGCCGGGGTCAAGACGCAGACGGAGACGGCGAACAACGTGGTGATCCCGCTCTCGGGCGGCCTGACCTTCACCTGCAACGGGACGGCCATTCCGTTGCTCAAGTCGGTGTGCTCGTCTTCGGCAGCGATCGGAGTGATCCAAGCTGGCAAGACCGGCAAGATCACCGGGATCAAGGTGTACAACCCGACGCCGCTGTTCTAGGAGTGCACGGGCCGGCGCTGCCGGCTCGAAACGACGTGCTGCGGGGGTGGACTCCTTCTGGGGCCCACCCCCGTTGCGCGTCCCGGGTTGAGGAGGTCTTGTAAGGGTCAGCCTGACGGCGTAGGGTCCTGCTGCTCGTTCTGTCTCAAGCCCGATATCGAGGTGCGGAGGCTTGTGGCGGGCCCCGGCGGTGTTCGTCTGCGAGGAGTGCGTCGACCTGTGCTCCCAGATCATCAGCGAAGCCCCCAATCACTCGCCCCGGCTCCTCCCATGGGACCTGACCGACTCGCTCGACGCCGCGCTGGTGAACCTCCCCAATGTGGCCCAAGCTCAGGCCCAGGTCGAGGAGAGCCGGCTCGGCTGCGTACGTGGGGCCCGTACGCTCGGGGCGACATGGGCGCAGATCGGTGATGCACTCGGCATCACGCGGCAGTCGGCCTGGGAGCGCTTCGCCGCCGAGGAGCAGTCGGGGATACTCGTCTGATGCGCCTTAGCCCCGACGCGTGCTGGAACTGTCTGCGCTCGGCAGACCACGGGGTCCTCTGCACGTCGAATGCCCGGGGCACAATTGATGCAGTCCCGGTGTGCTTCGCGGTCGTCTCCGAGCTGATCGTCACACCGGTCGACCGGATCAAGGCGAAGGACACGACGGAGCTCGGCCGTCTCACGAACCTCGACCGAGACCCCGCGGCGAGCCTGCTGTGCGAGCACTGGGACGGGGAGGACTGGTCACGACTGTGGTGGGTGCGGGCGCACCTCGTCCGCCGATCGCGCCACGACATGAGCGAGGTGTCGCTCCAGGAATGCGACGCCGCATTGCGTCGGAAGTACGCCCAGTACCGGGACGCGGAATTTGTCGAGCTCATCACCTTCGAAGTGCGGAACCTGATCGGGTGGTCCGCCGTCGGTCCTCAGCTCGGGCGGACCGACCCGCTCATGTAGGCCGACTCGACCGCGGTCGTGTCATTGCGGTAGGTCTCCGCCGACCCGGAGAGGACGACGCTGCCGTGCACTATGACCATGGCCTCGTCGGCCACCTCTAGGGCCAACTGCACGTGCTGCTCCACCATGATCACCGAGGCGCCGTGTTCGTCGGCCACCCGCCGGATCACGGGCATGAGCGACTCCACCGCCACCGGTGCAAGTCCCATCGACATCTCGTCGATCAACAGGAGCTTCGGTGACTGCACGAGCGCCCGTGCGATGGCGAGCATCTGCTGCTCGCCGCCGGAGAGGTCGGCGACGCGGAGCTTTTCGCGCCGCTGCAGCGCGGGGAACAGGCCGAGGACAGGATCCAGATCGGCGCCGCGCGGCGCCGCCAGCTTCAGGTTCTGAATCGGGGTCAGCTCGGTGAAGAGGGCGCGGAAGTCCGGGATCAAGATCATGCCAGCCTGGTTCATCCGGCGTGGCGACGATCCCCTGACCGGCGCCCCGTTGAGGGTGATCGTGCCGGCGCGCGACGGCAGGAAGCCGGCCAACGTCATCAGCAGGGTGGTCTTGCCGGCGCCGTTCGGGCCGAGGATGGTGAGGATCTTCTTGGGCTGCAGCGAGAAGGAGATGTCGCGGGCCACGGTCAACTTGCCGTAGCCGACGTCGAGGCCCTGGCATTCGAGTACCGGCGTGTCGTCGCCCGCCACGTCGCCCGGTGGAACGTCGCTCGCGATCGTGTCGGTCACGACGCCACCACTCTTTGATGAGTGACGCCAAGATACGCCGTGGACACCTTCTCGTTCGTCCGGATCTGCTCCGGGGTCCCGGTCGCGATCAACGCGCCGAAGTCGAGGACGTCGATCGCGTCGCACAGGTTCAACACGAGGCTCATGTCGTGGTCGACCAGCAGGATCGTGACGCCGCTGTCGCGCACACCCCGCAGCCGTTCGGCCAACCAGAGGCTCTCGGTGCTGTCGAGTCCGGCCGCCGGCTCGTCAAGCAGAAGGAGGCGCGGCTCGCCGGCCAGGGCGCGGGCCACAGAGACGAGCTGCCTCTGCCCCTGGGAGAGCATCGAGACCTGCAGGTCGCGCATCTCGGCCAGACCGAGCTCGTCCAGAATGCGCGTCAGGGCCGACGGGTCATGGGCGGCCGCCATGTGCTGTCCCACTCCGACGTTCTCCTCGACGGTGAGGTCGTCGGCGACGCCGGCAAGCTGGAACGTGCGGGCGAGACCGAGGGCGGCTCTACGGTGAGGTGAGTAGCCACCCACGTCCTGCCCGGCCAGCACGACCGAGCCCTCGTAGCCGTGGAACCCGCAGAGGGCGTCGATGGTCGTCGTCTTGCCCGCGCCATTGGGGCCGATCAGGCCGACGATCTGGCCCTCCTCCACGCAGAAGCTCACGTCGTCCACCGCGACGACACCGCCGTAGCGCACCGTCAGCTTGTTCACCTCGAGCAAAGGCCCGGATGCCTCGCTCACCTTCGCCCGTGTGTGGCCGTTTGACCCGACACCCGCACGGCTCCCGACCAGCTCGCCCGGCTCGGCCGCCACGGGGGCCAGTACCGGCGCGCCCGCGGCAGGCTCGTGTCCACCGGCACCGGCGTCATCTGTAGTCCGCCGGGAAGGAACGAGAGCGCCCTCGGGTCGGGCCATCATGCCGCGCGCCCGCCGCTGCTCCAAGAAGAGGTGGGCCGGCCCCACGATGCCGTCGGGGTTGAAGATCACCGTGAGGATCACACCGATGCCCGCGACGATCCCGTACCAGTTGTCGACGCCGCCGCTCCCGACGCCCGACGAGATCACCGCCACGAGAATGCCGCCCGCCGAGATGATCCCGGCCAGGACACCGCCGCTCACCGACGTGATGCCCGCCACGACGACCACGGAGAAGGTGACGAGGCCCAGGTAGGCGTCGAAGTCCTGGAAGGTGACGTTCCCTAACTGGTAGGCGAGCAGGGACCCGCCCAACCCGGCAATGAAGGCTGCGATGGCGAAGGCGATCAGCTTGACCTTGACCACGTTGATCCCGGCCGCCGCCGCCGATCGTTCGTCGGCCCGCACCGCCAACATTGCCGAGCCGAGGCGGCTCGTACGCAGCCAGCTCACACCGAGCGCGACCAGCACCAAGACGACCAGGCAGAGGATACCGAAGGCCGGGCGGGGGAAGTCTTTGCCCGAGCCGATGCCAAGGTCCATTCCGAACAGCCGCGGGGTCGGGATGGCGAGCCCGCTCGCACCGCCGTCGATCGAGTTGTTGTTGAACCAGATGGCCTCCACGCCGGCAGCGAAGGTCAGGGTGACGACACCCAGCATCAGGCCACGCACGCGTAGCGCCGGGATCCCAATGAGCACGCCCGCCGCCGCGGCCACCAGCGCCGCCATGATCGGAGCGATGGGGAACGGGATGCCCCACGACGAGGCAAAGGTGCTCAGGATGTACGCCGATACGCCTGCAAAGGTCAACTGCGCGAGCGAGATCTGTCCCGTGTAGCCCGTGACCACCACGAGCGACAGCGTGATGACCCCGGTGATCATGCTGGCGTAGAGGGCCGCCCGGTCGTTGCCGGTGAAGAGGTAGATGGCTGCGATCCCCGCCGCCGTGGCGATCACCGCCGTGGGAAGGCGCCAGTGTGGGCGCGGCGCCCGCCCGAGCGTCACCTGCATGAGCGTGCCCCGGCTCGGCATCGTCTGTCCCCTGAAGGCCAGCACCACCAGCACGAGGACGAGCGGTATGAGCTCGCCCGCGCCAGCGGGGAATCCGGGGTGGACGCCGTTGACGTAGACGGAGAGAGACTCGAGCGCGCCGATACCGAGACCCGCCGTGATGGCCCAGCCCAGCGAGTGGAAGCGCCCCACGACCGCTGCGGCCAGCGCGGGCACGATGAACAGCGTGTACGTGCCGGGCTGGAGCGGTACCAGCGGCGCGATGAGGATCCCGGCGATGCCGCAGACGACAAAGCTGATCATCCAGTTGACGAGCGCGATGCGGTCGGGCGAGAGCCCGCTCACCAGCGCGCCCACCTCTGTCTCGGCAGAGGCCCTGGTGGCCAGGCCGAAGCGGGTGAACCGGAAGAGGACGGTGAGCACGATGCCGAGGGCGATGATGGTGCCCGCGAGCAACAGGCGGTCGACCGAGATGTTGACGCCCAGGAAGCCGACGTGGTTCTGGGGGAAGATCGGGTTGACCTCGATCACCGACGCGGTCCCGACCTGGTAGGTCACGATCGCGGTCAGCAGGCCCATGAGCCCGATGGAGGCGACAGCCTTGGCGACGGGCCTGTGGTTGCGCAGCGGGCGGAACACGAGCAGGTAGGCCAGCGCCCCCATCACCGCCTGGATGGCCAGCGTGATGAGCAGGGCGGGCCAGAAGCCGAGGCTCGTCCCGAGGTTGATGGTCGGGCTCAGACCCGGGATGGGCTGGAGCAGTTGCCCGTTGCGCAGGAGCGAGTAGGTGTACGCCGCGTACAGGGCCTGGGCCCCGGTGGCGAAGTTGAGCACCCCCGACGAGCGGTAGGTGACCACCAGTGCCATGGCCAGGGCGGCGAAGACTCCGCCGTTCCCGAGGCCCAGCAGGAGGAATTCGACGTATGTGCTCACAGGACCCGACCCTGTCGGCTCGTCGGCCTGTGCCGTCGGTCAGACGGCTCCCCCCGGGAGCAGCTCACGGATTTAGGATACTCAAATCTGACCACCACTGCACGAGCAGTTCGTCACCATCGGACCGCCTCCGCGGGGTCGGTCACCTACCCGGTCGGCCCGCCAACCGCCTCTGCCAGTTCGTCCCGCAACACCCGCCGCAGGAGCTTCCCGGTGGGTGAGTAGGGCAGCTCGTCGCGGAACTCCACCACGCAGGGCATCTTCGTGGAGCGCAGTCGGGTCCTGACCCAGTCCTGCAGCTCGCCCTCCGTTGTCGCCGTGCCCGGATGCAGGACGACCACGGCCGCCACCGCCTCGCCCCACTCGGCGTCGGGGATGCCGATGACGGCGGCCTCGGCCACGGCGCCATGGGCCATGAGCACCTCTTCGATCTCGCCGGGCGAGATGTTCTCCGCCCCCCGCACGATCACGTCGTCCAGCCGGCCGTCGACGTACAAGAAGCCGTGCGAGTCGAACCAGCCCGCGTCGCGGGTGCGGAACCACCCATCCTCGGTGAGGGTGCTGTGGCCGACGTACTCACCAGCCACCTGCTCGCCGCGCACCCAGATCTCGCCTTTCTCGCCCGCCGGCAGGGCCGCCTCGTCGCTGCCGCGCACCTCCACCTCGAGGGACGGGAGGGGACGCCCGACCGAGCCCAGCCGCGCCCGGACCGCCGGGTCGTCGCTTCCGAAGGCCTCGCGGTGGTCGTCGGGGGTGAGCATGGCGATGGTCGAGCTGGTCTCGGTCAGCCCGTAGGCGTTGACGAGGTCGACCTGGGGCATGTCGCTCAGCGTCCGCTCGACGAGTTCGAGCGGCATGCGGCCGCCGCCGTAGGAGAGGTGGCGTAGCGCCGGGAGCTCCACTCCCTCGTCCTCGATGGCGGAGAGGATCCGTCCGAGCATCGTCGGGACGACCATGGCGTGGGTGATCTGCTCCTCGGCGGCCAGGTGCACCCATGCGCCGGCGTCGAAGGCCGGCAGGTACATGATGCGGCGCCCGGCGTAGAGCGAGCTCAGCACGGCCGCGATCCCGGCGATGTGGTAGGGGGGCACGCAGATGAGCTGCGCCTCTGTCGGCTCGCAACCGAGGAATTCGACGCTCGAGATGATGTAAGAGACCAGGTGCCGGTGCCGAAGCACCGCGGCCTTGGGCTCCGACGTCGTGCCGCTCGTGAACAGCAGCACACCGATCTCTTCGGGGTCCACGAAGGGGTGTTCCCCCTTCACGGGCTCGGCGATGGCCGCCGCCAGCTCGCCCTTGGTCACGATGTGCTGTGCGCCGCACGCCCCGAGCCGCTCGACCTCGTCGTCGTCGGCGATCATCAGCCCGTCGGCGACGCGCCCGAGGATCCCGGTCAGCTGCTCGTCGGGCGCCCGGTAGTTGACCGGAGCGAACGGCACACCCGCCAGCGCGGCGCCGAAGAGCGCGACGGGGAGCACGTCGGAGTTCAGGCCGAAGTAACCGATCGCCTTGGCCCCGCTCTGCTCGAAGTAGAAGGCGGCGCGGCGCGAGCGCTCGAGGAGCCGGGCGGCGGTGATCCCGCCGTCGTGGGAGCCGAGGACGATGCGCTCGGGGTCGCCCTCGGCCGCCATCTCGAGCAGCATGGCGATATTCACGAGGGCCTACCTCCCGTCAGTCCGAGGTCGGGAGCGGCTCGGCGCCCTTGACGGCCCGGATTCGGGTCCCTGTCTTCACGGGTATGTGGCTGAGATCCTTGAGCGACCTTCATAGGAGACTTCAACGCTACATTTCGCAGAGGCACCCCATTTGACGATCCCCGAAGATGTCACGAGTGGGCACTGGGGCCTCTGATCGCTCGCTCAGCCGCTTGGAGGAACGGACACGTGCGGAAAGAGCTCCTCGAAGGTTCCCCTCATGATCCGGCCGGCGACCTCTTCGCTCTGGTCGTCGAAAAGCTCGTGGAGGGTCTTCTGGGTGTGCCCGAAGGTCCCTTCGAGGTGGGGGTAGTCGCTGCCCCACAGGACGTTCCGATACCCACAGGCTGTGAAGGTGGGAATGGCGGACTCCTCGTGTTGGAACGAGCAGTAGACCTGGTCGTAGAGGATCTCCTTGGGCGACCGGGTGAGGACGGGCTTCACGAACATGCTGTGCTGCCGGTAGGCCTCGACCATCCGGTCGCCGAGGAACGGCACCCAGCTCGCGCCTCCTTCGGAGATCAGCACCTTGAGGTCCGGGTGCCGGTCCAGCGCACCCGACGCGACCATGACCATGGCTGCTCGCTGGCCGCTGTACGTCGAGTTGGTGTAGTTCAAGACGGCACCGCCGAGACCTCTGTAGGCGGTGTGTTCGCCGGGGTCACCGCCGATGTGGAACGCGGCGACGAGCTCGAGATCCTCGAGCTCGTCCCAGAGCGGCTCCCAGGCTTCGCTGTTCAGCGGCTCGATCGTCTTGTCGAGTGTGGCGGAGTTGGGCATACCCGGAGTGGGCAGTGCGACCGCGTGCAGGCCGATCTCCTTCGCGTGCCTGGCCTCTGCGACGGCGTCGTCCATGTTGCGCAGGGGCAAAGAGGCGACCGGCACGAGGCGATCGGGAGCAAGCCCCTGCACCTCGGACGCCTTCCACTCGTTCTCGGCCGCCGCACTGATGCGAATGAGCTCGCGGTCAGTGATCAAGGCTTCCCACATCCCGAGGGAGGCGTAAATCACCTCCCCCCAGATACCTTCCTCGTCCAGGTCTGCCAGCCGGGCCGACAGGTCCCGCGCACCCGGGGGGCGGTGGCTGATCTCCATCATCGACGGCTTGCCGTCTTCGCGTGGCTTCATCACCTTGGGAAGACGCCATGTGAAGGAATTCCCATCGACGGTGATGCGCTCTTCGTCCTCGTTGATCTTCTCACTCTTGGGCATCCGCGCCGCCAGGTGCGCTGGGAGGATGTCGTCCCAGAGGTTCTCGGGCTCGAGGAAGTGCGAATCACCCGAATGGGCCCAGATCTTCTGCGCGTCAACCATGGCTCTTCCCCGTTCCTTGCTTCACGAACGGCACGGACGAGTGGTTGGAACCGTCGTCAACGAATGGTGCCGGTCCCAAATAGAGTATACGGAATAGAGAAGCTTGAGCAACGCAGCCGCCCACGGAGTGGATCGCACCCCTAGGCCGTTCGAGGTCAGGCTGCGCCCGCGCTGCGCCGGATGTTCAGTCCGAGGCCGGGAGTGGCTTGGCTCCCTTGACCACCAGGATCGTGTCGCCCACCGAGAGCGATCCCTCCCCGGCCTTGGTGCACAGAAGCTCGATGCCCAGCTCGTCGTCGCTGTAACGCTTGCCCAGCTGAGTCCCCTGGTCGAAGCCGGCCCCCGGGCCCTGGGGCGTCACGTCCGCGTCCATGGGCACCAGAGGATGCCCCCCGCAGCGCAGGTCCACGGGCTCTGCGGGGGCGCGGACGACCACGACCTCGCAGGTGTCGGTGGCGCTGCGCAGCCTCGTCCCTGCCTTCAGTTGCATCCCCACTACAGTCCTACCTCGCTCTCGAGTCTGTCTTCCGGCGCCCCAACCGGCCGCCTGAGGGACACTCACGATACTTGGGCGGCCCGCCTCCCCTGTCGCCGCACCACCGGAGGCCCTTTCTATCGCCGTAACAGGTGTCCGCGCATACTCGCTGCGCACGTATCGTGGGAAGCTGCATGGGGGATCCCACGTGGATCGGAGGAGGACCTATGGAGAGCGGCCCGGGGTGGCTGCCCGACCCCGTGGACGGGGACCGGGAGCGCTATTGGAACGGGTCTGACTGGACCGACCGCGTGCGCCCTGCGGGCAAGGCGCGCTCCCTCCGCCTGCCCGATCACGTCCCCGAGCTCCAACGGGCCCTCGCCGGGGCCACAGCCGACATCGATGAAGTGGAGGACCGGCTCTCCACCATGTTCGATCGTGCCGACGTACCGGCAAGCCCGCCGACGAAGCGGATCCCGCCCACCGGCGAGGGCGCGGACGATCCGGCCGGCGTCGATGCCTTCCGCGAGCTCGATCGCGACAGCATCGAGCCAGAGAGGCAGGAAAGACAGATGGCGAGAGAACCGATTCATCCGGAGTTCGCCGATCCCTCCGGGCCCGACGATGACGACGATGCGTTCGCGGAGCTCGACGCCGCTCTGGCCGCGGAGGAGGCCGACGACGTCGAGGAGTCCGAAGGACCGGCGAAGCCCAAGCGGCGCCTCTTCCGCCGGCATTCCTAGGAGCGGAACCAGCCCCCACGGGCCGGGGGTTCGGGGCGATTCCGGGCTAGGTGGAGCTGGTGACCTGGCGGGCCAGTTCCCCCCAACGTTCGAAGGCGCTCGGGTCACGGACCACGTCGGACCCCGTGAAGTAGCTCACCACCCTGGTAGCGATGCCGCCGTACTTGGCGACGATCTTGTCGGCCATGTCGTCCCAGGTTCCCGTCGTCGTGAACTGCTCGAGCAGGTCGTCGTCGATCACCGCCGCCATGCCTGCGATGTCGCCCGCCCGCTGCCGTTCCCGGATCCGCTCGGTCGTCCCCTCCCGGTCCAGCTGCTCGAAGATGAAGGCGTAGTTGGGCGTGGAGCCGTAGAAGGCGACCTGCACCCGCGCCGTCTCCCGCCAGGCGTGTTGCTCCTCCTCGCTGTCGCCCACGCACAGGAAGGCGGGCACGATCACCTCGAGGTCATCCGCCGTGCGTCCCGAGCGCGCCGCGCCAGCGCCCATCTCGGGCAGCACCGTCTCGCGCAGGTAGGTGGTCGTGTTGAGGGGGTGCACGTGGACCCCGTCGGCGACCTCACCGGCCATGCGCAGCATCCAGGGATTGACGGCGGCCACGTCGACGGGCGGGTCCGGGTAGTCGATCGCCCCCGGGGCCCACGTGGCCGGGAGCAGTGACAGCGCGTAGAACTCGCCCTCGACGGCCAGTGGCGCCCCCGTGCGGAAGGACTCGAAGATCTGCTTGACGGCGAGGACGTACTCGCGCAGACGGGGACCGGGCGGGTCGAAGTCCGACCCGTAGCGGCGAAGGATGTGGGCGCGCACCTGGGCTCCGAGACCGAGCCGGAACCGTCCTCCGGTGGCCTCGGCCAGCTCCCACGCCGTCGACGCCGTGACCATCGGACTGCGCGGGAAGGCGACCGCGATCCCGGTCAGCACGTCGATGTCCGCCGCCACCGCCAGGGCCCCGCAGGTGAGGTACGCCGTCCGGCCCGCCTCGGTGACCACGAGCCCCGAGAGTCCCGCCTCGGCGGCCCGCCGACCGAGCGCGCCGACCTGGCGCAGCGGCTGGGCCGACAGCATGGCGTCGAATTTCAGCGGCACGGGCATGCCTCTCTCACGCGACCCACCACTCCGCCGGCGCGATGGGTCGTCCGCCGCGCCGGGCCGGCACCCAGTCGTTGACGGTGGGGAAGTACTCCTCGGTGTGGTCGATCGTGCCGGTCGTCGCGTAGTGGTACACCATCGCGGCCCGCATGCCGTCGGACTCGTTGTCGGTCGAGCGGTGCATCAGGTGGCTGTCGAAGACCAGGAGGTCACCGGGGTCCATCAGGACGGGCTCCGCTGCGGCCATGTCGTGGTCGACGATCTCGAAGTAGCCGTAGTTGGCACCGGGCCGGAGGTCAGGCACGTGCGTGTGCACGGGCTCGGTGTGAGACCCCGGCAGCACGTGCAGGCAACCGTTGACGAGGGTTGCCTCGGTCACCGCGAGCCAGACGCCGACCACGGGCCGCGCCGGCTCGAACGGGAAGTAGAAGGAATCCTGGTGCCAGGGCTGGCCCCAGGCGCCCGCGGTCTTGAAGATGAACTGGGACAGGAAGACGTCGACGTCGGGCGCGATCAGCTCCGAGACGCGGTCGACGACGTCGGCCGAGCGGGCGAACTCGGCGAAGACGCCGTCCCGGTGCAACTTGAAGATCTTGGACATCCCGTCCTCGGGGTTGGCCAATTCCATGCCGGCCTTGTTGCTCTCGGGCACGAGCTTCACGCCGAGCGTCCCGGAGACCGACGGCTCGCGCACGATCTCGGTGGCCCGGTGAAGCATGGACCGGCACGTCCCGTGCTCGGCGAATCCGGCGATCCGGAAGAACCCTCGCTCGTGCCATGACGCCAGCTGCTCGTCGGTGAGGGCAGCGCTCATCGGATCGGCGCCGCCGGCGGGTCGGGAGGGAGGCCGCCGAGGCGGGGCCACGCGATCGGGGTCACGTCGCTGGCAATCTGGGCGCCGATGGCGATGCCGGCCCGCTCGACCGAGGGATGCGGGTAACGACCCTCGCCGCGCGTCGAACCGTCGGCGAAGTAGATGGCCGTATGCACCCGGCGGACCGTACCCGTCGTGTTCGGCCCGGCCAAGTGGAACGTCAGCCCGTGGTGGTACGCGACTGCGCCAGCCGGTACCTCGATCCACACCGGCTCCAAGCCCTCGAGCTCGCGGCGCGCCAGCGGGTCGTCCCCGGTCCCGGTGAAGATGTCCACGAACTCGCGGAGCCCGAGCCGATGGCTCCCGGGCAGGTAGCCCATCGCACCGTTGGCCAGCGTCGAGCCTTCGAGGGGGATCCACGCCGTGACCGTGTCCGGCTCGACGATGGGCCAATAAGGCTGGTCCTGGTGCGGGTCGGTCTCCCGCCCACCCGCCTCCTTGTAGAGCGCCTGGTCGTGCCAGATCCGGACGGCGCCAACCCCGAGCAGGCAGGCGGCGGTCTCGGCGATACCGGGGTGGAAGGTCAGTGGCCGCACCCCGGGGCAGTCCTCCCAGAGGTTCTGACACTGCGTGAAGCTCTGCTCGTAGAGGGACTTCTCGTCCAGCGTCCGCCTGTCGTGCCGGCTGCGCCGGGCCACCGCCTCGTCCACCGCAGTTCGGTACCGCGCGAGCTCGCCCGTCGTGAGCAGGTCCGGGACGACCACGAAGCCGTCGCGGCGGAAGTCCTCGACCAGCTCCGTCGCGACCTTCGTCACGGGCCCCTCTCCCCGCGCATCTCCGCGGTGTAGCCGACCAATTCATGGACGCTCGGCGAGTCGAGCCACGGGGTGAGGTCGCGGTCGAAGCCCGAATCGGGGAACGGGCCCTGGTCGAGCGTGTGGGCCCGGGACGCCATGAAGCGTCCGTCCATGAGGCGCACCTCCGTGAGGACCTCGGCGTAGGGGAGCGTGCTGGCGGCGGGGGAACCGAATCCGAATACACGCTCGGAGCCGAGCACAGCGTTGGCAGCGGCCCGGCCGAACAGGAGACGCTGGTAGTCGTTGCGCTCGAGCTCTCCGGCGTAGGCATCGAGGATGTGCGCCGCCCGGTCGAGGAGGTTCCCGTCGAAGGCGTGGAAGACGTTGGGCGCGGGCAGGTCGCCCCACACGCCCCACATCCACCAGCGCACCGTCGGGGAGAGGGTGGCCATGACACGCTGTACGCCCCGCCCGACGGCCTCGTGGCCGTGGTGCACGTCGTGTGGCGACGGGGAGACGACGATGGACGCATCGTGCTGCTCCACGATTGCCGGGAGCTCCGTGGCGACACGGCGGACCGCCAGCGCGAGGTCTCCGTCGAGGTCGATGTTCAGCGGCGGGTCGAGAAAGACCGGAACGAATCCAGCCCGCCGCGCGGCCTCCTCCGCCTCGGCGCGCCGGCGGTGCCACTGGTCCTCGAAGCCGAGGCTGGCGATCACGCTCACCACGGTCCAGCCCCGGTCGAGCAGGTGGAGGAGGGCGCCGGGGCAGCCGACGGCCTCGTCATCGGGGTGGGGTGCGACGTGGAGGACCGTGGGAGCCACCAGGGCGCAGGTTACGCGCGGTCTCGGGATTGCCGACCACCAGCTGGCACGACTCAGAGCACTCTTTACAGATTACTCTGAATAGAATATTATGACCCGCATGCCGAGATGGTCCCGGTCCAACCCCCTCGCCCTCGCCGTGCTGGTCTGCCTGTACGAACGGCCCATGCACCCCTACGAGGTGGCGCAGACGCTGCGCCAGCGGGCCAAGCAGGAGAG
>Ga0181532_10000998_pt1 | contig 28245 bp, 22 predicted proteins | sample PEATcosm2014_Bin_33_FD_119768 | JGI IMG/M metagenome (GOLD analysis project Ga0181532, IMG submission 119768) | Peatland microbial communities from MTU Mesocosm Facility, Houghton, MI, USA - PEATcosm2014_Bin11_30_metaG | ecosystem: Environmental > Terrestrial > Soil > Wetlands > Peat | place...
GCGCGGACTTTCAGCTCCACCCGGCTTTGGGCGGGCTCGCGATAGGCGCCGATGATCGCGATCGCCTCTTCGCAAGCGTGGATCAGCTCGATGGCGCGGGCGATAATGCCCATATAAGGGTTGCGGCAGGGCCACGAAACTCCGCAGGTGCGCGCAGCCTTGAGTGCTGTGGGCATCAGCTTATCCAAGTTCAAATTCATCCTGGCCAGCGGTCCGACGAAGTAGCTCGTGCCGGTGTCGGCCCGGGACGAGTGAAGCGCCGTCGAATGCGCAATGTGCTCCTCGAGATAGACATGCTCGAAGTCCTGCGGCTCGATATCCACGCCCTTCGAGGACACGATCCGCCGTTCGTTCATGGGATATTCGTGGGGATGCGAGACGGACACGAATTCGTAGTCGGGCGCATAGTCGGGATATGTGAGCGTGAGCACGAACTTCAGCGTCTCTTGCGACGCCTCCAAAGCCCAGCGCAGCTCCGAGAGCAGGCACTCGAGATCCTTGCGGCGCGGAGCCTTATAGAAACCGCCCACACAAACGGAAATGGGATGAACCGAACGGCCGCCCAGCACTTCGAGCAGCCGGTTGCCGATCTTCTTCAGGCGGAGGGCCCGTTCAACTGCCTGGGGGTGATCCGCCGCCATGCTGATGACGCTCTCGTATCCCAGAAAATCCGGCGCGTTCAACATGTAGATGTGCAGCGCGTGGCTCTCAATCCATTCGCCACAGTAGAGCAGGCGGCGCAAGGCACGAATCTCGGGCGGCGGCGTAACCCCCAGCGCGGCCTCGAGAGCGTGCACGGCGCTCATCTGGTAGGCCACGGGGCAAATCCCGCAAATCCGGGCGGTGATGTCGGGCACTTCCTGGAAATAGCGTCCTCGCAGGAACGCCTCGAAGAAGCGCGGCGGCTCGAAGATGTTGATCTTGACTTCGCGCAGTTCCCCGCCCTCCGACCTGACGTAAACTCCGCCTTCGCCTTCAACGCGGGTCAGGTAGTCGATCTTGACGGCCTTTTCCCCGTTCGTCTTCCCATTCGCCATGTCCGTTAACCTCGTTCAGAACAGGATTCAGCATTCAGGATCCGGGATTCAGGGCCCGCAAGCCTGAACTCGTCGCTGCCTCACACCCCTTGTCAGGCCGGAGCCGAACTCCCCTCCTCGATAAGGACGGGCCGGGAGTGGTTGCTATGAACCTACGCGGCCTTTTCTGCCTTGTCGCTCGCGGACCGGAACACGTCTGCGTATCCGGTGAAGCCGCGAAGCAGTCGCACCAAGTCGGGACGGGGCATTCCCTCGTTCAGCAGTTGATTGCTCAATGAGTCCGCGTTAGCGGCCGGCAGCGGCCCAAAACAACCGTAACAGCCGCGATTGTATGCGGGACAGATGGCGCCGCAGCCTGTTTGAGTGAGCGGTCCCAGGCAAGGCGTGCCCTGCGCGACCATTATGCAGACGGTGCCGCGCCTCTTGCAATCCAGGCATACCGTGTTCATGGGCACACGAGGTACACGCCCCACCAGCAATTGGGTAATGACATCCAGAAGTTGCAGCTTATTGATCGGGCAGCCGTTCAACTCGAAATCCACCGGCACGTGGGTGGAGATAGGCGTAGACAAATCCAGGGTGTGGATGTAATCCGGCGTGGCGTAGACCGCCCTGGTGAATTCCTTCACGTCCCCCCAGTTCCGCAAAGCCTGGATTCCCCCTGCGGTCGCGCAAGCACCGATGGTGACCAGAAACTTCGATTCCTGGCGCACCGCTTGGAGACGCTCCTCATCTTCGGCGGTGGTAATCGATCCTTCCACCAATGTAACGTCGTAGGGACCGCGCACAATCTGCGAACGGGCTTCCAGGAAGTACGCAACCTCGACTTCACCCACGAGGGCCAGCAAATCGTCCTCGAGGTTCAGCAGGCCCAACTGGCAGCCATCGCAGGAGGAGAATTTGTAGACTGCAACCTTAGGAAGGGTACTGGCAGGCATCTTAAAAGTCCTCCTTGCCGAAGAAAGGTTCGATCGCCGCAAAGTTCAGCACAGGGCCTTCTTTACAGATAAACGTGGGACCGAACTGGCAGTGGCCGCAGAACCCGATGGCGCATTTCATATTCCGCTCCATGGACAAGAAGATGGCTTCCTTCGGTATGCGGCGGGCCAAGGCCTCATAGATCACGAAGCGCATCATGATCTCCGGTCCGCAGGTCATGACCACGGTCTGCTTGGGGTCAACCCGGATGCGGTAGAACAGGGCGGGAACTACACCCACCAGCCCGTGCCAGTTCTCGTCGGCCAAGTCAACGGTCGTGTGGACCTCGATGCCGCCAGCCTGCCAGCGTTCGAACTCCGCGGTGTAAAGGAGATCGGCAGGCGTGCGCGCGCCGTAGAGCAGCACCACTCTGCCGAATTCTTCACGGTGGCGCAAAATGGACAACGCCACGGGGCGCAGCGGCGCCAAGCCGATCCCACCAGAGACCATGACCAGGTTCTTGCCGCGCGCTTTCTCGATCGGCCACGAACTGCCATACGGTCCCCGAAGGCCGACCATATCACCCGCTTTGAGACGCCCAATGGCACGCGTGACGCTGCCCGCATACCGAATGGTGTGGCCCATCAGTTGGGGTGTACCCGGATCGGAACAGATCGAGATAGCGACTTCTCCGAACCCTGGCAGGTAGATCATGTTGAACTGGCCGGGCGCGAAGTGATACGTCGCGGACTGGGCCGTGTTCATGAAGACCATGGAAAAAGTTGAGATACCGTAGGCCTCGGGTTGGATGTCCTCGATCACAGCCGAAAGAGGCATCATCGGATCCGGCATCATACGCAATTCTACTGCGGTTGGGGCTAAGCTCATCGTTGGACCTTCTCGCGAATGGCTTTAACTTCTTCGGTCAAGTCAATTCCCACGGGGCACCAGGTGATGCATCGGCCGCAACCCACGCACCCTGAAGTCCCGAACTGATCAACCCAGGAAGCTAGCTTATGGGTTAACCACTGGCGATAACGCGCCCGAATGGTGGGGCGAATGTTGCCGCCGTGCACATGAGAAAACTCCCGGACAAAACACGAATCCCAGAAACGGGTCCGCTCCGCGGCCGTGGCCTTCAAGTTACAAGTGTCTTCCACGGTGACGCAGAAGCAGGTGGGGCAAACACTCGTGCAGTTCGAACAGCTCAAACATCGCGCTCCCACTTTGTCCCACTGCGAGTGTTCAAGGTTGTCGTACAGCAACTTGGGCAAGTCTTCGGTTCTAAGCTGTTTCTCAATGGATCGTTCGGCCTTCTGAATGGCTTGCGCGGCGCGGCCCAGATCGAACGCGGAGGCGCGCTCCCAGGAGGTATCACGCAACATCTCCGAGCCCATTTCCGAACCTACTTCCATGACGAAAGCATCCGGCAATTCGGTCAAAGCCAAGTCGAACCCTTCAGTGGCTTTGGGGCCGGTCTTCATCGAGGTGCAGAAGCAGGTGGAATAGGCGCGTCCGCAGTGGGCCGCCAGAATGAAAATACGCTCCCGCTGGCGCGCGTAATGTGGGTCGCGGAATTCGCCCGCCAGGAAAACTCGATCTTGGATAGCGATGGCGCTCAACTCGCAGGCTCGAACGCCAATGAAAGCCCGCAACGGAATTGCCTCCTCCGCCGGCTTAAACACCCACTTCCCGTCCGTCTTCTCCACCGAAAACAACTTCAAATTGGGCAGATGAAGAAACCTTTTCCAGCTTTGCGGAGTTACACCGTAACCGAAGTATTCCTGAGACTGGGTTTGCCTCAACCGATACTTGCCCGGCTCTTGTTCCGCCGTCCAACCGACCGGAAGGTCCTCGATCGCCGCGATCTCATCGAGCACCACCGCCCCGTCACGCAGGGTTGGGCCCACCAAGCTGAAGCCGGAAGCACGGAGATTGTCAAAGACCTTCTGTAAAGCCACTTTGGATATGATGACGGTCGCCGAAATTCGGGGAAGGTCTTGTGCCATGAGAATCAAGCCTCCTGGAGGCGGGGGGATCTATTTGTCTGTTTAGCGCTTCCGTGCCTAGGGCAACCAAGTAAACTTTGACACGGAACACACCACGGACGTAGCCGAGCAACCTGTAGGCCAAATAGAATCTCAAAATCGGGAAGGCATGTTGACAACTACAACACTTTTGAAGGATTGGCTCGGACATATGCGCCGCGAAAGTGCCCGCCCGCTGGGATTCCGCTTTATGGGTTCTTCCTCACGAGGATAGAGACTATCTGGCAGGTACCCCGTTCCCGTTAAGTGGGTTAACGCACGCACCGCACCGACAATCAATGGACTTTACTCTCCCAATGCCCTGCCAGTTCGGGTAAAATCGCCCGCTGAGTAACTGCGGCAAGCATCAAGCCCCGACAGCAGGTCTCATGATCGCTACCGTCACGCTGAATCCGGCAATTGACAAGAGCTTAGCAGTTCCCCGCTTCGAGGTTGGCAAGACGAACCGCGGCGAAGTCACGCGAACCGATGCGAGCGGCAAAGGAATCAACGTCGCCATGGCCTTGAAGGAATTCGGCGCGGACGTTTGTGCGCTGGGCTTCATGGCGGGAAGTAACGGCCACTTCATCCTTGAGGCGCTCGCGTCGAGCGGCATCCCGGCAGACTTCGTCAGGGTCCAGGGTGAAACGCGCGTCAACCTGAAAATCCGCGATCCCATCTATCGAACCGAAACCGAGCTTAACGAACCCGGGTTCCAGGTGCTTCCCACCCATCTCGATGCGATGAAGGAGAAAATCAGAGAACACGCCCCGCGCTGTGAGGTGATGACCTTCTCGGGAAGTCTGCCGCCCGGCGCCCCGCCCGAGACATACGCAGAACTCGTGACGATCGCCAAGGCATTAGGGTCAAAATGTATGCTGGATACTGGCGGCGCGGCGCTGCGCTTGGGAATCGAAGCCAGGCCCATTCTTGTGAAACCGAATCGAGCCGAAGCTGAAGAGTTGCTTGAACGTTCTTTGCAGACCGGGCATGATCTGGCCGACGCAGCCCGCAAGTTGCTCGAGATGGGTGCTGAAATGGCCCTCATCTCGCTCGGGGCGGAGGGCGCCGTGGCAGCCAGCGGACGGGAACTGCTGGCCGCGCTGCCTCCAAAGGTGGCGGTGCGAAGCAGCACCGGGGCGGGAGACGCGATGGTGGCAGCTTTCGCTTATGGGAAAATTACCCGCCTTTCGTTTCGCGAGTCGTTCCGCCTCGCCATGGCCGCAAGCGCCGCCTCCGTGACTTTGGCAGGCACGAAGTTTGCCGACTTGGCAGCCATCAATCGCTTGCTGCCCGAGGTGCGAGTCAAGGATTTGGGCAACGGGTAAAGGATGAGGGATTCTTCTAGCCCCTTAGGAGTCTCGGGAGGTAGTTATGCGTAATCCTAACAAGGCCTCACTGGCTGGGTTGCTTGCCGCTTCATTGCTCCTTTCCGGCAGCGGGACGGGGCCTGGTGCACGAATTCTCTCCGCCCGGGACAGAAGCGGCATCACCACGCCTGCGGCGGTTTCCGCGGCTGATGCTGACCTCACACAATACGTGAATACCTATGTCGGGAGCGCAGGGGCCGATATGGGAAACACCTTTCCCGGAGCGGCCCTGCGCTTCGGCATGATTCAGTGGAGTCCGGATACTCTGCACGGATTTGACCGGGATCACGCGGGAAGCTACTTATACAGCGACAACGCCATCCGCGGATTCAGCCTCACTCACTTGAGCGGCCCGGGATGCCAGATTATGGGAGATGTGCTCATCACTCCCGTCGCCGGGTCGATAAACGGCTCACCAGTGGCGGACGCGGGACACTATGCGGCCAAGTTTTCCCATTCTCATGAGCACGCTTCGCCGGGGTACTACTCGGTTGCTCTCGACAACGGGATCAAGGTTCAACTTGCGGTGACGACAAGGGCAGGTATCGGCAGCTTTGCATTTCCAGCTTCCGCTTCCTCTCGTTTGCTTTTTGACGTGGGCCGCGACGGTAGCGGTGTGGACAGCGCTTCAATTGACATCGCGGGTGACCGCAGCATTACGGGAAGCGTTTCCAGCGGCCGTTTTTGTGGCATGAAACAGAACAAATACACGGTGTATTTTGCCGCGGAATTCAACCGCCCGTTCACTCGTTTCGGAACCTGGACCGGTCCGTCGCTCCACCCGGGCCGACGTTCCCTAGCGGGCGCTCAATCGGGCGGCTTCGTCGAGTTCGACACGACAACCAGCCAAGTGGTCGAGATGAAGGTCGCCCTCTCCTACGTCAGCGCCGAGAAGGCGCGGAAGAACCTCGAGGCCGAGATTCCCGGATGGGATTTTGACGCCGTGCGGGAGGCGGGCCACAAACAGTGGAAACACGATTTGGGATTGATCACGGTGAGCGGGGGAACCGAAGATGAGAAACGGGTGTTTTACACCGCACTTTATCATGCGCTTTTGCACCCCAATATCTTCAACGATTTTGACGGCCAATACATCGGTTTTGACCATCAAATTCACCTCGCAAAGAGCTCCAATATTTACGCCAACTTTTCAGGGTGGGATATTTATCGCTGCCAAGTGCAACTTCTGGCGATGCTTTTTCCGAAGGAAAGCAGCGATATGGTGACGTCCCTGGTGCTGGCAGCGCAACAGGGCGGAGGGCTTCCCAACTGGCCGGTTGCAAACAGTGAGGCCTGTGCGATGGTTGGAAACCCCGGCCCTCCGATCATTGCCGGCGTTTACGCTTTCGGGGCTCGGGACTTTGACGCCAAAGCCGCGCTCGGCGCCATGCTGAAAGGCGCGACCGATCCAGACGCAAACGTGGGGTCCTGCCCGGAATGGGACGACTTGTCCGAGTATCTCCGGCGCGGCTATCTGGGGCCGGACACGGTTCGGCCGGATAAGCGCCGTAGTGGACCCTCCCAGACCCTGGAGTTCACCACCGCAGATTTTTCGATCGCCCAATTCGCGCAGGCCCTTGGCGAAACGGACACCTACCAAACATTCATGAAAAGGGCGCAGTTCTGGAGGAACATTTTTAACCCGCGCACCGGCTACATCACTCCTCGGAAGAAGGATGGTTCCTTCATTCCGGTGGATCCGGCGTCGGGACACTATTACGTCGAGGGAAATGCCGAGCAATACAGTTGGGCGGTTCCTTACAACCTGCGGGCGTTATTTGACTTGATGGGTGGAAACGCCAAAGTGGTCGCCAGGCTGAATAGATTCTTCACTGAACTTAATGTCTTCGATACCAAACCTTATGCTTGGATGGGAAATGAACCCTGCTTTGCGGTTCCGTGGGCATACGATTTTGCCGGCGCCCCCTGGGGAGCGCAGTCCGTTGCGCGACGCACTGAACTCGAGTTGTTCAACACTCGCCCCGATGGGGAACCGGGAAACGATGACCTGGGAGCATTGTCGGCCTGGTATGTATTCGCGGCGCTGGGCGCCTACCCAGCCATCCCCGGCGTGGGCGGCTTGGCCCTCAACAGCCCCCTATTCCCCGCAGCCACAATTCGGCTCGGTAACGGCAGCCGCGTCCAGATTGAAGCCGAGAACGCCGCCGCTCAAAACCCCTACGTCCTCAGCCTGAATGTTAACGGGCAACCCTACGAAAAAACCTGGCTGCCCTACGAACTGCTAAGCCGAGGCGCTACTCTACGATTCAAGCTTGGCAGCCTCCCCAACAAAGATTGGGGCACGAAGCCCGAGGACGCACCGCCGTCGTTTTCGGAAGGCGGTGAATAAAGGTTAAAGGCAAAAGGGTGAAGGCTAACAAAAACGCAACCGGAGTTTCAAACTGTGGTGTCCAGCCTTTCGCCTTTACCCTTTAGCCTTTATGCTGAATTCGGGCTCGCTGGAGGTTATGGCGTGGTGCGAGAAAAGCTTCAACAGCTCGGTGCTTTCTTAGCAGGCATGGTGATCCCAAACATTGCCGCCCTGATCGCCTGGGGGCTCGTCACCGCGCTCTTTATTCCGCGAGGCTGGATTCCGAACGAGCATCTGGCCAAGCTGGTGTCTCCACTGATCATGTACTTGTTGCCGGTGTTGATCGGGTTCACGGGAGGCCGGCTGGTTTATGGCGCGCGCGGCGGAGTGGTGGGCGCGCTGGCGACGATGGGAGCCGCCGTCGGCAGCGGCGTGCCGATGTTCCTGGGCGCCATGGTGATGGGCCCGCTGGGCGGATGGACGATCCGGCAGGTTGATCGAATGCTGGAAAAACGAACTCCCCACAGTCTGGAAGTGCTGGTCTCGAACTTCTCCGCCGGCCTGGTGGGCCTGGGCCTGACGTTACTAGCCTATGCCGTGGCCGGTCCCTTCATCGAGGCCGTGACGGTCACCCTGGGCAGCGGCGCCACAAGAATTACGCGAGCGGGAGTCCTACCCTTGATTTCCCTGCTCATCGAGCCGGGAAAGGTGTTATTCATGAACGGCGCCATCAACCACGGCGTCCTGGCGCCGCTCGGGATCGCGGAAGCAAAGCAAGCCGGCAAGTCCATCTTCTTTCTGCTCGAGACTAATCCCGGGCCGGGCCTGGGGCTTCTCACGGCGTATTGGGTGTGCGGCAAAGGAGAGGTGAAGCGATCTTCTCCCGGGGCTATCGTGATTCATTTTCTGGGCGGGATTCACGAAATCTATTTCCCTTATGTTTTGATGAATCCGCTCAGCGTGCTCGCCATGATTGCCGGAGGAATGTCGGCCACGGCGACCTTCGTCATGCTGCATGCGGGTCTCGTGGCCACGCCCGCCCCGGGAAGCATCTTTGCGTATATCGCCATGGCGCCCAAAGGCGGCCTGATTCCGGTGCTTTTGGGAGTGGCGGCTGGTGCGATTGCTTCTTTTCTGGTTGCCTTGCCGATCGTCTCTCGTTACAGTGCCGGCGGCCATGCAACGGGCGCCTTCGCAATGGCTAAACAGACAGTACAGGCTCAGCAGACGCAAGCCGCGATTTCGAGCGCCAAAGAGTAGGTGCGCCTGCTTTCGGTGACTTTTCCTCACGCACACCAAAAGCTTTCACCACAGAGCACACGGAGTTCACGGAGCAGTCTGGGTGGAGTTTCTTCTCCGTGATCTCTGTGACCTCGGTGGTGATATCGGTCTTATCTGAACGTCAGCCCCATTCGAAATCCGACGAAATGCGTTGGCCCGAGGAACTCATGGACCCCGAAGTTGTCGCGGAACTCCGGCCGAATAGCTGCGTGCCTGGCTGCCCAGAGGTTGACGCCAGCACCGAGGTTTCCCCCAGTCTGCAGGCTTCGCTGTCCGAAATAAATGCTGGGGCCGCCACTGACAAACGGCTCCATGCGACTCTTGCTCCTGAGAAAGTGGTACGAGAAATCGATTGACCCGATCCCCATGTTCACGTTTTGGCTGCGCGCCAGTCCCAGTTCAGCGCCTACTCCGATTCCCGGCCTAATCAACACGTCTCCACCAAAACCGGTATTAAGTCCGTCGCTCGCCGGGATGTAAGTTGAACTTGCCACAATGGGAACAAAAAAACGTAACCCTGGCCACGAACCACGCTGTCAGCACTCTGCGCCTGCGCCAGGGCTGGTGCAATGAGCAATAAACCCAATATCCGGATGCATGCATTCATAGTTTTTTCCTTTCGTCGTGCAACCTGTGCGGCGTCACTGGCTCAATCGGTGCCGTTCGGCCCTTGCTTATCTGAAGGTCACGCCGACGCGCCAGGAGAGAAAACGTGTAGGGGTAGGGTTTGCCCCCACCCGCCGCGAGCCCGGCAAAAGGGGACGGCAAGCCGTCCCCCTACAGGCAGACGAACCAGGAGAATTATTTTCATGGGTTCTCGGTGCCCGTCCGCAGACGGCCAGGAACGACTGCTTTCTGCTTTCTGCCTTCTCATCCTCTGCACACACTTCCCCCTAGTCGCCGTAGCCACAACCTTGGCCACCAACTAAACGTCACGGCACTCGAGGATGATTCTGAAGCCTGTTGACTCGCGGGCGGCCCAGGAAGTGTCGCAGAAAAATGAGGACCAACCCGATTAGACCCAGCAAGGTCACACCCGTCCAGACATAAAACAGAAAGTCAGGTGAACCTGAATAGAGGAGCGAGTGCAGCAACAGGTTGACGACGCGGGGTGAAGCACCGGATGGCATCTTCGTGTCATTCAGGAAGAAGAGGAGGTCGCGGGCCTGGCTCCTGCCACCGGTCACGATGGCGCTTTGAAAAATATACCAATAAGGGCGATAGGTCAGATAGAGTGTGACGGAGGAGAATAACAACCCCGCCGCGCTTGACAGGAGCACCATCGTCGCTACGGGCTTGGCGCGCTGAGCCGCCGACGGCGTCCGCCGGCTGGCTGATCCGCCGACGAGCAGGATCGCTGCCGCGATTACCAATAGTCCGGAGAAGACGAGGATCATGAGACCCGAAATCTGAACCACCGCAGCATTTCTCTTGGCGGTATCCAGTCCAAATGTCGATTCCCCCGGAAATCCAGGTTGCTCGCCGCTAAGGGGATCAAACTTTGCCGCAAGATAGGCGAAAAGCGTCGCTTCCGCCTGATCACCTCCCTTCACGGAAAAGGCCTGGAGTTGCCTGTAGGCCATGGCTTGCAGGGAGGTACCTATCAAGTGTTCGAACCCGGTGCGTCCCTGGGAATCGATCGTCTGGCCGAAATGCGCTACGGTCCAATATTTCTCGAGCGCACTCTTCCGGTCATTTCGCGCTTCAAGGTCTTCCCCGGTACGAAGCAGGGAATTGGCAAACCGTTCGGAATTCTCGAAAGCAGTGTCGGGCAGGTCGAGCTGGTCTCGGGATGCGACCTCATACGGGTCGTAGAAGCCGTAACGGGGAACGACACGACGATTGAGTCCCGCGACACGGTCCAAATAATCATCAAATTTCGGAGACTGGAACGCTGCTGCCATTGCACTCTGCCATGCTTGTTCCTGTTCTCGCATCGGCGGTGTCCACACGCCCCGGCGAAAATGAAAACGATCAAGGGACTCCGCTTCGATCAAGTGAAAGAGGGAATTCTGAGGATCCCATCTCTCCAACTTCTCGATCCACGGGCGGACCTCGTCAAGCTCGGGGTGGCGCATGCCGACGACGGCGTAGACCCAAATGAGGTTCGGATTGAGGCGGACAGCTTCCTCCGCCAGGCGAACACTCTCGTGGGAATTCTGTTGCCGCACGGCGCAGAAGGCCAGCCCCTCGGGATCGTGCTGCGCCTCCGCCCGTTTCGCAAGGTTCTCAAAGCCCGGCTGGAGATTCCTCGATGCCATCTGAAAGATGAAGGTCCAGGGCTTCAACGCCACTCGGAATGCCTGCCGGAAGGGCGGGGCGCCGAAAAACAACAGAGCAATTAGAATGCATCCCGCGCCCGCGACCAGCGCCGCCTTGCCCAAGGATACATTCTTGGCGAAAAGCTCGTCGCCGGGCGGAATGCCTTGGCTCCGGCCAGGGATGAAGATGGCCATCAGGGCGTGCTTCGCCATCACGCTCGCCCCGCCAAAGGCCCACGCGAGCGCCGCCCAAGGGCCCTTGACGAAGCTGAGTTCGCCGCGCATGGCCTGGCCCCACTCGCGGGATGCTGGCGGGGCGATGCGGGTCGCGTAGTCCAGGAGCAGTGCGGCCGCCTGACGGAGGGACGTGTCACGCATAAGTCTCAACTTCTGCTCAATGCAGGCTGTTGGACCATCCAACGCGAGCGTGCTTCTTCCGACTGGGTCCGGGCCAATTCCAACCCATCCGGCGTCAGACGGTAGGTGTGGCGGGGCGGCACGCCGTCCTGCGTCGCGACCCAGCGCGCCTCCAGCAGTTTGTGTTTTTCCAGGCGCATGAGAATGGGGTAGAGCGTCCCAGACTTGAGCTTGGTCTCACGGCTCAACTCGTAGCCGTAGTGCCAGCCGGTGGGCCGCTCGAGGAAGCTTTCCAGTACGCGCAAAGTTTCCGGCGAGATACGAGGAGTTTTCATAGGCAAAGTCTACATATATAGAAAATGCCTGTCAAGCCTTTTTACGCCACTCCGTAGGAGGACGGCTTGCCGTCCCCTTGCGAACACCGTAGGGCAAGCCCTGCCCCTACACGTTGTCAGAGCAGTTGCCCATGTTCGTCAACCGACGAACACCCGGAAACCACGTAAACCCTGTCATTCTGAGCGAAGCGAAGAATCTCGCTCTGGTCCGTGAGAAAGCGAGTACGAAGAGATCAGTGCGAGATTCTTCGCTTCGCTCAGAATGACAGGCGCGCGAAAGAGCGGAGCGAGGAATGACAGCCTGATCCCCTTCTCACACAACACCTGAACCCCCCGGCGGGAGACTAACGTTCGATTTTCACCGTCAGGTTATCCAGTACGCTGCGGTCAATCTCGTAGCCGAGGCCGGGCTTGGTGGGCGCAGGTACGTAGCCATCTTGGTCGATGCGGATTTTATCCTTGAAATATGGCAGGTCGGTAATGCCCTGAGGCTGGGTCATTTCAAACCAAACGGCGTTCGGCATGGCGAGTTCGCAATGGAAATGCACGGCATGGTCCAGCGCCGTGCCCCAATTGTGCGGCTGGCACTCCATGCCGAAACACTCCGCCAACCGCGCCACCTTCATTCCGCCCGTGATCCCGCCGATGTTGTCAACCACAAAGCGCACGATATCACAGGCTCCGCGGCGTATATATTCGGCATAGTCGTAAGGTGAAAAGATGAATTCCCCGATGGTGATGGGCACGTCCAGCGCCTGTGCCAATTGCGCGAGGCCTTCGATGTCGGTTGTCGGCATGGGGTCTTCGAAGGAGACGAAGCCCAACTGATCCAGCACACGGCCCACTTTCATCGCTTCCTCACGCGTATAGACGCCGACGGAATCGAAGAGAAGCGTGAAGTTGTCTCCGGCGGACTGTCGCACCGCCTTCGCGACCTCGATATCCAGCTTGTAATCGGCGCCGCCATCGGGCAGTTCCGGAGGGTGAATCTTGTAGGCAGTGAATCCTTCGCCCTTGGCGTGCTGAAGATCCGCCACAAACGCACCCACCGTCTTGAGGTGTTGCGAACTCGCATAGGCGCGGACGCGATCTTTGTAGGCGCCGAGGAGTTGGTACACGGGAAGGTTGACTGCCTTGCCAAGGATATCCCACAGGCAGTTATCAATGGCCGATGCGTAAGACAACTGCCCCACTCGGCGTTTGCTGGGCGCCCACTGAGAAGTGAGCGCTGGAAGTTCCAGTACACACTTGCCCGGCAGCAGGCTCTTGGCATACTCGAGCCATCCCAGATTGCTCCAGTTAGGGTGCCAATAGCGCTCGGCCAGCGTGTAGTTGCCTTCGATCCCGCCCTCGGTCACGATTGCCGCAATGCGAGTCAAACTTTCGGCGCGGGCTCGTTCCGCCTTGCCGGGGCCGACGACGTAGACTTTGACCTCTTTGATCGTCAGGTCGGACAGGTCTCCGCGCTTGATCCCGGCTGCCTGTGCCGCAGCGCCGCCCGGATCAGCCACTCCGAACGGCCCGGCACTCGCCAAGGCGCTCCCCGTGGTGGCGGTTAAGAAATCACGACGTGAGATGATGCCGGATGACATACGACCTTCCCTTTCTCATTTCAGATTCAAGATTTTAGATTTCAGACTCCAAAGGCCGCAACCCAGAAACAGATTCGAAATTGTCAGCTCACCCTAAGTTCCCGATTCTCGGGCCTCAATTTCCAGTTCGGGTTTTCGATTCTCGATTCTCGAATTTCGATTTTCCAGTTTCCAGTTTCCGATTTCCGATTTCCAGCGGCATTCTACGCCTTAAGGTAAGGCTTTAAGTAATCCAGCGTATCTCGTAGTGCCTGCTTACCATCCTCATCGAGAGATGCTTCCGGCTGATCTCCCCCGCCAGCGACTTTGGCAGCGGAAGCAAATGCCGGCGGATGTCGTGTGCGAAGCCCATAGGTCTTAAAAACTCCGCGCAGGCAAAGAACGTACTTCACGGATTCAGGGCCGTGGCTCAGCATTTCGGTGAGGATCAGCAGCGTCCTGGCGTGCATTGCCATCGCTTCCTTGTGTTTACCCTCATGCCAGAGGTCCCACGTCTGGGCGTAGAGGTCGGCAAACGGAGCGGCCGGCATGGAGCCGCTGAACCCACGGCGCATCTCATCGATCAAGTCGCGTCCGTGGCTGCCGGAGAAGATCTTGAGCTGGTCCGAGCTTCTCTCACGAAGCGGCGCGACGGCCATCAAGGGCGCTCCCGCCTCGTCCTTGACATAGCGAAATGTGGGGATGGCCTTATACATGTCAACCAGCAAGTCCACGCTCATGTTGCCCACCGCTTGAACAAACAGGGGCAATGAAGTCGCGGCGCCCACTGCCTTGTAATACTCGAGGTCGGTTTTCGGATCACTATTCTCGGACGGGGGAAGTGAAATGATGGCATCCGCTCCCACCTTCTCCGCCTGCTTTGCATACTTGATGGCCGTGGCCACATTCGGCGCCTGCACGCCGATCACAACCGCCGGGCGCAATTTCTTGCCGGTGGAAGCAATGGCTTCGTTTCCCTCCAGGCGCTCTGCCTCGCTCAGGGTCATCCACTCGCTGGCCATCTGCGGCCAGACGAACCCGTGCACTCCGCCTCTGTCGATGAACCGGACTTCTTCAATCAGTGAGTCCAAGTCCAACTTGTTCGACTCCGTAAACGGTGTCTGCGCGACAGGGAAAATACCGCGCAAGAGTTTGGATCCAGGAGCCTCGCCGCCGAAGATCTTCCAGCCAGGCACCGCAAGGCCCAGCGTGCCAACGCCTAAGAGTTGCAGGAACTCCCGCCGATCGCGGCATTCATGACGTTTCGGAAAATCCATGGCACGCTCTCCTTTTTGGTGGTCCCGAACGAAGGAATGATACACACGCGTGGTGCAAGGGTAAAGTGTCAAGGCTGAAAGTTGAGAACAAATCGAGTGTGTCCGTTTGAATTAGAGGCGGCTTTAAGACGCACTGTGGCGAGCTAAACTCGCCGCTACAACATCAAACTGTACCTCGACCGTGGTCATCGGCAGCTTGACAACCCTTCTCTCCGTCCCTTAGCATAGCCTTTCATACTTAGTTCTGACCGGCTCTCCAAAGAGGTGTAACTGTGAGAATCATGGCCCGTTTCGCCGACGATATTGCCATCGTGAGCCTGAGCGGAAAATTCCTGGCGGGGAGTGATGGACCCTACCTGCGGCAAAAGGTCAAGGATTTCATTGACGCAGGGACGAAGAAACTCATCATCGATTTTGCCGAAGTCCCTTACATTGACTCCACGGGATTAGGCTTTCTTGCAGGGACGCGTGTGACGGCTCAAAACGCCTCTGTACGCATGGTTTTAGCGAATATAAATATTCACGTTCGAAAGATCCTGGATGACGTTAAGCTTTCGCAGTTCTTCGTCATTGCTCCGAACGAAGCGGCCGCCGTGGCCAAGGTGAATGAAGTCGAGCCGGCCACGCCTGGCGCCCCTCCTGAGGCGGCGACAAAGCCCCGAGGGAGAAAGGCAGCCGTTAACCCGACCGAATCCTGATGACCCGAGTCGAACGAAGCCTGGCATTCTCCCTCGCCGCTCTCAGTTTTCTGCTGGCCACGCCTTGGCGATTGTCTGCCCAATCGAATACCCGTCTGCTGCTGTCGGCCGGTTTCGGCGTTCCGGGGCACTCGGGCATAGCCTTCGGCCCGTTCTCTGACTTAGCGATGAACGATAACCGGCAGATGGCCTTCCTGTCTTCTTTGCGGAGCCCACGCAATGAGCTGCGGGCTGTGGTCGCGTCCAGCGGTGTTAGCTTTACTGTCGTGGCCTTTCAGGGCCTTCAGACGCCGATCCCGAAGACGTCCTATGATTCCTTCAGCGCTCCGAGTATCAATGACGCGGGAGTGATCTGCTTTACGGCTGAGTTGAAGGGCACGGAGGACACCCCGCGCAGCGCGATTATCCGCGTGGAGGGCGGCAACTCGAGAGCCCTGGTGACCAGTACGGACAGCCCTCCGGGAACACCGGACGCGAATTTCCTGGAATTCTCAGCGCCTTTAATCAACTCTCAGGGAAACATCCTGTTCGGAGCGCGCTGGGGAGGAAAAAAGCCAGGCACAGGTCTGTTCGTGTGGACGGTGCGGGGGTTGCAGCGGTTAGACATACCGGAGGGTGTTTCGCCGGCGCCAAAGGACCTGTTCGAGCCAATCTTCTTCGGCCACGACGAGGCGGCGCTGGCTCTCCGCGGCACACCAAGGGAGGCGGCGATCGAGCAGTTCTTCCGGGCCGTCGCCATCCGCAGCTTTCAGGAGATCACCCCTGCGCCGGATCCGGCGGACACCGTGCAACTTCTCGCTCCTCGAGCCGGCCAGGCACCCGTGCAATTAGTTCTGGTCATCATGGAAGGCGAGAACGTGCAGACCGCACTTCTGCCCGGCGACGCCTCCCAGCCGGTGATGGCCAGGCATGTTGCGGAAGCACCGGAGATAAAACCCGTGGGGCAGGTGGAGGGTCAGACGACTTCCGCGCAAGGCAATATCATCTTTGTCGCGACTTCCCAGGATTCGCCCGACGATATTGGGCTCTATTGCTTCTGCGGGGGCCAGGTGGCGCGCCTGACTTCAGCGGATGACTTCGCGTCCGTCGTCCAAACCGCGCCCGGCAAGCCGATTCTCTCGCTCGTCGGGGACTCGCAGCAGACTACGGCCTTCATCGCACCCGGCGCCGCTGGGGGCGGGACAGCGATCTACGTCACGTCAATTCCGTAAGAGCAGTCGAGAGTTGAAAGTCAAGAGTCCAACCCCAGACAATCTGAGTACTACACTCTTCGACTCCTCGACCGCTCGACTTTTGACTTTCGACTTTCGACTCTTAACTGAGTTCCAGCTTCCACGGGGCGCGATATTCACGCGTGATCAGCTTTTGGGCCGCCGGCCCGCCTTTCGTCAACCGCCCGCTGGCTGCGTCCCATTCAATCCGCTCTTTACTCCGCAGTGCGACGTTCCCCAGCAAGCAGGCGCTGGTTGAGTGGTAGCCGTATTCAATGTCGGTCTGCGGCATCTTGCGAGTCCTCATGCACTCCAGCATGTTGGCCACGTGATTTGCCAGGCCATCGTCCTCCCGTTCCATCTTCATTTCGGCAGTCTTCCCTTTTCCCCCGCTCGGTTGCTGCGGGAAGACTTGGAAGACATCCCGGTCGACAAACATTGTTCCGTCAGTGCCGTAGAACTCGATTCCGTAACCGTGCTCTTCCGGCCGAGCGTCATTGCAGAGCCGGTTTTCGTAGGTGGCGACAAACTCGGGGTACTCGAGCGTGATCTGGAGCGTATCGGGCGTGTCGCTGTTGTCCTTGAGGTAAAACTTCCGGCCCAGTGCGGTGACGGTATGCGGACCGTCGACTTTCATCGCCCACTGCACAATATCCATCAGATGGATCATCCAATCGCCGGGCCACCCGTTGGCGTAATCGTAGAAGTAGCGGAAGGTCGACCAGCGGTCGCCCACCCCGAAGCGGTTCGAGTTGAAGGGCACCTTCGGAGCCGGGCCGAGCCACATGTCCCAGTCGAGGTCCGATGGCGGATCGGAATCCGGCGGGTTGCCGATGACCTCGGGGTAGATATTGGAGTAGTTCCAGGTGCGCACATAAGTCACTTTTCCGATCAGGCCGTCCTGAACGAGTTGCACGGCCTTCTGGAAATGCACATTCGAGCGCTGCCAAAGTCCCACTTGCACAACTCGCTTGTATTTGCGCGCCGCCTCCACCATCTTCTTGCCTTCCTCGACGGCAACGCAGATGGGCTTCTCAACGTAAACGTCCTTGCCTGCCTGACAGGCCATGACGGTCGGGAGAGGATGCCAATGGTCGGGCGCGGCAACGATGACCACGTCAATCTCCTTGTCATCGAGGACCTGGCGGAAATCTTTCAACGTTTTCGCGTTTCCGCCCGCAGCCTGCAAGCCCTTCCGCAAGTTCGGTTCGTAGACGTCGCACACCGCGGCGATATCCACGCCCTGGCGTTTGAAGTTTTGCATGTTGTCCCGGCCCTGGCGCCCGCATCCGATCAGCCCCAGGCGGATCCTGTCGTTGGCGCCCATCACTGTGCCCGTGCTGGGGCCGGACATCGCCAAGCTAAGCCCGGCGCCGCCCGCCGCTGCCCACTTCATAAAATCACGTCGGTTGATTTGGTCACTCATAGCTTGTTCCTCTTTTTCGCAAATGAAGGTGTCTTTCAAAGCGCCGCCTATTGTAACAGGATTTTTCTGGCATCGCCCCTGGAATCCAAACCTGTGAAGATCGTGGTGCGGGCGGGACGCCGGCACCACGCCCGACAAGAGCGTCTGAGCCACTCGGGCCGTTGGTTATATAATGGCTGATGGGCAGCAAGCACAAAACTGAAATTTCCGTGGACGGGCGAACGATGCATCGTAGCGGAAACTCCCGCGACTAAAGCAACGTCATTCATCTCGCCGGTTCCGCCAGAAAGGATAAGCCGCGGTGCTCTCGATCTTTCATCTGCCGGAGTTCTGGAAAGCACTGCTGAGCTCTCTGATCGCATTGCTGACACTCGCGGGCATCATGATCCGCCCGTTTCGCTGGAACGAAGCACGCACCGCCATGAGCGGCGCCGCACTTTTGCTGTTTCTCGGCTTGATCAGTCCCAGGGATGCACTATTCACCCTGTTGCGTGATTGGAATACCTTCTTTTTCTTTCTGGGCATGATGGCCCTGTCGGCTTTCGCGGAAACCGCTTGCCTATTCGACTGGCTGGGAGTGCAAGCGGCGCGACTAGCGGGAGAGAGCGCTGCGCGGCTGTTTCTCAATGTATTTTTGTTGGGGACGTTCATTTCGATGCTCTTTTCTAATGACGCCACGGCGCTCATCCTAACACCGATCGTTTACGTTCTGGTTACCAAGCTCCGGCTACCCGCCCTGCCTTACCTGTTCGCCTGTACTTTTATTGCGGATTCAGCCTCGTTTCTGCTCCCCATCAGCAACCCCATCAATATCATCATCCTTTCACACCACCCCCTGAATCTGCCGGCGTTTCTTCGGCTATTGCTACTGCCGAGCGTGGTGGTGATCGCGATCAACGTGGGAGTGTTTTTCTTCCTCTACCGCAGGCAACTCGAGGGGTCGTTCGACGTTGCGCGTCTTTCGTCACCCCAAGCTGCGATAAAGCACAAGGCGTATTTTCGCTATACCTGTTGCGTGCTGGCCCTTATCGCGCCTGCATATCTGGCCGCAGCCGCCGGTCGATTCCCGCTCTCGGCGGTGGCCATGGCGGGAGCCACGCTCCTGCTTGCCGGCGCCTTTTATTGGAGACGTACCACACTTCGCCAGGCAGGGAGAGGAATCTCGTGGTCCATTTTTGGCTTCATTGCTGGAATGTTCATCGTGGTTCGAGCCGTAGAACGAACAGGGCTTACGACGAAGTTTGGGAATTTACTCCTGCACCTGTCGAGAGGGTCGAGTTTTGGCGCGGTAATGGTGGGAACCGCAGGCGCCGCGCTCGGGACCAACTTGATTAACAACGTTCCAATGGCCGTGGTGATGAATTCCGCATTAGTCAGTATTCAGAACGCGTCACCTGGAGTCCGCCAGGGATTTATCGCTGCTACAATGTTCGGTTGCGATCTGGGCCCGAATCTGACGACGGTTGGCTCACTGGCCACGGTCCTCTGGTTGCTCATCTTGCGGCATCGAAATGTCGACGTGTCAGGGCTCGATTACTTCAAGGTGGGCATCGTCGTGACACCGTTAATGCTTTTTGCCGGAGCGCTCACGATGTGGCTGCTCCTATGAAACCGATGCGGGGAGGTGACTATGCGCGTACTCTGCTGTCTGGACGGCACCAACGCCGCGCGAATCGGCACGGCGCTGAGGATGTTCGCGGCGGTTCAGCCGCTCACCGTGGGCATGCTGCATGTTACCGATACTCGCCCAAGAGAAGACATAGATCTGATTCGCGAGCGATTCGGGCGACATCCTTTGCATCCTCACCGTGCTCCTGGACCGCCACCGGAGCACCTTCCCCGCCCTTCTCCGCGGGAGGAGGAAATCTACGAGGCTGAGAAAGCCTCTGCGGAAGAGATTTTGAAGGAGAGCCGTGGCTATTGTGCCGGCGCGGCGACTATAACACGAGAGGGGCGGCCGGAACTAGAGATCGTGAACCTCGCCGCCGAATGGTCCGCCGACCTGGTGATCCTCTGCTCGCGGGCCGCATACCAATCGAGAGATAAGATCGGGCCCAAGTCGGTTGGGCATGTCGCGCGGTTTGTTGTTGACCACGCGCCTTGTCCGGTCCTGTTGTTGCGCCCGACAGCGCGAGATCATTTCCCGATCGGGAGATAACCGGCCATCGTCACCTGTGATTTCCGGAGGAAATCCATAAAGTAGCCGTTGCACTGGTCCTTAGGCACGGCGCCTGGGCCTAACGCCCGCAAACGCTTGCATGATGAACCGGCTCAATTCGGTATATCAGCACCTCTTCGAGCAGGAGGCGCCGCCGAAGCGCAGTCACCTCCTGCCGCGCTGGTTTTGGTTGCGGATGCTGGGGCTGATCTTCTTTTCAGCTTTCTATTCTCTGCTTTTTCAGATCCGCGGGCTGATCGGGCCGGATGGAATTCTTCCCGCCGGCCGTTACCTGAGCGGCGTGCGGGAGCAGACTGGAGCGCTTTCGTATTGGTATGTTCCGAGCCTGCTGTGGTTAGGCAGCGGCAACCACGCGCTGATGGCGATAGCCTGGTTGGGCTTGGGCGCCTCTCTCCTACTCGTGATCAACTTCTGGCCTCGTGTGATGATTGGCGTCTGCCTGCTGATGTATCTTTCTTTTGTCGCCGCGGCCCAGGATTTCTCTTCCTATCAATCGGATGGGATGCTGCTTGAGGCGGGATTCATCAGCTTGTTCTTTGCCCCGCGCGGTTGGTGGCCGCACCTGGGTGACGCCTGCCCGCCCTCCCGCGCCACCCTTTTCCTCCTGCGTTGGGAATGGTTCCGCATCTATTTCGAGTCCGGGATCGTCAAACTCGCGAGTCACGACCCTCAATGGCGAAATCTGACAGCGCTCGATCATTACTATGAAAACGGTCCCCTCCCCGATTGGATCGGCTGGTATGCACAGCAACTTCCCCAGCGGTTCCAGGCTTCACTAACTGTCGCCACCCTCGCCATCGAACTCGGCTTGGTGTGGATGCTTTTCCTGCCGCGGCGCCTTCGCCATCCTTGCTTTTTCATCGTCACGATATTCCAAATCGGCATCATCCTCACCGCCAACTTGGCGTTTCTCAACTACCTGGTGCTCTGCCTGGGTGTGTTGCTCTTGGACGACGAATTCCTGAGTCACGTTCGCGGAACTCCATGGGCGGTCTTCCGGCAACCGCCAAAGCCGTCCCCGCCGGCGCCCGCAAATGAAGTCCTTGCCCTTGGCGTAGGACGGCCGCAAGAGGCTAGCCGACACCGATTTGGCATATATTTTAAACGCGCATCACAGGTCACTTCTGCCCTTATGCTTTCCTGGATCGCTTACAACACCACCGCACTCTTGCTGTTAATGCTCCTGCCCGCTTTGCCTCTCCCCACTTCGCCCATTCTATGGCTCGAGCCGTTCCGGATTTCCAACCAGTACGGCCTCTTTGCGGTGATGACGCGAGTGCGCTACGAAATCGAGTTTCAGGGCTCGAGTGACGGGCAAACCTGGGTTGCTTATCCCTTCCGCTACAAGCCGCAGAATCCGAACCAAGCGCCGCGCCTCTACGCTCCTTATCAGCCGCGCTTCGATTGGAACCTCTGGTTCGCATCCCTGGGCGGATGGAGGGAGTACCCGTTTGTGGTGCGCACGGAAGTGCAACTTCTTCGCGGCAGCCCTAGCGTCCTCTCGCTTTTCGCAGGAAACCCTTTCCCCGGTAAGCCTCCGCATGAAGTGCGCGCCGTGCTGTGGCAGTACTGGTTCACCGATCTAAAGGTCAAGCGGGAGGAGAGCCTCTGGTGGAGACGCAAGATGTTGGGCCTCTATGCGCCCACGCTCGAATTCACGCCAGACGGCTCTGTAGGAGCGGTTGAGATGCCGGATACACAAGGAATTCGGCCGCCCTGACAGCGGGCCGCAAGACGGACGCACTATCTTATGGGGTAGGCAGTAACAAGCTACGCAAAAACTAAACGTCCTTTGGGTTGGGGAATAGGCCGGCCGAGCTCGGTGGCAGTGTCGATCCACTCCCGGATGATCACCTCGACATTGGCAAGAGCCTCAGCGTGGGTGTTACCATCTGCCGCACAGCCCGGTAGTTCAGGTACTTCGGCGATGAAGCCGCGGTCCTCGTCGCTCCAGTAAATGATCACTTGATACTTCGGCATCCGGCTCGCCTCCCAGTCTGTATCTCAGTACACGTATAACGAAAGGCGTGATGCGTGCGTCAACTGTGGGTTCCTCCCCGCCTGCCACATGCGACCTACCGCATACCGTTTATGCCCAAAACACATCGCCGTGGCCGGTGGGGCCATCCAGATGCCCGACGAGGTGATGTTGCATATCGTCGTGGAGGGCCGCCATACTGCGGCGCAAGCCGTCCATCTTGTCGGCGCTAAAGGGTGAGAAGTTGCGAGCCAGTTCGACATTGTGCTCGAGCATCTCGAGTTTGGGCATCCCGGTGACGGCGGTGGTGACCGGCAGGCTCATAGCAAAATGCAGGAGGGTGTCCGGATCCTGCTTGCCGCCTTCCGTGCCGATCAGGAATTCCTGGCCGTAAACCTTCATGGCGATAACTCCCAGGCCCTTCTTGTTGGCGGCGGCGAGGGCGGTCTTCTCAAACTCGCCCGTGCCGGTAGGATTCAGCGCCATCTGTGTGCAGTCAAGAGGATGCCTTTCGATAGCCTGGGCCAGAATTGCTCCGTCGGTGTGACAGCTCATGCCGATAAAGCGCGTCATCTTCTGTTCCTTGGCTTCGAGTAATCCCTTGAGAGCGCCATCCGGGGCTTCTATTTTCTCCAGGTCATCGGCGTGGCGCAGGTCGTGAATATGCACCAGGTCGACGTGGTCGGTCTGGAGGCGCTTCAGGCTGCCCTCGAGGCGGCTCATGAAGCCGTCGCGCGTACGGTCGGGAATTTTGGTTGCCAGCCACACTTCCTTGCGGCGTGTAGCCATGACTTTGCCGACCCGCGTCTCGCTCTTGCCGTCGCCGTAAAGGTAGGCGGTGTCGACGTAGGTGATGCCAAGGTCAAGAGCGTGGTTGAGGACCTTCACGGCTTCGTCGTCGTCCTTATACATCAGAAAGCGGCTGCCGCACCCAAAAGCCAGAATAGAAACTTTGGCGCCCGTATGGCCCAGCGTACGCTGCGGCAATCGTGCCTTTGCGCTGGCAAGATTCGTCCACAACGGAAGGCTGGCGCCCGCCGCTCCCCCCATAGCAATCTTCTCCAAGAACTTCCTTCTCGTAACGTCTTTGATCATGGCGACTCCTTCGCTGAAGCAGTGGCTAGTGCCTGGTGCCTAGTTCCACCAGCCGCGCCGAATCCGCTAGCTGGGTTCTGACACGACCCTCAATTTGCCCCGCAAACATTATACCCCTCGAGTATTGAAGTGCAAGCTCGCCAAGAATCGTCCATCCTTGCACGAAGGTCCGGGCAGGCTCCGGATGGCAGCGCAAGACTGCCGCACTTCGAACCAGGCACTAGACACTAGCCACTGACCACTGCTCTTTATGGCTGGCAGCCGGCGTCTTTGGATGAAAGTTTGAAGTCGGTGTAGTCGCCGGTCTCATCGAATGATCCCAGGCCGATCTGCCCGCACTTGAAGGTCTTGTCGACCACCGAAAATCGCGGCTGGGGCTCAGCGTCGACAAACACTCTTATTGAACCCGCAACAACATCGCGTTCGACGCGAACCTTGTGCCAATTCGTGTCAGGAAGCGCGGGGTTCGCCTCAAGTCCTGCGATGCGGCGACGCGGCGCGCCATCCACCAGAAAGATCCCGTTATGAACATCGATCTTGCGGCCGGGATCTTTGGATAAGTGCGTGTAGTAGAAGTGCAGCGAGTCAACATAGTTGAAAACGATCATCATCGAGGTGCCCTCGCGGCGGACGCGCGTTTCGAGTGTGAAACTCCCAACCGTGATGCCCTTCACCAACCCAAATTGCTGGGGGCGGCGCGGAACCAGCGGGTCACGGCTACGCAGCATGTGAAGGTAGTGTAGCGGGCCCTCCTGCTTCACCACCCAGTCCTCAGCAAACGGGAACTGCCACGCGTCAAGCTTGCTGGAAGAGAAGTTATCTCGAAAGTTGACGGTCTTAAGAGCCGGTTCTGCGGCGACGCGAGCAATCAGAACTGACAGCGCGAGACCACAAAACAGCAAACCGGCCACAAACCTACCTCTGCGCGAGATTTTCATGCATCAATACCCCCTACTTAGGTTGGCGGAATTAAAGACTAGCGGGGTTTTGCGGTCCTGGCAAGCACCTTGTCAGATTGACGGGGATGGCCGATAAGATGGCCGCTGGGCGACCAAGAACGGCGCCTCTAAATTAGCTTCTCCGTTCGCACCCACTTCCCCAGGTCGCGGAGGTTTCTGACCAGAGGTTCGAACTGGCGGAGCGATAGCGAGTTGGCGCCGTCAGAGAGAGCGTCTTCAGGGTGGTCGTGGACTTCCATGAATACGCCATCCACGCCCGCCGCCACGCCCGCCCTTGCCAGAGTGCTGATGAACTGCGGTTGGCCCCCACTCTTGTCACCTTCACCGCCGGGGAGCTGCAAAGCGTGGGTCACGTCGAGGATGAGCGGGAATCCGAAACCCCTCATGATGGCGAGACCGCGAATGTCAACCACCAGATTGTTATAGCCGAATGTATTGCCGCGCTCGGTCACAAGGATGTGTTGATTGCCCTGGCTTTCGACTTTTTCAATGACGTGGCGAATATCCCACGGAGAAAGGAATTGACCTTTCTTGATATTAACCACTGCGCGCGAACGACCGGCCTCGAGCAGAAGATCGGTCTGGCGGCAAAGTAAAGCCGGGATCTGGATCACGTCGCAGACTTCCGCCGCAGGTCCAACCTGCGAGGGCTCGTGCACGTCGGTCAGGACGGCTACTCCGATTTCCCTTTTGACGCGCGCCAGAATCTGCAGGCCGCGTTCGAGGCCGGGGCCGCGATAAGAATGCAGTGAAGTGCGGTTGGCCTTGTCGTAAGAGGCCTTGAAAATGTAAGGAACGCGCAGGGCGCGCGCAACGCGGGACAAGCGCTCAGCCATCCTCAACGCATGTCGTTCACTCTCGATGACGCACGGCCCCGCAATCACAAATAGCGGATGCCCGTCTCCTAGCTTCATTCTTCCAACCGGAACCACGTGACTCATTGTTCACCCGTGAGGGGAAAATGGAAACTGGAAACTAGAAACTGGAAAATGGCACCTGGAAAATCGTGGTCGAGGTCAGACTTGGAAGTTTCATTTCCCCTAATCCGGACAGATTGCCAGACTGGAGCAATTTCCATTTTCCAGTTTCCATCTTAGCCTACGTTGACGCTGCCACCTTGACCTCGTCCGCCAACAACGAGCTCGGAAACGCCCCCAACCTTTTTCGTCGATATTGGTACGCGGCGCCGATGAAGGCTTTGAACAGCGGGTGTGGCTCGAGCGGCCGCGATTTGAATTCAGGATGAAACTGGCAACCCAAGAACCAGGGGTGGTCGCGAATTTCGACGATCTCGACGTAGGTTCCGTCCGGAGTCGCGCCCACCAGGTCCAACCCTTTGCTAACGAGGATCTCCTCGTACTCGCGATTGAATTCGTAGCGATGACGGTGGCGCTCGGAAATCTCGAGCTGCCCGTAGGCTTGGTGAGCGAACGATCCCGGCTTGAGCCGGGCAGTCCAAGAGCCCAAGCGCATCGTGCCGCCCAATTCATCAATGCCCCGCAATTCGCGCAATTTGTAAATGACGCGGTGAGGCGTGGCGGGATCAAACTCGGAGCTGTCGGCGTCCGTCAAGCCGCAGAGATTGCGCGCGAATTCAATGACCGCACATTGCATTCCGAGGCATATTCCGAAATAGGGCACCTTGCGCTCGCGCGCGAACTCGACAGCTCGCACCATCCCAAGGGTCCCACGCTGACCAAACCCCCCCGGGACCAGGATGCCGTCCAGTTGTTGCAGGTGTGCCTCCCGGTCCTGGCCTTCGAGGTCTTCTGCCTCCACCCAGAGTTTGTTCAGCTTCAAGTTGTGCGCAATGCTGCCGTGAACCAAGGCTTCATTCAGGCTCTTGTACGAGTCTTGATAGCCGACATATTTCCCCACGATTCCGATGGTGACCTCATCCTGTGGATGCTGGATGCGCTCCACAAGCTCAATCCATGGCTGGACGTTGCGCTCGCCCGGGTCCAGTTTCAGGCAGCGCAGAATCTGCGAGTCCAATCCCTCTTTCCCCAGGATCAACGGAACTTCGTAAATGTTGTCCACATCCTTGGCGGTGATGACGGCCTCTTCTGCGACACTGCAGAAAAGAGCGATCTTGGCCTTGATATCGGGCGAGAGAAAGCGGTCCGTGCGGCACAGCAGAATGTCAGGCTGAATCCCGATCTCGCGCAATTCCTTCACGGAATGTTGGGTGGGCTTGGTCTTCTGTTCGCCCGAGGTCTGTATGTAGGGGACCAGCGTCAAATGCACGAAAAGCACATTGTCCCTGCCCATTTCCTGCCGCATCTGGCGAATGGCCTCGAGGAAAGGCAACGACTCGATATCTCCCACCGTGCCTCCCACTTCGACGATGACCACGTCCACGTCGTGCGCGACTTTCTGGATTGCGGCTTTGATCTCGTTGGTAACGTGAGGAATCACCTGCACCGTCTTCCCCAAGTAGTCGCCACGCCGTTCCTTGGTGATGATGATCTCGTAAATGCGTCCGGCGGTGCAATTGTTGTCCTGACTCATCCTGGCGTGGCTGAAGCGCTCGTAATGACCGAGGTCAAGGTCGGTTTCGGCTCCGTCGTCGGTGACAAAAACTTCACCGTGCTGAAATGGACTCATCGTTCCCGGATCGACGTTCAAGTAGGGGTCCAGTTTCAGAAAAGTGACTTTAAGCCCCCGCGCCTCGAGCAAACACCCCATCGAAGCTGAAGCCAAACCTTTGCCCAGCGAACTGACTACACCACCGGTGACGAAGATGTACTTTGCACCCATGATCCTCCTTGGCAATGTCTAATGGGCTAGAGGTTTTGTGACCTATGCTCGATAGGTCCCAATGCGTCTTGCACCCTGGGGCTACCCAGCCAGGTCTTTTGTACCGAGTTGGACGTTGTCGGAAGGAATCGGTACGGTCAATTATCCGGGCGAGGCAGCGGTTTGTCAACGACAAATTCCCACGATGAATTCCCAAGGTTCGTAATCCTATTCGGCCGTGCAATCCTGGGCGGATTGACCCATCGCCGTGCCGGGTGACAGACATCCTGTTTCTTTCCGATCGCGTCTAGCTTCCCACAATTCGGGGTGGCGAAAGCGCCGCTACTCGGGGCGGCAACTGACTACGGACGGCGAATTCGAACTGTGCTAAAATAAATCAATGCGCGAAGAAGGGCTGCAAGCCTAGGGGTAGGCCGGGGGCGCGCCTCCTACTTGCTTGCCAGGGGAGGGGCCGCGAGGATGAACGCATTATCGACGCACCGAGTTTCCCGACTCTGGATACTGAGCCTCATCGTGGGTAGCACGCTGGGCGTAGCCGCAATAAAGGCGGCAGCTGCGCAGGGCACCCAGCAAACGGAACCCGCGCCTGCACCAGCGACTGATAAGCAAACCCCGGTGAAGTCGGCAGGTGACGCTGGATCGAGCCAAGTCACGGTTCGCAAACCCGATATCCATATTGCGCCTTTTCTGGTGGACGTGAATTTGGTGGTCGTCAATGTGACGGTAACCGATCCGTTCGACCGGATCGTGACCGGCCTCGAGCAGAATAACTTTCAGGTGTTCGACGAGAAAGTTGAACAAAAGATCGAATCTTTTTCTACAGAAGACGCGCCCATTTCGGTCGGCTTGGTTTTTGACAGCAGCGGCTCCATGAGTGATAAGATACAGAAATCCAAAGAGGCAGCCTTACAGTTTTTCAAGACATCTAACCCCCAGGATGAGTTTATGCTCATCAACTTTAGCGACCGCCCTAACCTGATTACGGGCTTCACCTCGAAGTTCGAGAATATTCAGGACCGGTTGCTATTTGTGAAAGCGGGCGGGAGAACGGCGTTGCTTGACGCCATCTACCTGGGACTGAGCGAAATGAAGAAAGCCACGACCAACCGGAGAGCCTTGCTGGTGATTTCGGACGGCGGCGACAATCACAGCAGGTATACGGAAAATGACATCAAGCGTGCAGTCCGAGAGTCC
>Ga0181532_10001003_pt1 | contig 28164 bp, 29 predicted proteins | sample PEATcosm2014_Bin_33_FD_119768 | JGI IMG/M metagenome (GOLD analysis project Ga0181532, IMG submission 119768) | Peatland microbial communities from MTU Mesocosm Facility, Houghton, MI, USA - PEATcosm2014_Bin11_30_metaG | ecosystem: Environmental > Terrestrial > Soil > Wetlands > Peat | place...
CAGGTCATCGCCGGCGGCGGCGCTGATGTTGTTATCGATTGGATGCCTTCGGCGCTGGCATCGCGCGAAAAAGGCGTGCCGCTGGTCAATATCTCGCAGACCTTCAAGAAGTCCGGCCTCGAGCTGACCTGCCGTAAAGACACCGGCATCAAAACACCGGCGGATTTCAAGGGCAAGACGATCGGCGTCTGGTTCGGCGGCAATGAATATCCGTTCCTGGCGTGGATGGCGAAGCTCGGACTGAAGACCGACGGCTCACCGGGCGGCATCAAGGTGATCAAGCAGGGCTTCAACGTCGATCCACTGTTGCAGAAGCAGGCCGACTGTATTTCGACGATGACCTACAATGAGTACTGGCAGGTGATCGACGCCGGCTACAAGCCAGATCAGCTTGTGGTGTTCAAGTATAGCGATGAGGGCGTCGCGACGCTCGAAGACGGCCTCTACGCGATGGAGTCGAAACTCAAGGACCCGGCTTTCGTCGCCAAGATGGCGAAGTTCGTGGGGGCGTCGGAGAAGGGCTGGGATTGGGCCAGAAAGAACGACAAAGAAGCCGCCAAAATCGTGATCGCCGCGGACACGACCGGTGCGCAGACGCTGCACCACCAGGAGCAGATGATGGGCGAGATCGCTAAGCTCCTCGACCCCGGCAACGGCAAGCTCGATCCGAAGGACTACGACCGTACGGTGTCGGAGCTTCTCTCGGGCGGTTCCGATCCGGTCATCACCAAGAAGCCGACGGGCGCTTGGACGCACGCGGTCTACGACGCGATGAAGTAGACTTTCCAGACTTCACGGCAAAAGAACTGCCATGGCCGGCCCCGCGCCGGCCATGTTGCGTTATGCGGCTTCAACCGAGCAGCGCCATCAGGTTCGTCTTCTTCTGCTTGACCTGATCGAGCGTGCATTGCCGCGGCGCCTGCCCGGGCGCCAGCGCAGAATGCGCGTGCCGTGGATCGGCAAAGCCATGCAAAGTCCAGTCCGTCTCAGCCGAGTTGAAGGCCTAGCTTCGTTCACCTAGTATGACACCACCATCCATCGATCGATCTTACCAACAACAGCTTCGGGAGGAAGCCTATGTCCAGCATTGTCAAGCGCAGCATCGACGCCAAGACGGCGCAGGCGGCGATCGAAGCCGCCGCCGCCAAGGCGCGGGAGATGGGTCTCAATATGTGCATCGCGGTGACCGACGAGGTCGGCGATCTCAAGGCCTTCCACCGCATGGATGGCGCGCCGAAGCTCTCGGTTGGGATCGCCCAGGACAAGGCCTATACCAGCGCCAGCTACGGCTTCCCGACCCACGGCTGGTACGACTTCATCAAGGATGATCCGCCCTTGCTCCACGGCATCGTGCACACGCCGCGGCTGGTGGTGTTCGGCGGCGGCTTTCCGATCAAGGAGAAGGGCGAAATGGTCGGCGCCATCGGCCTGAGCGGCGGCCACTACAAACAGGACATGGAGTGCGCCCGGGCGGCGCTGGCGGCGATCGGCGCCGACATGATGTAGCAGGCCGGCGGCTTCAACCCGCGCGGCTATCCCCAAGTCCATAGCGCTTTTCAAAGGCATGGACCGCGGGAAAACCCATCAGCGCGTTCATCTCGGTAAAGGGCAGCATCGGCACTGCGCTGCCCGTTCCGATCCCTTGCCTTTTCAAATGATCGTAGCAAAGCTTCATGGCGCCGGCCGCGGTCAGGAGTGCGGTGACGGGAAAAATTGCGATCTTGAAGCCTATCGCCGCCAGTTCGCTGGCTGATAAATACGGCGTGCGCCCGCCCTCGACCATGTTGGCGAGCAGGATCGCCCCGCGGAAGGTCTCGGCGACCCGGCGCAACTCCTCGAGGCTCTCGGGACTCTCGACGAACAGCACGTCCGCGCCGGCTTTGAGGAAGCGCTCGGCGCGGCGCAGCGCGGAATCGAGGCCCTCCGCATATCGAGCGTCGGTGCGCGCCACGATCAAAAACTCACGGCTCGGTCGCGCATCGACGGCGACACGGATCTTGGCGACTGCATCGGCTTCCGCAATCACCCGGCGGAATTCGGTGTGGCCGCATTTTTTTGGGAATTCCTGATCTTCGAGCTGGATACCCGCGGCGCCGGCCACGGCATAGCCGCGAACCGTGCGCTCGACGTTAAGCAGGCCGCCATAGCCGGTGTCTCCGTCGGCGATGAACGGCAGCGCCGTCGCGCCGGCGATGCAACGCACCCGATCCAGCATCTCGGTAAAGGTCGCCAGCCCAGCATCCGGGACGCCAAGCGCGGAGGCGACGGCGCCGTAGCCCGTCATATAGAGGGCGTCGAAGCCGATGCTCGTCGCCGTCTTCGCCGAGATGCCATCATAGACCCCTGGCAGGACCAGACAGCCATCCCTGCGAAGAAGGTCAGGAAGCGTGGACGTGCGCAAGTGCCTCTCCTGCTATTGCCTCGGAGCGCCGGTTGAGCTTGTCCCAACATACCACGTCAAGAACCGCTCGCGGCATTTGCGGCGAGCGGGGCACGCGCGCGGCTGCAACCCCCTGGATTGAATCCGCCGCAGCGGCCTAGTATCAAGCGCTTCGGCTTCGTGCGCTGCTGCACCGGCGCGCGCACCGGCTGCGGAGTGCCGCCAATCGACTTTGCCCTTTCAGAGTTTCAGCTGTCATTGCGTGACGCGGTCGACAAAATTTGCGCGCGTTTCGGCGACGATTATTGGCTGCAGCACGACCGCGACGGGCAATTCCCCGAAGATTTTTATCGCGCGCTCGCCGCCGACGGCTGGCTGGGCGTGTGCATCCCGCAAGCTTACGGCGGCTCAGCTCTCGGAATCGCCGAAGCCGCCATCATGATGGAGGCCATCGCCGCCTCCGGGGCCGGCTTTTCCGGGGCTTCCGCCGTTCACATGAATATCTTCGGCCTCAATCCCGTGGTCGTTTACGGCACCGACGCGCAGAAGCGCCGGATGCTGCCGCCGATCGCTTCGGGCGCGGAAAAGGCCTGTTTCGCGGTGACTGAGCCGAATGCCGGCCTCGAAACCGGCAAGCTGCAGACGCGCGCCGAACGCCGCGGCGACCGCTACGTGATCAACGGCGCGAAAATCTGGATCTCGACCGCGCAAGTAGCCGACAAGATGTTGATCCTGACGCGCACCACGCCGGTCGAGCAGGTGAACAAGCTGACCGAGGGCTTAAGCCTGTTCTATACCGCGCTTGATCGGCGCTGCGTCGAGGTGCGCGAGATCGAGAAAATGGGGCGCAAGGCGGTCGATTCAAACCAAGTCTTCATCGACGGATTGGAAGTCCCGGTCGACGACCGGATCGGCGAGGAAGGGCGCGGCTTCGAGTACATTCTGCACGGCATGAATCCGGAGCGCATTCTGATCGCCGCCGAAGCGATCGGGCTGGGCCGCGCCGCGCTGCGGCGGGCGACGGCGTACGCCAAGGAGCGCGTCGTGTTCGGCCGGCCGATCGGCCAAAATCAAGCCATCCAGCATCCGCTGGCGGAATGCTGGATGGAGCTCGAAGCCGCCGATCTCATGATGCGCAAAGCCGCCTGGCAATACGACCAAGGCATGCCCTGCGGGCCCGCGGCCAATGCGGCGAAATATCTCGCCGCCGAAGCCGGCTTCAAAGCCTGCCAAACCGCGATCATGACCCACGGCGGCTACGGCTACGCAAAGGAATATCACGTCGAGCGCTATCTTCGGGAAAGCATGATTCCTAGGATTGCACCGGTCACGCCGCAGCTCATTCTCTGCTTCATCGCCGAGAAGGTTCTCGGGCTGCCAAAGTCGTATTGAGGACCCATGTCGTCAGCCAAATCGAGCCAAAACACGCAAGCCCCGCTGCAAGGGCTGCGCGTCCTCGACCTCACCTCGATGATCGCCGGCCCGCACGCCGCGCAGATTCTCGCCGACTACGGCGCCGATGTCATCAAGATCGAGCCGCCGGAGGGCGACCTCATGCGCAAGGGCGTCGGCGCGGCCGTGAGCGCCGATATGGGCCCGCTCTATCTGCAACTCAATCGCAACAAGCGCAGTGTCGTTCTCGACGTGAAGCAGCCCGCGGCACGCAAGGCCTTGCTGCACCTATGCGAACGCGCCGACGTTTTCATCCATAATATTCGCCCGGCGGCGATGCGCCGTCTCAAGCTGGCATACGACGACGTACGCAAGGTCAACCCGCGGCTCGTCTACGTCAGTCTGATGGGTTATGGCGACACCGGTCCCTATGCGGGCAAACCGGCCTATGACGATCTTATTCAAGGCATCTGTGCGCTGCCGGCCATCGTCGCGCGGAACGGCGGCCACGGGCCCCGCTACGTGCCGCTGACGCTGGTCGACCGCATCGTCGGCATCAACGCCGCGCACGTCATACTCGCCGCCGTGCTCGGCCGCGACCGTACCGGCGAGGGTCAGTCGGTCGAGCTGCCGATGTTCGAGACCATGGCGCAATTCGTGCTGGGCGACCATCTCGGCGGCCGCTCCTTCGACCCGCCGATCGGCGCAGCCGGCAATCCGCGGCTGATGAGCGAAACCCGCCGTCCCTACGCTACCCGCGACGGTCACGTCTGCGCGCTCATCTATACCGACAAGCAGTGGAAGGCCTTCTTCGCAGGTCTCGGCCGCCTCGATCAAAATACCGCCAATTCCCACCTGACCGACTTCGCTTCGCGCCGGCGGCATTTCAATGAGGTCGAGGGCATCATCGCGGATATCCTGCGGAACCTGACGACCGCCGAGGCGCTCGCACTCTTTGAGCGCTGCGACATTCCGTGCGCGCCGATGAACGATCTCGACGCCTTGATCGACGATCCGCATCTCGCGGCGGTCGAATTCTTCCAGACCCGACCGCATCCGACCGAGGGACGAATCCGCTACAACGGCATCCCCAGCCGGTGGAACGGCGCCGCCCTGAAGATCACCCGCCATGCGCCGCGTTTGGGCGAGCACAGCCTAGCGGTCCTCAAAGAGGTGGGCATTGCGGCCGAAGAAATCGCGGCGTTGCTAGCAAGCGGCGCCACCATCGACGGCGAAGTCATGGCCGAGTCCGACGCTTCGGCGCCGGCGCCGATTGCCCCGAACAGGCCGATGCCTTAGCTTGCGGCGAAATGAAAAACATTCAAGGAGGACGCCCGTGACCCGGTTAGCGATTCTTGCGGCATTACTGGCGTCGCTGACGACCGCCGCCGTGCGGGCCGCCGACGCTCCTGCGGAAATCAAGCTCGGGACGCTTTATGCCTCCTCCGGGCGCTTTGCCAGCATTTCGATGCCGGTCCACGACGGTCTGAAATTGTGGATCGACCAGAAGAATGCTGACGGCGGCGTCTATGTCAAAGCCTTCAATAAGAAGATTCCCCTCAAGCTGATCGCCTACGACGACCAGAGCAACACCGCGACCGCGGCCACGCTCTACAATCAGCTGATCACTCAGGACAAGGTCGACGTTCTGATCGCGGATTCCGGATCGGTACTCACCTCGATCGCGGTGCCGATCGCCCGCGATCACAAGATGCTGCTCATCGACCAGACCGGCACCGGCGCTAATTTTTTCACGCCCGACAATCCCTACATCGCGCTGATGGCCGATCCGGTTTCGAGCGTTTGGCCGAAGCCGCTGGCTGATTTTCTCACCCACGACGGTCCCGGGCTCGGCATCAAGCGCGTCGCGATGCTTTACGCCACCAATGACTTTACCGGCACGCAGGCCAACACGGTCCGCAAGCTGATCAAGGAGTCGAATTCTGGCGTCGAGATCGTTTTCGACGAGGGCGTACCGACCGAGACCTCGAACTACACGGTTCTGCTCAACAACATCCGCGCGTCCAATCCGGACGCGGTCCTGCACCTCGGCTACGCCTCGAACGACATTGCCTTCCTGCGCAACGTCCAGGACAGCGGCATCAAGTTCAAGTTCCTGTTTTGCATCTATCCAGGAGTCGAAACCGAGCTGTTGGAAAAGAACCTCGGCAGAAAAGCGCTGGACTATGTATTCACTTATGTCACGTCGTCGGGCATGGCTTACAAGAATGAATTCGGCATGTCGCTGAAGGAATATAAAGACGCCTGGCAGAAGAAGTATGCCGACTCGAAGGTTGAGTTCGGCTTCAATTCCATTGCCGGCTATACCACTGGGCTCGTACTCGAAAAAGCGTTGTCGGTCGCGACCAGTCTCGATCAACTCGAGCTGCGCAAGGCGATCTTCAGCCTGTCGGGCAACCTCAAGACATTGGACGGCACATTCGAGCTCGATGCCAATGGCGGGCAGATCGGCGAGTTCACGCCGGTCGGGCAATTCGTCCCCGGCGAAGGCGACCATCTGAAGCTGCTGACGCTATGGCCGCACGATCTGGCGAGCGGCAAGCCGGTCTACCCGCGTCCGTGACAGTTGCGAGGTTGACTGCTGCCAAGACCGGCCGCGGCGGAGCGCGCTGAATGTTCACCTACAGCTTGCTCGCCGGTCTGCTGTTCGGGCTCTACTTCTCCTTGATCGGGCTCGGGCTCAACCTCGTGTTCGGCGTCATGCGCATCGTCAATCTGGCGCATGGCGATTTCTTGATGCTGGGCGCATTCCTGGCGTTCTGGTTGTTCACGCTGTTTGCCCTCAATCCCGTTCCAGCGATCGCGATAGCCTTCCTGGCGTTCGCGATCGTCGGACTGCCGCTCTATTACCTGCTGGTGCCGCGGCTGCTGCGCGCCAAGGACCCGGAAATGCTGTCGTTCATTCTGTTCTTCGGCCTGTCGCAGGTGATCGAGGCGGTAACGACCATCGCCTTCGGCACCAGCGAGAGATCGATACCCGGCGATCAGCTCGGCCACGCGGTCGCCGTGGTCGCGGGTTTCTTCGCCGGTCATAAGGTCGACACCGGCCCGGTCGAGCTGTTGGGCCAGACTTTCCCGGCATCGTGGGTGGCGAGCGGCGTCGCCAGCGGCTGCGCCGTTCTGCTCGTCTATCTTTATCTGTACCGCACCCGCCTCGGTTATCTCACCCGCGCGGTCATGGACAACCGCGAGGAGGCGATCGCGACCGGCATCAATGTCCATCGTGTATCCGCGGTCGCCTTCGGCATCGGGCTGGGTCTGGCGGCGGCGGCCGGCGTCTTCGCACCCTTCATGCTCGGCAGCATAACCCCGGCCATGGGCGCCGAAGTAACCGTGACGTCGTTCGCCGTCATCGTCATCGGCTCCCTTGGCAATCCGCTCGGTACCGTGCTCGGAGGAATAGTCTACGGCATCTCCTACGTGTTCATGCAGAGCTACTACAGCTCCTGGGCCAATCTCTTGCCCTACGTTTTGCTTATCGCGATCCTGCTGGTGCGCCCCAGCGGTCTGCTCGGACGGCGGGTGCGCCGTGCCTAGGATCGTGCGCCACGTTTTGCTGATTTTGCTGCCGGTCGTCGGAGCTTTCGCGATCCTGCCGAGCGTCTACGGCAATCAGCTTTTGCTGTTCAATTTCATGATTTTCATGACGCTGGCGCAGGGCCTCAATATCATCTACGGCTTTACCGGCTATCTGCCGTTCGGCTATGTCGGATTTTTCGGCGCCGGCGCCTACGGCTTCTCGCTGATGGTGATCCATCTACACGCGCCGCCGCTCATCGCGCTGATGGTCGGCGGCAGCGCCGCCGTCGCGCTGGCAGTTTTGTTGACGCCGCTGTTCCGTCTCTCGGGCGCCTATTTCTCGATCGCCAATCTGGCCGCCGCGCTGGCTGTGTTCCAGGTGGTGTCGAATCCCAATCTGGAAAGCGTCACCAAGGGTCCTTATGGCATCAGCCTCAGCGGCGTGTTCGATCCGGCGCTCGCCTACGGCACGGCGCTCGCCGTGCTGGCGGCGACGATCGGTCTGGTGATCTACCTGCGCAATTCGCATTTCGGCATGGCGCTGAAGGCCATTCGCGAGGATCCGATCAGCGCCAGCATGGCGGGGATCAATGTGGTGCGCGAGCGCGTCATCGCTTGGCTGTTGAGCGCGCTTGTCGCCGGGCTCGCCGGCGGCGTCTTTGCCTGGTACGTGTCGGTGTTTTATCCGGAGACGGTCTTCAGCGTCGAGTTTACGATCTTCGCCATCGTGTTCGCGCTGTTCGGCGGCAATGCAACGGTGACCGGACCGATACTCGGCGTCGTCATTCTCTATGGCATCTATAACGCAGTCGGAATTTCGACGCCGCAGTACTTCCAGCTCCTGTACGGCGCCCTGATCATGGGCCTGGTGATGTTCCTGCCGAACGGGCTCGCTTCATTGCTGCAAAGATGGGGGATCGATGTCCCCTGAGCCCTCGCCCTTGCTCGCCGTCGACGGCGTGGTCAAGCGCTTTGGCGGCTTTCGCGCGCTCGATGCGCTGAGCTTCAGCGTCGGCGCCGGCGAAATTCTCGGTCTGGTCGGGCCGAACGGGTCCGGCAAGACCACCTGCATCAATGTCATCTCCGGCCTGTATCGGCCGGACGGCGGCTCGATCCATTTCGAGGGGCGCTCGATCGGCGGCTTGGCGTCGCACCGGCTCGTCCATGCAGGAATCAATCGCACCTTCCAGGTGCCGCGGCCGTTCCTCACCCTGACCGCGCGCGAGAACGTCGAGATCGCGATCGCTTACGGAGCCAGCCGCGAGCCCCCTGGCGATGCCGAGACGCTGCTTGCCTCGCTCGATCTTGCCGCGTTCGCCGATCAGCCCGCCGGCCAGCTCAACAGCGCGCATCAAAAGATGCTCGACCTGGCGCGCGCGTTGGCGACCGGCCCACGGCTTCTGCTGGTCGACGAGCTTGCCGCCGGATTGAATCCCGCGGAGCTCGAGCGCGTGGCGATCAAGCTGAAAGAGCTGGCGCGCTCCGGAATTGCGCTTCTCGTCGTCGAGCACCTGATGGGATTTATCGATCAGATTACGGACCGCATCATCGTCATGAATGCGGGCAAGGAAATCTTCGAAGGCCGGCTGGCGGAAGCGTCGCGCAATCCGCAGGTCGTCGAGGTGTTCCTTGGAGACGAGAATGCAGCCTGACGCGCCACGACCGCTGCTCGAGGTCGTCGGGATTGCTGCCGGCTATCGGCGCATGCAGGTGTTGTGGAACGTCGATCTCCTGATTCACGAGCACGAATCGGTGGTGCTGCTCGGCGCCAACGGCGCGGGCAAGACGACCTTGTTGAAAGCGATCATGAGCCTGGTCGAGGTGTGGGCGGGTCGCATCGACTTCGCCGGCCAAGACATCACGCGGCTGCGCACCGATCAGCGGGTGCGGCGCGGCATCGTCTTCATGTCCGAAACTTCCGGATTTCCGGGTCTCACCATCGAAGAGAATATTCTCATCGGCGCGCAGTTCTTGCCGAAGAACCGCGCGCGCCAACGGATTGACGAGCTGTACGTGGTATTCCCGGCCCTTGCCGAGCGCCGGCGCGCGCTCGCCGGCAGCCTATCCGGCGGCCAGCGCAAGATGTTGGGGATTGCCAAGGCCCTGGTCGGCAATCCGCGCCTGCTCATCATGGACGAGCCTTCGGCCGGCCTTTCGCCGCGTTATGTCAAGGAGGTGATCGGAGTGCTCGCGCAGTTTCGCGAAAAGCAGCTCGCTCTCCTGATTGCCGAGCAGAACGTGAAATTCCTGGTCCTAGCCGATCGCGTCTACACGCTCGACAATGGTCGAATCGGCTTTGCCGGCACGATCGCCGCGATGCAAGAAAACGACGCACTGCGCCGCGCCTATTTCGGCTTGAAATAGTTGGCGGGCCACCTGCGGCGGACTGCCGCACCTCGGTCGCAATTCGCCCATATCGGTTGGGCCAATGCGGCTCGTCATTTGCGCCGAATTCCAACCCGGGAGCCCCACGCGATGCGCCACCTCTTCATCGCCACGACCTTGATGCTCACCACACTCATGACGGCAACGCTCATTCCCGAGCTTGGCGTCGCGCAAGGACAGTCTCAGCAAGTGCCTCTGCCTCCTGGCGGCTTTAAGCCGCCGCCGATGGCGCCGGTGAAGCCCTACCAAGCGGTCGCGATGATGCCGCCGGGGCACTACGACGATCCGAGCTTCGTGACGTTCCGCAAGCAACTCGCCGACGCCGTCCAGCACAAGGATCGCGCCGCGCTGGCCAAGCTTGTCGTGGCGCAGGGCTTCTTTTGGATGCAGGACAAGGATTTGGCGGACAAGCGCAAATCCGGCGTCGCCAATCTCGCTATGGCCATCGATCTCGATGCCAAGGACGATTCCGGCTGGGATGCCCTGGCCGGCTATGCCAACGATCCAACCGGTACGCCCTTGCCCGACCATCCGGGCGTGATCTGCGCGCCGGCGGACCCGAGCATCGACCCGAAGGCCTTCGAGGCCCTCCTCGAGGCAACGCAGACCGAGCCACCCGAGTGGGCCTATCCGATCACCGACGGCGTTGAAATGCGCGGCGCGCCGAAACCGAACGCGCCGGTTGTCGAGAAGCTCGGCCTTACCCTCGTGCGCGTGCTGCCCGATAGCGCTCCGCCGCAGGACCCTAGCCAGCCGGCGTTCCTGCACGTGGCGACCCCTTCCGGCAAATCCGGCTTCGTCCTCGCAGATTCGTTCTCAGGCCTCGGCGGCGACCAGATGTGTTACGCCAAGGAGGCGAGCGGCTGGAAAATTGCCGGTTATTTCGGCGGCGCCACGCAGTAGAACGCGATTTAATTCTCTCCCCAGGGCGGGTGTGCATTTCGGCTATTGAAAGCGCGCCGCTCCCGGTCAACAATACCACCATGATACGGCCGCGATGGACGAAGGGCATGGTGCGGCGCGTAGGCGATCTGGCGTGGATCGCCGCTGTGTTCCTTCTGTCGGCGCCGGCGCCGGGTCAGCCGCAATCGCTGCTTAACTCCATTTTTCATCCCACGATCGAGGATGTCGCGCCCGGCATCGATCATGGCAATTCTGACGACAATCTCGCCGAGCAATTTCAGCGCCAAGCGGTGTTTTATCGCTCGCAACATCCGGTCGGCACCGTCATCGTCGAAACCGCCGAGCGCCATCTCTATCTGATCGAAAGCGAGACGCGGGCGCTGCGTTACGGCATCGGCGTCGGCCGCGACGGCTTCACCTGGGCCGGTCTGTTGCAGATCACGCGCAAGACCGAGTGGCCGGATTGGGTGCCGCCGCCGGAGATGATCGAGCGTCAGCCTTATCTTCCCCGTTTCATGGCTGGCGGACCCGGCAATCCGCTCGGCGCCCGCGCCATGTATCTCGGCAAAACCGTCTACCGCATCCACGGCACCAACGCGCCGGAGACGATCGGACATGCCGTTTCGTCCGGATGTTTCCGCCTTGTCAACGACGACGTGGTCGACCTCTACGATCGCGTGCCGCTCGGCACGCGCGTCATCGTGCGGCAGAACTAATCCTCCTGCCCCGCGCAAGCGGGGCGGATAACAACTACCGCGACGCCATGCGCTCGATGGACTGCGCGGTCTGGCCGAACAGGATAGCGCGTTCTTCCGCGGTGCGAATCCCGCCCGGGTTCGGATTGACTTCCTTCGCTTTGGCGTAAGCGCGCTTGACGGCGGCGCGCGCGGCGATCGCCTCCAACCAGCGCTTGAGGTGCGGGAAGTCCGCGATGTTCTGGCCTTGCCGTTCCCAGGGAACAACCCAGGGATAGCACGCCATGTCGGCGATGGAATAATCCCCGGCGAGATATGGGCGGTCGGCGAGCCGCTTGTTCATCACGCCGAACAAGCGGTTGACCTCGTTGCGATAGCGGTCGATCGCGTAGGGAATTTTCTCCGGCGCGTAGGCGCTGAAGTGATTGTTCTGTCCAGCCATGGGGCCGAGGCCGCCCATCTGCCAGAACAGCCACTCGATCGTCGCGGTGCGCCCGCGCAGGTCCTTGCCGATGAACTTGCCGGTCTTGTCCGCGAGATAGAGCAAGATCGCCCCGGATTCGAACACCGAGATCGGCTTGCTGCCGTCGGCCGGTACTTGGTCGACGATGGCGGGAATGCGGTTGTTCGGCGAGACCGCCAAAAATTCCGCCTTGAACTGCTCGCCCTTGCCGATATTGATCGGGATGATCTTGTACGGCAGTCCGGCTTCTTCGAGAAAAATCGTGACCTTGTCGCCGTTCGGCGTCGTCCAATAATACACGTCGATCATGGCAAGCCTGCGTGTTGGGAGGTGAATGCCTGGGTATTTAGCGATCGCCCAGCGAATATTTAACCCCCCTCTCGCATGCCTATCCTATGCCGACAACCGCCAAAGTTCCCTGACTCACGACTGGATCGTTCTCATTGCAGGAGTCCGCCATGATCACCGAAATCGCGCAAATCGACGTCAAGCCCGGCTCGGAGGAGGAGTTCGAAAGCGGCGTGAAACAGGCCGCGCCGATCTTCCAACGCGCCAAAGGTTGCCACGGCATGGAGCTTCGGCGCTCGATCGAAAAGCCGAGTCACTATCGTCTGTTTGTCACCTGGGAAACCGTCGAGAACCACAACGTGGATTTTCGCGGATCAGCGGACTTCCAAGAATGGCGGAAACTTGTCGGCCATTGCTTCGCTGCGCCGCCGGAGGTCGAGCACGTGCGGCTGGTCGTGCACGGATTTTGAGAGCGCGGCTGGACGGCCGTGTTTTCCCGAAGGCCGGACTCGTTAAACCAATGTTAAAGCTAGCTGACCACCATACGCGCCGAAAACCATCAGCCCGGCACGCATGTCGACGATCGGCCCTGCCTTACGCGTCGACTCTCTGTCACCGCTCAAGGTGCAAGGGTCGGGGAAGCGATCGCGTCTCGCGTTCTATTTGCTCCGCCTGGGCGAGGCGCTTGCGCTCGTGGCCTTCCTCAGCTTTTGCGTGATGTGGGTGCAGTGGCAGACGGCCACCCCCGGTATCTCCAAGGTGTCGGGCGATTTCGTCAGCTTCTGGACCGCCGGGCAGCTGGCGCTGGAAGGACGCGCCGCGGATGCCTATCGGTATCAGCCGCACCTCTTGGCGCAATTGGCATTGCACGGGGATCCGGAATGGGGATACCTGGCATTCCTCTATCCGCCGATCTTTCTGCTGCTGAGCGCAGGCTTCGCCCTGTTCGGTTATTTTCCGGCTCTGTGCCTGTGGTTGGCGACGAGCTGCGCCGGCTATGTCGCCGCACTGCGCGCGCTGGTGCCAAAAGGTCTGCGCGAAGGCGGGTCGATCTGGGTGCTGTTCCTGGGTTATCCCGCGGTGATGATCAATGCAGGCTTCGGGCAGAACGGATTTCTGAGCACAGCACTGGTTGGCGGCGCGGCTGTCTGGCTGGATCGCAGGCCGGCGCTGGCGGGAGTATGTCTGGGTTGCTTGGCCTATAAGCCGCAGCTCGGAATGATCGTGCCGCTCGCGCTCGCGGCGGCGGGGCGATGGCGCTGTTTCGCCGTTGCGGCCGCGACCGTGGCGATCTTGGCGGCGGCGGCGACCTTGGCGTTCGGGACGGCTATCTAGCCGGCATTCATGGCCGACATGACGGTGGCGCGCCGTGATTGGTTGGAGCCGGCCAACCCCCAATACCTGCAATATTTGACCACCATCTACGGCGCGGTGCGCCTGCATGGCGGGTCGCTGGCGCTGGCCTATGGGACACAGGCGATCGTCAGCGGCGCGGCCGCATTCATGCTGGTGCGCGCACTGCGGCAGCGCGCGCCCGGCGCGCGGTCGGGCCGGGCGGAGGGAGCGGCGATCGCAGCCGGTGTGCCGTTCTGCTCGCCCTTTATGCTGGAATACGATTTGGTCATCCTGGCCGTGCCGATGGCCTGGCTGCTGGGTGAGGCTTTGCGCGACGGCTTCCGACGCGGGGAGGCTGTGGCTTTGCTCGGAGCCTTTCTGGCCCCCGTCCTGTTCAAGATCACGCCGTTCGACAGCGCGCTGAGGCTGGGTGCCATCGCCGCCGCGGCCCTGCTGTTCGCAGCGGTGTTGCGGCGGATGACGGAGCAGCCCCGTAACTTTCAGGCTGCGGCCGCTGTCGTCTCGCGGGCGGAAAAATTCAGCGCCTCTGCGACACCGTCGGGATTTTGATCGGACGCCATACTTTCCCGAATACCGGACTCCGCCCATATTGGGGCCATGGCGAAAAGCCCCGATCGAGGGAACGCGCCGAGAGGGCGCGATCCGGCAAAGCATTCGAAAAAAGACCCGGCCCGGCCGACGCGCGCCAAGGCGGCGCGTCCGCACACGCCGCCGCTCGATCCGGCGCTGGCGGATTTGCTCAATCCCGCCATCGGCCAAGGCCGCGCGGGCGTCGGATCGCAGACCGGGCTCGATCCGTCCACCTCTCCCCAGCGGGGAGAGGTGGATCGAGCGCAGCGAGATCGAGTGAGGGGGATCGAACCTCGCGATCAGTCCCCCTCGCCCGGCCCTTCGGGCCGGCCTCTCCCCACCCGGGAGAGTCGAAAGGAACCAAGCGGGCTACAACCTCCACCGGACAATTCCTTTGACCGCCGCGCCGACTTCGCCAATGCGCACCGGGCGCGCGCCTCGGTGGCCCGCGGCTTTGCCGAGGCGCCGCAGCAGGGTTATGTCGGCAAAACACCGGTGCCGCCGGGCGAGCTCGATCCCGATCTGGCCCGCGCGCTCGGCATCGATGAGCAAGCCGGCGATGCGGAAGAAGACCCTCGGAGTGTGATCACGCCCGGGATGACCCCTGCCCGCTTGCGCTTAGCGCGACCGGCCTCAGGAGACGTGGGAACGGTGGCCGGCCTCGCCAGTCAGCAATCGCTGGACAAGTTGCTGCGCGAAGGCCGGGCCGAATTTCGCGAGTACGATGGCGGCAACAAAATTTGGGTGCCGCATCGGCCGGAGCGGCCGGCCAAGACCGAGGGCGGCCGTCGTCTCGTCATCAAATCCGATTTCGACCCGAAGGGCGATCAACCGCAGGCGATCGCCGAACTGGTCGAAGGCGTGCGGCGCCACGACCGCATGCAGGTGCTGCTCGGCGTCACCGGCTCGGGCAAGACCTTCACCATGGCGAAGGTGATCGAGGCCACGCAGCGCCCGGCGCTCATTCTTGCGCCCAACAAGACGCTGGCGGCGCAGCTCTACGGGGAGTTCAGGTCCTTCTTTCCTGATAACGCGGTGGAGTATTTCGTCTCCTATTACGACTACTACCAGCCGGAAGCGTACATCCCGCGCACCGACACCTATATCGAGAAAGATTCGTCGATCAACGAGCAGATCGATCGCATGCGGCATGCGGCGACACGCGCGCTATTGGAGCGCGACGACGTTGTGATCGTCGCCTCGGTGTCCTGCATCTACGGCATCGGCTCGGTCGAGACCTATTCGGCGATGACGTTTTCGCTCAAGCGCGGCGAGCGCCTCGATCAGCGCGCGTTGTTGGCCGATCTGGTGGCCCTGCAATACAAGCGCACGGCTGGCGACTTCTATCGCGGCTCGTTCCGCGTCCGCGGCGATGCCATCGAGATTTTTCCCGCCCACTGCGAGGACCGCGCCTGGCGGGTATCGCTGTTCGGCGACGAGGTGGAATCGATCCACGAATTCGATCCGCTCACCGGCCAAAAGACCGACGAGCTGGACTTCGTGAAAATCTACGCCAACTCGCACTACGTGACGCCGCGGCCGACGCTGTTGCAGGCGATAGCCGGCATCAAGGTCGAGCTGCGGCAGCGGCTCGACCAGCTCAACGCCGCGGGCCGCCTGCTCGAAGCGCAACGGCTCGAGCAGCGTACGCTCTACGATCTGGAAATGATGGAGGCGACCGGCGCCTGCGCCGGCATCGAGAACTATTCGCGCTATCTCACCGGCCGCAAACCCGGCGAGCCGCCGCCGACGCTGTTTGAATACGTCCCAGACAACGCGCTGGTTTTCATCGACGAGAGCCACGTCACGGTGCCGCAGCTCGGCGGCATGTATCGCGGCGATTTTCGCCGCAAGGCGACGCTTGCCGAATACGGCTTCCGGCTACCATCGTGCATGGACAACCGGCCGCTGCGGTTCGAGGAATGGGACGCAATGCGGCCGCAGACGGCCGCCGTCTCCGCCACGCCCGGTCCCTGGGAAATCAACGAAGCCGGCGGCGTGTTCACCGAGCAGGTGATCCGACCGACCGGCCTGATCGATCCGCCGGTCGACATCCGGCCGGCACGCACCCAGGTCGACGACCTCGTCGGCGAGGTGCGGGCAGTGGCGCAAAAGGGCTATCGCAGTCTGGTCACCGTGCTCACCAAGCGCATGGCCGAGGATTTGACCGAATATCTGCACGAGCAGGGCATCCGCGTCCGCTACATGCATTCCGACATCGACACCATCGAGCGCATCGAGATCATCCGCGATCTGCGGCTGGGCGCCTTCGACGCGCTGGTCGGCATCAACCTGTTACGCGAGGGTCTCGACATTCCGGAATGCGCGCTGGTCGCCATCCTCGACGCCGACAAGGAAGGATTTTTGCGCAGCGAGACCAGTCTCGTGCAGACCATCGGCCGCGCCGCGCGCAACATCGACGGCCACGTCATTCTCTACGCCGATGCCGTCACCGGCTCGATGGAGCGCGCCATCGCCGAGACCAATCGCCGGCGCGAGAAGCAGGAGGCGTACAATGCCGCCAACGGGATCACGCCGGAAAGCGTGCGCAGGGGCATCGCCGACATCCTGCAGAGCGTCTACGAACGCGACCACGTGCTGATCGCCACCGGTGGCGGCGCCGGCGGCGGCGAGTTCGAGGAGGCCGCCACCATCGGCTACAATTTTGAGGCGGTGATCGCCGACCTGGAAACGCGCATGCGCGCCGCCGCCGCCGATCTCGACTTCGAGGAAGCCGCGCGGCTGCGCGACGAGATCAAGCGTTTACGCAATACCGAGCTTGCCGTGATCGACGACCCCACGGCGAAAAATCCCACTTCGCGCGACGACCTCTCCCCGCAGGCGGGGAGAGGTGAGAAGAGCAAAGTCCACAAACCCGCGCTCGACGAGATGGGCATCGCGCTCTACCACGAGGTCGCCCCGCACCGTCCGGGAGAGAGCAACCGCGGCGCCCCGCGCAAGCCAACGCTCGACGAAATGAGTCCGGGCGTGGAATCAGTCCCGGCGAAAGGCGGCCGCTCCGGCCCGCGCTCGACGCTCGGCCGGCCGGGCATGCGCGGCGGCTTCAAGCCGCGCGGACGATAGCGAGCTACTGCAGATGCGGCCGTTGCAGCGCGACGGTCGAACGCTACCAGCGGCGGTACCAGTAGGGCCCGTAATACGGGCCGTAATAATAGGGACGCGGATAATAATAATACGGGGCGTAACCCGGAGGGTAATAATAGCCGGGGGGCGGCGGGTAGCCTGGCGGCGGGTAGGGCGGTGGCGGCGCGCCCGGCGGATAGGGTGCTCCGGCGGTGGCGCCCGGCGGCGGGGGACCTCCGGAGGCCGGTGGCGGGCCTCCCGCGCCCGACGGGGGCGGCGCACCACCGCCCTGATCCAAGCTCGTGGCGATCGTATAGCCGCTCTGGCCATGCCACGAGACCGAGCACCATTCGCCTTGGCAGCCGCTAACCTCGACGGTGCTGCCGCCGGGAATGGTGGTGATGACCGGATAGTTCGTGCCCGGTCCTTGCCGCATGTTGACGTTGTTGGTGGCGAGCGCGGGTTCCGCTTGAACGCATTGCGCCGACAATGCCATCAGCGCAGCGGCACACGTTGCGATCTGTGCAAGATACATTGTTGCCCTCTTGCGTTGTAAGGCGCTTCCCTCCTAGTCGTTTAGAACGAAATCGCGGAATTTCAAATCAATTCGCGGCTCGGTTTTGAGGGACGCATGACCGCCGTCATGAACGGTTTCAGCGAGACAGCTTTTCCAGCTCGGGGAACGGCGTATAGGTCGCACCGGCGCAGGCTTCGCGAGCCGCCTCGGCGAAACGGTCGAACCGGCCCGCCACAAAGATCGCCGCGGCCTCCTTCACGCCGGCATAATCGTTGCTGTTTTTCTTGGCGTCGAAACGTGTCTTGGCGTTGAACCGCAAACAGACCACGTAGCGTTTCGCACCGCCCACGGATTTCAGCGCTGGGTCGGCAATGCCGGCGTCACGAATCCCGGTTGGATCGTTCAGATAGGCGTGCATGGCGGCGAGAATGTCGGGCTTGTAGTTGGTCGGATAGGCATTGGCCTCGTCATCGTCGCCGCCGGCCGCATCGCTCGAATGCAGGCCGTGCGTGCAGGCGCCAAGGAGAAACGTCAGGCCAAGGATCAAGCCGGCGAGCCGCCAGTGAGCACCATTCGATTGCATTGATTACCGCACCCCCCCCGTTGCGCCGGCGCCCCGGCGGGTTAGTCTCGAATCGCCGTGAGCGCCATTGCCCCGCCATGGAGGGTAGCCATAACAGAAAAACCCCTATAAGGGTCGGCCACCCGGCGCCGCCGTCCCCGCATAGTACTTGTGGTCTTACCCAACTTGATGCCCTCCATCGCCCATCTCATTCACGCTTACGGCCTCGTTGTCGTCGCCGGGGTCATTGGCCTCGAGTGCATCGGTCTTCCTTTTCCCGGAGAGACCGTGCTGATCCTCGCTTCGATTTTTGCCGGGACCCAGCACGATCTCAATATCGTCGCGGTGGTGCTGACCGCAGCGGGCGGGGCGATCGTCGGTCAAATGATCGGTTATGTCATCGGCCGGGAATTCGGCTACTGGTTATTGCTCCGTTACGGTCCCTATCTGCGGATTACCGAAAGCCGCATCAAGCTCGGCGAGTATCTGTTCCTGCGTCACGGCGGCAAGATCGTCATCATCGCCCGCTTTGTGCCGGTGCTGCGCAGCCTCGCCGGCATCCTGGCCGGAGCCAATCGCATGCCGTGGCGGCAGTTCCTCCTTGCCAATGTGGTGGGCGCAATCGTTTGGGCGTCCCTCTTTGGCTTCGCGGCGTACATGCTGGGACGCCAGTTCGAACGCCTGGCCGGCCCCATGGTCATCGTCCTCGGTCTTGCGACCGCGATCGTCATCATTGTGGGCGCTATCTTCGCGGCCCGGCATGAGGCGCAACTGACCGCCGAAGCTGAACGCGCTCTGCCGGGACCGCTGAAGTGGCCGTAGCCTCTTCGCGGCACCCTGGTGCGTCGGGCGCCGCCTTGCAGCCCTTATTGCGCGACGCCATATAGTTGGTCGGGCGGACCGATTTTCGACCGGCAAGCCTCTCTAATGGAGCATGAGCTTTTCGGAAACCGGATTCCAGTTTTCGGTTCATGCTCTCGGAGCGCCGTAAGGGCTCCACAAAGTCGCTGACCAAGGGCTTTGCAACCATGTCCAGGATTTCGTCGCTTTCAAGTCCGTTCCTGCTCGGCTTCGATGAGATCGAGCGCGTTCTCGATCGGGTCGCCAAGGCCGCCGACGGCTATCCGCCCTATAACATCGAACGTATCGCGCGTGACGCCCATAGCCCGGAACGGCTGCGCATCACGGTTGCTTTGGCGGGCTTTACCCGCGATCAGCTCGACGTGACGCTGGAAGAGAGCCAGCTCGTCATTCGCGGGCGGCAGCAGGACGATAAAAGCCGGCAATATCTTCACCGCGGCATTGCCGCGCGGCAGTTCCAGCGCAGCTTCGTGCTGGCGGAAGGGATGGAAGTGCTCAGCGCGGACTTAAAAAACGGATTACTGTCGATCGATCTCGTGCGCCTGCAGCCGGAGCGCGCCGTGAAATCGATCTCCGTCAAGGAGGCAGAGTGAGGAAGCTGAGTAGGACTCCACCGCGTTATGGGAAGAGGAACCAAGGGTCCATGCCACCGGTATCGAGCCGTACCGCCATAACACAGATCGAAATATCCCCCGAAGCGCTTGCCCACCTCGGCGACGGGCAGATCGCCTATGTGAAGACGATCCGCTCCGAGGATGTCCATGCGCTGTTTCCGCAGGTGCCGGATATCCAGCCCGGGCTGAAGCTGTTCGCGCTGCACGCGGCGGACGGCACGCCGATCATGCTGACCGACAGTCGCGAGGCCGCCATCGCCAACGCCGTGAGCCAGCAGCTCGAGACGGTGAGCGTACACTGACCAGGGATCAGTATTCAGGAATCAGTAATCAGAAGGGGCCGCGACAGTGTTGCGGCCCTTTTCATATTTACACTTCTGATTACTGATTACAGACGCCCGATACCTGGCGCGCGCAGCTACGCTGCGCTTGCCGAAGGCATCGCCAGCACGGCGTATAGCGCCTCGGGGTCCTGTGAAGCGCGCAGCTTGTGGGCGACTGCGGAATCGCGAAGCAGCCGCGCCACCCGCGCCAACGCCTTCAAGTGATCGGCACCAGCGCCCTCCGGCGCAAGCAAGAGAAAAATGAGATCGACCGGCTGGCCGTCGAGCGCCTCGAAATCGACCGGCCGGTCGAGCCGCGCGAACAATCCGAACAACCGGGTGAGATTGGGCATCTTGCCGTGGGGAATGGCAATGCCATTGCCGACCGCGGTCGAGCCGAGCTTCTCCCGCTGCATCAGAATTTCGAAGATCGCCCGCTCGTTCAGACCGGTGAGCACCGCCGCACGCGCGGCAAGCTCTTGCAGGACCTGCTTCTTGTTGTTGACCTTAAGCGCCGGGAGGATCGCGTTCGGGGCGACGAGATCGGTGAGCGGCATGAGTGGAGACCTGGGGAGCGAGGCCGCAGCCTACGCTGGCTTGCTATTTGAGCACGATCTTTGCCGAAAGCCGGTACCTGCGTTTCGGGATCATGCTCAAGGGCGGCGGACCATAAGGAGCGTGGGCAACCGCGTCAATGGGCATCCGGCGGAACAATCGCGGCCGGATCGATCCAGCCGAAATGTCCGTCGGCGCGGCGATAGACGACATTGATGCCGCCATGTGCAGCGTGGCGGAAGACGAGCACGGGAGCGCCGGTCATGTCGAGTTCCATCACCGCATCGCTGACCGATAATTGCTTCAACCGCGTGGTGGATTCGGCGATGATGACGGGCGTAAAACCGTCAAGTTCGGCCTCGCCCTCGTGCTCCGGGGCGGCGATGACATAGCTTGCCGCATCAACCGCGCCTCGACCATCGAGACGCTCAGGGTGGTGGTCCTTGAGCCGGCGATGATAGCGGCGCAGCCGCTTTTCCACCCGCAACGCCGCCTGGTCGGCGCTGGCATAGGCGTCGGCCGCCCGGCCTTCGGCATGCAGCGTGACCTTCGAATCGAGGTGGATGGCGCATTCGGTGCGAAACCCGAAGCCCTCCCGCGCCACGGTCACGTGCCCGGAGTAGCCCCCGTCGAAATACTTATCCATGGCCTGGGCGATCCGCGCGTTGACGCGCTCTCGCAGCGCATCGCCGACATCGAGATTTTTTCCTGAAACGCGAAACGGCATGGCCGCCTCCTAGAGCCTGATCGGGAAAAGTGGGCACCGGTTTTCGGACAAGATCACGCTCCCTCAAAAAGCTCATTCAGCCGCTCATTCGAGCTAGGCACTGGCAAGCGCCGAGTCAACGCGGCGCGGTGCCCGGCGCCCGCCCCGCCACCGATGCGATCAGGTGGCCGCCGCGGCTTGCTTTTCTCGCCGTCGCTGCACCGAGGAAGGAATGCGCATGGCCTCGCGATATTTCGCCACCGTTCGCCGCGCGATGTCGATGCCTGCCTCGCGCAGCTTGTCGACAATGGTATCGTCGGACAGCACGTCGCCCGCGCTCTCGGCGTCGATCAGCTGCCTGATGCGGTGGCGTACCGCTTCGGCGGAATGCGCCTCACCGCCGTGGGCGGCGGCGATCGCCGAGGTGAAGAAATATTTGAGCTCGAAGATGCCGCGGTTGGTTGCCATGTACTTGTTGGCGGTAACGCGGGACACCGTCGATTCGTGCATGCCGATGGCCTCGGCAACGGTCTTGAGGTTGAGCGGACGCAAGTGCTGGACGCCATGCGCAAAGAAGGCGTCCTGCTGGCGTACTATTTCGTTGGCGACCTTGAGGATGGTGCGCGCGCGCTGGTCGAGCGCGCGCACTAGCCAAGTGGCGCTTTGCAGGCATTCGGTCAGGTACGATTTCTCGCCGTCCTGCCGCGCCGTGGCCGAAACCTCGGCGTAATAGGATTGATTGATCAGGACCTTCGGCAAGGTGTCGGAATTGAGCTCGACGATCCAGCCGCCGTCGGGACCGGGCCGCACGAAAACATCCGGCACGATCGGCTGCACGATTGCCGACCCGAAGGCGAGACCAGGCTTTGGATTGAGCCGGCGGATTTCCGCGATCATGTCGGCGAGGTCGTCGTCGCCGACACCGCAGATTTTTTTCAGGGCGGCGAAATCGCGCTTCGCCAGGAGGTCGAGGCGGGTGATCAAGGCCTGCATCGCCGGATCGAAGCGGTCGAGTTCTTTGAGCTGAAGCGCCAGGCATTCAGCCAGATCGCGCGCGCAGACGCCGGGCGGATCCTGGCTCTGCAGAATAGCGAGCACGGCTTCGACTTCCTTGACGCTGGTACCGAGCTTCTCCGCAGCCGCAGTCAAATCGCCGCTGAGATATCCGGCCTCATCGACCAAATCGATGAGATATTGCCCGATCATCCGCCGCGCCGGGTCGGCAACGGCGAGCGTGAGCTGTTCGCGCAACCAGTCTACAAGCGTGGTTTCGGCGGAAACGAACGCTTCGAGATTGTAGTCGCCGTCATCGCGGCCGCCCGGGCCGACGCCCGCCCATTCCGAGTATCCCGCCGGGCCTTCGGCGGAGCGCGGGCGGATCGGCTCGGCATCGTCGGGGAAGACGTGCTCACGGCCGGTATCGAGCCGCTCTTCGATCATGTCGCCCGCCGGCTCACTCTCGCCGGCGTTCCACGTCTCACCGTCCGCGGGCGGGTTATCCGGCGTTTGTGCGATCTCCGGCTCGCCCGCCGCCGGCTCGTCGTCCGCACTGCGGTCGAGGAGCGGATTGCGCTCAAGTTCCGCTTCGACATAGGCGACCAGATCGAGATTGGAGAGCTGCAGCAGTTTAATCGCCTGCAACAGCTGCGGCGTCATCACCAGGGCCTGGCTCTGGCGGATTTGAAGTCTTTGGGTGAGTGCCATTGACGGGTCGGTTGAACTGGTCCGTTTCTTGCTTGTAGGTCATCTACAGCAATTCGACCAGGGTGTCGTCAACCGATTTCGAACATGCTTTAAAGGTGGAATTCCTCGCCGAGATACAGGCGGCGCACGTCAGGGTTGTTGACGATGTCGACGGCATGGCCCTCCATCAGCACTTCCCCGGAGTAAATGATGTAGGCGCGATCGGTCAGGCCGAGGGTCTCGCGCACATTGTGGTCGGTGATCAGCACGCCGATGCCGCGATTGGTGAGATGACGCACCAGCGACTGGATGTCACCGACGGCGATCGGATCGATGCCGGCAAAAGGCTCGTCGAGCAGCATGTAATTCGGCCGTGTCGCCAGCGAGCGGGCGATCTCGACGCGCCGGCGTTCCCCGCCGGACAGCGCGATCGCCGGCGTTTTCCGCAACCGCGCAATGTTGAACTCCTCAAGCAGCCCGTTGAGGTCGTGCTCGCGCCGCTTGACGTCCGGCTCGACCACTTCGAGCACGGCGCGGATGTTCTCCTCGACGCTCAGGCCGCGGAAAATGGAGGCTTCTTGCGGCAAGTAGCCGATGCCGAGGCGGGCGCGCTGGTACATCGGCAGCGCCGTCACGTTGTAGCCGTCGAGTTCGATGCGTCCCTTATCGGCCTTGATGAGTCCCGTTATCATATAGAAGACCGTCGTCTTACCGGCGCCGTTGGGGCCGAGCAGGCCCACAGCCTCGCCCTTGCGCACGTAAAGACTGACGCCCTTGACGACTTGGCGCCCCACGAAACTCTTCTCCACGCCGTGGACGGACAGTAGGTCCTTGCGACCGGACGGTGCGGCGCCGTTGCCGTCCGCTCGGCGGCGCGACCGGACCGGCGGCTGCGGCCCGTTTTCCGCCAGCGGTTGCGGCGGCCCGTTATCAGGCGGCGGTTCGGGCCGCGGCCCGTTTTCTGGTTGGGGTTCGCGCTGCAGCCGCGGCGGACGCTTGCTGCGTGCTTTCTCCGCCGCCGGCAGGCTCGCAATATCGAGATAGGTGCCGTTGATCGCACCGCCAATACTGGCGAGGTCGATAGCCTCATCTCCGGCGGCAACCGGGCGGCGCGACACCGGACTATGGCGCCGGCGAAAGTATGAGAAAATATCCAACACTCGGTCTCGGAATCTTCAGCTCGACTCGGGGATAGTCCCGCTTTGTGGAGGACTTTAACCGATTTCCCGCGGCGATGCTCTGGCCACACCTCAGTTCGGTCGGCTCGGCCCGATGGACAGGACGTTCGAGGGGCCGCCATTTGCATCCTTTTTCGGCAATATGAGCGCGCGAACGCGATTTTGAGTGCTCGCGCCAGACTCGAAGTGGGCGTCTCCGGTCACCGTGTCGACGACCACACTGTCGCCGTGGAGGACGTTCTTGCCTTGGCTGACAACGACGTTTCCGGTTAGCGTCATCGTCTTCTTCTTCGGGTCGTAGACGCCAAGATCGCCGGACGCAACTTGATCCCTGGTGGTGATGGTGACGCCGCCGCGCGCTTCTATCCGGCGGATGTCCTGCGCACCTTGAGGAACAACCGCCCCCTTCTGGCGCGCCCCCCCGGTCGTGCCCTCCCCTGACTGGGCTGCGGCCGCAACGGGCCGCGCCGCAGCAGAACCATGCTCCGCTCCGTAGAAGACCACCAGCGTTTGGCATTTTATCGTCGTGTCGCCCTGGACCACCTGCACGTCGCCGGAGAAGGTCGCCATCTTATTCTTGTCGCGCACTTCGAGCGTTGCGGATTCAATCTGGATCGGCTGATCCTGATTCTGGTCTTGAACGACACCCTGGCTGGGGGGCGCTGCAGCGCTGTGCGGACCCTGCGCCGCGGCAGATCCCGGCGCCGCAAGTGCCATAACCACAGCCCAGAGCGTAAGCCGCCGCGTCATCGATCGCTTACCTGCGTGGAATCCTGGTCCGGGTGCATCGTCATCGCGACGCCACCGCTGAATCGGATCACGTCGCCACTGTCGGAGACTTCCATCTGCTTGGCGTTGATGACGCCGTTGACGAGCTTCACCCAAACCGGCTTCTCCGATACCACGTGGCCTTTATGCACATCGATCATGGCTTGGCTCAGGCGCACCTCGTAGCCGGTCGATGAAACGAGATGGACGTTGTCGGTAAGGATCAGCAAATCGGCCTTCATGTCGTAGCTCCCCGAGTTTGATGTGATGTTGACCCTGCTGTCGTCCTCCATCTCAATTTTGGCCTTAATCTGCTCGAGCTCCATCAAATCCGGCTTGGTGATTTCCTGCGCCGCGGCCTTCGCGGTAAACTCATATGGACGGGAAGCGGCGGTGAAGCCGGCGAGGCTCGGCTGCTCCATGGTGATCTTGGTGCCTTTGATCACCAGCTTGCCGATCTCTCCAGGCAGCCGAAGGCCCCCGGTTATCGGCATGTAATTGGCCACCACGACCATGATCAGAGCCGCCGCAATGCCGGCAGGCACGCTGATGCGAAGCCAGTGCACGTACCGGCTGTGCCGCATCGCGGCGCGGTAGGTCTGTTCGGCATCGCCGCGAGCCGTCGCCGAGAACCCGGCTGTTCTCGCGGTGTCGACTGGATAGACGGTGTTCAGCGGTTTTCCCCTCAGACCGTGCCCCGATGCGGGTTGCGGGCCGCTTATCGCGGTCCCGCTTGCGAATTGTCGCCTGCGAATGTGGCTTGGACCGGGCGGGGCGGCCCCCGGCAAGCACACATTCTGTGTCCCGATTCCGCGGGATACTAGCAAATTTATGATTCTAGGGGTGTTTTTTGATCGGACGTTCCCATTCCGCGACCCTAACAATCCACGGTCTAGGAATGGGCGAAAATGTCCTCGGCGGCAAAGCCCGCGAGATCGAGCCGAACCCGGTGCGGCAGGAAACGAAAACAGGCTGCGGCCAGCTCATCCCGGCCCTCGCGCATCAGCATGGCGTCCAGCCGCTCTTTGAGCGCGTGCAGATAGAGCACGTCGGCGGCGGCGTAGGAAATCTGCGCGTCGGTGAGTTCCGCCGCGCCCCAATCCGATAATTGCTGCTGTTTCGACAGGTCGTGCCCCAGAACTTCGCGCACCAGGTCCTTGAGGCCATGCTTGTCGGTATAGGTGCGGGCCAGCCGCGAGGCGATCTTGGTGCAGTAGACCGGCTCCGGCATCACGCCAAAGGCATTGCAAAGCATGGCGAGGTCGAACCGCGCAAAGTGAAAAATCTTGAGCAGCCCGGGGTCGGCCAGGAGCCGCTTGAGATTGGGCGCGGAATTGGACGCATCTTGGGCGCGCGATGGGATCTGCACCACGTCCGCTGAACCATCGCCGGGCGAAAGCTGAACCAGGCACAGCCGGTCGCGGCCGAGAGTGAGCCCCATGGTTTCGGTGTCGATCGCGACCGCGCCGGTGTAGCGCGAAAGATCCGGCAGATCGCCGCGATGCAGGCGGATGGTCATTCGGTGATGCGCTGCGGTAGGGCTCGGTGTGGCGCCTCGGAGAGATTTCGGATCGTTGGCGCAAGTCCTTGAATCATGTCCTTGAATATCGCAACCGCAATGGCGCGTCAAAACCGCTCCGAAAGCCGCGCCGTCAGAACTGTCACTTCGGCAAGGCCCTGCGGAAGTGACAGCGAGGCGAGTATTCGGCTAACATCGCGGCGGCCTTATGAAAAAGGGGCGAGGGAGGAAGACTATCAGCGCGCAGCCCGCATCCGCGTTCGCAACCCTTCCGTTGCCGCCATCCCCGCGCCGGCAAATCCTGCCTGCGCTCTGGCGTGGGCGCTCGGTCCGCATCCAGCTCGTGCTCGTGTTTGTGCTGATCGATCTTATCGCCGTGTTCGTTGCCGGCGGGGTCGCGATCTTACGGGCCCGCACCCAGACGCGCGTCGAAATGGCCGCCTCGATGCGGCTTGCGGAACTCCTGGTCGGCGATGCCGTCAATCTCGTGCATCAGCAGCTTCCGGCTGAGCAATTCCTGGCGGCGTTGCCGGCGCAGTTGCGGTCGATGCGCCATGTGCGGATCGCGGTGAAGGATGCGGCGGGCGCTGCTATTGCCGCCACGCCACTGCCAGCAAGGGCCGACGGCCGACGCGTGGACGAACGCACCCCGGCGCCGGCTTGGTTCACGGCCCTGATCAATTCGCCGATCGAGACGCTTGATGTACCGGTGGCCGTCGACGGTCGCCGCGTCGGTGAGGTCGAAATCATCGGCGAGCCCGCCGACGAGATCGCCGAGATCTGGGACAATGCGGTCGCGATCGGGACCGTAGCGGTCGCGCTCAACATCGCCATGATCGGCTTGCTCTATTTTCTGTTCGGCCGTGTGCTCGATCCGCTCACCGTGCTCGCAGCCGGCCTCTCCGACCTTGAGCGCCAGAACTATGACGTCCGCTTGCCGCAGCCGCACGCCCGCGAACTGGCCACCATCGCCGATCACTTCAATGCCCTGGCTCTTGCGCTCGACACGGTGCGCGCGGAAAACCTGCGGCTCAATCGCCGGCTGATCACGGCGCAGGACGACGAGCGCCGGCGCACCGCGCTCGAACTGCATGATGAGGTCGGTCCTTGTCTGTTCGGGCTGAAGGCCAATGCATTGTCGATTGCGAGCGCAACCGGCGATCTGCCCCATCAAGCGCGGCAGAACGTGTCAGCGCGCTTGCGCGACATCCTGGCAATCATCGAGCATTTGCAGGCCATCAATCGCAGCATGCTCGACCGGCTGCGGCCGATGGCGCTCGGTCACGTCCCGCTCGAAGAGATGCTCGGCCAGCTCGTCCACGAGCGCTCACGCCAACATTTACAGATTTCGTTCTCGTTCAGGGCCGGCAACCTTCTGCGCAGCTATGGCGATTCGATCGACCTGACCGTCTATCGCTGCATCCAGGAGAGCCTGACCAATGCCATCCGCCATGCGCAGGCCAAGCGCGTCAGCGTCGATCTCAGCCACGTCGACGCCGAGCGCCGGCTCGCTCTGACGGTGCGCGACGACGGCTGCGGAATGAATCCCGGCAAGCCGGCGGGCTTCGGCATTCGCGGCATGCAGGAACGCGTCGAAGGCTTAGGCGGCCGTTATAGTGTCGAAAGCGAAACTGGCCACGGCACCTGCGTGCATATCGGCATTCCGGTGGTCGAGCCGCGGAACACCACGTCGGACGGCGGCGGCAGCGGTGCGAAGGCATGACCAGCGTCCTCATCATCGACGACCACCCGATCGTGCTGCAGGGCTGCCGGCGCATGCTGGAGGACGCGGGGGTAGCCGTCGTGCTCGAGGCGCGCGATG
>Ga0181532_10001006_pt1 | contig 28100 bp, 17 predicted proteins | sample PEATcosm2014_Bin_33_FD_119768 | JGI IMG/M metagenome (GOLD analysis project Ga0181532, IMG submission 119768) | Peatland microbial communities from MTU Mesocosm Facility, Houghton, MI, USA - PEATcosm2014_Bin11_30_metaG | ecosystem: Environmental > Terrestrial > Soil > Wetlands > Peat | place...
CCAGGCCCGAGGCCGCCACCGTAAACATGCTCTTGTAGGCCGCGCTCGACGGCAGCGTCGTAGTGAACGTCACCGTATTCGAGACCGGGGTCGCGTTCACGCTTTGCGAAACGCTCCCCTGCGGGTAATTCGAGTCTGCCGCCTGTGTCGCCGTCACTGAGCACGCCGTCGTGCCGCTGGTCATGGTGTAGGTTGCGCCCGAGTTGGTGCAGCCGCCGCTGCTCGTGTAGGTAATCGCCCCCGTGCCCAGGCCCTTGGCGGCCACCGTAAACATGCTGTTGTAGGCCGCGCTCGACGGCGGCGCCGTAGTGAAGGTCACCGTATTCGAGGCCCCGGACGCGTTCACGTTGAGTGTAGCCGTCCCCGATACCGTCGTACCGATGAGGGGATAGTTATAGGAGCCCGTCACGGTATGCATCCCCGAGGCGGTCGGCGTGCACGTGTTGCCCATGCAGGTCCCGTCGGGGCTGATGGTGAACGTAAGTTCGCCACTCGCATCAGTCGTAATCGGGTGACCAAAAATATCGGAACCTGTCGCTGTGTAGGTTTGGCTATTCGGCAGACTAATCGTGCCAGGATTCGGACTTAGCGTAACGTTGCTGTACAGAGGTCCGGGCGACGTCCAGGTTATTGTGGCCGTGGTCGGCGCCAGGAGGCTCCCTATGTTGGCCGTAATCGAATCCGTGCCAGCCTTGCCTAAGGTGTCGGTGAAACTGAGAGTTGCATTCCCGAATTGGTCGGTGCCGATCGGAGTGCCGGCCGGACCCCCATTGCCTGCGTGCGGGCCCGTGGAGGCGAAGACGAACCGGACGAACGCGTTAGGAACGGGGTTCCCGGTAGCGTCGGTGACCGCCGCGGTGAGCGTGACCGTTGACCCCACTGGGCTGGAAGTAGCGCTCTGCGAGAGCGCGATTTTGGCGGGCGTGTCGGGCAGAGTCGTCGCAATGGGTCCCACGATTCCGCTGATGGGGTTGCCTAACCCGTTGTTTCCCGAGGTACCGTCTGTGAATAATCCATGGGTCAGGTCAGCCTGTAGGGTGCTCAGGAAGTCGCCGATAGCCTGCGACTGGGCGGCGGTCGATCCCTCCGAGGCCGCCATGACGTCGAACATCACGGTGAAGAGGCCATTCTTGGGGATTGGGGTGCCGGCCGTCGATGCCTCAGCGGTGCAGGCCCCGGTACACACCAGCGGAAATGTTGTACTGGTGGGCGAGCCCCAGGAATCATCGACATAGTTGTTGAATAGATTGGTAAGGTCGTACTGGGAAGATCCTATAGCTCCGTCTCCGACAATCACGTTGCTCCCGCCCAAAAGAAACTGCGCGAGGTTGTAGTAAGGGCAACTGCTGCCGCATGTGGAGTTTGGGCCAGACACAACCGAGTTGATTTCAGTTGTAAAATCTGCGGGGTCGAATACGTAGACACCCGCTGTCACGGTCACGGGCGAGCCTGAGTCGGTGCTGAGAATCGAGCCGTCGAGAGCGGCGTTGACTTTGAGATTGGTAATAGGTCCGCCGGTCATGTTCAGAAAGGTGGAAAAGACTATGCCGCGCGCCACGCCGCTGTCGTTGGTGCCCGTGGCAGAGTAGGCTCCGGCAGTTAATATGTCGCCCTGAGTCTTGGGATTGGCGCTGATTGTTCCGTAGGCATTCGCTACGGCTGCCGGAGAGTAAATGTTCCACTGCGAAGTATCGGCTTGGCCTACACCTCCGATGGCGGTACCATCTTGCGTGAAGGGGAACTTATTAAACACGGTCCCTGATGTGATGGTGCGGGCGAACGTCCCGGAAGTAATCAGCGGACTGCCGGAAGCCGTCCCCAAATCGTAGCCCGAAATCACCACTGACGGGTAATTCGTCGTGTGACCCAGCCCCTCGTTCATGTTGATCCACCTGCCGTTTGTGGGGACAAAGAAGGCATTGTTCATTTGCGCCATCCCCGGCGGTGCCGGCGGACCGGGCATGAAACTCATCAGGGTAGAGGTGGTAGGGGGCTCGAATGAGACCCAGTACGTGCCTGCGGCGAGAACCGCAAGGTAGCCCGAAAAAGTGACCAGGCTGTTGGCGCCTAGGGAGGGGATTGTTTCAGTCTGGGACCAAATTGCCGAGCCTGGGACGGGAAGGGTCGGGTCGGCCTCGTTATCGGTGCGGATGACGACGTTCAGGCCGCCACCAGTGCCGGACCCGAAATAGCCCCCTATTGACGTAATCGCCGCGGGATTGGCGAGCGTGAACTGAACGGCGATCCATTCGGTGGGGAGCAGCGTCTCACCTGAGGCGTTCGCTGCCGGCGACCCGGTATTGACAAAGGTCGCCGCCGTGGCAGTGGTCGTAACACAATTGCCGGGCGCGCAGCTTTGCGCCCAGCCCTTGCCCGAGCAACAGAGAAACGCCAAACTTACCGCCAGAATGCAGACATTGCCAAGCCAACGTGTCTTCATATTCTCCTCCCGACTAGTTGTTGAGTTTCGATGCCCTTGTGAGACCGACCATACAGTCGCGGCGAGTTTACCTCGCTGTAAGTCCGCGGGTTCAGCTCGCCATATATACGCGAGCTCACCTCGCCGACGCGCGGCGCCAGAACGCCACTGCAAATCGTGCTATTGCACACTTCAGTAACACCAAAAAGCTGTTTTAACGACGATACCCTGTTGCGGCAAGTCAGGCTTGGATGCTAGAATCTCCTTTAGCGTTCAAACAGCGAAACTAGCAAACAGACGGGCTTACCGACACCGGCCATTCTCTACGCTACGCTCATCAGCTTATGGCCCTTTTACTCTGCTATACGCAAAAGTCAGGGAAAAACCGTCATGGCTGAGAAAAATTTTGGCGAGAGCGATGGTTTAGGCACCGGACAGGCCGACCCGGCCTTCGAAGACCGGCGTGCGCTGGATCACCTTTTCAGCGTTACCTACGAAGAACTGCGCCGCCTGGCTGCAACGGTGCGGCGCGACCATCCAAACACCACGCTTAACCCCACCGCCCTGGTGAATGAAGCGTGGCTGAAATTATCGAAATCCCCGGAAATTGCCGCCACCTCGCCAGTGCACTTCAAACGCATCGCGGCCCGCGCCATGCGGCAAGTCCTGGTGGAGGCCGCCCGGCGCCGCAGTTCAAACAAGCGCGGCGGCGGGGCGGAGATAACCGTCACATTTGACGAGGCGGTTCAGCGAAAACCCTCGGGCGGAGAGCAGATCCTGGCCCTCAACACCGCTTTGGACTCGCTGGCGCGCATGAATCCCCGCCAGGCGGTCCTGGTGGAGAGCCGCTTCTTCGGCGGGCTGGATATCCCTGAGACAGCGACGCTTCTTAACGTCTCCGAAGCTACGGTCCTGCGCGACTGGCGCGCGGCGAAGGCATGGCTGGCCCACGAACTTCGGCAGGGGTCGTAAACTGCTCTGAAAATACGCTGTCATTCTGAGCGAAGCGAAGAATCTCGCTCTGGTCCGTGATGGAACGAGAACGAAGAGATCAGAGCGAGATTCTTCGCTTCGCTCAGAATGACACGGTTTTCATGGTTTCTGGGTGTTCGTCGGCAGACGAACATGAGCGACTGCTCTGAAAATTGTGGTGCGGGCGTCCCGCCCGCTGTGGCGCGGGCATCTTGCCCGCGCGCGGGAGCGGGACGCTCCCGGGACCGCGGGCGAGACGCCCGCGCCACCACACCCGTGCAGTTGGGGACACGACGATGGACAGCGCCCGATGGCAGAAAGTCCAGACCCTTTTCCACAAGGCCCTGGAATTGCCCGAGCCGGACCGCCGCGCCTTCCTGGACGCCGAGTGTAAAGACGATCCCGGGCTAGCCGGCGAGGTTCTCGTCCTCCTCGACGAAGACGCCTCGGGCGATTCGCTCCTCGATCGCGACGTCGCTCAGGCGGCCAATCAGGTTTTCAGTGATGCCCTCCCTGGCGCTCCCCCATTCCAAGGGTTCGGTCCCTACCGGATTATCAGGGAAATCGGCGAAGGCGGGATGGGTGTGGTGTACCTTGCAGAACGGGAAGACCTGGGCAGCCAGGTTGCCATCAAGGTACTGCGCGACGCCGAACTCTCCCCCGCCCGGCGCCGTCGCTTCGCCATCGAGCAGCGGACGCTTGCGCAACTCAATCATCCCGGGATTGCGCGCCTTTACGACGCCAACACCACGCCGGACGGCACTCCGTTCTTCGTCATGGAGTATGTGGAGGGAGTTCCGCTCACAGACTTCTGCCGCCAGCGCCAGAGCACGATTGCGGAGCGTCTGCGCCTGTTCCGTGCCGTCTGCGAGGCAGTGCTCTACGCTCATCAACAGGCTGTGATCCACCGCGATTTGAAGCCCTCGAATATTCTGGTGAAGGACGACGGCAGCGTCCGCTTGCTGGACTTTGGCATTGCCAAGCGTCTGGAGAGCCTAGGAGAGACCAGCGATCAGACCATCGCGGGTTTACATCTGATGACCCCAGCCTATGCTTCGCCTGAACAGATGCGCGGCGAGCAGATTGGAGTGCAGACCGACGTCTATTCCCTCGGAGTCGTCCTGTACGAGTTGCTGGCAGGGCGCGTGCCCTTCAACCTGTCCAAGCTCACCCCGCCGCAGGCTGAACGGGTCGTGACGGAAAAAGAAGCGGAGCGGCCCTCCGTCGCCGCCGGAAAAGTCGACGCCCCGTCCCAAGACAATGGACATGCCGTGGTGGCAGGCAGAGCGGCGTGGGCTGATCTGGACGTGCTTTGTCTCACGGCAATCCACAAGGATACGCAGCAGCGGTACCAATCGGTGGAAGCGTTGCTGCGCGATATTGATCACTTTCTAAAGGGCGAGCCGTTGGAAGCGCGGCCCGACACGGTACGCTACCGGCTGAGGAAATTTTCGGCTCGCCATCGGCGTTCGCTGACGCTGGCCGGCGCGGCCTTTGCCCTGGTTGCCGCTCTGGTAGTGTTCTTTGTGGTCCGGCTTGCGAATGAGCGAAGGACCACGCTTGCCGAGGCCGCACGCACGCAGCGCATCCAGAAATTTATGACCAACCTGTTTCAAGGCGGCAGTGCCGACGCCGGCCCGGCGGATGACCTGCGTGTCGTTACTCTTCTCGACCGCGGCGTGCAGGATGCGCGGTCGCTGAGCGCGGAGCCGGAGATTCAAGCCGAACTGTATCAGACGCTCGGAAATCTATACGAGAACCTCGGCAAGTTCGATGAAGCGAACCGCCTGCTCAACCTGGCCCTCAGCGAACGCCGGTCACTTTTCGGTCCTGATCACCCTCAAGTCGCCGAAAGCATGGTCGCCCTCGGCCTTCTGCGAGACAGTCAGGGCCAATTGCCAGAGGCGGAACGATTGGTCCGGGAAGGACTGGCCATCGCCAAGAGGCACTATCCGGCGAATCACCCCGCGGTTGTGCAAGCGGCCACTGCCTTAGGCCAGGTGCTCGCCGATCGCGGCGCCTACTCGACCGCCATTCCCATCCTTGAAGAAGTCGTTCGCGTCCAGCCAGCCAAAGGCCGTGCAACTCCCGAGTTAATGGCCGCGCTGCACGCATTGGCGGAAGCTCAATTCTCTGACGGCCATTATGAGGCGTCCCAGTCGGTCGAAGAGCGGCTGCTGCCTTTGTACCGCCAGACCTACGGCGAACGCCACCCGCGCGTGGCCGATGTGCTGCTGACCCTGGGCCAGATTCAGCATGACTTGGGCCACTACGCTGAGGCCGAAAAGTTTGAGCGGCAAGGCCTCGAGATGATTCAGGCCTGGTACGGCAAAGACAGTCCGGAGGCCGCGACGGATATGACGATCTTCGCTCGCACCCTGGTCTATGAGAATCGCTTCGACGAGGCGGTCGGTCTGCTGCAGCAGTCGTTAACGATCAAGGAGCGAATCTTCGGGAAGGTCCACCCTGCCGTGGCGTCGTCGCTGAACGACTTGGGCAACGCGGCGAGCAAACAAGGAAAGTACGAACTTGCGGAACAGTACTTCGTGCGCGAGGCCGACATTTATCGCGCTGTCTACGGCGAACACCACTATCTGTTCGCCACGGCGCGGTCCAATCTGGGCAGCGTCTACATGGGCAGGCATGACTGGGCGCGCGCCGAGGCGATCTTCCGCTCCGTGATTCCCATCTACATAGCAACGCAATCAACCAACAACATAAACACCGGAATCGCGCGCATCAAGCTCGGCAGGACACTTCTGAGGCAACAAAAATATGCTGAGGCGGAGTCCCAAACCCGCGCGGGCTATAACACTTTGACCAGCCAGATGGATCCCAAAGTAACCTGGCTGAAGAGCGCGCGCCAGGACCTTGTGGAAGAATACAGCGCACTGCATCAGGCCGATCAAGCCGCGAAATTCCGAGCCGAAGTCGCGGCGCTCGACGCCAAGCCTACCCAAGTTGTCACCAAGAAATAAAGCCTCCCATAAGGTGTACTAGGGAAGCGATCACCAATGCTCACGCGAGGCTCAGATGGAAACCGCGACAACGATTGACCAGGCAACGCCGGACCAACTGGTCACGAGAATTGTTGAAACCGCGCACCCGCGCCGCATCGTGTTGTTCGGATCTGCGGCGCGCGGCCAGATGGGGCCGCACAGCGACGTGGATTTGCTGGTGATCATGCCGAACGGTGTCCGCCGCCGCCGAACGGCACAACGGCTCTACATGGCGCTTCGCGATTCGGAGGTTGCCAAAGACCTCGTGGTGGTAACGGAGTCCGACGTGCGCGACCTCGGCGACAACCCCTCCCTCGTCATTTATCCGGCGCTTCGGGAAGGAAGGGAGATATACCGTGCCGGGGACTAGATCCGCTTCCGGCTCGCCGCAAGAGTGGAAAACTGACAACTGAAGACTGAGAACTGTCAACTAATACAGCGCCGCTGCGTCCAGCAAATTGCTCCCGCCATTCGTCCACAACGCATATTGGAGGTGAGTTGCGGACCTCATGGAGGCGCCTCCGATTTCGCCGCGGTTGTTGATGGCGATCACACCACAGTCTGAATTCCTGTTCTTCGCGTCCGTCTTCACCATATGCCGCAGTATTTCCAGGCAGGCGTCTTGCGGAGTCATGCCGGCCTGCATGTAATGAACGATCGAAATGCTGGTGCAGTAGTTGGTCATCAAGTCTCCGTCGCCGGTGGCGGAGGCGGCACCCACATTGTCGTCGGCATAGATACCACAGCCGACCAGCGGAGAATCTCCCACGCGCCCCGGAATCTTCCACGCCATCCCGGAAGTCGAACAGCCCGAGACGACGTGGCCCCTGCCGTCGGTGGCCACCATCCCGATCGTGTCGTGGTTTTCAGCCGTCACCCAATTCGTCTGGTGCTGCGGGTCGAGTCTCCAATCCATCCATTTCTTAAGGCTCTCAGGGGTGAGAAGTTGCATGGGTTCGAATCCCATCTTGAGCGCGAAGCGGAAAGCGCCCTCCCCCGCCAGCGTGGTGTGCCGAGTCTTTTCGATCACCAGGCGCGCCACCGAGATGGGATTCTTGATGTGGTGCAAACTGCAGATTGAGCCGGCGCGATGGCGTGTCCCGTCCATGATGGCGGCGTCGAGTTCCACTTCTCCTTCTTCGTTGGGAAGGCCGCCGTACCCGACGCTCATCACCTTGGGATCGTCTTCGGGAACGTTGATGCCTTTCACAACCGCATCCAGGAGGCTGCCTCCGCTCTTGAAGACTTGCGCCGCCTGTTCGTTCGCCGGTTTCCCGTGCGCCCAAGTGGAAAGAAACACCGGCCCAGACTCCAAGGCGGACGCGGGTTCTGTTTCCAGGCCCGAAAGCGCCGCAACTCCTGCTACGGATTTCATGAAGTCTCGCCGATCAATGCCGTCCATTTCGCCTCCCAGTGTCGGATTCCGGATTCAGGCCGCGGTTGTCCGTCTTCCCTCTTCCACTTCCTCTCGGTCGCTGTCATCCTGAGCGAAGCGAAGGATCTCTGCAGTGCGTTCACGCGGGCTCGCTTCAACAGGTACTTCCGAGATCCTTCGTCGCCTCCGGCTCCTCAGGATGACAACCAGTAGATCGTTAGGGCCGCCCCCACCCTCCGCCGCCCGGCGTGGCAATTCTTAGAATGCTACCTTGCGGCGCGTTGAAGGCTGCTTTCGAAGGCAGCTCCAGCACATGGCCAGTCAGGATTCCCAATTTCGAATTTCGAGTTTCGAATTTTGAGTTTCGAATTTCCCTAATCGAATTTCGAATTCCGAGTTTCGAATTTCGCCTTCCAGGAACGATGAGTTCATTCCTGCCCGCCTCACCCGGCCTACCGCCAGCGAGCCCATAGGGTTGGAGCCGGCGGCGATCGGAAAGGATGCTAGCGCGCACATCCGTCAAAAACTCAATCTCACGGATAATACCATCGCCTCCGCGGAATTGCCCTTTTCCACCGGAGTCGCGGCGGAGCGAGTAACGCCGCACCCGAACCGGATAGGCGGCTTCGAGTGCCTCGATGGGTGTGTTGAGCGAGTTCGTCATGTGGGTGTGAACCCCGCTGAGGCCGTCCGCGGTCGGACGGGCGCCCATGCCCCCGCCGATCGTCTCGTAATAGGCAAAGGCCTCGCCTGTGCGCGGATGGATGCCGCCAAACGAGAGGTTGTTCATAGTTCCTGAACTCGCGGCGGGAATCCGGTGAGGAAGCGCTTTGGCCAATGCCCGCAGCAGCACATCCACGATTCGCTGCGAGGTCTCGACGTTCCCGGCCGCTACCGCCGAGGGAGCTCGTGCGTTCACTACGCTTCCTTCCGGGGCGAGCACTTCGATCGGTTGCAGCAGACCGGCGCAGGCAGGAACATCTTCGCCTAGCAGGCAGCGGAAGACATAAAAGACGGCGGAGGTGGTAATCGCCATCACCGCATTGACGCTTCCCCGGCAGGCAGGCGAGCTGCCCGCAAAATCCACTCGTGCCTTGCCGTGCCTGATCTTGATGCAAACGCGCAGAGGCACAGGTTCACTGCTGAACCCGTCGTCGTCGAGGTAATCCTGCGCGGAATACGTCCCGTCGGGAATCTGCAACAGAGCTTGCCGCATCAGTTGGGCCGAGTATGTTTGCAGGGCATTAAGGTAGAGGCACACTTTTGGGACGCCGTAGGCTTCCAATAATTCGCGCAATCGCCGCTCTCCCAGGCGGCAAGCTGACACTTGGGCCATCAGGTCTCCCTCGCGTTCGGCTGGCGTACGCACGTTGGCAAGCAGCATCGCGAGCACATCGCGCTGCACGGTTCCTTTGCGAACCAGGTTCACGGGCGGAATGCGCAAGCCTTCCTGGTAAATGTCTTCACTCAGACCCATCGAAGCGGGCTGCGCGCCGCCCACGTCAGAGTGGTGAGCGCGGTTCGCGACGTAAAAGACCGGCTGTGACTTCCGCCCCAAGCGACGCGCCGGCACGACGGGCATCACCAGGGTGATGTCCGGCAAGTGTGTGCCGCCGGCGTAGGGATCGTTCAGCATGGCAATGCTGCCCGATTCGAGTTCGAGCGCGTCGAGCGCCGCCGCAACTGACATGGGCATGGATCCCAGGTGGACAGGCATGTGGTCGCCCATGGCCACGACGCTTCCCTCGCCGTCGAATACCGCGCAGGAGTAGTCGCGCCGCTCCTTGATATTCGGTGAAAAAGCGGAGCGGCGCAGCCCTGCACCCATCTCTTCCGCCGCTGCGTGAAAGAGGTTCTTGAATATCTCGAGTTCGGCTGGGTCAACGCGTGGCATAGCCATACGGTTCGATTATAAATCAGTAACAGTCAGACCTGCTTCACAAGGTCTGCGGCTGGGGAGGACACCGACCTTCCATGTCCGCGGTTGTAGGGGTACGGCTTGGTGTACCCTCTTGGCTCGGTCGCGCGATAAAGATGAAGAGGGTACGGCAAGCCGTACCCCTACAACCAAGGCGCAGAGCCGCTGGCGGACTGGTCAAGCGACTGCCGTGTTAGGGGCTGGAGTCGGACGTCGTTGAAGTACCCACAAGCAGGCCGCGGCCAATGTGGAGAAAGCTGTGACAATTCCCAGGACCAGGAACGCGCCCTGCCAACCTGCTGCGAGCGAGAGGCGCGCCACCGCGTCGCCGGAAAGGACTCCACCCAGGTAGCCAACCCCATCAATAATACCGGACGAGGTTGCCGCCGCCTGTTTCCCGCCAAAGTCGAGTGCCATGGCGCCGGCGAGGTAGGAATATGGTCCGATGATTGCAAAGCCCACCAGGGCGACCAGCACCACAGGCAGGTTGTGGGCGCCGCCGGATCGCAGCGTGGCAAGCGAGAACAGGGCCAGTGTGGCGACGACGAGCCCGACGAACGTGATGATCGCCCGCCCTCCGCGCCCCAGGCGGTCGCTGAGATAGCCGACGAGCACCACGGATGCCCCTCCGAACAGCGGGAAGAGAGCGCTGAATTTGGCGGCTTTGGCGGCGGTGAAGCCCGCCACGTCGTAGAAGTAAGTTGGCGTCCAGGTGTTGAACGTCTCACGCACGAAGGTGGTGCCCAGCGACAGAGTACAGACGATCCAAAAAGCCGGGCTGCGCAATAACGGCCTCAGGTGATCCGCAAGGCTGCGCTTCCGCCGGGTTTCGCCCACGCCCGCAAAGAGATTCTGAGGACTCTCCTTTGTCTCCGCTTCTCCGATTTCGGAGCTTGATTCTTTGAGGAGCAGGAGATTGGCCAGGAAAAGCACGAACAAGCTGCAGGCGGCGACCACAAAGACCGCGCGCCACCCCAAGCCGTGAGCGATCAAGACGCCCATGAACTGGCGGCCGAAGGCGTCGCCAAACAGATAGCTAAGGCTGACCGCGCCCATGGCGGTTCCGTAGGCGGCGTAAGAAAACCAGCGCGAGGTGATCTTCACCATTCCCGCCCAACCGGCAGACTGGACGAGCCGGTTGGCGATCCAAGCAACTGCGAACACCTGCAGGCCGCTGCCGGCGGCCAGCAAGGTAAACAGAATTGCTCCACCCATGGCGGCCAGAAACTGGCGTTTGCCGCCCCAGAAATCAGCAAGCCCGCCGAGAAAGAACTTGCCCAGGGCGTAGGCCAACACGCCCAGGGAAACGATCTGCCCCAGGCGAATGCGCGCCTGGTCCGCCGGAATGCCGTGAGCCACAAGGTCTCGAATGATCAGCGGCAGGGTGACGGAGAAATTCGACCGGCAAATGTAGAATCCGGCATAGCCGGTCATCAACAGGCTGACGATCAGAATCTGCCAGAGCAGCAACCGCCGGGTTGTAGTCCTTTGCTCCGTTCTCATGTTCCAATCTCTTTGCGTGATGTCGCAGGGAGTTTGCCCGGGCAAGGACGGCGTGATGCCGCGCCTCCGCCAAACTGGCTCATCAGCAAGTTTAACACGAGTTTAACGCCGTTGACATCGTGCCGGTTGTATCCTAAGTTGGAGTTTCGCCGAAGAAGCGGCTGAGGTGAAAACGAGCTTCTCCGTGTCCTCTGCGCCTTTAGAGCCTCAACACAGAGAACACAGAGCGTCTCAGTGAACTCTGTGTTCAGTCTTTCTTGGCCACGGAGAGCACTGAGAACGGCCGGCGCTCGCGGCGTCGAATGCACTCCCAACGTACTATGCAACAGAGCACTCAAAAACAAGATAAGTTATTGTTCACTCCTGGCCCCCTAACCACCAGCCTGACGGTGAAACAGGCGGCGCTTCGCGACCTGGGTTCGCGGGACCAGGAATTCATAGCGATGGTGCGCGATATTCGCCGCAAGCTGCTGGAATTGGGCGGGGTGGCGGACCGGGGGTTCGAGGCCATTCTGATGCAGGGCAGCGGCACGTTTGCCATTGAGTCGGTGCTGTCGTCCGTCGTGCCGCCGGATGGAAAGGTGTTGGCCGTAATCAATGGCGCTTACGGAAGGCGCGTTGCCCAGATCGCCCGGGCCCTCAAGATTCCCGTCACTGAGTTGAGTTGCCCTGAAGATCAGCGCCCCGACGACGTGCGACTCGGCCAGGCTCTCGAAGCTGACACCTCCATTTCCCACGTAGTGGTGGTGCACAGCGAAACCAGCACTGGCATGATCAATCCGGTGCGCGACATCGGGGAGATCGTCAAACACTTCAATCGGATCTATTTCGTGGATGCGATGAGCAGTTTCGGAGGAATGCCCCTGAACCTGCTTGAATGCCGGATCGATTATCTGGTTTCTTCGGCGAACAAGTGCATCGAGGGCATACCGGGATTCGCTTTCGTGCTGGCGCAGCGAGAAGCGCTACTGGCGGCCGCAGGATTTGCCCGCAGCGTGAGCTTGGACCTCCTGGCGCAATGGAAAGGCCTGGAGTCCGACGGCCAGTTTCGCTTCACCCCGCCTACGCACGCCCTTTTGGCATTTCACCAGGCTCTGCGGGAGTTGGAAGCGGAAGGAGGAGTCGAGGGCCGCGCCGCGCGCTATCGAACAAATTTCGAAGTCCTTTCCCAAGGCATGGGAGAGTTGGGCTTCGAGGGGTACCTCCGGCCGAAAGACCGGGGCTACATCATCAGTTCGTTTCGCTACCCTCGGCATCCGAAATTCGACTTTGGGGTGTTTTACGCGCGCCTGAGCGACAAGGGCTTCGTGATCTACCCGGGCAAAGTGAGTATGGCGGACTGCTTCCGGGTCGGCTGCATCGGGCACATCTTCCCGGACGATATGCGCGGCCTTCTGGGAGCAATACGGCAGACCCTGGCGGAAATGGGAATTGAGATGCCGGCTGCCGTCTCTGCGTAACGGCGAATTCAGGCCGCCATCCCGCGGCTTCAACCTGAAGATCGGGGCGTTTACAGCCATGGACTTCGTCTTTCAGCGTTCTTACCGCGGCCCCCTGAAGGCCGTCATTCTGGATTGGGCTGGAACCACCCTGGACTACGGCTGTTTTGCCCCTGCCGTGGTTTTTGTGGAAGTCTTCAAGCGCCACGGGATTGCCATCACCACAGAGCAGGCGCGCGAGCCGATGGGGGCGCACAAGAAAGTCCACATCCGCATGATCTCGGAAATGGAGGCTGTCCGGAGCTTGTGGCAGGATGTGCACGGGGGCCCGCCTGACGAAGACGATGTGGAGCAGATGTTCCGGGACTTCGTGCCCCTACAACTCGACTGCCTGGCGAACTACGCCGATTTGATTCCAGGCACGCTGGAGGCTGTGGCGGAGTTTCGCCGCCGGGGCCTGAAGATCGGTTCCACGACCGGATACACAACGGAGATGATGGAAGTGCTACAGGAAGAGGCCAGGAAGCGAGGTTATGTTCCAGACTCGAGTGTGTGCGCCTCGCAGGTCCCGGCAGGACGGCCCCAGCCGTGGATGTGCCTGCAAAACGCCATGAATCTGCAACTCTACCCTATGGAAGCTTTTGTCAAGGTGGGGGATACGTTGCCGGATGTCGCGGAAGGACTCAACGCTGGGATGTGGACGATCGGACTGGCCAAGACAGGCAACGAGCTTGGGCTGACTGAGCAGGAAATCGCCGCACTCGAGCCCCAAGTCCTGCGTGGCAAACTCGACCGCGCTCGTCAGCGTTTTCGGCAGGCAGGCGCTCACTATGTGGTGGATGCGATCGCGGAAGTGTCTCCGGTTCTGGATGAGATCAACGCGCGGTTGGCGCATGGCGAGCGGCCTTGAATTGCAGGGCGGCCCTTCAAGGGTCCTGATTTCGCTCTAGCCATGGCCCTCCGCAAGCTGCGCAAAAAGCCCGCTGGCTGTCATCCTGAGCGGAGCGAAGGATCTGCATTTGCTTGTTTTCAAGGAGAGACTGCAGATGCTCCGCTCAGCATGACAGATAACCTTTTTCTGCGCGACAGGAGGTGACGCATCACGCCCCAAGATCAAGACAAAACTCTAGGCTTTCGCGCCGAGGGGGACTTGAACGTTTCGGCTCGGCGCAAGGAGTGGGCAGCACGGAATATCGATGCGGAAACTCAAAAGTGGCTGGACGAAGATGCTCGCTACTTCCTGCACCAGTCGCTATCCACGCCCTGTCTGAATGTCCTCACCGCCTGCGACGGCGTTTACCTGGAAGACCTGCAAGGCCGCCGCTACCTTGATTTCCACGGCAACAGCGTTCACCAGGTGGGCTTCCGAAACCGCCGGGTGATCGAGGCCATCAAGGATCAGATGGAAACGCTTCCGTTCTGCACGCGGCGCTATACCAATCTGCCCGCGATCAACCTGGCCAAGAAACTTGCCGAACTTGCTCCTGGAGACTTAAACAAAGTCCTGTTTGCTCCAGGCGGCGCCGAAGCGGTGGGCATGGCCTTGAAACTGGCGCGGGCGGCCACGGGAAGATACAAGACGGTCTCCATGTGGGACTCGTTTCATGGCGCATCGCTCGATGCCATCTCGGTGGGGGGCGAAGCCATGTTTCGCAGCGGCATCGGTCCTCTTCTATCCGGCGCTGAGCACGTTCCGCCGGCTGACCCGGCCGGTTGTCCGTGGGGTTGTGGACTAGAGTGCACGCTGCAATGTGCGCGCTACGTCGAGTATGTTTTGGAGAAAGAAGGCGACGTGGCTGCCGTCATCGCCGAGACGGTGCGCAGTACGCCTTCCGTACCCCCGCCCGAATACTGGCAGATCCTCCGCGCGGCCTGCGACCGCCATGGCACCTTGCTGATTTTGGACGAGATTCCCAACGGCCTGGGCCGCACCGGCAAGATGTTCGTTTGCGAGCACTTCGGCATCGTTCCTGACATGCTGGTCCTCGGCAAGGGATTAGGCGGCGGTGTTTTCCCTCTCGCGGCCCTGATCGCTCGAGAAGGGCTCGACGTGGTGAGCAAGGGCTCATTGGGCCACTATACGCACGAGAAAAACCCCGTCGCCTGCGCGGCTGGCGTGGCAACCATCGCCTGCCTGGAAGAGGACGGCTTGATCGAGAATGCGCGCCGAATGGGAGAGTACGCGCTAGGACGGCTGAAGGAGCTCGCAGAGAAACACGAGATCATCGGGCGCGTCCGAGGCCTGGGTTTGCTGCTCGGCGTGGAACTGGTTCGGGACAGGAACACGCGTGAGCGTGCGGTGGAGGAAGCTGAGCAGGTGATGTACGACGCATTGAGCAAGGGTCTGAGCTTCAAACTGATGATGGGGAACGTTGTCCAGTTAACTCCTCCTTTGACCATTACCAAAGAGAGAATGGACGAGGCGATTGATATACTTGATGCCTGCCTGAGCGGCATTCACCGCTAAGCCCTGCCCCTAAACAAAAACGGGGAACCATTTCCGGTCCCCCGTCTTGTTTGCTACCGGTTTTTTGCGCTGTGGTAACGTCCGCGGAACGTCAGCCAACAGCGCGCACCGCAAGAGCGGTGTGATCATTTGTCTCACGTATGCGTGCCCGGTGGAGTTATTTCTCCTTCCGTCAGCATGGTCTTATTGTCACTCCTCTCAATCGCGAATTGCAAGCCCCTTTTTCAGTCTTTTTTCGGCCGGCGCCAGCCTCAGGCGCTTGGGATTCCGCCAGGGCTTGCCGGAGGCGGTGAGTTAGAGATATATTGAGATTGGCCAGGGCTATAAATGCAAATTAATAACTTCGGGGGAAACGTGAGCACTGCCCAGTCGCCTGTTAAGCCCGACCGGATCATGCAGCTTACCTGGGGCTACGCACCGCCGCTGATCCTCGAGGCGGCCATCCGCCACCGCGTTTTCGACGTGCTGGACAACGGCGCAAAGACCGTCGAGGAAGTCGAGGACGCGACCGGCGCCTCAGCCCGCGGACTTACCGCGTTGATGAACGCACTCGTAGGACTGAGCCTGCTCACCAAAGACGTGCAAGGCCATTACGCGCTCACTCCGGAGAGCGCCGCCTTCCTGGTCAGCAGCAAGCCGGGCTTCCAGGGTGGCATGATCCTGCACTCCAGCCAGCACCTGATTCCGAAGTGGCTGCGGCTCAATGACATTGTCGCCACCGGCAAACCCGTGGAACCGGTCAACCAAGAGCGGCTGGGCGGGGATTTCTTCAGCAAGTTCGTCGCGGATATTTTCCCCAGGAGCTATGCCTCCGCGCAGACCCTGGCGGGCGCGCTCGACTTGAGCGGCGACGGGAGGCCCGTCAGTGTGCTTGACCTGGCGGCAGGTTCCGGCGTGTGGGGCATAGCCCTGGCGCAGAAATCGCCCTTCGTCCGCGTAACGGCTGTGGACTGGCCGGAAGTGATCGCCGTCACCCGCAAGACAGTGGCCCACTTCGGGCTGATGAAGCGATTCCAGTTCGTTGCCGGCGACCTGCTTTCAGCCGATTTTGGGACCGACCACGCCGTCGCAACACTGGGCCATATTCTGCACAGCGAAGGCGAGGAGCGCAGCCACGCTTTGCTGCAACGAACGTTCGACGCCCTAGCCCCGGGCGGCACTATCGCCGTAGCCGAGATTCTTGTGAATGACGAAAGAACCGAGCCGCTGGCCGGCCTTCTCTTCGCCGTCAACATGCTCGTGAACACCGACCATGGCGACACCTACTCCTACCGCGAGATCAGTTCCTGGTTGAGGGAGGCCGGGTTTGTAAACTCGCGCACCCTCGATGCCCCAGGGCCGTCACCGCTGATCCTGGCCACAAAGCCTTAACCGGATACGCAAGAACTCCGGCACGTTTTCGTGCTTGACCGCCCCACCCCTCGCCATCTATAAACATGGACTCGTTCTTAGGAGGAACCGTGAATAGTCGGGAACGTGTGTTGGCCATGCTCGAGGGTGCCCCGGTGGAGCATCTTCCCTGCATGCCGATTCTCATGCAGTTTGCCGGAGACCTGATTGGATCGAGTTACATCAACTATGCGACGGACTTCCGCTTTCTGACGGAAGGCCAGATGCGGGCGGCGGATGAATTCGGAATAGACCACGTCAACACCATGTCAGACCCTGCGGGCGAGGCGGCCGATTGCGGCGCAGCCGTGAAGTTCTTCCCGAACCAACCGCCGGCCCTGGACGAGGCCAATGCCCTGCTGACGGATAAGACGCTTCTCGACACGCTCGAGGTTCCCGACCCGTATGTCGGGCAGCGCATGCACAATCGCCTGCAAGCTCTGGCCCTCTACAGGCAACGAGTGGGCGGAGAAAAGCTGATCGAAGGTTGGGTGGAGGGGCCATGTGCGCAGGGCGCGGATCTGCGGGGAATCAACAACCTGATGCTGGATTTCTATGACGATCCCGCGTTCGTGCGCAGCTTGTTCGACTTCGTGCTCAAGCTCGAGCTGCGTTTCGCCGCCGCGCAGGTTGCCGAAGGAGCGGAGTTGGTTGGCATCGGTGATGCCGCGGCGTCGCTGGTGGGTCCGCAGATTTACGAGGACTTCGTGTGGGAATACGAAAAGAAAATGGTCGACGGGCTGCACGCACTCGGCACGAAGGTGCGGCTGCATATTTGCGGCGATATCCGGCTCGTCCTCGAGAACGTCGGCCGCCTTGGGTGCGACCTCGTCGACTTGGATTACATGGTGCCCGTCTCCGAGGCGCGTGAGAAGATGGGACCGGATCAAGTCCTGCTCGGCAACATCGACCCGGTACGCGTCTTGCGCGAAGGGACGCCAGACTCAATAACGGCGGCTATCGCCGAATGCCACCAGCAAGCCGGGCCGCGTTACATCGTCGGCGCGGGCTGCGAAGTGCCTCGCGACACGCCTCACGCGAATCTTCGCGCCCTTACACGGTACGCGCACGAGCATGGGCAGTAGGCGGATCGGCAGGTCGTGAGATCGGCAGATGGGCGGATCGGCAGGTCGTGAGATCGGCAGATGGGCGGATCGGCAGATCGTGAGATGGGCAGGTCGGCAGATGGGCAAGCATGTGAAGCCTGGCAAAAACGCTTCGGGTTGTCATCCTGAGGAGCCAAAGGCGACGAAGGATCTCGGCAGTTCCATGATGCCGGCAGTTGCATGACATAACAACTGCGGGGATTCTTCGCTTCGCTCAGAATGACAACGCTCGAGCGTATTTGCGCCGCATGTGCCAGCCTCCCCATCTGCCGATCTCACGACCTGCCCATCTGCCTACCTGCCGACTTCCTTCTTCCTGTACCCGTACTCTTTCTTCAACTTGTAAGTGATGCTGTCCACGAGAGCTCTCCAACTAGCCTCGATGAGGTTCTCGGAAACCCCTACGGTCCCCCAGGTCTCGTGGCCGTCGGTGGTCTCAATCAGCACGCGCACCTTGGCGTCGGTGGCCGCCTTGGCGTCCAGAACGCGGACCTTGTAATCCGTCAGGCGAATCTCGCCGATGCAGGGAAAAAACGTGCTCAGCGATTTCCTCAGCGCGCGATCCAAGGCGCTCACCGGGCCCACGCCCTCCGCGGCGGTGTGTTCTTCCGTCCCGTCCACTCGCAGCTTGATCACCGCCTCCGAGTAGGGCTGGTTGGAGCCCTTCTTCTCAGTGATGACGCGAAATCCGTCCAGCTCGAAGAACTCTTTCGTGTGGTGCACGAGCTTGTCGAAGAGAATCTCGAACGATCCCTCGGCACCCTCGAACTGATAGCCGTAGTGCTCCATCTCTTTAAGTTTGTCAACCACCAGCTTGGCGTGGGGCGTGGACTGGTCGATCTCCAGGCCCCGCTCCGCCGCCTTGTAAAGCACGCTCGCCTTGCCGGAAAGTTCCGAAACCAGCACGCGGCGTTCGTTGCCGACCAGCGCCGGGTCGATGTGCTCATAAGAAGCCGAATCTTTCATCACGGCGCTCACATGGATTCCCCCTTTGTGGGCAAAGGCGCTCTTGCCCACATAAGCCAGGTCCTGGCGGGGATGCAGGTTCGCCAACTCGCTGACGTAGCGCGACGCCTCGGTGAGGTGCTTCAGGTTTTCGCGGCCGATGGCGCGCATGCCCAACTTCAACTCGAGGTTCGGAATCACAGAGCAGAGATTGGCGTTCCCGCAGCGCTCGCCGTAGCCGTTGAAGGTGCCCTGCACCTGCACGGCGCCCTGCTGCACGGCAGCAATGGCGTTGGCGACCGCCATTTCGCAATCGTTGTGAGTGTGTATCCCCAGCGGCCTCTTGACATGTTTCGCGCCGGCCCGGAATGCCTCGACAAGATCGGTGGTCAGGGTGCCGCCGTTGGTGTCGCAGAGGACGATAGTGTCGGCGCCCGCCGCCTCCGCCGCGGCCAGCGTCGAGAGCGCGTATTCCGGGTCCGCCTTGAAACCGTCGAAGAAATGCTCGGCGTCGTAGATCACTTCCCTTCCCTTGGACTTCAGGAAGGCCACCGACTCGCGAATCAGGTTGAGGTTTTCCTCGAGCGAGATGCCTAACGCTACCTTGACGTGTAAGTCCCAGGACTTTCCGAAGATGGTCACCACAGGCGTCTTCGCTTCCAAAAGCGCCTGGAGATTTTTGTCGTGCGCCACAGCCTGGCGAGGGTGTCGGGTGCTGCCAAAGGCCGCGAGCCGGGCGTGCTTCAACTTCAATTCCTGCGCGCGCTCAAAGAAGGCGATGTCCTTGCTGTTCGATCCCGGCCAGCCGCCTTCCACGTAGTCCACGCCCAGGTCGTCCAGCTTCTTCAAAATGTGAAGCTTGTCTTCCAGAGAAAACGAGATGTCCTCGCCTTGGGAACCGTCTCGCAATGTTGTGTCGTAAATCTGGATCTTTTTCATGGCTTAGTTTGCGCCGATTAGGCGGTCCGAACGCCCAGAATGACCGATGAGCGACAAAAAATCAATCTGTGACCATCTTGAAGCGAGCGTCTCGCCGCCCCCTGACCAAGTCCCTCTCCCCCCTGGGGGAGTCCGATTTCGGGACCCCGATGGGGTTCATCGGACCCCAGAAATCGGGGAGGGTGGGCCGCAGCCGGCGCTCTTTTCAGCCGGGGCGGACCGGGTGAGGGGGTCCTTGCCCTCGGCCGATTGTGAATACCACGCATGAACGACATTCGCGAACGGCCGCCACTCGCCCACAGTCTGTCGTTTTCACGCCAGACCGTTCCAGCGCTACGAGAATTCTTACGAGCGAACCGGGAATGTCGATGAAAACAAACAACAAGGCAAAATTGTCGTGTAGCGGCCACCTCCAGGCCAGGACGCCAAGTTCTGCCGACCTGAAGGTCGCCACTACAAGAATTCTTACGAACGAACCGGGAATGTCTATGAAAACAAACAGCAAGGACAAGTTGTCGGGCAAGGGGGTCAGAAAACCCAGCGTCGAGCTCGTCACCCCAGCGAAAGCGGGGGTCCATATCGGCACGATGGATTCCCACTTTCGCGGCAACGACCTGCACGCGACGTGCTTCGTTCCCACTATATTTGTATTTTGCGCTAAGCTGCATTCTGATCGCGACCCAACCTAACCCATCCTTACTCTCCGCCGGCGACGACCCTGGGGCTTCCTGCGACAAAGTGCCCATGAGGCGCCACAGTGTAGTAGCCTATCATGACTCGCTCGGCTTGTCAAGCGAATAACGCTGGAATGCTTCTCGCGCCGCTTGAAATGGCAGAAAGGCGAGTTGTTCCGAGCGGCGCAAGCTGAGCTCCTCCCGCGTCCTTCGCCGCCAGAAGGTGGACCGCAGTCCCGATGCACTTCATCGGCTGGCGGGCCGGGTGAGGGGCATTTTCACAGCCGGACGAATCCGCGTTTGCCGCCGCAAGAAGACAAAAATGCGGATTCCTGGTTGCGCTCGGAATGACAGGGCCTAGTAGTTTTGCCCACCTGCCGATCTGCCTATCTCACCACCTCACGATCTGCCTATCTGCCGACCTGCCCATCTGCCTACTTACTTTCCCCTTGACATTCTACCTGAGGGGCGCTACCTTCCCCTAGTATGTCTACTAAAGAGCAACGAGAACGCATTGAACTTCTGCAAGGAACCTTGGACCTGCTGATTCTTCGCACGCTGCTGCTGGGCCCGACGCACGGCCACGCCATCGCCAAGGCCATCGAAATGAGATCCGACGACGTGCTGCAGGTCGAGCAGGGGTCCCTCTACCCTGCCCTGCATCGGCTCATCAAGCGGGGCTGGATTTCCGTCCAGGACGGCACCTCGGAGAACAATCGCCGGGCCAAGTTCTACCGCCTGACGGCCCGGGGAAGGCGCCAACTGGAAGTCGAGACCGGTAAGTGGGACAAGCTGGCGGGAGCCATCGCGCGCATTCTCAGGCCCGCCGAATCGGAAGGCGAATCATGAGCCGGTGGGCAATTACGGTTCGCTTCCGCGAATCTGGCAGGGCCGAAAAACCTGGGTGGCGCATACGAGGGCTGGCGCAGACCTCCGCTCTTTGAGGTCTGCGATTTCGCGGAGCGAAGCGCGTGGGATGATGGTCGATCCACCCGGGGAACGTAGGGGCAGGGCTTGCCCTGCCCTCGTCGGCCCAGCACACGGGCAGGGGACGGCAAGCCGTCCCCCTACATCTTGTCAGGGGGTGTCCAGCGGATTGAAGAACTTCAGGCCGGGAAAGCGCGCGAAGTCGCGATCGGTGGTGGCGAGGGCGGCGCCATGCTCGATGGCCAAGGCAGCCAAGTGGGCATCCGTTACGAGAGGTCCGCGGGCCTGCCCCTTGGTCATCATCTCGCGCAATATCTCCCAGTGCCTTTCGCCGGGATTGAGGAGGGTAACCGTGGGATGCTCGAGCCAGCCGGAGACGATAGCGATCGCTTCGTCCAGAGTCGGAGCGTCTCTGCGAAGGCGGGTATTTGTGCCCACACGCAAAAACGCGAGCACCGCCGCCCACGCCAGCCCTACCGGTTCGTCGCCGGAAAGGGTATTTTCAAGCCAGCGGCGGGCCTTCGAATGATATGCCGAACCGGCATCGTGAGCATAGAGGAGGAGATTGGCGTCGACGACAATCATCGGTGATAGGGACCTTCAGCCTCTTCCAGAAGATCCCAAACCTTGTCGTAGTTGAAGCCCGGACTACCCCAGGACCGCGCCTTGATGCGGTAAGGAGGAAGAGCAGCGGCTTTCACTCGAACGTTCAAGCCCGTGCGCAAGACGCGGTTTACGACTTGCTTGAAAGGCTCGCCGGACTTGCGCACCTCGGCGCGCAGCTTGGCCGCCACATCCTCATCGAGGGTTAAGGTGGTTCGCACATCTTGATGCTACTGCCAGGGCATCATGATGTCAAACAGTTTTGAACGCAGGCGGGCTGGCGCAGACCTCTGCTCTTTGAGGTCTGCGATTTCGCGAAACGAACCTTCTGAGGTGCTGGCCGCTGCATAACTAAGATTCGTCGCGGCGAACCTCGCACGGTCGAAAAGCCTGGGTGGCGCATACGTCCCGCCGTAGTTTGGCGGGATGTATGCGCCTTCTGGACAGGGACGCAGACATGCCAAACTGCGGCACGTCTGCGCCACCCGAGATGGTTTTTCGTGGGGTTTCGCAGGCCGAGGTCCATGGGGACAGACATCGAAGATCGGATGTCTGCACCAGCCGCCTCAGCGAGATGTGAGTGAGGAAGGATGCCATGAGCAGCTGGGATCGGATATTCAACCGCCGCAAGCGCATGATGGAGCACCTCGACGAGGACATCCACGACTTCATCGAGCGTGAGACTCAGGACAACATCGAGCGCGGCATGCCGCCCGAGGAAGCGCATTCTGCGGCCCTTCGCAAGTTCGGCAACGTGACGCGGGTTAAGGAAGACACGCGGGAAGTTTGGAGCTTCGTCTGGGTCGAGCAACTCTGGCAGGACGTTCGCTTGGGCGTGCGCGTGCTGGCCAAGAATCCCGCCTTCACGGTAGTGGCGATGTTAACGCTGGCGCTGGGCATCGGCGCTAACACCGCAATCTTCAGTGTCGTAGATGGAGTGCTGTTAGCTCCGCTGCCCTATGCGCAGTCTGACCGTCTGGTCGCGGTCTGGGAGAGCCACCCCCATGCCGCGCACGTATGGATTTCGTACCCGAACTTCCAGGATTGGCAACGGAGCGCGCACTCTTTCGAGCAAGTGGCAGCGTTTGCAACAGAGGGTCTTGATCTGACCAGCCCCGGCACGCCTGAACACCTTGAAGGGGAATTTGTCTCTGCGGGCTTCTTTCGCACCCTCGGCACCCGGCTTGCGCTCGGCCGTGAGTTTTCCACGCAGGAAGACCAGCAGGGCGGCGCACCGGTGGCGATCCTCAGCAATCGAGTATGGAAGAATCGGTTCGCCGGAAGCCCGGAGGCGGTTGGAAAGCTTGTAACGCTCGAGGGAGTCGGTTGCATCGTCGTCGGGGTCTTACCGGCAGAGTTTCATTTCGAAGCTGATCCCGATGTTTATCGACCGATCGCGCAAGGCGATCCCTTGTTCCTTAACAATCGCGCCATCCACCCAGGGATCCTCGCCATCGGGAGATTAAGATCCGGGGTGACTCTTCCCCAGGCGGAAGCTGAGATGAGCAGCATCCAAAGGGGTCTGGACCAGCTTTATCCCGACGCGGATCGCGATCTTGGAACAGATGTGGTGCCGCTGAAGCAGGAAATGGTGGGGAATGTGGGGCGGGCGCTGTTGCTCGTGTTCGGCGCGGTGGGAATGGTGCTGCTGATTGCCTGCGCGAATTTCGCCAGTCTTATTCTGGCGCGTTCGGCGTCGCGCACGCGCGAGTTGGCCGTTCGTCTCGCGCTGGGAGCAAGCCGCGCGCGCCTCGTCCGCCAGTTGCTCACCGAAAGCGTGCTCCTTTCGCTCGCCGGGGGCGGAGCAGGAATTGTGATGGCCGTGTGGGGAGTCAGGCCAGTACTGGCCGCCGTACCCGGAAGCTTGCCTCGCCCCGAAAGTATCGGCGTAAATGTTCCCGTCATGCTTTTCGCAATGGGAATCTCCGTCGCGGTTGGCTTGCTGTTCGGACTCGCACCCGCGCTCCAAAGCTCCAAGGCGAATCTGGATCTCTGCCTGAAGGAAGGAAGCCGCGGCTCGACGGGCGGGCAGTATCGCGCCCAAGGCGCCTTGGTGATTGTCCAGATGGCCCTGACCTTGGTCTTGCTGGTGGGCGCCGGTCTGTTGCTCCGCACTATTCACCTAATGTGGGGTGTGGATCCTGGCTTCGACATGCGGAACGTGATCACCTTCAAGGTCGGGCTTTCCCCGCAACTCACCAAGACTGCCGAAGGCACTCGAGTGACCTGTAAGCGGCTGATGAACCGGATTCGGCAGATCCCCGGCGTCGAGGCTGCGGACTTCACCAATCAAATCCCCTTAAGCGGCGAGGACAATGATTCCCCGTTCTGGATTGGCCCGCACCAGGCCGTGTATTCTCAATCGGCGCCTCGATTGAACCTCTATTGGACGGGTCCAGATTACCTCCAAACCATGAGGATACGCCTTCTCCGAGGCCGTCTGCTTACCCCGGAAGACACCACACACTCCCCACCGGTGATCGTTGTCGACGAGGCCTTCGCAGACACTTGGTTACCCGGCAGCGACCCTGTGGGCAAGACCGTCACGATTGCCTATTGGGGTACGGTTCAGATCGTTGGCGTGGTAGGGCACGTCAAACATTGGGGGTTGGGCGACGCGAGCCTATTCCCCCCGTCGCAACCCGTCTACGCTTCCTTCTACCAACTTCCGGACCGGTACGTGCCTGCATTTTCTGGCTACTTGACGGCGTCCGTTCGCAGCACGATCCCTCTCGGACTGGTCATTCCCGGAATCAAAAAAGCTGTTTACGAGACCGGGAAGGACCAGCCGGTGTATAACTTGCGAACTATGGACGAGATCGCAGCAGAGTCGATGTCACGGCAGCGTTTACCTATGATCCTGCTCGGCGTCTTTGCCAGTTTGGCGCTTCTCTTGGCGGCCGTGGGAATCTACGGAGTCATTTCCCACACGGTGAACCGGCGGGTGCGAGAGATTGGGATTCGCTCGGCACTTGGCGCCGGCCCTCATGTGTTGCTGCTCATGGTACTTCGTCAAGGCGCCAAGATGGCGTTGCTGGGCGTTGGTATCGGCCTTGTGTCCTCATTCGCTCTCGCGCGGCTGATGGCCGGGTTTCTGTTTGGCGTCAGCGCGCATGATCCTTTGACACTCTTCGGAAGCGCGACTGCGCTGATCCTGGTTGGTCTTTCCGCTTCCTACATCCCCGCGCGGCGGGCGACGAAGGTCGATCCCATGGTTGCGCTGAGAAATGAGTAGGGAGGAATGCCGTGATCATCTGGGATCGTTTGTTTAGGCGCCGCAAGCGAATGATGGAAGACCTCGACCGGGACATCCGTGACTTCATCGAGCGCGAGACTCAGGACAACATCGAGCGCGGCATGCCGCAGGAAGAAGCACGCTACGCAGCCGTGCGCAAGTTCGGCAACGCGGTGCGGGTCAAGGAGGAGGTGCGAGACGTGTGGAGCTTTAATTGGCTTGAGCAATTCTGGCAGGACGTTCGCTTCGGGGTCCGGATGCTGGTGGGGAATTCCGGCTTTGCGGCGGTTGCGGTGTTATCGCTGGCTCTCGGCATTGGCGTCAACAGCACTATCTTCAGCGTCGTCAGCACCATGCTGCTGCGCAAGCCGCCCGTCAAAGACCCTGACGGGCTGATGATGCTGTGCAGCAGGAACGAGGTTGCCGGGGCCGGCCCGATGGCAAGCCACGATCCGGTATCGCCGCCTGACTTTCTGGACTGGCGCGCACAGGCCACGTCGTTTTCAGAAATGGCGGCGGCCTCATCGTTTGAAAATGATATCCAGGCCACGGTGAGCGGCGGAAACCAGCCGGAGCGCGTGCCAAGCGGCGAAGTTTCGGCGAATTACTTTCAGGTGCTCGGCGTCTCCCCGTTGCTGGGGCGAGCGTTCCTGCCGGGTGAGGACCAGCCTGGCCACGACCGCATAGCCCTGTTGCGCGCCGATTTGTGGGAAAGCCGGTTTGGCTCCGATCCGCACGTGCTGGGGCGAACGGTCAAAGTGAACGGGGAAAGTTACACAATCATCGGTGTCATGCCAGCTACGCTCCGGAGCCTCTGGATATTCCCCGAGCAGCTCTGGATTCCGCTCGCCTTCACGCCTGCGCAGTTGAGCCCCGCCGCACGCGCGCAGCACAGCCTCAGCGTCTTCGGGCGGCTCAAGCCGGACGTGAGCGAGGGCCAGGCCCGCTCCGAGCTTGAGACTATCGCGCAACGCGTCGCCCGGAGCAACCCCGAAACCAGCAAAGACTGGGGTGCGAACGTCCTGACAGTTCAGCAGTATGCCATTCAGGAAAGCAACTCGCGGACGGCGCTGATGTTCCTGATGGTGGTGGTGGGATTCGTTCTCGTCATTGCCTGCGCCAACGTCGCCAATCTGCTGGTGGCGCGCAACGCCGCACGCCAGCGTGAATTCGCGGTTCGCGCGGCGCTCGGCGCAGGCGGATTTCGCCTGGCCCGCCAACTGCTTTCCGAGTGCCTGCTGCTGGCACTTCTCGGCGGCGGGCTGGGCCTGGTGTTCGCCTCGTGCGGCTTACACTTTCTGCGCGGGGCATTCAACTGGAATGAGTGGTCCGTGCTGATCGCCGAACAACTTTCCCTCGATCCCAACGTACTGCTGTTCACGCTGGCGGCTTCGGCCGCGTCAGCCATGATCTTTGGCCTCCTGCCGGCCTTTCAGATTTCCCGCCGGGACCCGAATGCCGGTCTGAAACAGAGTTCGCGATCGGCGACTGCGAGCCTCGAGCATCACCGTTTGCAGAACCTCCTGGTGGCCGCCCAACTGGCACTGTCGCTGATCCTGCTGGTGGGCGCGGGGCTGTTCGTCGAGAACTTCATCGAAGATATGCAGGAAAAAACCGGCATGAATCCGCACAACCTGCTGACCGCGACGGTTGCGTTGACGGGCGCCCCCTACAAGGATGCGGCGCGCCAAGCCGCTTTCAGCCAGGACGTTCTCCGCCAGCTTGCAGGCATTCCGGCGGTTCAATCCGCGGCGATCTCGACCGACCTGCCTTACACATTTCCTGCTGACGCGAGCATTGCGGTCGAAGGCCGCCCGGCGCCAAAGACCGAGCACGAGGCGCTGTCAGCTTACTTCGCGGTGAGTCCCGGCTATTTTCGCGCCGCGCAGCTTTCGCTGCGCGAGGGCCGCGAGTTCACGCTTGCGGATAATACCGGATCTGTCCCGGTGGCTATTGTGAATGAAGAGTTCGCGAAGAAGTTCTTCCCCAACGAGAACCCGATGGGGCGCCACATTGGTATCACGCATCCTGACGAAGCACGAAGCGGCTCGAAGCCCGCCGCAAAATGGAACGAGATCATCGGTGTGGTGCGGGATGTTAACGAGTACGTGGGACAGCGCACGCCGCGGCCTCAGGTTTTCGAACCGTTCCTTCAGCGGCCCGACCCGATGATGCGGCTCCTGGTCCGCACGCGCACTGAGCCCGGGGCCTTCAGCTCGTCTCTGCGTGGCGCGGTATGGAGCGTGGACAAGGACCAGCCCGTTACCGACCTCCGGACCATGGATCGCGTGCTCCAGGACTCCGGCCAGGGAGACAACATTATGGCGGAACTGATGGCCGCTTTCGCCGCGATCGCACTGGCGATGGCCGCGGTGGGGATCTATGGCCTCATCGCTTATCTTGTGGGCCGAAGGATCCACGAGGTCGGTGTGCGCATGGCGCTGGGCGCGAGCAGACGCGAGGTGCTGCTGATGGTGCTGCGCGGCTCGATGCGCATGGTATTCGCAGGCGTCGCCTTTGGATTCCTGGTTTCGCTCATGCTGCCGCGGCTGGTGGCGGCCACGTTTAACGACGTCCACATGAGCTACCGCTACTGGATCATCACCGGCACGCCCCTCGCAGTGCTGTTGGTGGCGCTCGCCTCGTCTTATCTGCCTGCACGGCGCGCGGCTAAGGTCGATCCGAACGTGGCGCTGAGATATGAATAACGAAGGAGAGCCATGAGTCGCTGGGTTTGGTTGAGACGCCGCAAGCGCATGATGGAAGACCTCGATCAGGATATCCGCGACTTCATTGGGCGCGAGACTCAGGACAACATCGAGCGCGGCATGGCGCCTGAGGATGCGCGCTATGCGGCCCTGCGCAAGTTCGGCAACGTGACGCGGGTCACGGAAGAGACGTGGGAGGTATGGAGCATGGTCTGGCTTGAGCAAATATGGCAAGACCTTCGGCACGGGGCTCGGATGCTGGCCGAGAATCCGAGCTTGACGGTGGTTGCGGTGCTCACGCTGGCACTGGGAATTGGCGCGAACACGGCGATCTTCAGTCTTGCAAACGCCGTTCTGCTGCGGAACCTGCCGGTCGCAGACCCTCGCGGGCTCGTGTTGTTCTCAGACAGTCCCTATGATGGGTTTTCGATGACCTCCGACATCCCTTCCGGGCGGCAAACAGTCTTCTCATACCCGTTTTA
>Ga0181532_10001008_pt1 | contig 28060 bp, 30 predicted proteins | sample PEATcosm2014_Bin_33_FD_119768 | JGI IMG/M metagenome (GOLD analysis project Ga0181532, IMG submission 119768) | Peatland microbial communities from MTU Mesocosm Facility, Houghton, MI, USA - PEATcosm2014_Bin11_30_metaG | ecosystem: Environmental > Terrestrial > Soil > Wetlands > Peat | place...
GTGGCTGGCGATGCGATTCAGTTCCGTCAGGATCACGCGAATGTATTGCGCGCGCGCCGGCGCTTCCACATTCAGTAACTTTTCGACCGCTTCGCAGTAGCCCAAGCCGTTCGAGACGGCCGCAACGTAATCCATACGATCAACGTAAGGATTGAACATCGTGTAAGTGCGGTTCTCGGCGATTTTTTCCACGCCGCGGTGCAGATACCCGATGACGCACTCGGTGCCCAGAACTCTTTCGCCGTCAAGCTTCAGGATGACGCGCAACACGCCGTGCGTCGCCGGATGCTGCGGCCCCATATTGATGATGAGTTCGTTCGAATCGAGATACGGCCGCTCGGGAGTTTCGACATCGAGATTGGACACGTCGTTCGTGCTCTCGTTAATGCTCATTGCCCGCTCTCGATTCCGAGGTTGATCTGCACCCATTCCTGATCTTGTTGCAGAATTCCGTAATCCTTGCGCAGCGGGTGTCCCTTCCAGCCGTCGGGCAAGAGAATGCGTTTCATGTCGGGATGTCCATCGAACTTGATGCCGAACATGTCGTAGACTTCGCGCTCCAGCCAGTTCGCCGTCGCCCAAATCGAAACACAGGACGGGATTGACGCACCGTCGGCAATCTGCGTTTTCACCCGCATCCGCTCGTTACGCGGGAAAGAATAGAGGATCCACAGCACATCGAATTGCTTTTCGCGCTTCGGATAGTGCACGGCGGTGATGTCGACGCAGTAGTCAAATTGTTCTTCGTCGCGCAGCAGGCGCAGGATGTCGGGGATCAGCGAGCGGTCGACGGTAAAGTAGTTCTGTCCCAGATAAGTCTGCGCCTCGAGGCCTGAGCCGTACTGGCTTCGGTACTTTTCCACCAGTGGCGAGGTCCACGGCACCGGAACGGGACCAGCGGGCTTGGCCGGAGCAGCAGGTTTCGCAGGCGCGGCTGGCGCCGCCGCTGCGGGCTTTTCCGCCGTCGGCTTCGGCTCGCCTTCCGGCGGCGGTGGTGGAGCAGGCGATTTAACTTCCTCAGCCATGCAAGGGTCTGTCGTTCACAAGAACCGCGCAAGTATTAAGAAGCTTTCACTTCTAACATCTGCTTGCGTCACCGTCAATGACCGCCGTCACAATGAACCAGAACAACGACCGTGATCGCATTCGCCGGCGCGCTAGCGCCGGGCTGCCTGCAAGCCTTCGACCAAATCCCGGATGCGCAACGCGTCGGCTTTGCGATGACCGTGACTGGCGATCGGATCGGTGCCTCCCGTTGACTCAATCAAAATGTTCGACCAAAGAATTCCCGTCGAAATCTTCACCGAAGCGACCTGGGAAATCGAAATGCTCTCCTCGTTGCTGCCGAACAAACGCTTCTTCACGCGGCTCACGCGCAGCGGGTTGACCACGATGCACGTCGGAAACCACAGGTTCCCCCGGGTCCAGCGGCTCGCGGTAAAGGTCTCATCGGCAACAACCGGATTGGAACCCGCTGAGCTTACACCCATTCAAGCGCGCCCTTCTTCCATATCCATATAAAACCGACGATCAGGATGCCGAGGAAGACCAACATCTCAATCAGCCCGAAGATGCCGAGCGCCTTGAACTTTACCGCCCAGGGAAACAGGAAAATCGTTTCCACGTCAAAGATCACGAATAGTATGGCGATGATATAAAAGCGGACCGTGTACCGGCCTCGCGCGCTGTCATAGGGATCGATGCCGCATTCATAAGGCATCAGCTTGACGCGGTTGGGACTTTGCGTGCGGATGATTCTCGCCACCAGCAGCGTGACCGGGATGAGGATGCCAACGACGGCGAGGAAGATGAAGATGGGAACGTAATTTTGCGGCATGAGCCCTCGAAACATTCGCAACAAGAGCGACTTTGAATACTACCGCCGAAGTGGCCCGGCTTCAAGGAGTCAGGTAAGGTTTCAGGCGGAGAGATCGCCGGCCCGGTCCGGGAGAACGAACGTGCGGCGAGCGAGGTCGGAGTCGAGCGTCTCCTGGCGGTAGAGGGTGGCGAGCACGCCGCCTCTCCAGATCAGCAGGTCGGCATTGCGCTCGGCGAATTCCTCCCATGTTTGGGCACACGAGGCCTGGGCGCAACCGGCACGGGCCAGACGCTCGCGAATCAGAAGCAAGTAGGCCCAGGTGATGGTCTCGTGATAACGCTGATCCTTCCCCTGTGCGGCGGCAAATCGCTGCAATGCGGCGGAAAACTTCTCCAGCGCTTCGAGGGCTGGGTAGCGGCGCAGGTATTCAAAAGCCAGCCGCACGTGGTCGGCGTGATGGAAGGTCTCAGCTGGGGTCGTTCCGTCCTCGAATTGGGTGATCAGTTCCTCGCCGGTCATGTTCGTTGCTCCGTCGCCTTTGACTTCCCCGCGACCACCGCCCACGTCGCCGCCGCATATACCACTAGCCCTCCCACGTCGAACCATCCGTGCAGAAGATGGATGACAATCGCTGCGCCCAGCACGGCGATCAGAAAGCGTCCGCCGAAAAGCGTGGTGCGAGGGATGAGGAACAGAATAGCAGCGGCGATCTCGGCCCAGGCCAAGCCCAGGTGGATGAAGTTTGGCAGTCCGGTTTTGGCGAACGCGTGGGCGGCTCCCGGGCTGAACGCGAAATGCAGAGACTCCACGAGGATCACCAAACCCAGCACCCACCGGAGGATACACAATGCCGGGGGCAAACGATGGTTCTTATCGCTTCGTGTCATTTTTTCTTCTCCACGATCTTCTTCTGCGGAGCGGTCTTGTTCCCCGAACGCCGCTTGATTTCCGTCAGGCGGTGGCTGGCGCTGGAGTCGAGGTCTAGGCCGTAGAACTTTTTCAGGTCGTGAATGCGCTTGAGCGATGCGGCGCTGAAGGGAGTCTTGCCGTCAAAGGCGTGGAGCACGATGCCTTCGAGCAGGTCTCCCAGCGACAGGTCGTGATATTCGGCGAAGGCCTTGAGAACTTTGAGAAGGCGTTTCTCCATGCGAACGCCGGTCTGGACTCGCTTGATGAGGAGTTGCGACTCGCTGATCATGGTACCAATGTACCATGGTACGGTCACGAAACACCGTGACAAAACTCACATTTTTCTTCTGCCCGGGGGACTAAATTCGGTTGGGCGATGGCCTTGCCGGCAGGGCTGCCGGAAATCGCCGCTCGAGTTCCGTGGAGAAAACACCCATGAGGCGAATTGCAGTAGTGCTCGGTCTGGTTGTTCTTCTGTTACCAACCGCGGCTTGGTCAGATTCGATTCGGACTAACCAGTTCGGCGCAGTCTCCATCACCAACGCCGGAATCGTATGTAACGGCTCCCAGCTCACAAGCTTCGACGGGATTACACCTCCTTCCAAACATTCGCTGGGCTCGGTCAGCTTTTCGACCGGAGCCCTCACGAGTGTCACGAGTGGCAGCATCTGGCGCGGCGGCACCTTTTCTGGCAAGGGTTCGTCATTTGACGTTGTCGGCGTCGGCGCCTGGGCAAAAGCAATTACGGGGTGCTCCACCTGCGCCGATCCGATCCCGCTCTTTGCCGGAAGTTTCGCCTCGCCGATCGAATGGACGGTGGTCAGCCACTCCGGCTACAACTACCTTTTTAGGCTCTCGGGCATGGTCAGGGGGGAACTCTATAACGGCCGCTTCATCTCCGCATACACGAGGCAGACTATTGTCGTGTACCAGAATCAATGGTTCCAGGATCACCAGGGTGGTCTCCGTTCCGGCAAGACGAGCTTTGGCCTTAACACTCCAGAACCCGGCACGCTGGGATTATTCGGCACGGGATTGATCGTCATTGCCGGAGTCGTGCGCCGCAGGCTCTTTGGAGCGTAACCTGACCCGATTGCTTCTCGCTGATTCACGCACATGACTCGCGCAGCATGAGAAAATATCACCGGACTGGTCTGCCATCGCGCTGGGAGGTCGCACGGTATGTGCCGGAATATCAAAACCCTCTTCAATTTCGATCCGCCCGTTACCGACGAAGAGGTTCGGGCGGCTTCGCTTCAGTTCGTGAGAAAAATCACAGGTTTCAACAAGCCGTCGAAAGCAAACGAAGCTGCGTTTCTCGCCGCGATCGATGAAATCGCCGGTGTCTCGGCGCGTCTTCTCCATGCGCTCGACACGAACGCACCCCCGAAGAATCGGGAAGAAGAAGCCGCCAAGGCGAGGGCTCGCGCCGCCGAGAGATTCGGCGCTTGAGCGCCGTCTCTGGTCTCGCTTACGGTTGCGCCGCAACCCCGGTAACCGCCGCAAAAAGATAGCGCACGAACAAACCAAGCTGCTTGGTTTCAATGCGCTCGTCATTCCCGTGTACGCCCCGACTCTCTTCTTCGGTCTTGGGCACGCCGATCCCATAGGCCTGAACTCCCCTGGTTCGCAGGAACGACGAGTCCGTTGCTCCGGTGGTCATGGTGGGTAAAGTGATGGACTCGGGACTAACTTCCTTTTGCGCGCGCTCCAAAGCGGTAAACATTTCCGTGCCCAACTTGCTGGGAGGCGCCGCGGGCATCGATAGTGAAGTATCTTCCTCGACGACTTTTACTTGCGGATCATTGATGATCCCCGCCAGCATTTCCTGAAACTTGGGCAAGTCTTCGTCGGGCAGAGCGCGTATATCGAGCGTCGCTTCCGCCGTGGGCGGGATGACATTGGATTTGTAGCCCGCTTTTAGCATGGTGGGAACGACCGACGTACGCACCATCGAATAATACTGCGGCTTCTTGCGCTTCAATTCCTCCTGCACCTTCGGGTCCAGCACGTTGCGATACCACGCCGCTTCCTCGGGCGGTGAAATGGTGGCCAGGCGTTCGAAAAATACGCGCGTGGTTTCGTTCAATCGCGCGGGAGTATCCCAGGTTCCAGCCTTGGCGACGGCCGCCGCCAGGTGCACGACCGCGTTATCGACTCGGGGCACCGATCCATGGCCGCTGCTGCCGGTAGCTTCCAGAGTCACCCCCCGCGGCAGTTTCTCTGCGGTGGAGACGGCGAAGAATCTGATCTTGCCATTCTCCACGACTGATCCGCCGCCTTCGTTGAGCGCGAACTCGCAGTCAATCTTGTCCCAATATCGTTCGACGATGGTGTGCATGCCGGCGGGCGAAGACATTTCTTCGCTGGCTTCGGACAGGAAAATGACGTCTCGATCAAGCGGCACGTTCCTGCGCCTCAGTTGCAGGAACACTTCCAGATTGGCGGCTACCATCGCCTTGTCGTCCGACGCTCCCCGACCGTAAAGCACGCCGTCGCGTTCGGTGGCCGCGAATGGGTCAACCGTCCAGTGCGATCGATCGACGGGAACCACATCCTCGTGTCCCATGATCAGCAACGGACGTTTTTTCCCGTTGCCCTTGAGCCGCGCAACAATGCTCGCGCGGCCCGGCACAGGTTCAAGGATTTCCGATTCGATGCCTTCGCTCTTCAGCACGCCCTCGAGATAGTGCGCGACTTTCGATTCATCGCCGGGAGGATCCTGCGTGTCAATTCGTACCAAGTCAGTAAGAAAACGCACGGCTTCGGCTTGCGCTTGTTCGGCATTCAAAGAAAAATGGTCGGTCTGTGACTGCTGCGTCTTTGTCTGTGCCTCCGCCGCAGTTGTGGATGCAAGCACGCAGCTTCCAACACAGCATGCAACGAAAATTGCGAACACCGAGCGTCGAATCAATGGCGCCTCCAGGTGCCCGATTATAGCGCCCGAGTAAGATGCAGACGAAGCAAGATGAAAATGGATATCGCGATTGACACTGCATCGAGACCCTATTGCGGATCGGGTACCGGCACATCCGGCCTCACATCCGTGTTGTGGAAGGTGGCTATCTTCCATTCTCCTCCATCCTTCACCATGACCTGCAACAAGCGAGAACGGAGACGCCCCTTGTCATCCGCACTCATTCCCGGAGGCAGTTTCTGAATCCCGATCACCGCCGTGAGCGTTTCCACGACGGCAACATCGGGCCGGACGAATTTCAGAGAAACCACATCCTGCTTCATGGCAGTTCCGCGGTAAATTCCCTTGAAGATGAAGTCATGCCTCTCCATGAAAGCCTCACGCCCAGAGAAGAATTGCCCGCGGATGTTAGTGAAGGTGCCATCGGCAGCAAAATGACGCGCGAAGGCAACGGCATCTCCGGAATTCCAGGCAGCGATCTCTTCTTGAATGATGTTCCGAACCGCGGTTTCGTCGGGCGAAGCTTGCGGGTTGGCGGCGACGGCCACAACCACGACTAGGGCGAAAACCAGCAAACCATTCATAGCGTCCTCCAGACACGGTGGATTTATACACCTTTAGATGAATTGTGAAATGAAGCGCCCGCCCCTAGCGGTCCTGGGTTATTTATAATCACTTGCTTCCAGTCTTTAACTTTTTACTGGGCAAGGACACGCATTGGCACTCGACGAAAATATCTATGAAATCCGGCGCGAGAAGCTGAAGAAGATTGAGGCTCTCGGGCATCCGGCTTATCCGCGAAAGTTTAACTACAGCCACACCGTGCCACAGATTCTGGCCGAGTACAGCGGGCAGACGGCGGAGGAACTGGAATCTCCGCGGGTGACAGTGCGGGTTGCGGGACGCATCATGGCTATCCGGCTGATGGGCAAGGCCGGGTTCGCGCACTTGCAGCAGGATGGGCAGCGGCTGCAGATCTACGTCAAGAAAGATGCGATTGGCGATGCGGGATACGAACTGTGGAAGCTGCTTGACCTGGGCGACCACATTGGGGTTCGCGGATATCTGTTTCGCACACGCACGGGTGAACTGAGCATTCACGCCGATGAATTGACGTTCCTGTCGAAAGACTTACTGCCTTTGCCGGAAAAATTTCATGGGCTCACGGACGTTGAATTGCGCTATCGGCAACGGTATCTGGATCTGGTGATGAATCCGGAAGTGCGCGAAGTATTTTTGAAGCGCAGCAAGCTGGTGCAGTCTTTGCGGCGGTATTTCGATGGGCAGGGATTCATGGAAGTCGAGACGCCGATGATGCAGCCGATGGCGGGCGGAGCGGTGGCTCGTCCGTTTAAGACGCATCACAACACTTTGGACATGGATTTGTTTTTGCGCATCGCTCCAGAACTTTATTTGAAGCGACTGACGGTGGGCGGATTCGATCGGGTGTATGAGATCAATCGCAACTTCCGCAATGAGGGGCTGGGGTGGCGATGGAATCCTGAGTTCACCATGCTCGAGGCTTACCAGGCTTACACGGATTATCTCGGCATTCTCGAAACAACGCAGGGAGCAATCGAGCAGGCGGTGAAAGATGTGACGGGCGGGACCAAGACGAAATGGGGCGAGCATGAGATTGACTGGTCGCACGCAAACTGGCGGCGGATGACCATGCGCGAGGCGATTGTCCACTTTTGGCCAGAGAAGGCTGGCGCTCCGCCAGAGCGTAGCGACTTTGCGACAAACGAGTCGGTCGAGGCGCTGGTCGAGCGCGTGCGCGGAGCGGGGATTAAATTGTCGTACGATGCGGCGGCGCCGGTGGGCAAAACGATCGCTAATGTTTTTGAGGCGATCGCCGAAGAACACTTGATGCAGCCTACGATCATTTATGAATTCCCGACTGCTGTCTCGCCGCTTTCGAAGCAGAAGCCGGATGAGCCGGACTGGACCGAGCGCTTCGAAATCTATGCGGGGAAGATGGAAATCGCCAACGGCTTCAGCGAATTGAACGACCCCGAAGATCAGCGGCGGCGTTTTGAGGCGCAACTGAAGGAACGTGAACGCGGCGACGAAGAAGCGCATCAGATGGACGAGAATTATATAAACGCGCTGAGTTATGGCATGCCTCCCGCGGGAGGCGTGGGATTGGGAGTGGATCGGCTGGCGATGTTGCTCACCGACTCGCACACGATTCGCGATGTGATTCTGTTTCCGTTGCTGCGGCCGGAAAAAATCTCTACCACAGGGGACACAGAGGAAAAATAGGGCGGGGCTGTCGCGTACCTAAACAATCACTTGAAGCCTTGCTGTGGTCAGCTGATGCTGATACTAGTTTTCCGCAAGGTTACGGGCAGCGCTGTCCGTAACGTCACTTCGGATGTTGGGTCGGACAGCGCTTTGCTCCCGCTGTTGCTGCTGGCATTCGCGGACAGAGTGTCCGTGCCACACGAGTTAGTCTGGCTTCTTGGCTGCCGTCTTGCCTGCAGGCTTTTGGGGACCGAAGTTCTTGTTCAGGTAATTCAGAAAATCGATGCGATCGGCGTCGGGGATCACGGCACCGAGGCCTTCCATTTTGTCGAGTTCGGCGGACCATCCCTGGCGGGTGAAGTGCTGTTCGGTGATGCGGCTGGTGTTGTGGCACGTAGTGCAGGCCGCCTTCACCTTTGCCTGAGCAGGGCCGGGCGGAAGTGGTTTGCCGGGAGCACTGGGCGCTTGCGCGCTCGCCAGAACGATGGATGCTAAGAGAAAGACTGCTCGAAAAACGACTGCCGGAAAAATTCGTTCGAACAAGCAGGATCCCCTCGCTCACGGCTGCTGGAGCCGATTAGAATCGCGCCCCCACGGGCGCCAGGAAATTTTAGCAAGAATTCGTAGCTCAGTTCTCAGCTCACAGAAAGTCGCGCCCGGAAAGGGCCGGTATTGCTCTTCAGGGAATCAGCTTGAACACGGTTCCGGTCATCTGATAGGTGCCGGTGGTGACACCATAAAAGTTGCCCTGTGCATCCTGCACTAAGCCCGCGTATGGAAAGCCGCCATCACTCAGCCCGGTGAAGCTATGGAGGAGGGTCTCCTTGCCGGTCTTATCTACCTTGAAGACCGTCCCGCAATCGAAGGCCCCGCCAAACACAGTGGTGCCATACAAGTTGCCATGTGCGTCCCGATTAACACCGCCAGCCGGGTGATAGCCGGCCTTGCCAGAGAACACGAAGCGGTGGAGAACCGCCTCTTTGCCGGTCTTGCGCAATTCGAACACTACGCCATTTCCGCCATCTACGCCGTAGCCGCCGGTCCAAGTAGCGCCGTAAAGGTTCCCCACCGCGTCTTGTACGATCGCTCCTGAGGACCAAAGCCGTCAGTACCATTAAAATCCAATAGTACGGTCTGTTTGCCTGTGTTATCCACTTTGAACACCGTACCTAAGCCGAAGTCGTAGCCGCCACTCAGGGTAGTGCCATAGAGGTTGCCTTGTGCGTCGCGCAGCAGGGCGCCGGACGGCCTTGCGCCATCTAAACCAGTGCCGACAAAACTGTAGAGCACGGTTTCCGTGCCAGTGTTATCGATTTTGAACACCGTCCCGCAGCCCTGTCCCGCGTCGCATGCGAGATCTCCGCCCCAACCGGTTGTGCCGTAGAGATTGCCCTGATCGTCCAAAACCAAGCCACCGAAGCCGGGATAACCGCCGTCCCCAGCCCCGGTGAAGCTGTAGAGGATGGTCTCGTTGCCGGCCGGGTCCATTTTGAACACCGTGCCGTACCCGTGAACGCCTCCACCCCCGGTCGTACCGTAGAAGTTGCCCTGAGCGTCTCGCACTAGATTGCTGGCAAGATCTTCACCGTCGCCGCCGCTCGCAGCGAAGGCGTGGAGTACAGTCTCATTGCCAGCGGTATCCACCTTGAATACTGTGCCGCAACCGTACTGGCATCCAGGATTTCCGCCTTCCTGCGTAGTACCGTACAGGTTGCCTTGCGCGTCCATAATTAGAGCGCCGGTCGGGTCACCCCCGTCTACCCCTCCCGTAAACGTATAGAGCAGAGTGAATGTCTGCGCTTGTGCTGATCTGCTGACAAGTGCTGGCAGAAAAGCGATCAGGACAGCCAGCGCGACGGTCGTCACCCGGACGGGCATTCCGACAATCCAGCTGCGAGATTGCGTCGGGCTATTCATAGGTGGGCACTCGGAGGAAGTATATCGGAGGTCTGTCCGGGCAGCAGAGGAATCCAGCTTGCCCGACTTTTGGCGCAAACTGCAGATCCCTCACTTCGTTCGGGATGACAACCCGAACGACTGACAAACTTGTGTGGATGACAAAGTTGGGTTAGACCCAACGCTAGCGTTGGTCGAGCAGGCGAATGGTTTCGAGGGTGGTATCGCCCACGATTTGGAGGCTCTTGGGGCTCAGCTTGTCCATGGTGTCTTGCGGGGTGTGATGGAAGACGTTGTTGTAGCCGTAATCGAGGTCGATGACGTCGGCGGTGGGTACGCCGCGGGTGAAGAAGGGTATGTGGTCGTCTTCGATGGCACCCTCCTGAGCGTAGAAATGGGACTGGTAACCAAGGCGCTCGGCGGCGGTGTAGATGAGATCGAGGAGCCAGGGAGCGCCTTTGGTGTTGCGCTGGATGTCGAGGTCGGCGTCGCCGATCATGTCCATGACCATCAGCCCTTTAATCTTTTTGAGCGTGCCATCTTTCTCCCACTTCTCGGCGAGATGGCGGGAACCGTAGACGCTGTCGGTGTCGGACCAGGTCTTCACCGCTTCTTCGCCGTCGGTCCAGACGAGCCAGACGCTGTAGCCATCGCGCTTCTTACCCGGTCCCTCGCCGCGCAATCCGGCGCGCAACTGGTTGGCGAATTCGAGCAGGATGGCGGTGGAAGAACCGCCGTCGTTGGCGCCCACGTATCCGGTATTGCGCAGCGGATAGTTGGTGTCGTAGTGGCCCATGATGACGATGATGCCGTCTTTGGTGCCGGGAAATTTCGCGATGATGTTGCGGACGGGGAACTTGCCTTCCACGGTATCGGCGGTGAAAGCATCGTCTTCAACCTCGTCGCCTTTCAGATGGTCGAGGATGTAGCGCTCCAGTTTCTTGTGATTCTCGTTGCCCATGTAGCGCTCGCCGAAGGCGGTGACCTCGCGGGTGTACTGGAAGGCGCGTTTGGCATCGATGTGCGGGAGCGGGGTGGAATCGGCAGGCGCGGGTTCGAGGGGAGCGGACGCAGACGCGATTAATTCGGATTTTGGGGCTGCGCTGGTGGCACCGGCGGAGGTTCCTTTGGCGCAGGCTGCGGTGTTCGCCACGGCGATGGCCAGTGACAACACCACGCAAATTCTTAACCACAGGGGACACAGGGAAACACAAGGGAAGGCCTGGCAAATTTCGGTGTTAGTTGCGGGTTTTTTCATGGCTTCCCTGTGATCCTCCGTGTTCTTTGTGGTTAGGATTTTTTCTCCGCGCGCTTCTTACGTTGGTTGGGATGCACGAGCCAGGCGATGGCGATGCTCAGGACGTATAACGCCACCATGGGCGCGGCAAAGATGCACATGTTCACGATGTCGGGAGTGGGCGTGATGATAGCGGCGACGATGAAGATCCCAAGGATCGAATAACGGATGTTATGCCACATCCAGCCGGCGCTGACGATGCCCATCAACGCGAGGAAGAAGACCAGGATGGGCATCTCGAAGATCGCACCCATACCGACAACGATGGTCACAAACAACTGCGTATATTCCTCAATCGTAATCATCGGCTGGAACTGTTTGCCGAAGTCAATCAGGAAGGTGAGCGCCTGGGGATAGACCACGCGGTAGCCAAAATATCCACCCGCCAAAAACAGGCTCACGCTTGAAACCATGAAGGGCAGGACGAAGCGTTTCTCATTCCGGTAAAGGCCGGGTGCGATGAACAGCCACAGTTGGTAAAGGACAAACGGCGATGCCAGGAAGAGACCCGCCACCCCGGCGACCTTGAGATATAGATTGAAAGGGTCAACGGGATTGAGATAGACGAGTTTTTCCGGCAGACCGTACTTGTGCAACACGTCGATGATCGGACGTTGCATGATGCCGACAAGGCGCGACGCGGAGAACCAACAGATGAAGAAGCCGGCAATAACGGCCACGAGGGAATAGACGATTCTCTTGCGGAGTTCCTCGAGATGGTCGAGGAAACCCATGGTGGGCATTTTCTCCTTGCTGGATTCGTCCACAGATGAGGAGACGGCCGATTCAGGCATCGGGCGCAACCTTCGGAGCTTCAACTCTGGGAACGGGGGCGGAAGACGGGGCAAGCCCCGTCTCTACGGTATTTTCGGTCGCGGTTTTTTTGGCGGTAACTTCCGCGGCTTCCAGCTTTTCGGCCGCCGGGGGGTTGAAGATGCGATTGGCTAGCGATCCGAGGGGGGCCTGGAGGGGCGGCAGGATCTGCTGCCGGGGGCTGCTGGCGTTATCGAGCGAATTGATTTCGGACTCGATCTGCGAGCGAAATTCATTGGAAGCGCGCCGGAACTCATTGAGGAAGCGAGCAACCTGGCGGCCGATCTCCGGCATTTTCTTGGGGCCGAAAAGAATCAGCGCCAGAAAAAAAATGAAGATCATCTCGCCGGAGAAACCGAAATTCATGACTCTATCATAATGCGGGATGGGTGAAGCGGGCCACTGGCAAGTTGACGGACGAGAAATTCAGAAGGTGGAAGTGTCACGCGAGGGACCTGCCTGTTGCCAAATTCGGCAAGCAGGAGGTCCTTCGCTTCGCTCACGATGAAAAATCTAAAATAGTGCCTATCGTCCACCGAAGGTGTAGCCGATGGAGGCGCCGACGCGGGTGGCGTATGAGGAGCTGTAGACCGCGGAGCTGTAGTCCGAGGTGTTGTTGTTGACCAAGTAAAGACGCGCCTCGGGGCGGATGAAGAAACCGCCCTTGGGATAAAACTTGATGCCGGCGCCGAAGTCTCCCATGAAGTGGTTGGCGGACTGGTAATTGGTGCAACTGTAGGGCCCGCAAATGGTTCCGGTATAAAAGCGGGTGCTCAGCGCGCCGATGCCGGTGGACAGTTCCAGGTAGGTGTGGCTGGCCAGCTTGGGCGAGTAAACGGCGTTGAAGTCGTAGAGGAGCGGACGATAATTGTAACCGGAGCCGAGGTAATCGCTGCTTTGGGATGCTCTCCAGTAAACTTCGGTTCCGAAACCCACATGGTGCCAGAAGATAAAATCGCCACTAAAGCCAGGATAGGCGCCGCCGCTAAGCGACGGCGCGGTTTGAACGCCTCCCGAAAAAGTGGCCGAGGGCGCCGTCAATGTGCTGACGCCGAAAGCAACGTCGATTTTCTGGGCCTGCGCGAAATTCGAGAACGCTGCCACGGAACCGCAGACAAGAGATAAGAGGATGCCAAGACGCAATGTCCGCTTCAATCAAAAACCTCCGGTGAATTAGTTTGATTTTAACAGATTGGATGCAGACTGAAGGCGCGGCGCTGCTGGGGTTGAGGAAGATTTACAAGAATTTACGGCGGCCGGAAATCCATGACACGTAAGGCGTTAGCGCACGTCGACATTGGAGTCGCGGAAGCGCATCGCCTTGTGTAATAGCGAATATTTGGCGAATATTCTTGCCCAACGAGAGGTAACGGCGCGCGGATTAGTAAGCCAGCAGGATGCGTAAGTCGCGAAGATTGTTTCCGGTGGGTCCGGTCATGACCGTGTCGCCTAATGCCTCGAAAAGAGGATAGGCGTTAAAGGTGGAAAGCGCGTGGCGCACGGCTTCGGCGCCGGCGGCTTGATCGCCAGCACGGGCGTCGGCGCGACCGTGGGTGCTGCCATCGACTACGGCGCCGGCGGCGGGACTGTTGCCATCGATGCCGTCGGTGCCGGCGCTGAGCACGGTGATGTCGTGTCCTGAAATTTTTTCGGCGCAGGCGAGGGCAAACTGCTGGTTGCGTCCGCCGATGCCGCCATTGCGAACGGCTACGGTCACTTCGCCGCCGGAGATCAGGCAAACGCGCGACACCGTGCTTCGCAGTTCGCGCAGACGGTTGACCAGGTACGCGGCGGCTTGGTCGTAGGGCCAGTCGTCGCAGGAGTTGTCGACTTCGACGGCGAAACCGGTGCGGGTGGCGGCGATGGCGGCTTCATCGATGGCCACTTTATTCGAGAGCACGGTCCACCAGCGGGCGCGGACGAAGGCGGGGTCGTCGGATTTGGGCGTCTCGTCGAGGGCGTGCTGACGGAACAGATCGGCAACGGATTTGGGGAGCTGATCGATGAGATTGTATTGGGCGGCAATGCGCTGGCAATCATGAATGGAAGTGGAATCGGGCATGGTGGGGCCGGAGGCGAGCGCGTCGGGTGTATCGTCAGGCACGTCAGAGACAAGAATCGAAACCTGCTGGGCAGGATAGGCGGCCTGGGCGAGTCGTCCTCCTTTGACGGCGGAGAGATGTTTGCGGATAGCGTTGATCTCGGCAATGGGCGCGCCGGAATGGACGAGCGTGCGATAAGTGGCGACGAGCTCGGGCAGGGAGATGTCATCGTCTTTCAACGTCGCGACCGGCTTTTCGACGATGGAGGAGCCGCCGCCGGAAATCATGAAGATGGCTAGCGAAGTGGAGTCGAGAGCATTCAGAGATTTGAGAATGGCGCTGGCGGCGCTGATGGATTCGGCGGTGGGGGTGGGATGTCCGCCGCGAAAATAGCGGAAACCGCGGACTTGACTTGGGGGCTCGACCGACGACGCAACGATGCCTGCTTCGAAACTGCTGCCCACTTGGGCTTCGAGAGCGGCTGCCATGGTGTGCGCGGCCTTTCCGATGGAGACTACGAAGACGCGATGGTAGGTATCGAGATCGTGGAGATCGTCGCCGATGCGCAGGACGCGGCGCTCGCAGTGCACGTTGCGGGCGAAGGCGCTTTCGATGGAGGCGTTCTTAAGGGCGGAGGTGAAGATCTCACGGGCGGCGTCGCGCATGCGGCGGAATTGCTGCTCACGCTCGGGGGACATCTCCGGCATGGAAGAGATTATAAGGAAAGCGAGAGTGCGGGTGAGAACCTCAACTATCCTAGCCTCCACAAGGCAAGGCTGAGAAGAAAAAGGCCGAACATGAACATAGTATTGCGTAAGCCCTCGTTCAGAGCATTGTCTGCGACTTCCAACACCTCATCGAGAGGCGATCCAGCTTCTTGCTCTGCAATGTAGCCCGCTGCGAAGAGGTCGTTGATCTTTCGGTGCCGTCGAAAGGCCTACCAAAATGGATACGCTACGTTAAAGGCAAACGGCAGAAGCAACACTGCCGACCAAATCGGACCCTTCTCGCTCAACTTGTCCGAGTACTTCCACAGGATTCCTGCAGAGGCTAGACTCACCACCGCGACAACGCCCCGTATTGATCAGGAATTTCCACGAGCGAAAGGGAGGTCGAGAAAAGAAATTGTTTGGTTTCCGGTCTTCTGTGAACCAGACGACAGGTTTGGAGTTACTCATCGCGCCCTCCAACGATAACTGCCCGGAGTCTATACTTCGGCGATTGGGCCGCGCTAGCTAGGGCCAGAGTTTGACGGAGACGGACGGTTATGGAGACAGTTGCTGATTGCCAAGAGTCATCTCATAGAAGCGCTGAGCCGTAGTCGCGGGTGGCATGAGGATTTGTCGCCAACTACGAGCCCGAGCCCTTTGGATACAATGCGGTCATGGACGCGACCCAATCAGGTTGCAACTGGGATTCAGAAAATGGAAATCGAGAGAATTGGCTCTCAACCTTCTGCCAGGGGACCGTCAGAGTGGTTCACAGGCACCGTACGGATCGATCCGCTTTTTCAGGCGCCCGATCCGGCATTTGTTCAAGGCGCCAGCGTAACTTTCGAGCCGGGAGCACGGACTGCACGGCACACACATCCGCTCGGTCAGACCCTCGTCGTCACGGCTGGCTCCGGCTGGGCTCAGTGCGAAGGGGGCCCTATCGAGGAGATCCGACCCGGCGATGTCGTCTGGTTCTCGCCCGGTGAGAAACACTGGCATGGGGCGACGCCGACCACCGCCATGACGCACATCGCCATTCAGGAAACGTTTAACGGGAAGGTTGTCGACTGGATGGAGCAGGTCGCCGACGAGCAATACCGCAAGTGAATCCGGCGACGATCACCTAAAGAATCGAGGAGTGAACCATGCCCGCGCGGAACGATGCTCTAAGAGACCGCCTTTCCCGATATCGCGAAATTAGCATCACTGTGACCGGCAGAAAATCTGGACGCACAATCTCAATCCCGGTTTGGTTCGTATTGGAGAACGACGTTCTTTACCTGCTGCCGGTCCAGGGGTCGGATACGCAGTGGTACAAGAACGTTCTCAAGAACCCGTTGATTCGGGTCGATGCGCGGGGCGCAGAGGCCAAATTTCAGGCCGTTCCGATCGTTGACCCCGCACGGGTCTCGTCTGTGGTCGAGAAATTCCGCGACAAGTACGGGCCCAACGACGTTAAGAAGTACTATTCGAAGTTCGACGTTGCCGTTATCGCTCAGATCCCGTGATGGCGCGTCCCGACGGGGAGGCGCGATCCTGAGATAGCTCATGGTCGGCGTCCGGATTGGCGGTCATTCCTCATCCGACGTATCCGACGGCCAACGTCTCCCGAATCCACTCTTCGATAGCTACGCGCATCTCCTTGAGTCTTCCTCCGAAGAAGTGATCTCCGGCTTCGATGCGGACTAGCTTCTTGGGGTCGGCAAAGGTATTGACGAGCGCTTCGAGTTTGCCTGGGGGAGCGAATTGATCGCGCGATCCGCTTACGAAGAGTTTCGGCTTGACGCACTCCCGCAGGAATTCGAAATCGTAGACACGGTCTTCGACAGCGACGGCGGGCAGACCAAGGGCGACGAGTGCGCTTACACCATCGTCAGCGTAGCCAGCGCTCAAGCCTACGGCGGCTCCGAAAGAAAAGCCGGCGAAGATTACGGGCAGCGTGAATTCGCGCTCGAGCCAGTCGAGGGCGGCACGCACGTCTTCGACTTCACCGATGCCGTTTGCGTGCTCGCCTTCGCTCAGGCCGGCGCCGCGGAAATTGAAGCGCAGTACGGGGAATCCAAAGTGGTTGAGCGCCTTCATGGCGTGGAAGACAACTTTATTGTGCAGCGTTCCTCCATAGAGTGGATGCGGATGGCAGACCACAGCGGCATGCGTCGCGTCGGGCGATCCGGCGTTGAGCAGGGCTTCCAGGCGTCCGGCGGGGCCGGTGAGGAATAGGGAGCGGATTGTGGAAGTTTCAGGCGGCACGGAGCGGTCGTTAGTCGTTAGTCGTTTGCTAGGCTTCGTCGCTAAGTATTGTAGAGAATCTGCTTGCCAGCGACTAGCGACCAGCGACCAACGACTGTTACGCTCTCCTGCATGGACCTGTTTGCTCTTACCCGGCAACTGATCGATATCGAATCCACTACTCCGAATGAAAACGCGGTGGGGGATTTTCTTTGTGACGAGCTGCAGCGGCGCGGGCTGGGCGCTCGGAAGATGCCGGTCGAGGGTACACGCGCGAACGTGCTGGCAACTTGGCCGGGACATGGTCGCCCGGAGATTGTTTTCTCCACACACATGGATACGGTGCCGCCGTTCATCACCTCTTCGGAAAACACCGGGCGCATTTACGGGCGAGGCTCTTGCGATGCCAAGGGAATTATTGCGGCCGAGATACTGGCGGCGGAGAAGCTGCGCGGGGCAGGCGTTTTCGTTGGACTGCTGTTTCTGGTTGGCGAGGAGCGGGACTCGATCGGCGCGAAGCTGGCCAACCAGCATCCGATCGGCGCGCGCTTCATGATTAACGGCGAACCGACGGAGAACAAGCTGGCGCTGGCCAGCAAAGGCGCGCTGCACGTGGAACTGGTGGCGCGCGGAAAGATGGCGCACTCGGCGTATCCGGAGCTGGGAGAGTCGGCGATCGACAAGCTGGTGGAAGCTCTGCACCGGTTGCACGCGATGAAACTTCCCGAAGACGCCGAGGTTGGGCCTTGCACAAAAAACGTCGGCTCGATTCAGGGCGGACGCGCTCCGAATGTGATTTCCGATTTTGCCAAGGCTGATCTTTTTTATCGGCTAGTGGGCCCGGCGGACGCGCTGCGCCGTGAGATTACGGAGGCCGTCGATGGGCTTGCCGAGGTTCACTTCACCCGCGAGACTCCGTTCCTTCGGCTGCGAACGCTGGACGGGTTGCCGACCATGGTCGCGGCTTTCACCACCGACGTTCCGTCGCTGACCAACTGGGGCGAGCCACTCCTACTGGGGCCGGGCTCGATTCACGTGGCCCACACGGAGGGCGAGTTTGTGGAGAAAGCGCAACTGGTGGAGGCGGTCGAGATTTATTTTGCGATGGCCAAGAAGCTGGGCTCTTAGCCGACGAGTCCCACGTCTCGAACGCGAGACGTGGAGCACCCCGGGCATCCTCAGACTCAAACAAATTCAGCTGCCGCTCTAGTCGCCGGAAGCCTGCTCGATCAAGTGTTCGAGGATGTGGTGCGCCTCGTCGATGTGGCGCAGGGCCCGATCGCGCAGTCCACGCACCGAGGGATCATCTTCTTCGCGGGCGATATCATTGTGCGCCTTGTCCAGCAATTCCAGGGCACGGTGATAACGGCCTCTGCGTTCCATGTGCGCATCTACCGGCGGATGGTCATTCAAATTCTTGCCGTCGTCAATCGAAGCGCGCTTGATCTCTCCGATGGCTTTGTCGATCTCTTCGATGGCGTGATCTTCTTCTCTATCCATGCGGCCGGACCATGTTCCGCGCTCCAGGTGAGCGCGGGCGTGGCGCAGGTCGGTGAGCGAATGCAGGTATGCCGGATGCCTTCCCGGTTCATCGGCGAAGGTCAACCCGGCGCAGGCAGCAACAAAGAACAAAAGTACAGTGCAATATCGTGCGGTTTTCATGGTTTCCTCTAGATTAGCCTTTCGGCGGAATGAAGCTCTTGTGGGGTAAACCCGGAATTGCGGGTTTTGTCTCGGTATCGCTGGATTCTAGGCAGCGGCCCGGGATGGCGGAAAGTAACTCAGGGGCATGAACCCTGTGTTCGTCTTTTTGCCCAGTATTTTGCACTTGACATCGCTCGCCCCGGTATCCGGTTCGTGCTTTGCTCGCAAAGACACGATGCTTGTCAGCGGACATCGGACGGACCACCGACGATGGTTGCGGCTTTCACAACCGACCTTGAGAGCCAGCTAGATTTGGCAAACGCGGTGCGCGCCTTGTCGATTTTCAAGAACGATTTGGCGAGGGTTTCGGGAGATGCCCTACCGATTTTTGCCGCACGTGCGCGACCGACATTAAGCAAGTAGCATCAAAGGGGGAAAGATAGGACCAAGGATTCCTCGAAGATGGCCAGGTTTCCGAGCGTGATTCTGATGATGGCGGTGTGGGTTCTAAGCGGAGCGGAGCCCGCCCGAGGGAACCTGCCGTGGCCAGTGCCGCAGAAAGAAACGATGCGTCTGCGCCTGGTGGCCTTGGCTTGGAATCATCCCCGCTCTTCATTCTTCGCAAGTGAGGAGATTTTTGTTGCTGAGAAGGAATTGTCGAAAGGCGAATCACGACTGGTAAAGCTGGTGTACGCCTTTCTCCCCTACCAGCCACGGTTGTCTGATGAGGGTCTCAAGTATTCCACCTTACACGAAGTGCGGACGGTGAGAGATCCGCAGTGTGATGAGACGTTGGCTCAAATCGCGAAGGGCCAGACAGGAGACTGGCGCCAGCAGCGGCCCCAGCTTAAGTATTCGGAGGGCGCGCCGCCATTAAACCTGTCACGGCAAAAGAATCCGCTGCCGTGCTACATAACCAATGCCGATGACTACACCCGACCGATTCACGACGAATCAGAACCCCAGCAGCAGCCTATGCCCACCCTGACCCCGCGTCCCTAGCCGGAGATGAGCGGCGTTGACCGAGCATGCCAAAAATTTTGGGCCCAGCGGCTCACGTCTGAATTCCTTGAGGATGGCGATCCCAAGCTCTTCGCGCTTGCCACTCCCAGCGAGTTCGTTTCCCGAATTGCACTCACGGCGAATGCACAACCACAAATCGTCGTTTAGGTAAGATGGATCGCCACGCACTCTCCACGCTGCCACGCTAGACTAGATGCATGACTGACTCCTCCCACAACGCTCTGGCCCGCGCTTCTTCATCTTATCTGCGGTCGGCCATGCATCAGCCTATCCGGTGGCACGAATTTGGGGAGGAGGCTTTTGCGGCGGCTCGCGCCTCTGACAAGCCTGTGCTTTTGGATGTCGGAGCGGTTTGGTGCCACTGGTGTCATGTGATGGATCGCGAGTCCTACGACGATGCCGAGGTGGCGGCGATTGTTAATGAGCATTACATCGCGGTGAAGGTGGATCGGGACGAGCGTCCGGATATTGATAGCCGGTACCAGCTGGCCGTGGCCTCGCTCACGGGACAGGGCGGGTGGCCGCTTACGGCGTTTCTTACTCCCGACGGCAAACCATTCTATGGAGGGACTTACTTTCCCCCGGTGGATTCGTACGGGCGGCCTAGTTTCAAGCGCGTATTGCTTTCGATTGCTCAGGCTTATCGCGACAAGCACGGCGATGTGATGGAGCAGGCGCAGATGGTCGAGAGCGCGATCTCGCGGGCGGAGTCCTTTTCGGGCGGCGGGAAGGTTTCCGTTGCAGTGATTGACGCGATTTTGGAATCGGCGCGTGAAATGTTTGACTCGGTTAATGGCGGATTTGGAAGCGCGCCCAAGTTTCCGCATCCGGCGGCGCTCGATCTGGTGATGGATCAGTATGTTCGCACCGGATCAGGCGATAGTGCAGGACATGATGGTGCGAGACAGGAAGAGCTGCGCACTATCTTCGTCCACACGCTGGAGAAAATGGCGCGTGGCGGCGTCTACGACCAGTTAGCGGGCGGCTTCCATCGCTATTCGGTGGACGAGCGTTGGATCGTGCCGCACTTCGAGAAGATGTGTTACGACAACTCGGAGCTGCTAAAAAATTACGTGCATGCTTATCAGGCGACGGGGGACGAGTTCTTCGCCCGGGTGGCGCGCGACATCATTCGCTGGATGGACGAATGGCTCAGTGACCGCGCGCATGGCGGCTTTTACGCTTCGCAGGATGCCGACTATTCGATGGACGACGATGGCGATTATTTCACCTGGACGCTGGAGGAAGCGCGGGCGGCTCTGAGCGAAGATGAGTTTGCGCTGGCAAGGATTTATTACGACATTCGGGAAGCCGGGGACATGCATCACAATCCCGCGAAGAATGTGCTCTGCATTCGGGCGTCGGTTGAGGAAATTGCTGGGCGGCTGAACATTCCGAAAGAGCGGGCCGACGCATTGCTGGCTGCGGCTAAGAAGAAGATGTACGCGGCGCGGCTGTTGCGTCCTACACCGTATGTGGATAAGACGGTTTACGCGGGCTGGAACGCCATGTGCGTTTCGGCGTATCTGGAGGCGGCCAAGGTGCTTGATCTGGCGGAGGCGCGGCACTTTGCGTTGCGCTCGCTCGATCGGCTGCTTTCCGAGGGGTGGAATGCGGAGCACGGGATGCGGCATGTGATTGCATACTCCGAGACTGCTTCGGGGACTTTCTCGGATGCTCGGGCGGAGCAACGCGAAATTTCCGGCGTGCTGGATGATTATGCTTTTGCGGTAATTGCTTGTCTCGATGCTTATGAGTCGACGGCGGACTTGAGCTATTTTCGTTTTGCACGGTCGATCGGGGAGGCGATGGTGGCGGGCTTCTCCGATCCGGTGGCTGGGGGATTTTTTGATACGCGCGCAGCCTCGGATGAAAAGAGCCCGCTGGGCATTCTGGGGACGCGGCGGAAGCCGTTTCAGGATTCACCGACTCCGGCGGGAAATTCGGCGGCGGCGATTGCGCTGCTGCGTGTCGATGGTTACGCCAACGGTTCGTCGAATGAAGACGCGTCGTATCGCGACAAGGCCGAGCAGACGCTAGAGGTCTATGCGGGGGTCGCGGAACAGCACGGCATTTTTGCGGCGACTTATGGGCTGGCCGTGGTTCGGTTCCTCCAACCGCACAGGCAGGTGGTGGTCGTCGGGAACGATGCCGTGGCTGCGGAACTTTATCGGGCTGCGGTGCGGCTGCTGGGCTTGAACGTAGCGGTACTGCGTTTGGACGCCGATAAGGCGGTCGCGCAGAACCTGCCTCCGGCTTTGGCGGAGACGATCCCGAGTCTTGTGGCGCTCGCCGAGGGGCGATCGTTTGACGGACGATCGTTTGCGGTGGTGTGCTCGGGATTTACGTGCCAGCCTCCGATTTTTGATGCGCAGGAACTGGCGCGGGCGTTGGGGTCGCGGTAGCGTCCGAGTAGGCAACCATACGGGAGATTTCAGGTGTCACCTAAAGAATCTATCCTTTCAGGAGTGACCCTACGCGGCGCGATTGGATCGATCACTCGGACTCTCTCCACAGCTTGCAGTTACTCTCACGCTACCCGACTTGTGCGTGGCGCCCGTCCGTTGCGGCACTAGAACTCGACGCGCAGGGCAAGTTGCCCGGTACGGTTTCCAGCGTTGTCCGCGGTTTGCGGAGCGCTGAGGACGCCGAAAGTTGCCGGGACATCGATCTGCGTGGCGGGGGGAGCGAAGTTGGTGTGGTTGAGCACGTTGGTAAATGTGGACTCAAAGGGCACTCTTACTCCCTCCGTAACGTGGAAGACTTTGGCAAGGCCGAGGCTGGCAGCGATTGTGCCAGGCCCCTGGAGGATGCCGACTCCAGCGTTGCCGAAGCGGCCAGCGCCTGCGGGGGTTGGCGAGAACGCTGCCAAGTTGAAGTAGTGCGCGCGTGACTGACCCTGATAGAAATTCGTCGACACCTGGTCGGGACGCAGGAAAGCACCACGATTGACGACGTTGGTGTTGGACTGGTCGTAGGAATCGCTGATGCTTGGCGTGAGCCAAGGGCCGGTTTCAAGCAGAGTCACGTTGGTCATCTCCCAACCGCCTAGTACGGCGCTCTGCCAACCGCCGGTATTCAGGAAAGTGCGGCCCTGCCCGAAAGGTAATTGGTAGACGCCGGTGAGAAGAAAGCGGTGACGACGGGTTCCCTCGACATTGCCGTAATCATTGCGGATATGGAAACGGTCGGCAATGGGGATGCCATAGTTGACTTCACCGGCGAAGGCCGCAGGAGTATCGCCCTGATTATCGGCGAGGTTCTTCGCCAGCGTGTAGTTGGCGTCGAAGTAGAGGCCGTGCGACGTCTTGTGGCTCTCCCCGATCTCAAGCGCGTTGTAGTTGGCTTCGCCGGCGTTGAAGGTGCTGTAAAGCGTGAACCAGTTGTGATAGGGTGCACGCGGGTCGACGTATGGACTTGCGACTGTCGTCTGATAAGGTGTCGTGCTGGCAGGAATCTGGTTGAGGTCTTCGGTGATGTTCAGGCGGTAAGTGTGCATCCCGACGTAGCTGACCCGCAAGCTGTCGCTATTGGTGAGCTGACGCTCCACGGTGAGGTTCCACTGATTGGCTTGCGGGTCACGGTAATTGGGATCGACACCCTGATCGAGGCCGCCACCGCCGTATTGCACGCCAACCGTGGGTGGTGCGGTGTTGGGGAACTGGATGAGAGGCGCCGCCGCCGTGCCGCCGTTGGTATAGGTATGCAGGGCAGATGTCGGGTTGCCGCTGTTGTTGAAGGACAGCGGTCCAAGATTGGTTACAGTAAAGATTCCGAAGCCTGCACGAATGACCGTCTTCGTATTGTTGAAGGGACGGTAGGCGAGGGCGAACCGCGGTTGGAAATTGCGCTTATAGATGTTGCGCAGGGACTGCGGGAGGTGATCCTGGCTGGCGGTGACGTAGTTGGTGCATGGCAAAGCGGTATATTCGAGGCTGCAGGCGTTGAACGACTGCTGGAAGCCAAGATTCGAGGCCTGGATGTTCTGCTGCGCCAGATAGGCGGCGAGGTTGTTGGGCACCACGATGGAGTTGTTTCTCTGATCGAAGTTCGCAAGGTTGCCCCCGTCTTCCGTGAAACCTGGAAGGATCTGCCAGCGCAGGCCGTAACTCAGCGTGAGTCTGCTGGTGAGCTGGTATTCATCCTGTCCGAAGAGGCTGTACTGCCACGCGGTTCCGGCAACGTCGGGGCTGGAAACCGCGAAAAAGATGGTGGTGGGCAGTCCTTCCAGAAAGTCGCCAAAAGCGTTGCCGGTGAATGTGGCTGGAAGGTAAACTGCCCAAAATCGTCGGAAGGCAGGAAGGTCTCGATGTCGGCATAGCGTACCCTGCGCGCATCAATACCGGTCTTGAAAGTGTGCTTGCCCCGTGTCCAGCTCAGATTGTCGGTGAACTGGGTAGTCTTCGACTGGGTCACTCCGGTCTTGTCGCGGCCGATGGGAGTGAACCCGGTTCCGGAGCTGAAATTAAAAGTAGGAAAGGCGTGCGTGGTAGGGTGCTGGCCGATGTTCACCCCGGTCAGGTCGAGTTGCGCGAGCGCGTCCGCGCCTACGATGGGAAAACCGACGCTGGTGATGACGTTCGTGAAGCCGAAACGGAACTCGTTAAGCAGACGCGGTGTGAGGACCCACACATCCGAGACCAGCAGGCTGCGATTGTGCACGCTGTCCGAGTCATCCGGTAGAAGGGGGTTGGCATAGTCCTCGGTGATGTTCTTGCGGCTGAAGCGCGCGTAGACAGATTGCTTGGAAGTGATGGTCTGGTCGATGCGGAGATCGGCTCCGTCGGTACGCGCGGGGGTGGATTGGAAGTTTTCATAGTTATAGTTCGCCTGGCCAGTGACATTGGGGAGCGGATAATAGGTCAACAGCGCGGTGGCGGTGGGATTGATACTGCCGGTCGGAATCGCGGAGCAGGTTGAGCATAGCGCGGTCAGGTCACCGTTGCGCTCTGCTTGGGTGGGAACAAGAAACTGCTCGGCTAGGGCGGTCGAACGGCGGTTTCCTTCGTAATCAAGGAAGAAGAACGTCTTGTCCTTGCCGTTGTAGAGATGTGGAATGCTCAACGGGCCGCCGAGCGATCCACCAAAGGTGTTGAAATGTTTTGGCGCCTTAGCATTGAAGCCGTAGGGGTCCGCATCGAGCGCATCGTTTTGCAGATACTCAAACAGGCTGCCGTGATACTGACTCGTGCCGCTTTTGGTGGTGAAGGTGACGTCGCCTACCTGGGAAAATTCCGCGCTGTTGTTGGACGATGTTACTTTCACTGCCGAGATTCCCTCTTGCGATGGATAAGCGTCCTGCAGCGCGCCATTCTGCCGCACGTTCGCGGTTGAGATGCCGTCGACAGAAAAGTTCACCATCGCCGAACTCGCCCCGCCCAGCGCGATGTTTCCGGAACTGTCCTGTTGCACGTTTGGCGAAAGCGCCAGCGCTCCCAGCGGACTGGTCGTGGTGGCGCGATTGTTCAGCGGAAGACCGGTGATCTGCTGATTGTCGATGGAATCGCTGAGCGTGCCGTTTTCGGTGTTGATCTGGACGGCCAAGTCATTCACCTCCACGATCGTGGGCGCTGCTGCAATCTTGAGCGTCATTGGAATGCGGAGGTCCTGTCGCGCCTCGAGCGTGGCTGAACTGACGACAGCATCTGAGAGTCCATCATGATGCGCCGTCAACCTGTAGTGGCCAGCTTTCAGATTTTCGACGACGAAATCGCCAGAGTCGTTGGTCGTAACTTGCCGGTCAAAATTCTCTTCCAGCGAATGAACGGTTACCAATGCGCCAGGAATTACGGCGCCGGAAGCATCCTGCACCGTACCGCGAATGCTTCCGAAGGTCGATTGGGCTTGAGCAGCGAAGAGAAGAACCAGACAAGCGAGGAACCATGTAACAGGCAGACAAAAACGGGGCACGTAATACCTCCAGCAAGCGAGCAGGCCCACTAACTCGTCTTACGATTCGAATAGCCGCCGCTGCGTAAGTCGGAATATAGAGCGGAGTGCATAAGAAAGTCGTAAGGAATTCCTATGAAATATGTGAATGGAACGAATAGATCTCTTGGATAGGCGATTCGAGTTGAACTGGCCTCGTCCCGCTGCACGACTAGCCGAGGTACCCAGTGAGCGAGATATTCCAGCGCGGCTCTTGTGTCCGTGTCACGGGGCTACACGGAAGGAATTCTGCCTTGAGTTAGCGCTTATCTGGTCTAAATCCAGTCTTCAAACTGCGGCCGCTGGAATCGGCGGGAGGAACGCAATCTCCCGCCCACTCTGGTTGAGCGCGGAATTTTCGCTGTCGAAGAACGCGGAGTTGCTGGCGGCGGAATTGGGAAAAGTTCCCAACCGTATTTCGGTCGAAGGACATACTGACGCTAAACCTTCCACTGGCAAAAGCAGCTACAGCAACGGGACACTCTCAGCCGACCGGGCGAACGCGGCGCGGCGACTGATGCAGCAATCGGGATTGAGCGGCGATCAGATCTCGCAAGTGCGGGGTTTTGCGGACCAGCGTCTGCGCAACCCAAAGGATTCACTGGACCCATCGAACCGGCGAATCTCGATCATCGTGCAGTACATCAGCAACAATAGCGACGAAGCGAACCTCCAGGGGGAGAATGCGAAAGGATCAGGAGAAGAAAAACCGCCCGCCGGCATTAAGGTGGAAACTGAAACCAAGGATAAAGATAAGAAAGATGTGAAAATGAAAAAAAGAGGCCGACCACTGAAGGCCGGCCCGAAAAATTGCACTTTTGTAAAGCGAATGGTAACGTCAGCTTTTTAAGTGACTGGTTATAGCGACGTCATCATCGCATTTTGGACCTCTGCTCGGACACGGAAATGGCCCGTCCTGAGTTGGAACTCTTGGGATCGCAGCGTATGCAAACGTCCCTACCAGACCTACCAACAGCAATAACGCTCTGAGTGAACGTTTCATGATTTTACTTTCTCCTTAGGGTCTGCCGAGAACCGGCACGAAACCGTCAACCTCTCGGCGGGACGCATTATACACAACTCTGCAACTTTCTGATTCATTGGAGGTTAATCAAGCGCACCGAACCAGGTGACAAACTGCCGGACACGCCGAAAATTGACTGGGCCATTCGGCAGTCAATTTGAAAGGTGTTTACGTAGATTTCTTAAAGTAATGGTTTGAATAGAATCGCTTCGCTTAAGGCTCTAGGAGAGTAGTTGGGAAGTGCCCACAAAATCCTCTTGACAAGGTTTTTGCGCAGATCGGTTTTGAGCGATTGCGAGGGGCAACGCTCAGCTGCTGGAACCGACCACAGCGGAGCTGGCTTTGGGCGGATTACCGGGGTGGTGAAGCGGGATATGACCCTCGGTGGATTCCAGATTCGAACTACGCGAAAATGCGCGCTCTACCATGCCTTCAAACATCGGAATCAGCGAACCGGAAGACGTCGGGTGTTGAAGATCCGCCAAGCCCTGTTCCCATCGCTCGGTCTGCAGGTGGTTGGCGGCGGGCACGCGCACGGCTTGGCGCGAGAGCGCGTAGCCGAGCCAAACGAAAATGGCGAAAAGACAAGCGGCCATGTTGATCAGGTTGACATTTCCGAGCTTGACAAGTCCTCCTGCATGCAACGCCATCAGCATCAACTCGACCCCGGCAAGGATCCCGAAGCCGCAAGAGATCCCAAAACTGATCTGCTTGCGAGACACTCCGAGAAAACGTGCAAACAGGATCAAGAAGAGGATGAGGCCAACCTGCACGATGCGGACTGAGCGTTGCAGCGTAGTGAGGATGTGCCAGAGCAGAAACCGGTCGAGAGAATTCGAAAAGGCGACGACCACCGAAACCAACAGCATCACCACACCCGCCCACTTGAACAGCAGAGTGCCCAGGTCTTTCAGTGTGTGATAGGGGCGGAACACGTCGAGGAAAATCTCATGAATAACCTTGAAGCCGAGAAACGCGTTGATCGCCTCGCCCAGCCAGAAAGGTCCGAAATATAGCGAGTAATTGCCGGAGAGCCAAAGAGGAAAGATCACGGAAAAAATAACAACCTGCACCAGGAGGAACAAGAAAAATACCGGAAACTCCTTGTGCAGCTTACGGCGCCAAAATATCAACGCAACCACCGATTGCAGTAGCGGTTGCGCGCACCACAAGCAAAGGGCGACGGTATGGCTGTTAAAAGTCATTTTCATGCGGGGGAAGGACGCGGCCAACGACCGACCGTCTTGCCCTCCTTCACATCCTGAGGCCGGTTGCCCTTCCGGGTCAACCTACTTAGGTAACCTTGGTAACCATTACCCTCTGGCGAGGGCCTCAAGCCAAGCACAGGGTGAAGGGCAGGCAAGCCTTATCCGGCCTCCGGCGTGGAATGCAGATAAGCGCGCATCATGCGCACTTCATCGTCTTTTTCGTCGAGGTTGTGGAGAACGATGTCGCGCAAGGAGATGACGCCCTTCAGTTCCCGACCCGCGCAGACCGGCAGATGGCGAAACCCATGCCGCCTCATCAGGGTCATGCAGGTCTCCAGCGGATCGTTCGGA
>Ga0181532_10001009_pt1 | contig 28052 bp, 22 predicted proteins | sample PEATcosm2014_Bin_33_FD_119768 | JGI IMG/M metagenome (GOLD analysis project Ga0181532, IMG submission 119768) | Peatland microbial communities from MTU Mesocosm Facility, Houghton, MI, USA - PEATcosm2014_Bin11_30_metaG | ecosystem: Environmental > Terrestrial > Soil > Wetlands > Peat | place...
CGTGTACAACAAGTTTGAAAACCTGATGTCCTTCCTCAAGGCGCAAGGAATTCGTGGCCTGGTGGGCAAGAACGATTGGCCTCGATTCACTGAAGAGGAGCCGGAGATTTATGAGGAGAAAGAGCTCGACAAACTCTTCGCAGCTTGCGATGCGGAAGAACGTCTCTGGTATCAGTTTTTCCTGATGACAGGCGAGCGTGAGCAAGAGGTGATGTTCACCTACTGGTCGGACGTGAACTTCGCAGCATCCACCGTCAGGGTGAGCCACAAACCGGACAGGGGATGGACACCGAAGGCATATAAAGAACGCGAGATTCCCATTCCCGCGAAGCTGACAAAAAGCCTGAAGGCATCGAAGGCGAAGTCTGCCAAGGATTGCAATCTGGTGTTCCCGACTGCGGGATGCAGACCCAAGCTAGATTTCTTAGACTGCCTGAAGACCATTGCGGAACGTGCAAAGCTCGACCCGGAAGACTTCTGGCTTCACAAGTTGCGCGCTACTTTCGCTACGCGGTGCCTGTGGGCTGGTGTTGATCTGCGCACCGTCCAGCAGTGGCTTGGTCACTCCGACATGGAGAGCACCATGCGGTATCTGAAGCCGTCACGCAGTCAGCAGACCCGCGAGAAAGTGAACGAGATTTTCGCCTAATCGTGTCGCACGGTTCGATGGTCGTCCCGCCCCGCGCTAGGGACAGAGGCCTGCATTCGTCCGTTCAATTCACTGAGAGCATTCTGCAGGGCTTCCACGGTGCTCGGGGGGTATTGCGACGGGGGATGCTGGCGCGTGTGATACTGGCGATGGCGATACATAAACCGCAACCGGACCCGCCACGTGGCGTCCGGATTCCCAGGTCGCATCCTGTTTCTGGAACCCAGCATATAGACATTGTATGCAATCAAGTTAGGCATACCGAAGAGTCGTCGACAGTAAAATTTTCTCAAGAGCACTTATCGCTGTCCAAGTGGCACGGCCACAATCACTTGAAACAAGACAGAACCATGACTTGGATTTTCCCTGCGTAGATTTACCTTGACATCTCTTGTGCGTATGGAGCTTTTATGCGCGGAGCAAAATCAGGGACCCACGCTCAGAACGATGGGGGTCGGTACCACCCAATGAAGGGAGAAAAAACATGAACGCAAATCATCGTTCCAAAGCAACACGGAAATGCCTGGTTGATTTTGGGAGACTGTCATGTCACTGGGCGTTTCTGCTGATCGCCGTTTCATTTTCTAACTCCGCAGCTGCGCAAACGATCACTGTGTCTGTATCTCCGGGAGTCGCGTCGGTGGCGACAGGGGGATCACAGAGTGTAAGTGCCACCGTAGAAAACGACTCTACGGGTGAGGGCGTGACCTGGGTTCTCACCGGAGACGGAACAAGTGAAAGCTCACCCGGTTGTTCCGGTTCCACTTGTGGAACGCTGACGAATGTTGCCGCCTTCTCGGTTACGTACATGGCACCCTCAACGGTGCCCAGCCCTGCGACCGTTACGTTGACGGCTTATTCAAAAGCCAGCAACACCAGCTCCTCTTCGGCGAACATCGTGGTCACGTCAGGCTCGCTGAATGTGTGGATATCGCCGACCGGCGCAACTGTGTCGACTAATGAATCGCAGCAGTTCGCCGCCGTTGTGTCGGGAAATTCCAATACGGCGGTGACGTGGGAAGTGAATGGCGCGACGGGCGGCAACTCGACCGTTGGCACAATCTCGACCTCCGGCCTATACACGGCTCCAGCGACCGTTCCCAGCTCCGGACCTGTGACTATCACGGCTGTCTCCCAAGCAAACACCGGGATATCGGCATCGGTTACTGTTGCTGTTATATCGCCGTACGCATCGATAGGCGCGACGCCTCCTTGGATTCCTCTGCCCCTGCATGGCGTGACCGTGGCCGACTTCAACTTTGCGGGTAAAGTACAGGATATTAGGACCTCGAGTTATTTATCTGAGGTGCTTACTTCTCTGAATAATCTCACGGACCAGCCCACGGTCAGGATTACGCTCACACTTTGCGGAGTGGGCGACGACGGCTCTTGCTCGTCCCCCTCTCCTGCCAGCGCCTATACATCAGCCATACAGACGCTCAAGTCACAAACGCGTCCTCCATTTCTACTCGGCGAAGTGCTCGATTCCAGTTACCAGGGTTGCTTCACCGTGACCACCGCTGAGGCACGTTGGAACGATTACGTTTCTACGCTCGGGTCATACGTGGACCTGTGGGAGGTGGGCAATGAAATCAACGGCAACTGGTTAGACAGCCAGGACGCTGGCGGTACCGGTAAGATTAGCTGCCCGTGGACGACGCCATCAACAACCGATGCGAACGTCGTCACCGATATGATCAATGCATACAACATCGTCAAGGCCGCGGGCAAGCTCGCGGAGATGACTTTGTATTATCCGGGTGCCGGATCGAGCTGCGATAGCCCAGCGGCATTCGATCCCATCACCTGGACGGAAGCCAACGTGCCACTCAACATGAGGAACGGCATGGATTATGTGCTCCTCAGTTACTACCACCAGGACTGCACCGGCGGCACTGACCCAAGCGCGGCCGCGTGGGGTACTTTCTTCACGCAAGTGCAAAACCTGTTTCCCAACGCGAAGATTGGATTCGGAGAGTGGGGCTACAGCACCAAGAAACTGACAGGCTCCAAATTGACGACGCTACTCAGCGAAGGCTACGGCATGGACCCCTACCCGCTGCCGTTCTCGAACAACTGGGTGAGCGGTGTGTTCTTTTGGGAGTGGGCGGACCTTGCCGTGCCCTACAGCTCAAGCTCTGGGTCGGTCTGGGAAGTGGTCAACACGGACATGCAGAGCCAGCCGTAAGAGCCAACTGTAATCTGCTGAAGGGGCCAGCCAGAGGGGTTGGCCCTTCTTCTCATCTTGCGAATGCAGCCCAGCCTTCCCGATTCCCACATCAGTTTTTTCGCACTGAGATTACCGAAGCCGTGTAGCGATCGCCACGCAACAACGAGAGACTATATTCGATGGCCACATTTTGAGCGTCATAAGTTGTCTCCCGGATCATAAGAAGCGCGTTTCCGATTGAAGTTTGAAGTGTTCCCGCTTCTTCTTCTCCGGCAACCACAGCTCCGATCACCTCCTCCGCCCATTGCAGCTTGCGCTTGTACCCATGCTCGAAAATGGAATACAGAGATTGTTTCTCAAGGTCTTGTTTGTCGATGCCTGCGAAGATACGGGCGGGAAGGTAACTGGTAACTACGGCTACCGGCTCATCGTTCACAGACCGGAGGCGCCTGACCCGGTATACCCGCTCTCCCGGGGTAAGCTTCAGGGCCTGAGCCGTTTCCAAGTCAGGATCCTCCAGACCCATACTGAGCAGGCGGGCTGACGGATTAAGGCCTCGCCTCTGCATCTCCTCGCTGAAGCCGCGCAGTTGCTGGAAATTCCAGGGCACTCGTCCAGAGCCGACCACGGGCCGCTTACCCTTCGCAATCACCAACAGTCCTTCAGATCGTAGTTTTTGAAATGCCTGGCGGACGGGCATTTTGCTGATCCCGAGAGCCTGGGCAATCTCACCTTCGGAGCAGAACGTCTGGCCCTGGCTCAACTTGTTCTTCTTGATCAGCTCCCGCACATGATCCACAATCTGCACGTAGTAGGGTACGAAACTGTCGCTGTCGATCGTGAGACCGAGCCTCTCTACTGTAACGGAATCGGGAACTGCAGAGTGTTGCGGCAAGACGCCCTCCGGTAAGTCCAAGCGACATAGTATACAACGTAGATACCACGCTTTTCAATTTGCTAGTCAACATCCGCACAGGGCGCATTTTTCAACGACTCGCTCTTCGATATAAACTATTTATTATCAGGTTGTTACTACTGTATTGATGAGTTGCGTTGGGTACCAGAAGCCCCTGATTCCTGCTCGTTATCGAAAAAATGTTCTTGACACCATATATACATACGAGGTTCATATGCTCTTGTACTGGAGATCCTTCCTATGGTTGCCAAGATTGCCGTCCGCGAGAGCGTCCACTCGTCTTGTCAGAGTTTTGCTCACTCTGTAGTTGCGATCACTTTTTTACTATTCGCATCCTTGACTGTCGACGCTCAGGTGGCATCGGGGAAGATCGTCGGCACGGTCAAAGACGCTTCCGGAGCGATCATATCCGCGGCTGCGGTGACCGTGGTAGAGACGCAAACAAACGCCGCGAGAAAAACTTCAACCAACAGCCAGGGTGAATACGTAGTCACCGAGTTGAAACCCGGCACCTACACCGTGAAGGCGGAGCAGAAGGGTTTCAAAACGGCGGTTGAGGCTTCGTTCAAGCTCGATATCAACCAAGTAGTGCGTGTAGATTTCTCTTTAGTCGTCGGCTCGGTCCAGGAACAGGTGGTGGTCACGAGCGCCGAGCCGTTAGTGGAGTCGGAAACCTCTTCGATCGGGCAGGTAATCGATGAGAGCCGGGTTCATGAGCTTCCCCTCAACGGACGAAATTTCATTCAGCTTGCATATTTGAGCCCCGGGGTCAACATCGGTCCGGCCAGCACCGGCGGCACCGGCAACGTACAACAGGGCGATATTCCCGAGGATGAGCGCGGAAACGGTTCGATCCAGGTGAATGGCCTATGGGCAACTAACAACAACTACCTATTAGACGGATTCGACAATAACGAGCAACAGATTGGTTTCGAGTTGATCGAGCCTCCCATCGATGCCATCCAGGAATTCAAAGTTCAAACGAACAATTTCGGCGCCGACATTGGCAAGGGCGGTGCGGTCGTCAACGTTGTGACCAAGGCAGGCACCAACCGCTTCCACGGCAGCGCATTCGAGTTTTTTCGCAACTCCTTCATGGATGCAAAGAACTATTTCGACGATCCCACCGCGCCCATCCCGCCCTTCCAACGCAACGAATTCGGAGGCTCTTTCGGAGGGCCGATCTTTCGCAATCGCACCTTCTTTTTTGTTGACTATCAGGGACGGCGCATCCGCACCTCCACCACGTATCTTTCGCCCGTTCCCAGTCCCACGGAGGTTGGCGGAAACTTTTCCGATCTCTTAACCGGCACCTCGCCCACGGCCATCGTTGACCCGGTGACGAACACCCAATTCATGGGGAACGGCTCACAGCCGAACGTAATCTCGGCCTGTTCGAGTCCCGGAGGTCTTAGTCCTATCGGCCAGGCATGTCTCGATCCCGCGGCGCTCAATGTTGTCGCGCTTTTCCCGCAACCGAATGTTTCACCCAGCCTCGGCGATCTTTTTCTTTACAATCCGGTCAACAGCAACAACCAAGACTCATTCGACGTTCGCGTGGATCATCAGATCAGTTCAAAGAATAACCTTTTCGCCATCTTCAGTTACGGAAACGTCCAGGATCTCAATCCCGACCCGTTTCCCGGAACGGCCGGCGGAGGATCATTCACCGGCAACATCAACAACAAAGCGCTGCTGGCGGGCCTCAGCGATGTCCATGTGTTTTCCCCCAGCAAGATCAACGAACTAAAGATCGGTTACACCCGCTACCAAGTCAATGCGGTTCCCTTCTTCGAAGGACAGCCGCTTGCGACCCAACTCGGGATTCCGGGAGTCAATGATCCGAGTAACCCCCTCACGGGCGGCCTGCCCAACATCCAGATCAGCGGTTTGAACCCCTTGGGCAACGGCGACTGGTTTCCTGAAATCCTGAACGAGAATAATTATCAATTGTTGGATTCCTTCACCTACATCCACGGTCATCATTCCCTAAAGATGGGTGGCGACTTGCGACGCCGCCAGCACGGTTTCTTCCAAGTTCAAAATACTCGGGGAGACTTCTTCTACACCGGCCAATTCACCAACGACCCTCTGGCCGATTTTCTCATCGGTTACACGCAGAGTCTTTTCCGCGACACGCAAACCGGATCCTTTGGCATGAGTTGGTGGGAGTTTGGCACGTATCTGATGGATGACTACCACGTATCTCCTAAGCTGACTCTCAACCTTGGGTTGCGGTATGACGTGTACACGCCCATGGTCGAACAGCACAATCGCCTGGCCAACTTCGACTTTCGAACCGGCTTGTTTGTCGCGCCCGGAGTTACTCCTGGCACGAGTCGCTCCGGCGATGTAGTCACTAACTGGAAGAACTTTTCTCCGCGCATCGGATTGGCGTATTCGCTTGACAACAAAACTGCTGTGCGTGGCGGCTACGGCATTTTTTACGACATGCAAGCGGACCAGAACGATACCGAGCTGGCCTACAATGACTTGCCCGGCGTCTATGGCAGCCAGTCCTTCACTGCTCCTCTGGGACCAACTCCGGTCATGATTCTCTCCCAGGGCCCGCCGCCCATTATTTTTTCGAGCATCACTGACCCCACCGGCCGCGCGAGCGCCGCCTACTTCCACAACCCCACGACCTACATTGAGGAATGGAATCTGAACGTCCAGCGCCAGATCGCGAAGGACATGGTGCTCCAGGTTGGATACGAAGGCACGCGGGGCGTGCACATGACGTACTTGAGAAACCTGAATCAGGCCCTGACGCCGACTTGGCAAAACTTTTCCGGCCCCACCGGAAACGAAGGCCGGCCCTATGACTCCACCGTTCCCAACATCGCCGCCATCCGCACCGAGGGCCACGACATCAGTCTGATCAATAACGGCTTGCAGGTGCGTTTTGAAAAGCGATCTTCCCATGGATGGAGCATGCTCAACAGTTACACCTGGCAGCACACCATCGGTCAGGCCACCGAAAGCGAGGTGCCCAACTCTGACGGAGAACCGCAAGATACTTACAACATGCGCGCCGAGCGCGGAAACGTCACCCCCGACTTTCGTCAGCAGTTCACTTCGGCATGGTCCTATGAGCTCCCGTTTGGCCCCGGAAAGCGCTTCTTCAATGGCACAGGCCCCACGAGTTGGCTTACCGGAGGCTGGCAGTTAAACGGCATTATCTCGCTATACTCTGGTCAGGCGTTCACCCCCTATTTGTCGTACGATCCAACCAATACCAGTTCTGGAGGTCCGCGTCCGGACTTAGTTGGCAATGCTTATGATTTCTCCAATGCTGCCGTAGGTTTCAATTACGGCAACAACGCAATCGGGGGCGCCACGCCAGCCTGCAGCACGTCGACCAGCCAAAACGTCAACTGCTGGTACAATCCAGCCGCCTTCTCTTTGGCCGCGATTGCCCCCGGTCAGCCGACGCCTCCGCCGGGAACGAGTTACGCGACCGGGTTCGGGGACGCTGGCCGCGGCAGCCTTCGTGGACCAGCCTTTTACGACACCGACTTCTCCGTCTTCAAAGACTTTAAATTGAAAGAGAGAGGCCAACTGGAACTACGGGGCGAGATTTTCAATCTCTTCAATACGCCGCAATTTGCACTGCCCAACAATTTGGTTGACACTCCAAACGCCGGGCAGATCACAAGTACGCTGCATGAGTCCCGGCAAATCCAGGTCTCGTTAAACATTTCGTTTTAGTGCGTTGTCCAGCCGATTCGAAAACAGTTCCTGGTTCCTCGGCCTCCAGCTACACTTTGCAGCAAGCGAACCTCAGGAGGGCATGAACGCATGCAATTCAGAATTATTCGACCGTTTTCGCTGGCTGTGGCCGCAATTTTCTTCACCTTGTTCCCGTCGTTTATTTTGGCCGGCGAGAGTCCCAGTTCCAACGACAGCGCGGCCGGTGATTCCGCAACGCGCTTGCCAGCCGTCCGTATCGATGGCAATTATTTCTCACACGATGGCCATCGCTTTATCCCTGTCGGTGCAAACTGGGTGCCGGCGAAGACGGCCATGCAATGGCCCACGCAATGGGATCCGAGAGCGATCGAAGCCGATTTCGCGAGAATGCACGAGCTGGGTTTCAACACGATTCGTCTCGACTTTGTTTGGGCTTGGATTGAGCCGCGGCCCGCCGACTACAACCCGGAAGCGTTTCGCGATCTCGATTTCCTGATTTCCCTAGCTCATCGCTATGGCATCTATCTGCATCCCAGTCTTTTGATCGGCGGGGAGGTGGGCGAAGCATATTGGGACGTGCCGTACCGGCAGGGCAGGCACCCTCATTCTGATCCGGACATGCTCAGGATCGAGACCGATCACGTCGCCGAGTTGGCGCGTCGCTATGGGAAAGAGACTGCGATTCTCGGCTGGGATCTAACCGACGAACCTCCGTTCTGGATTGCCTCCGACACTACCACGGATGCCATGGCGATCAACTGGACGCGGCTGCTTTCCGGGGCGATCCGGCGCCGCGATTCTCTGCACCCGATTGTCGTTGGGACCAGCATGGAGGATGTCGGGCGCGGTCCGTTTCGCCCCGATAATCTCCGCGAAGAAACCGACTTTTTCAGTGTTCATCCTTATTCCATTTATGCGCCCAAGCTTTTCCTCGACGCCATGCTTTCCGAGCGCGGCACCTATGGATCTGCTTTCGAGACCGCTCTGTCGGGCGGAGCCGGACATCCGGTCATGGTGCAGGAGATCGGGGCTTCGTCGGCCCAATATGATCCCGATCAGATCGCAAAGTTTCTGCGCGCGAGCCTCTACTCGGGGCTTGGTGCCGGAGCCAACGGATTTCTCTTATGGTGCTATACCGATGCGGCGCCAGAGCAGTTCCACAAAGTCCCGTACCTCCGCTCTCCCCATGAGACACAGTTCGGACTGACCACATGGGATGGTAAAGACCGTCCTTCGGCCAAGATGTTCAAGGAGTTTGAGGACATTGTTGGCCGGCTGGATCTCACCGGAATTGAACCCGCTCCGGCGGAAGCGGGGATCATCGTTCCCTATGAATGGTCAAAGCCGCATGGCGACTTCTCTCATTTCGGCTTGACCGGGCCGGAGGTTGTGCCGTACGTCTCGACGGACGAAGGCGGTAATGTAGCCGGACAATCGCAGCCGAGTTTCGGCGAGGAAAACCTCTGGATTACTGGTTCGTGGTTGTCATCTTTTGTGCTCGCGCGGCGCGCCGGGATGAAGGCGGATTTCCCGCGGGAGTATGACGACTGGCAGAAGCGCCCGTTGCTGCTGATGCCCTCGCCATTGACCAGCACCGATAGCTTTCTGGTGCACGTGCACTCGGACTTCTGGGAAAAAGCGAAGCAATACGTTTCGAAGGGAGGCGCGCTCTACGCCTCGGTTGCTGCGGACGCTGCCATACCCGAGATGGAGTCGTTGTTTGGGGCAAGACTCGTCGATGCCAACCCGAAGGACGATATCACGCTGAAAATCGTCGTCCCGTTCGGCGGTTTGAAAGTGGGAGATACCTTTCATTACACGGTGCCTTCCGCCACGCCGCGTTCATGGGGTGCGATTCTTGAGGTCGAGGGCGGCACGATCATCGCGGTTGACCAGGACAACAGGCCGGCCCTGATCGCCAACACTGTGGGATCGGGCAAGACGCTGTTGAGCGCCTATCCCTTGGAAAACTATCTTGCGAATCTGCCGGCGGCTTTTGACAAGCCCGAGACCACGCATCGAATCTACGAAGCGTTTCGCGAGTGGTCTGGCGTTAAACCGCTCTTCCGCAGCGACCAACCGTCGGTGGAGGTCTGCGCGCTGAGCGGTGGAACTCACGGGTACGTGGTCGTAACCAATCACGGTTCCGCGCCACAAAGCGTGACCATCACCGCGGCGGGCGCCTTGCATTCCGTCACTGGAATCACGCCGCAAGGTACAGTGCCATTCCAGATTGCGGGCGCCACCTTCAAGGTCGACATAGGAGCTTATGAGGGTAAGGTTTTCGAGTGGAAGTAGCCGAGAGCACACACGGGAGAAACAGGAGAAGCCATTGATTGGAGCGGTTGATATTGGCGGAACCAAGATCGCTGTTGGGATGATTGACAGAGATGGCAAAGTCCTAGCCTGCTTGGAATGCCCGACGGACCCCGATCGCGGTTACTCGGAGGCGCTGCAACGTATCACAGAGATGCTCCGAGCCGCTGCGCAGAGTGCAAACACGCAAATCGCTGGCATCGGGATTGGTTCTACCGGACCCGTGTACCCGCTGACGGGCGAGTTCGGCGATGTCAACTTCTTTCCCCATTGGAAGGGAGAGAATCCGGTGAGAGATCTGAGCCGAACTTTTCAAGTGCAAGTGGCGATAGAGAACGATGCCGACGCTGCTGCTCTTGCAGAAGCTGGTTGGGGCGCGGGCCAGAACAAAAGGAGACTGATTTACGTGACGATCGGAACCGGAATCGGGACGGGACTTATTTTCGATGGACAGCTCTACCGCGGCGTGGACCAGTCTCATCCGGAGATCGGCCACCATGTCATCGACGCTTCCGGGCCCTTGTGTATGTGTGGTTTTCACGGATGTTGGGAATCCCTGGCTGCCGGCCCGGCGATGGTCTCGTGGGTCGAGAGCAACATGCCGAAAGACTACCTGCACCGCGAAAACCTAACCGCCAAGCGGATTTGTGAACTCGCCCGAGCGGGAGATGAGTTGTCGCGCCAAGCGGTCGACCGGGAAGCTCGCTACCTAGGTCTGGGCTTGGCCAATCTGGTCACGATGTTCACGCCCGATGCCATTGTGCTCGGAGGCAGCCTGATGAAGAGCGCGCCTCTTTTCCTGGAAAAGATTCGCAAGACCATTAGCCGCTGCTGTCGCTTTGTTCCGTACGAGAAAACGGAACTGACGCTGGCTTCTTTAGGCGAGGATGCAAACCTGATCGGCGCGGCGCGGGTGTGGCATCACCGCTTCGAACCAAAGGGAGGACACCGTGCTTGAAGATCTCGCAACGATCGAAGGCGAATATCTTCGGGACATTCTTCAACAGCCACAAGCTTTGGAGAACACGCTCGCCAGCCTGGAAATGTCCAAGCCGCTGCAGGAAGTGGCGGCACGACTGAACCATGGCAAGTTCCAGAGAGTTGTGCTGACCGGCATGGGCTCCTCGTTCCACGCCCTTCATCCGCTGAACCTGGAACTCATCAGCCACGGCTTTACTGCCCTCATGGTCGAAACCTCCGAACTGGTGCACTACAAGAATCGGTTCTTCGATCCCAAGACTTTGATTATTGCCGTATCGCAGTCGGGACAAAGCGCGGAGATGGTGCGTTTGGTGCAAACGAACCACAAACGCTGCACCGTGCTCGCTGTAACGAACACCCCCGATAGCCCTCTTGCTAAACACGCGAATGCTGCAGTGCTCACTCGGGCGGGCCACGAGTTCTCTGTCTCCTGCAAGACCTATGTGACCGCACTGATGGCGTTGAAATGGCTGGGGGATGTTCTCTGCGAGCGCGATCTGCGGCGAACGCGCCAGGAGTTGAAGCACGCTGCTCCCGCCACTGCCGCCTACCTTGCCGATTGGAAAGACTACGTGGGGACTTTGGCTCAGGTGCTCAAGAACACTCGCCACCTATTTCTGGTCGGACGCGGAGCGTCGTTGGCCACGGTCGGCACAGGCGCATTGATCGTAAAGGAGTCCGATCACTTTCACGCAGAGGGCATGAGCAGCGCCGCTTTCCGCCACGGGCCCTTTGAAATGCTGGGAAGCGAAACCTTCGTGCTCGTCTTCGCCGGCGACGCCAAGACGCGGGACCTGAATCAGCGCTTGCTCGACGACATCCGGCAGCAGGAGGGACGGGCCGAACTTGTCGACAAAGATGCTTCCCTGCCTTGCTGCCGCATTCCGGAACACAGTACTAGCGTCCGCCAAATCCTGGAAATCCTGCCGGTGGAGATGATCACATTGGCGCTAGCGCTCCAGGCGGGACGCGAGCCGGGCCGTTTTGAACTGGCAAGCAAAGTTACAACTACAGAGTAAGCGCGGCGAAAAGGATTTGTAACTATGGCGCGAAATCGCTACATGGTCGGCTTGGTCTTCCTGACATTTTTCGTAATGTCGCTGTTGACCAACATTCTGGGGCCCATCGTACCCGACATCATCAGCAGCTTCGGCGTGAGTCTCACAGCCGCTGCTCTTCTGCCTTTCTCCTTTTTTATTGCCTATGGCGTGATGTCAATTCCGGCGGGTTTCTGGGTGGAACGCTTTACGGAGAAGCCGGTGATGATTGCGGCTTTCCTCGCCGGCACCATCGGATCGTTGAGCTTTGCTCTTTTTCCTACCTACCACGTTGCCGTCGCATCGCTGTTCATCATGGGTGCCGGAATGGCAACGCTTCAGGTTGCCATCAATCCTCTGCTACGGGTGGCGGGCGGCGAAGAACATTTCGCATTCAACTCCGCATTCGCGCAGTTGATCTTTGGTACCGCGTCCTTTGCCAGCCCGCGAATTTACTCCTATCTCGTCGAGAACCTGGGCAAGCCTTCTGCCAAGGGCAATCTGCTGCTTGAGACGCTCGGCAGGCTCACTCCGCCCGCGCTCCCCTGGGCCTCGATGTACTGGATCTTTGCGGTATTCACGGTCCTGATGATTGGCGTGCTCGGGTTCATGCGCTTCCCTCGAGTCGAACGCACCAGCGATGAAGGGGCCGGTTCTCTTCAGATGTATGGCAGTCTTCTGCGCAAGCCGATGGTGTGGGCGTTTTTCCTGTGTGTCTTTGCCTACGTGGGATGCGAGCAAGGAACGGCCGATTGGATGTCGAAGTTTCTCGCCCAGTATCACGGCTACGATCCGCATACGACCGGTGCGACCGCCGTCTCCTGGTTCTGGGGAATGCTCACCGCCGGATGTTTCGCGGGCATGGGACTGCTCAAGCTGTTTGACAGCCGCGGAGTGCTGATCGGTTTCTCGATCGGGGCGTTGCTTTGCCTGACCGCGGCATTGTTTGGTCCCGCGCGCGTGTCGCTGATCGCGTTTCCGGCCGTCGGTCTTTTCGCTTCGATAATGTGGCCGGTGCTGGTTTCTCTGGCATTGAATTCGGTTTCCGAACACCACGGACCTTTCGCTGGAATTTTGAGCACAGGGATCATGGGCGGAGCGGTGGTTCCGGTGATCATCGGGCGCATTGGAGATTTCGCCGGTCTGCGCGCCGGTGTCGCTTTTCTGTACGTGACCTTCGGATGCGTTCTCAGCGTCGGTTTCTGGGCTCGGCCGATCATCACGAACGCCACGATTTTGCATCGAAACAGCGCAGGCGAAGCCTTACCGGGCCAGAAAGCTTGAGGTCGAAATCAGGTGGAAGTAAGAAGCCTGCGGCGAATCTTCGATGAGGAGCATACATGTTCAGCCCCGTTCGTAGGTGCGCGTTCTGATTGGAGTGACGCTTCCTGCACTTGCTTTTGCTACCCTGGTCCTGCTCGAGCCGCTTTAGAACCAATACTCTGTGAGTACGGCCGCAGGTTCCGCGTTTCGATGGAGGGCTAGACCTCTGGTTTGCTCTTCGCAGTGTGCATTCCGATCTAAGTACTTAAAGAGGCCAAGAAGCTTTCGTCTGATCTCTGGATTCCAATATAAGAACGAATGCATTATTACCCTGAAGTCGCATCTGCTGAGCGAGGGATTGCGCTATTGTCCAAGTGGGGTGATACCAGTGATACCGTTTTACGGGGAAACACAGCCAATTAGCGGAAACTACAGAAACTGTACCCTAGGTTCGTATTCGCTTGTAACTCGCTAAAACAAAGGATATTATCGCGGAAGTGTAGTGTTCATCGGTACTTGCAGGTTACGGCGGTAGTAGAATCCCTCCCTCTCCGCCAGACCTTTCGATCCTTGCGCTTGCGGACCGTTACCCCGGTCATCCGCTGACCAACTCGACACGCTCCCGTTCACGATAAAGCACGTTAGCATTTAAGGATGCTGAGGAAAACGGCTTCAGAAGGGCTCGCTCATTCTCCGTTCGGGCGTTTGGTACACGAGATATTGGCAGGGCGTATCTCCGAACAAACGGTTGGTCTCGCACAAGCCGGCCGAGAAGAACGACGTCTGCTACTCGAAGAGCTCTGTCCAGCTGCGGAAGCTCAACGCGGAGCACATGGCGAAAATCGCGGAACCAAAGAGACCGTTGCTCTCGCTGACGAGATGTTTGAATTGGTAAAGAGTTTCGCTCCAGAACTGGAACTCAAATACAACAAGTTCTATATCGGACTTGCCAAGGACGGACAGCCGAATAACTTCGTCGTATTCCGAGCGAAGAAGAACAGTTTCCGAGCAGAGATTCGTCTCCCCTCTTCCCCAGACATTGACCATGAATTGGATGCGGCGGGTATTGATGTAATGGACTACGACACGAGATGGAGCCGTTACAGGCTTCGCCTGACGAAGAATGACATCAAGAACCATTCTGACCTGCTCTTGAGACTATTGAAGCTCTCTTATGGAGTCGGGGTGGATGGCGCAACGATTGCCGCACAAGCTAAAGCGTAGGCGAACTGGTAAATATGAGCTGGCGTTGACCGCTGCGTGTCAATTTTGAGGTCACAACCCTAAAACCCTTTCCCCATCTGTTGGCGCGCATCAGAAAACGCGGTTTTGTGGTCGAGCGCCGAGCTGGATTCGTGGCCGTCGAGTTAGTCCGCGGTGCCTGACCCGCTTATGCAGCTCGACCCATTCGCTGGGTTGACCGCAAATCGCGCACCGAGTGAGATTGCTGTGACGTTTACTTCCCGCAAGGGTAACCAAACGATAACCTTGATCCGTCACGCGAGGCCCGCATCGGCGCCGCCGATAGGCGCGCTGACGTAACTTGTGGGCTTCTCGACCAAACGCTGTCTGCTGGTGGCGCCGGTTAGCAGCGCGTCGTTGTTTCTGCCGCGCCTCCTTCCTGCAAAGATCGCTGCAGTAGCGCTGTCCGCGGTCGCAATGAGAGCACACGCAGAAGAGGGATTCACACGCATTGCAGCGTCGTGGACGAAGCAAGAGCTCCGGCATGTCCTCGATGATAAGCCTCCGCTGCGCTTCGGCGATGATGCTGAGGGTTCACTCTCCAACCGGCGTGTGATCACAAAACCGCATTTTCTGATGCGCGGCGACACCCATCTAGCTTTCCGTACTTTCGGACACTAGAGAAGACTCCAAAATAGCCTTGTTTTGATGGCGAATTGATGCCAGCTTCTCGCTGGTTCTGTGTGCTGAGACAACGGATTCGCTCCACCCAGGTAGGATTCCTGCCAGGTAGGATTCCTGCCTTGACAGCAAGTCGGGTAGTGCTAATCTAGCGCAATGGTTCGCCACAATTAGAGGTGTGCTCATGAACGTGATGGATCGGGGCTTCCTATACGTTGGCGCGTTGTCTATTGCCGTGCTGGCGGGGATCGCGGTCTTCTACACGATAGAACCTCCGAACTTCGGGCCTAAGCCGAAGGTTGTAGCTCCAGTCAAGGTTTTTGTCGGGACAACAATAACGGATTCGAAAGAATGTTTCGTCTTCCCGCCAGTTGCATGGGTGTCCTCCTCAGCAAATACAATCGTGCCGAATCAGATCCAGTGGACGCCGCTAGGAACCAATCACTCTTACACAATTACATTTCCAAACAAAACGCCATTGAAGGCCGGACTCACCGTGAATATGCCAATTGGACAACCGTCACAGGTCCAGGACATTACGGACATTACGCCTTTGTCAGTGGAAGACTTTTACTACACCGTCCAAAATGATCAGGGCTGCAAACTTCCGACGCCTGCTTGGGTCCACGTTTCGAAATAGCGCAATCAGTTCTTGCCGACGAGAGCCTGAAGCCTTGGGTCGTTGAGCAGGTGGTCGAATTCTGGCGTATCCCGGACTGCGGACTTTGGATATCCCGCATCGAAGGCCTTTCTAAGCCATACGAGGGACTGGTCCGTGTCCCCGAGATGACTGTAAACGAAGGCCGCCTGAAATAGAACCTCTGGGTTTCCTGGGGACAAAGCAAGGGCCCGCTGTAGGCTATTCGTAGCGGCTTTCTTGTCGCCCATCATTGCACTGTAGACTGCGATGAAACCCAAACTCTCTGTGTCGTCGGAGTTCACCTCCAGTTTAGAGCGAAACAGCGTTATCGCTCTCTGATAAGCGTTCGCTGCCTCGCCTCTGCGCCCGGGCGTCCAGTAAAGTGCGTCACCAAACACTCCCCAGCTCAGTGGATCGCTCGGGTCGAGCTTCAGACTTAGCTGACTATACTTGGCTGCCTCCGCAAACCGTCTCTCCGAAAAATAGACGGCTGCCAAATTCGCATACGCATCCCGACTAGGTCTGAGCTCAACTGATCGTTCTGACGCGGCAATCGAGTCGGCGTACCGGCCCATGTAGAGATACGCCGCAGCCAGGTTCGAGTAGCCGTGGTAATTGTCGGGCGCGAGATCAACGACCTTACTAAACATGCCTGCAGCTTCCGAATAGCGCGCCTGAGCAAAATAGAGAGCACCCAAACCGCTGTAAACTCCCCAATAACCAGGTCGAAGTGCAATGGCATTCTTGTAGGCAGCTTCTGCGGCTGCGGAGTTCCCGAGAGTCTGATATGCGTCTGCCAGCTGTCCAAGAGCATAGTCACTGTTGGGGTCAAGCTGGAGAGCACTTTGGTAATTCTTCACCGCTTCTTCATATTTTCCTGTTCCAAAATAGACATTGCCTAAGCAGGTGTAACCCTCCGCAAGTTGTGGACCCGAGGCCAGAGCCTTCTCGCAGTTCTGTGACGCCTTCGTCAACCACTCCTTCCCCCGGTTCATTGGCTGCTGGAACCCGGTCCAATAGGCTTCGCCCAATCCCGCGTAGGCGGGCGCATAATTGGGGTCCACCTCCAGAGCCTGGTTGAACGCTACTATCGCATTGTCGACGTTCTCCGGTTTCTCGTACTCCTGGAGATAGCCCCGACCACGTATATACGCTTCGTAGGCAGGAGGCTGCGTGTCCTTGCCAACGCTCAATTTGCTGCGCTGTTGGGGTTTGATCTGCGCCGGCAACATGTCCAACACCGCGCTGACGACTCTGTCCTGCAGGCCGAAGGGATCAGTTACCTCGGCTTCGATGCTCTTGGCAGCAATTTGCCCATGGGTTTTCGAGTCCACGAGATAACAGTTGATCCGGATGATCTTTCCTGAGCGCTGCAGACTACTCTCCAGAACGAGGTTCGTCCCAAATTCACGACGTGCATCCTCGGCGGTCTTTACTCCCTTATCGCGCAGGTCCCGTGGAGACACAATTTGGACGGTGTCGCTGTCGCTGGCCTGCACCAGCTTGGCTGTGACCGTTTCGGTTAGACCAAGACCCAATGCACTCGTATCGGGGTCTTGCCCCACTGTTTCGATGGGCAACACTGCCACGATCTTCTGCTTCACTCGCTCTTGCAGCGACCGTTCCCAAATCAGAATCCCACTCGCAACTACCATCAGAAGTGTCGCGGCGAGGATAACCCTCATCCGTCGTTTCCGAGCCTTGGCGGTAAGCTCCGCCGCTGCGGATTGCTGGGTGGAGGTGGTTACGTCTTCTCCTGTGCTGAGGCGGGAGAGATCGGCCACCAACTCCCCTGCTGACTGGTAGCGCTGTGTGGGCTCTTTCTGCAGGCACTTCACGATGACCGCTTCCAGTCCGGGCGTGATATCTGCTTTTTTAATTCGCGGCGAATCGGGCACGGAATGCAAGATGGCATCCCACAACGTCTGCCCGCATTGCGGAAACGGCCGCTTGCCAGTGGCCAGCTCATAGAGAACTACCCCGGCAGAGTAAATATCGGAGCGATCGTCCGGCTCGCGTCCTTTGAGCTGTTCGGGCGCCATGTATGCCAGAGTTCCCGCAAACCCCTTTGTCTTCATGGTGACGGTCGCGGTCGCGGTCAGAGTTTCTGCATCGGCCGCTGCAAAAAGCTGAGCCAGGCCGAAATCGAGGATCTTAAGAACGTTCTCGGGCGTGACGCGTAGATTGCCAGGCTTGAGATCGCGATGAACGATCCCTTGCGCGTGGGCCGCTGCAAGTCCGCGCGCAAGCTGCATTCCAAGCGAGATCACATCTTTCCCCGGCAGGGCACCTTTCTGCAGGAGGTCGTCAAGGGATGTGCCCGCAACGTACTCGATGACCAGATATTCCAGCCCGTGTTCGGAGTGGAAGTCATAAACCGACTCTATATTGGGATGGTTGAGCCGGCCAAGGATCAGAGCTTCGCGGCGAAAATGGCGACTGGCTGAGTGCTCGGCGCGAGTTTTGCCGTTTAGCACCTTCACCGCTACGTCACGCTGTAGCCGCTCGTCGCGGGCCCGATACACCATACCCATTCCGCCCTCACCAATTTGCTCGATGAGGCGATAATGGCCAAGTAAGTCTCCGGCGCTCGGCGAGGCGGTTGCCATTTAGGTGAATCGTATGACGGTTGGCGCCTGCGGTCAACGGAAGCGATTAGAGACGAGATTCAGAACGGACTTGATGCGCTGGGTACGGAACGTCCCGTAGTGACCAAAGGAATATTTGGTTTCTACCGTGTCAAGGTAGAGGTCTGGGGTGACCCACTGGGTTAGAGATCTACCCCTTCCCAGCGCGATTCGAGTGGAAATCAAGGAGTCCAGTCTTGGCGGCTTTTGCGGGAGGGATTCTGGGCGGGTTTTCTAACACGGCTGCGGTTGCACTGGGGGACCGGCTTTCGGTTAAGTCGGGTCGATCATCACGAGACCAAAGCCATCGCGACTCGCGCTCGAGGCGGAGTGAAACCGACACGCTGAACCTCGGTCAGGTCGGTCCAGGGCACCTGCCTCATAAAACGAGAACGCCCGCCGATTCCCTTCACGCGGGAAGAAAAAACTAAATTGTCCTAAACCGCGAGCCTATGGCACACACGCGAACCGTTTTATAGGATTGCTTTTTCGCGGACTCTCGAAGACCTGCAACGTGACCGCCGCCGTGTCAATTTTGAGGTCAGCACTCCAAAACTCCTTCCCATCTAGCTTTTCCGCATATTCTGGTCTCCGAAAAGACTCTGAACAGCCTAGTTTTGATGGCGAATTGATGGCGAGTCTAGATTCTTCATAACCTCGTCCCACCCGAAGTTCGCATCACACGCGCTAACCCTCCTTTGATCCTAACCAACGCCACGTCACGGCTGAGAGAGTCAGGAGAGTCAGGAGTAAGATTAGGAACTCAAACAGGTGACGATACGGCGAAGATTCAACGGGGGAGCGAAGGAAATCCGTAAGGAGCAGACACGCTAGGGCCGCACCCCATGCCCAAAGAATAATTAGCTTGCCGAGATGCCATTTGCCAATCGCCACTGCGGCCTCACTTGTCCTGACATGCGTGCAGATCCGCTTTTACCGGTCCAGCATCAACCTTGAAAGTCCAGGCACAGCCAACTGAATTTATGCATTTTTGGACGGCCGCCAAAAGGGCCACCCAGTGACTCGGTGTCTCATCAGTTAAAGACTTTGCAGCGGCGGTCTTGGGCGTTTGTTTCGATTTGTCGGTGATCGGTTCGTTAGCCAAAAGTTGATCGCACAGGTGAGAAAGAAGGTTAGAAATATCATCTGGGCTCATATTCCCAAGCCTGAAAACCGCACTCTTTCGCGGAAGCCCAGCGGGTAGTGGAGACTCAGAAGGATAGGTCGTAGTTATAACTACGTGCGGACCCTCGCTGGGCTTCAGCCCGAAAGCTCTGCAGAATCGGGCGGCTCGATTAACATCTATATTCTCCTCAAGATGAGACTTGTCATTCTTAGTTTTCTTCCAGAACCATACTGCCAGATTGTCGTCACCGATAGCACCCCCGAAACTCTCGAATTGCATATAGAGCTTGTGAATCTGTTGGCTCTTTTCCCCAGTCAGCCAAGTCGGGTTGCATATAAGGAACAGCGACCACGTTTTGAAGCCCTTTCGTGGTATTTCCTTCGTAGCCGTAACTGGCTCAGCCTTCGCTGCCACTGAAGGTAGGCTGTTCAAGACGGCCGAAGGCATCGCAAGTGTTATGACGAGAAGGCAAAGCGACCGTAGGGAAATACCGCGCGAGCTATGCATAAGGTTCCTCGCCAAGGCTGCCGGACGGACTTGTCATCCTTGTGTGCGAAGTCTATCACCGTCCCCTCTAGGCTCTGAAACGCGCAAACCTTGTCCTTGTGCTTCCTTGGCCTCTTGAAACAACACTTCTACCGTGTCAATTTTGAGGTCAACCACCGAAAACCATTTCCCCGTCTAGCTTTCCCCACTCGAACGGGTCAAGAGCACCCTCTAAATTGCCTAAAATTGCCTAGTCGTGATGGTGAGTTGATGGCAAGTTTTTCAGACTCCCCGGTCAACGAGCGATGTTTTAACATCAGCTACCTCGAGGTGAGCCGTGTTAACAGTTTGGCCGGCCACAAGAGTAAGTAGAACGAGTAGGTTGGTAGCCGAAAACTCTTCAGACCGGCTTAAGTCGTGGTGGTACATTGGTGCTCGCAAGTCTTTTGTAGGAGGGCTTTATGTCCGCCGCCTCTACCGCTGATCCCCTTGCACCTCTGCAAGAGCGCATAGCGAAGCTCGAAAACCAGGCAAATATCCTCAGTGACCGCGGAGACCTGGACGGCGCCGTGGCCCTGTTCAAGGAAGCAGAGAGCCTCTGCCTCGAACTGGGGAACAAGGACGGGCTGTTACGCGCGCTGCTTAGCCAGGCGAATATCCTTTACTCCCGCGGAGACTTGGACGGCGCCATGGTGCTGTACAAAGAAGGCGAGCGCCTCTACCGCGAGCTGGGGGACAAGCAAGGTCTTGGGTATCGCTGGGTAGCCAGGCGAATATCCTTTACTCCCGCGGAGACCTGGACGGCGCCATGACGCTGTTCAAAGAAAGCGAGCGCCTATGCCGCGAACTGGGGGACAAGGACGGACTGTTTCGCGCTTTGGGCAGCCAGGCGACGATTTTCAAGGCTCGCGGGGACCTGGACGGCGCTATGGCCCTACACAAAGAAGAAGAGCGCCTATGCCGCGAACTGGGAAACAAGAATGGGCTTGGGAATTCGCTGGGCAACCAGGCAAATATTCTTAGGGCCCGCGGCGACTTGGACGGCGCCATGGCCCTGCACAAGGAAGGAGAGCGCCTATGCCGCGAGCTGGGTAACAAGGTTGGGCTGGCACAGACGCTGGGCAACCAGGCGAATATCCTTAGGACCCGCCGAGACCTGGACGGCGCTATGGCGCCGTTCAAACAGAGCGAGTGCCTCTGGCGCGAACTCGACAATCCCGAAGGGCTCTCGATCGCGCTCGCTAATGAGGCCTCGCTGTTGAGCGGCACTCCAGATCGCCGGGGCGAAGCCCGCCGGCTCGCGAACGAAGCTCTGGCCATCGCGACTCGCCACGGCTATCGGCAACTCGTGCCCCAGTTCCAGCGTCTCCGCGACTCCATCTCATCGAGCGAACAATGAGGAATCACTCTGCCGCAGCCCTCGGCCTCCTCGTCCCGAGCCTTTTTGGTTGGACACCGCAAAGTGTACTCGGTCCCTCGGTCCGTTGTGAGGCAGACAGTCGTTATGACATCACCCACACACGTTATCACTCATCGACACCGCACCTCTACCGTGTCAATTTTGAGGTCACTGACCTAAAACCCTTTCCCCATCTAGCTTTTCCGCACGCGAAAGGGCCAAAAATACCCTCCAAATTGCCGAGTTTTGATGACGATTTGATGGCAAGTTCTTCAGACCTTGCCTGGTCTATGAGCGCGATGGCGATATCACCCGAACAGTGGCAAGGTTTCCGGCACAGTATTAGCTTGCACGAAGCGACAAACGGAAGTCTTTGATCTTGACTATTGTTTCCAAATACGAGAGGCTTTCCGCCATGTTGGGGATGCCATGGAGTCAACACAACGTAACATTTCCACGTTGATCGAGCTGGCAGAACGGGGAGACGCTGGTTCGGCGGACAAGCTCTTTACTCCACCGACTGGCTCGGAATCAACTTGCACACGAAAGCTCTTCCGTAACCTTGAGCGCCACGACGCTCCTGCACCAGGCCTATCTCGACATGGCGCGGCGGGAAGGGCCATCGTTTCCCGATCGTGCACGATTCATGGGGTACGCGGCGCGTGTGATGCGCGGTCTGATCATCGATCATGCGCGCAACCGACGGGCGCAGAAGCGGGGCGGCCTTTTCGAGATCACGTCGCTCTCCAGCCAAGACGCTCAAGAACTGGCCGATGAACGGGAACTGGCGCAGATTAGTGACGCGCTCGACCGACTGGCTAAGGCTGAACCTGCGCTCGCCGAGGTTGTTGACCTGAAGTTCTTCTGCGGCTTTTCGTTCGCTGAGATCGGCGTCATGCGTAATTTGTCCGAGCGTACGGTGCAGCGACAGTGGGAAAAGGCCAGGATCTATCTTCTCCGGCAGCTTGGCAGCGACTTGTCGTCGTGAGGACCCATGTCCGTTCTCGATCCAGATCAGTGGCAAGCAGTTAGTCCCCTCCTCGATCAGGCTTTGACGCTCACGCAGGAAGATCGCGCGCGCTGGCTCGAAGCCCTGCGCGAGCAGAATCCCGCTCTGGCCGCTCAGCTGCAGGAATTGTTGGGCGCACATCGAGCAGCAGTGGAAAAAGGCTTCTTGGACAAGAGCCCCGATTTGCCCGACAAAAGCCCTGGTCTGGCGGGTCAAATCGTCGGCGCCTACCGGCTCATTTCGCTCGTCGGTCTGGGTGGAATGGGAACAGTATGGCTGGCCGAGCGCAACGACGGCAGATTTGAGCGCAAGGCAGCGGTGAAGTTTCTGAGCGCCGCTCTCATTGGACACGGCGGCGAGGAGCGATTTAAACGGGAAGGTGCCATTCTCGGCCGGTTCTCTCATCCCAACATCGCGGAGATGCTCGATGCCGGCGTTACCTCAGCCGGACAGCCCTACATCATTCTTGAGTATGTCGAGGGCGAGCCGATCGATCGCTATTGTGATACACACCGACTGGACATCAAGGCGCGCCTGTCGCTTTTTCTCGATGTGCTTTCTGCGGTGGCGCACGCACATGCCAACCTGATCGTTCACCGCGATATCAAGCCGTCCAATGTGCTGGTGAATAAAGACGGTCAGGTGAAGTTGCTCGACTTCGGCATCGCTAAGCTACTCGAGATCGAGGGGCAAGAGTCGCCAACACTGCTCACGCGGACAGGCGACTCGCCTCTGACGCCGGAGTACGCCGCTCCCGAGCAGGTGACCGGCGGCCCGATTACAACCGCCACCGACATTTATGCGCTCGGCGTGCTTCTCTATGTCTTGCTGACGGGTCGGCATCCAGCCGGAGAAGGACTCCGTTCGCCGGCAGAATTGGTCAAGGCCATCGTTGACACTGAACCACCGAGGCCTTCGATGATCACGGCGTCTTCAGATCCGGCAAAGAAGGAAGTGACGGACAACGCAGCAAAACGCGACAGCACACCTGAAAAATTGCACCGCCTGCTTCGCGGAGACCTGGACACGATCGTCGGCAAGGCATTGAAGAAGAGCGCCCAAGAGCGGTACCCATCAGTCTCGGCCATGGCCGAAGATGTTCGGCGCTACTTGAAACATGAGCCGATCAGCGCCAGGCCGGACACCTTGGCGTATCGCGCGGGCAAGTTCGTGCGGCGGAACCGAGCCTCAGTGGCCCTCGTGACAGTGGCATTCGTTGCCGTGATGGCTGGCGCGACCGGAATTGTGTTTCAGGCCCGAGCTGCCCGGAGACAGCGCGATATTGCTTTTCGCCAGCTCGCCCGCGCCGAGCGCGTCAATGATCTCAATCAATTCCTTCTGTATGAGGCAGGCCCCTCTGACGCCGACTTGAAGGTAGGTGATCTGCTGGATCGTGCCACGAAAATCGTCGAACGGGAGAACTACTCGGCCGACCCGGCCAATCACGTCGAATTGCTGATCACGATTGGCTCGCTGTACATCGACAAGGATGAGGGGGACAAGGCTAGCCGACTGTTCTTGCAAGCCTATCAACTTTCCCGAGGATTGCAGGATCCCTCGGTACGCGCCAAATCTTCCTGCGCGTTAGCCGTTACCTTCGCCAGCGAGCCAGAACACGCACGTGCCAAATCACTAATACAGGAAGGACTTCGCGATTTGCCCAACGATCCCCAGTTCGCGCTCGACCGAGCCTTCTGTTTTTTGCAGGGGAGCACCATTGCGACAGCGAATCATGAGTTACGAGACGCCCTCGCACTGGACCAGGCCGCCGAGAGAATGATGGACAATTCCCTTTTCAGATCGGACTATCTGAAGACGCAGGTGTTGCAGAACCTGGCATTTGACTACGCAGACTCCCAGCAAGGTCGAGCGATCGCCGCCTTAGAGCGGCAAGCAGTTGCCTGGAAGGATCTAGGCTACGATGAAACCAAATCAGCGGGCTCCACGTTTTCTACTTTGGGGTTCTTCCTCAATCGGGCCGGGCGCCCTCGCGACGCAGAACGTTGGTATCTCCGTGCACGAGAGGTCGTTGGCGAAAACGCCTGGTGGCTAGAGTCCTATGCGGACGTGTTACGTCAGCTCGGACGTCTTGACGAGGCCGCTGGATATGCGGATCGAGCCTGTGCGAGCGCTCAGGAAGACAAGCTCCGCGGGTCCCTTAGGATACGGGCCCGAATCTACGTTGACCAAAACAATTTCACTCGTGCAGAAAAAACCTTCGCGGCAGCGGAGTCCCTGGTGACGAAGGGTACTCCCAAGCATTTCGTCGCAGAGCTTACTTCCGACCGGGCGCTCCTGGCGCAGGCGGAAGGCAAGGTTTCGGCTGCCCTCCAACTCGCAGATGAGGCTGTGACGGTGGACGAGGCAGCCGTCCGGTCTGGTAACGAAGGTCAAGCAGTCTTACCAATATTGCTCAACCGTCGTGCCGCGATCGAAGTCGAAGCCGGGCAGCCTAACAAGGCTAAGATTGACGCCGACCGTTCCCTCTCGCTCCTGCAAGCATCGCTGGGCAGCGATGCATTCTCTGTGCACATCGGCGCAGCCCAAATGGCCCTAGGGCGGGCACTCCTGGCTCAAGGAGAAAGCCAAGAAGCCCAGGTCGCCTTCCGCTCCGCCATGGAACATTTCGAGCAAACCCTCGGTCCCGATCACCGCGATACTCGCACCGCACGCCAGCTTTCCGGGCTGACTCAATAAGTCTTCCCCCGTGTCGTCTTTTTCCTGCCGCTGCCGCTTTCCTAAGTAGAGCCCCACACAAAAGCCGGGGCCCTGGGAAAGAAAAATCGCGACAAATAGGAGAATCAAAATGAAAACGCTATTCAAACAAAACAAGCGAAACGCGCTTTACTTAACCGCCATCGCCTGCCTGATGTTGGCAGGATCGATATCGGGCCTTCGCCATTCCACCCGCCCAGGTGGCACGAACTACCGCGGTACAGTCGGTGATCGCTTCGTGCGCCGATAACGACTGTGGTGCCGCCCTGGTCCAGCCGACGGTTAAGCTAACTGAGCCCGCTACGATTACTCCGGTTATTGTCACTTGGAATGCTGACTACAACGTGAGTGGCGCTTCCGTAGCCTTACTGAGCGTAAATGGCGGAACTTGCCTACCCTATGGACCTTTCACCTTACAAGAGCCGCAGCTCATCGCAGGAAGCAACAGCATCACTGTAAGTGATACCCACCAGTGGATTGTCCTCCCCAGCGACGGGGTTCTGGTCAAGGGGAAAAACACCTTCCAGGTGTGCGTGGCAGGTTACTTGGAATTTCAGACAATCAACATTGGATACAGCACGCTTACGGTTCAGTCCGAGTAAAAACCACTACGAATACGGTTCGACCAAGTTACACGTAGCGGCGAACGTGTACGCCCATCCAGTCTCGATATGCGTTGGCTGGATGGGCCCCTTGTCGGAATACAACTGCATGACGAACGTAATATTCGGCAAATGTTTTCGTATGAACCCGTCGCTCTCTGCCATTCTGCACTCATAGCAGGTGCGACCTTCTGGCTACGACTCGGTATATTGCGATTGGCGCCAAGTGAGTTTTCTTCAGTTCTTGGGCTTCGTCTCGTGCTTCCAGGTAGGTGGTCATTCCTTAATAATGTCGAAAACCGTGAGTTTCGGGAGCCCCCTCCAAAGCAACCACAAGGCAGGTAACTCTGGGCTCACGGACTGGCTCACCTCGAACAGGGGCATGCCGACTCTCATTTCGAGACTGAGCCCGTGTTCGTCTGGACGCCGCCTCCTCCGCTGGAACCCGAGAAGCGAGGGCGGAGGTCCGAGGCTTGAGGTTACGACCATCATTCATGTGCCCTCCTCGATCAAAAACCGGGAGCAAAGCCGCGACCCGGAGATGCATCAGACCCGGAAGGGGAAGCAGTGGTATTTCGGGATGAAGACGCACGTGGGAGTGGACAGCAAGACGAAAATTATTCACACGGCGGTGGCGACCGCAGCCAACGTTTCCGAGGTGGCAGAGCCGGGACGATGGGGTTGCTTTTCTTTATGCCGCCAATCGTGTGGAATGATGGAGCACAGTAGATCGGCGGTGTCGGAAGCCAACGAGACCCATATCGCATAACCTACATAAGGTTGTCATTCCTTAATAATGTCGAGAAACCCGGAGTTTCGGGGGGCCGCTCCAAAGCAAAACAAAACTAAGTAGTTTATTTGCAATGATATGGATAAATAAAGATTTATATTGACATATCATGGTTAAGAGGTAAGATAGGAGTCAAACAGGAAGGCGGGGAACCATGCCAGCCCAGATGACCAAAAAGTTCACTCCCGAGATCGACGCCCAGCTCTACGATGAGTTCGTTGCGGTTGCCGAGCAGAATGGGCAAACGAAGCGGTATGTTCTCGAACAGGCGCTCGGGTTCTACCTGCACAACGTGGTTCCGTCCCAACACCTGGTCCGCCCCGAGGTGATGGATGCCTTCGAGCAGTCGGTTGCTCGCAATCGTGACCTGTTGCAGCGTCTCGCCAAGTAAATGGCGGATTATCTTACGGTAGCGGAAGTCTACCGGATGCAGCATCGATTGATCGAGATGTTCGGCGGTCTCCATGGTGTCCGCGACAAGGGCGCTGTTGAGGCCGCCGTTTTTCGTCCGCAAACCGGCTATTACAACTCCATCGAAGAAGAAGCGGCTGCGCTGATGGAGTCGCTCGGCAACAACCACGGCTTCCTCGACGGCAATAAACGCATCGCTTTCACCGCCACCGACGTCTTCCTGCGACGCAATGGCTTTTACATTGAGGTCGAAGGCCTGGACGGACACGCGTTCATCGATGGCTCGATGGACCGGCACGAATTCCGCTTTGCGCAAATCCTCGACTGGATCCGTCAGCACATCAAACCCCTTGTTTAATTTGTCCTCTTTCCTTCACTTCTTTCTTCTTTTTGTCCGACATTGTCGTCGTACTGTCGTGAATTTCAGCGTCTACTACGAACGAATATTCAATAACTTACGAACAAGTTTCGCTGTCAAAATTCCCTAAGAAGAGTTTTCAACAGCGTAGGGCCCGCCCGGGGGGGGCGGGGCAAAGCGGAAAGGAACTTGTGGCGGCAGTTCCTTGGAAGCGCCGGACGCCCCATTCGGGTCGTCGCTCGGGGGAGAAACTTGCGGCAAGTGTCTCATGGGAAGGCTAAACGCTTGGGCTCCGCTGTGACTCTAACCCCTTTCCCTCCATCAAGTTTCTAAGGAGACACGCCTGTTAGCGACAGTTGACTATCGAAATGCTGTAGATGACAAATGGATGGGGATGGATGAGTGAGTGAAAAGGGGCGATCGTGAGGGTCCGATTGTCAGTGACCTGACGCTAACCCATGACCGCCCTACCAGGCTTTTCGCCCTTTTAGGGGCTGCGTTGCAGATGCGAGATTACTTGTTCCCACAATGGTGTGACTGTTCAGAATTGCTCACTTTCTGAGATTTTCGGAAAAGCTTCTCATCCTTTCTCAGATCCGGAACCCAAGGCCCGCACGGGCTTTTTGCAGGGAATTTTCTCAGACTGCCTCAGTCAGAAAGAGGCTTTGCCCGGTTTGGCTCAGAAGTGCTGGGGTTTCAGCTAGGGATTTCTCAACGAGTGTAAATCTGGTAACAACACCTATCATGCCGCTCCGTGGCAAACAGCAGAAAAAACAGGGTCCCGTATCACCCGGAAGGACAATCGCTGATCCATCCGGTCGACAGTACCCGCAGCCGCTGCCACTGTTAGAACCGACAGTTCCCGGATGTCCGCAATGGGTAGTGAAATAGCGAGTCGCAGCACTCGACAGAAGTGCGCCGCCGGAGGATTACATGGGAAGAAGTATGGACTTGACGACAACTGTTCGAAAACTGGTACTGGGAACGCTTCTCGTCGCCAG